>Ga0315290_10001671_pt1 | contig 15280 bp, 12 predicted proteins | sample YL17G12_0_MG_FD_203627 | JGI IMG/M metagenome (GOLD analysis project Ga0315290, IMG submission 203627) | Sediment microbial communities from Yellowstone Lake, YNP, Wyoming, USA - YL17G12_0 | ecosystem: Environmental > Aquatic > Freshwater > Lake > Sediment | place: USA: Wyoming | collected... | reverse complement strand
GTCGTTGCCGGCTCCTTGTGTGGCACGCCACACGGCGTCGCCGGCGCCTAGATTGGCGCCGCAATTCGCCCCGGCGCGGACCCGACCCAAGGCCCGACAGGCTCCTAGGCCGTGCGCTGGCACGGCCCGGCATCGATACGCAAGCCGGGGCCGGCGCGCAGCATTCTTGTTGGCGTTCGATGCTGCCACGTGCACAACGCGGCCGCCAGGCCTGCACCCGCAGCTACAGCGTCGCCTGCGCCACCGCATGCTCCCAGCGCTGCATCAGGCCCTGCGCCGCTTCGCGTGACAGCGTCGGATGGAAGCGCCGTTCAATCTGCCATTGCATGCTCAATTCTTCGAGTCCCTGGTAGACACCACAGCTCAGGCCCGCGAGATAGGCCGCGCCGAGCGCCGTGGTCTCGATGACCTTGGGCCTGACCACGGGAATGCCCAGCAGATCGGCCTGGAACTGCATCAGCAGATCGTTGACGCAAGCGCCACCGTCGACGCGCAGTTCGGCCACCGGCGCTGCGCCCGCCGCCACTGCGTCGCGGCTCATCGCCTGCAGCAGCGCCGCACTCTGGTAGGCGATGCTCTCGAGCGCCGCGCGCGCGATGTGCGCGACTGTGCTGCCACGCGTCAGGCCGACGATCGCGCCGCGCGCCTCGGGCTTCCAGTACGGCGCGCCCAGGCCGGTGAACGCCGGCACGAACATCACGCCGCCGCTGTCGGGAACGCTTTGCGCGAGTTGCTGCACTTCGCCGCTCGCCTGGATCGCACGCAGGCCATCGCGCAGCCATTGCACGACGGCGCCGCCGATGAAGACGCTGCCTTCGAGGGCGAATTCAGGGGTCGTCGTGGCCTGCGCCGCGCTCGTCGTGATCAGGCCGTTGGCGCTGGTCTGAAACGTCGACCCGGTGTGCATCAGCATGAAGCATCCGGTGCCGTAGGTATTTTTCGCCAGGCCGGCTTTGAAGCAGGCCTGGCCGAAGAGCGCACTTTGCTGGTCACCGGCGACGCCGCCGATGGGCACAGCGGCACCCAGCAAGTCAGCCCGGGTCTGACCATAGACATGGCTTGACGGGTGCACTGCGGGAAGCAATTCGCGCGGGATGTCGAGCGCGCGCAGCAACTCGTCGTCCCAGCGGTTCGTGCGCACATTCAGCAGCAAGGTGCGCGATGCGTTGCTGACGTCGGTGGCGTGAACGGCGGCTGCGCGTGTTGCCGCGTCGGCGCCGCCCGTCAACTGCCACATCAGCCAGGTGTCGATCGTGCCGAACGCGAGTTCGGCGCGCGCGGCAGCGGCGCGTGCGCCGCTCACGTTGTCGAGAATCCACTTCAGCTTGGTGCCGGAAAAATAGGCGTCGAGGACGAGGCCGGTCTTGTCGCGAAACATTGCTTCGAGGCCCCGCGCGCGCAGCGCCGCGCAGGTGGGTTCGGCACGCCGGTCTTGCCAGACGATGGCGTTGTACACCGGCACCCCGGTGATGCGGTTCCAGACCACGGTCGTTTCGCGCTGGTTCGTGATGCCGATCGAGGCCATGTCGCGCGCGTGCAGCCCGGCCCTGGCCAGCGCCTCCTGCGCGGTGGCGAGCTGGGTCTGCCAGATCTCGATCGGGTCATGCTCCACCCAACCGGGCCGCGGATAGATCTGCCGAAACTCGCGCTGCGCCATGGCGACAATGCGGCCCAGCGCATCGAACACGATGCTGCGTGAACTGGAGGTGCCTTGGTCGAGGGCCAGGATGTGGCTGGGCATGGTGCGGGCTCCTGCTGCGCTGGACGCGTTTGTGCCTTCAGCGATGAATGCGCGTCAGGCGGAGTTTGACTCAGCCTGGAAACCGCGGTTGGACGCGCCCGAGTGCGCCGTGATGCGGTACGCTGGCAAGGCGCGACGACACGGCGGGCTCAGACACACGCAGCCAATCAGCCCGAGACGTCGCAGCGCACCCCGGCATCGGCCAACAACGCCGGAAAGGGCTCGGGCGGCGCCGCATCGGTGAACAAGCGGTCCAAACGGTTCAGGTGCGCCAGCTCCACCATCGCCGGCCGGTTGAACTTGCTGCGGTCGGCGGCAAGCCAGACTTCGCGCGAGTGTTCGATGATGGCGCGCGAGACCTCGACTTCGTGCACGTCGAAGTCGCGCAAAGTGCCGTCGGCTTCGACCCCCGAGATGCCGATCAGGCCGATGTCGACCTTGAACTGGCGCATGAAATCCACCGTCACTTCGCCGACGATGCCGCGGTCGCGGGTGCGCACCGTGCCGCCGGCGACCATCACCTCGCAGTCGGGGTTGTCGGACAGGATCGCCGCCACGTTCAGGTTGTTCGTGACCACGCGCAGGCCCTTGTGGCGCAGCAGCTCGCGCGCAATGCATTCCGTGGTCGTGCCGATGTTGATGATGAGCGAGCAACCATTCGGCACGGCCGCGGCGACGGCACGTGCGATGCCCTGTTTCGCAAGCAGATTGAGTTGCTGGCGTTGGCGGTAGGCGATGTTCTCGACGGTCGAGCTCGGCACGCGCACGCCGCCGTGGAAGCGCGTCAGCAAGCCGGCTTCGGCCAGCAGCGTGACGTCGCGGCGCACGGTTTGCAGCGTGACGCCGAAGCGCTCGGCCAAAGCTTCGACCGACATTGAACCTGCGCTGCTCACCTGGCGCAGGAGATCGCTCTGGCGGGGGTTGGGCGTCATGCCAAGAATCTAAAACGAACCAATACGAAAGCGAATGCGGGTTAACGAGGAGTAGAAGCGAACGTTAAACGAATATATTCGCAAGCATTCGAACCAGTAACAGGGACCGACGCCGACGCGGCAGTGTGTCGCGCGACGACCCCGGAGACTTTCCTTGGACATCGCCCCTGACCCCGCCCCGCCGGGCATCGCCGACGGCACGCGGCACGAATGCGACGTGTTGGTCGTCGGCGGCGGCATCAATGGCGCCGGTATCGCGCGCGACCTCGCCGGCCGCGGCCTGCGCGTCTGGCTCTGCGAAAAGGACGACCTGGGCTCGCACACTTCGTCGTCGTCGACCAAGCTCATCCACGGCGGCCTGCGCTACCTCGAACACTACGAATTCGCGCTGGTGCGCAAGTCACTGGCGGAACGCGAGGTGCTGCTGCGGAACGCGCCGCACATCATCCGCCCGCTGCGTTTCGTGATGCCGCACAACCCCGGCATGCGCCCGGCGTGGATGATCCGCGCCGGCCTGTTCCTCTACGACCATCTGGCGCGCCGCGAAGTGCTGCCAGGCTCGGGCAGCATCGATCTGCGCGCGCACCCGGCCGGCAAACCGCTCAAGCCACAATTCACCCGCGGTTTCGTCTATTCCGACGGCTGGGTCGACGATGCGCGTCTGGTGATCCTGAACGCGGTCGACGCCGCGGCGCGCGGCGCGACGGTGTTGACGCGTTGGGCCTGCGCCGAAGCCACGCGCGAGGCCGGGCGTTGGCGGGTGATGCTGCGCAGTTCGCGCGGTGAAGTGCTGCACGTCAACGCGCGCGTCCTGGTCAACGCCACCGGCCCTTGGGCGGCGCAGTTCCTGGCCGAGCAGGTGCATGCGCCGCAGCGCAAGTCGCTGCGTCTGGTGAAAGGCAGCCACGTCGTCGTGCGCCAGTTGTTCGAGCACGACCATGCCTACATCTTCCAGAACCCCGACAAGCGCATCATCTTCGCCATTCCCTACGAGGACCGCTTCACGCTCATCGGAACCACCGACGTGGAACATTTCGGTGACGTCGGGCAGCCACGCATCGACGCTGCCGAAACCCAATACCTGTGCGAGCAGGCGAGCCGCTACTTCGAACGCGCCGTGGTTCCGACCGACGTGGTCTGGAGCTATTCGGGAGTGCGGCCGCTGCTCGACGACGAATCGGGTGACCCCTCGGCCGTGACGCGCGACTACCTGCTCGAACTCGATTGGCCGGGTGGCGCCGTGCGCAGCGTGGACGGCAGCAGCACGCGCCCAGCCCCGCTGCTGACCGTCTGGGGCGGCAAGCTCACGACATTCCGCAAACTTGCCGAAGAGGCGGCCGACATGCTGCGAGCGCCGCTGGCCGCGCCGCGCGGCGCCTGGACCGAAAACGCCCGGCTGCCCGGCGGCGACCTCTCGGCATGGATCGGCCCTGCGGTTCGACCCGATACTGATTTCACGCGCTTTCAGCAGGCGCTCGGGTTGCGCCACCCGCACCTGCCCCCGGCGCTGTGCCTGCGTCTGGCACGCGCCTACGGTTCACGTGTCGACGCGCTGCTGGGCACGGGCCAACTGGGCGCCGAAGTGGCACCCGGCCTGTTCGAGGCTGAACTCGAATTCCTGCATCGCTTCGAGTGGGCGCGCTGCGCCGACGACGTACTGTGGCGACGCAGCAAGCTCGGCCTGCATCTGGCACCGGCACAGCGCGAGGCGGTGGCGACCTGGTGTGCGCGCCATTGGCGCGAAGCGGCGCCCAGCGCAGCAGCAGGCGCGCCCAAGGAATCCGCATGCAGTTGAGCCTTGAGCACATCGAACAACGGCAGGGCGTAGAAACGCACCTGTACCCGCTGAACCTGAAGCTCGTGCCGCGCGCCGTGACGATCCTGCTCGGCGCCACGCAGGCCGGCAAGACGACGCTGATGCGGGTGATGGCGGGGCTGGACAAACCTTCGAAGGGCCGCGTGCTCGCCGACGGGCAAGACGTGACGGGCATGCCGGTGCGGGAGCGCAACGTGGCTATGGTTTATCAGCAGTTCATCAACTATCCGTCGATGAGCGTGGCCGACAACATCGCCTCACCACTGAAGCTGCGCGGCGAAAAGGAGATCGCCACGCGGGTGCGCGAGCTCGCCGCCAAATTGCACATCGAGCCGTTCCTGAACCGCCTGCCGGCCGAGTTGTCGGGCGGCCAGCAGCAGCGCGTGGCGCTGGCGCGCGCACTCGCCAAACGCGCGCCTCTGATGCTGCTCGACGAGCCGCTGGTGAACCTGGACTACAAACTTCGCGAAGAACTGCGTGACGAACTCGCGGCTTTGTTCGCGAGCGGCGAATCGACCGTGGTCTATGCGACGACGGAACCGACCGAAGCCCTGCTGCTCGGCGGCCACACCGCCGTGCTCGATGCCGGCGAGCTGCTGCAGTACGGGCCGACGCCGGAGGTGTTCCACCGGCCGCGATCGATCCGCGTCGCACGCGCCTTCAGTGACCCGCCGATGAACCTGCTGGCCGGCAGCGCGGCGAGCGGGGGCGTGATGCTGACCTCGGGTCTGCATCTGGCGCTGGTCTTGCCCTCGCGTGCGAGCGCCACCCTGACCACCGGCGTGCGTGCGAGCGCGCTGCGGGTGCACGCGCGCGACGGCGACGTCGCACTGCCGGGCAAGGTGGAACTCGCCGAGATTTCGGGCTCCGACACCTTCGTCCATGCGTCGACCGCGCTCGGCGAAGTCGTCGCCCAGCTCAGTGGCGTGCACACATTGAACCTGGGCCAGCCGATCGTGCTGTACCTGAATCCGGCGCATGCCTACGTCTTCGATGACGAGGGTGAATTGCTCGTTGCCCCGGGGCCGGACTTGGCCAGGAAGCACTGACATGGCGCGCATCGATCTGGACCTCGCGCACGCCTACCGGCCGAAGCCGAAGGGCGATGACGACTACGCGCTGCTGCCGCTGAAGATGACGTTCGATGACGGCGGTGCCTATGCGCTGCTGGGCCCTTCCGGCTGCGGCAAGACGACCCTGCTCAACATCGTGTCGGGCCTTGTCACGCCGTCGACCGGCCGGGTGCGTTTCGACGGCGTCGACGTCACTGCGCAATCGCCGCAGCAGCGCAACATTGCCCAGGTGTTCCAGTTCCCGGTGATCTACGACACGATGACGGTCGCCGAGAACCTCGCATTTCCGCTGCGCAACCGCGGGGTCGCCGCGGACAAGATCAAACAACGCGTCGGCAAGGTCGCCGAGATGCTGGAGCTGAGTGCTCAGCTCGATGCCCGCGCGGCGGGGCTGGCGGCCGACGCCAAACAGAAGATCTCGCTCGGCCGGGGCCTGGTGCGCGAAGACGTTTGCGCGGTGCTCTTCGACGAGCCCTTGACAGTGATCGATCCGCACCTGAAGTGGCAATTGCGCCGCAAGCTGAAGCAGATTCACCACGAGTTGAAGCTGACGCTGATCTACGTCACGCACGACCAGATCGAGGCCCTGACGTTTGCCGATCAGGTTGTCGTGATGACGCGCGGCCGTGCGGTCCAGATCGGCAGCGCGTCGGAGTTGTTCGAGCGCCCGAGCCACACCTTTGTCGGCCACTTCATCGGCTCGCCCGGAATGAACTTTCTGCCGGCGCGGCGCAATGCGGCGGGCTTCGAAGTGGCGGGCTGCCGCTTCGCCGCGCCGCCGGGCGTGTCGCGCGAAATCGAAGCCTTCACGCTGGGCATTCGGCCCGAGTATGTGGCGCTTGCCGGCCCCGACGTGGCGGGTGCGGTGCCGGCGACGGTGCAGCAGGTCCAGGACATCGGCACCTACTGGCTGGTGAGCGCCCGGGTCGGCGCGGGCTCCACACAAAGCCTGGTGCGCTTGCGGCTCGGCGGTGGCGCACAAACCGTGCCACGCGTGGGCGAGGCGGTCTGGCTCGGATTGATCGGCGCCCACACCTGTTATTACGCGGACGAGCACCTGATCGAAGAGGCGACGCCCCGATGAAACCCGTGAACCAGAAGGCCTGGCTGCTGATCCTGCCCGTGGTGCTGTGCGTGGCGTTCTCCGCCGTCCTGCCGCTGATGACGGTGGTGAACTACTCGGTGCAAGACATCATCTCGCCCGAGCGCCGCGTCTTTGTCGGCACCGAGTGGTTCAAGTCGGTGATGCGCGACGACGACCTGCAAGGCGCCCTGTGGCGCCAGATGGTTTTTTCGCTGTCGGTGCTGCTGGTCGAAATTCCGCTGGGAATCGCGCTCGCGCTGGGCATGCCGGCGAAAGGCGCGCGCTCGTCGCTGGTGCTGGTGCTGCTCGCGATTTCGTTGCTGATCCCGTGGAATGTCGTCGGCACCATCTGGCAGATCTTCGGCCGCACAGACATCGGCCTGATGGGCGCGACGCTCACTGCCCTTGGCTTCGACTACAACTACACCGGGCACAGCGGCGACGCCTGGTTCACGGTGCTGCTGATGGACGTGTGGCATTGGACGCCACTCGTCGCGCTGCTGTGTTTCGCCGGGCTGCGCGCGATTCCCGATGCCTACTACCAGGCCGCGAGCATCGACGGCGCGTCGAAGTTTGCTGTCTTCCGCTACATCCAATTGCCGAAGCTGCGCGGCGTGCTGATGATCGCCGTGCTGCTGCGTTTCATGGACAGCTTCATGATCTACACCGAGCCCTTCGTGCTCACCGGCGGCGGGCCTGGCAATTCGACGACGTTTCTGAGCCAGTACCTGACGCAAAAGGCGGTCGGCCAGTTCGACCTCGGGCCGGCGGCGGCGTTTTCACTGATCTATTTCCTCATCATCTTGCTGCTGTGCTTCATCCTCTACAACTGGATGCAACGCGTCGGCACTGCGGACAAGGGGCCTGGTCATGAATAGCCGGCGCCTCCAGAAACGCTCGGTTCTGCTCGTGCTCTACCTCGTGTTCGCGGTTCTGCCGGTGTACTGGATGATCAACATGTCGTTCAAGACGAATGTCGAGATCCTCGCCGGCTTCAGCCTGTGGCCGCGCGAATTCACGCTGGCGCATTACCGCACCATCTTCACTGACGTGTCGTGGTACTCGGGCTACATCAACTCGCTGATCTATGTCGCGATCAATAGCGTGATCTCGCTGGCAGTTGCGCTGCCCGCGGCCTACGCATTCTCGCGCTACAGCTTTCTGGGCGACAAGCACGTCTTCTTCTGGCTGCTGACGAACCGCATGACGCCGCCGGCGGTCTTTCTGCTGCCGTTCTTCCAGCTCTACACGACGCTGGGCATGATGGACACGCACATCGCGGTCGCGCTCGCGCACCTGCTGTTCAACGTGCCGCTGGCGGTGTGGATACTCGAAGGCTTCATGAGCGGCATCCCGCGCGAGATCGACGAGACGGCGTACATCGACGGCTACACTTTCCCGCGCTTCTTTCTCACCATCTTCATTCCGCTCATCAAGGCGGGAGTGGGCGTGGCGGCATTCTTCTGCTTCATGTTTTCGTGGGTCGAACTGCTGATGGCGCGCACCTTGACGAGCGTGAATGCAAAGCCCATCGTCGCCGTCATGACGCGCACCGTGTCGGCCTCCGGCATGGATTGGGGCGTGCTCGCTGCGGCAGGCGTGCTCACCATCATTCCGGGGGCGATCGTGATCTGGTTCGTGCGCCACTACATCGCCAAGGGATTCGCCATGGGGAGGGTCTGATGTTCAACTGGATGGCATGGACGCTGCCCGTCGCGGTGTTCTTTGTCTGTATCGTTCTGATGCTGATCGGCATGACGATCTGGGAGCTGAAGTCGCCCACCGTCATGCGCAAGGGCTTGCTGCCGCTCGCCACCACGCGCGGCGATCGGTTGTTCATCGGTTTGCTGTCGGCGGCCTACCTGAATCTCGCGTTCGTCGCGTTGAGCGGCCGCATGAAGGGGTGGTTCGGCATGGACTACGAACCGTCAATCTGGATCAGTTTCGTGTTGTCGATGCTCTTGCTCGGGCTGATCATGCGCAAGGGTTGATGCTCAAAGTGTGAAATGACAGTCGGCTTATCTTCCCAGCCGGTCTGTCCAAAGTGGTGAACGGGAAGTGTCTGAGGAGACCATCATGAAACTGTGCAAGTCGATTTTCAACCGAGAAGGAGAACATGAATGAAGCGTTCGCTAATTGCAATTTCGGCCGTGAGCGCGATCGTGCTCGCGATCACCGCCTGCGGCAAGAAGGAAGAAGCCAAGACCGCCGCCCCCGCGGCGACACCCACCCCCGCTGCGGCGCCGGCCGCCACCGGTGGCGAAGCCGCCGCGAAGAAGTGGATCGACAGCGAATTCCAGCCGTCGACGCTGAGCAAGGAACAGCAGGCCGCGGAGATGAAGTGGTTCATCGATGCCGCCGCCAAGCTCAAGGCCAAGGGTGTGACCGAGATCTCGGTCGTGTCGGAGACCATCACCACGCACGAGTACGAGAGCAAGACGCTGGCGAAGGCGTTCGGTGAAATCACCGGCATCACCGTCAAGCACGACATCATCCAGGAAGGCGACGTGGTCGAGAAGCTGCAGACCTCGATGCAGTCGGGCAAGTCGATCTATGACGGCTGGATCAGCGACTCGGATCTGATCGGCACCCATTACCGCTACGGCAAGATCCTCGCGCTGTCGGACTACATGGAAGGCGCGGGCAAGGAGTTCACCAACCCCGGCCTGGACCTGAAAGACTTCATCGGCACGAGCTTCACCACCGCGCCCGACAAGAAGCTCTACCAATTGCCCGACCAGCAGTTTGCGAACCTGTACTGGTTCCGCGCCGACCTGTTCGCGATGCCTGAGCTGAAAGAGAAGTTCAAGAAGAAATACGGCTACGAACTCGGCGTGCCGCTGAACTGGAGCGCGTACGAAGACATCGCCGCGTTCTTCACCAATGACGTGAAGATGATCGACGGCAAGCCGATCTACGGCCACATGGACTACGGCAAGAAAGACCCGTCGCTCGGCTGGCGCTTCACCGACGCCTGGCTGTCGATGGCGGGTGCCGCCGACATCGGCATTCCGAACGGCATGCCGGTAGACGAGTGGGGCATCCGCGTCGGCGACGACAAGTGCACGCCGGTGGGGGCTTCGGTTTCGCGCGGTGGCGCCACCAACTCGCCTGCCGCCGTTTACGCGCTGACGAAGTATGTCGACTGGATGAAGAAGTACTCGCCGAAAGAAGCCATCGGCATGACGTTCGGCGAAGCCGGACCCGTGCCCGCCCAAGGCCAGATCGCGCAGCAGATCTTCTGGTACACCGCGTTCACCGCCGACATGATCAAGCCGGGATTGCCGGTCGTGAATGCCGACGGCACGCCGAAGTGGCGCATGGCCCCCGGCCCGAACGGCCCGTACTGGAAGCAGGGCATGCAAAACGGCTACCAGGACGTCGGCTCGTGGACCTTCTTCAAGGACCATGACGCCAACAAGGTTGCTGCCGCCTGGCTCTACGCGCAGTTCATCACCTCGAAAACGACAAGCCTGAAGAAGATGATCGTCGGCCTGACGCCGATCCGCGAAAGCGACATCCAGTCGCAGGCGATGACCGACCTGGCGCCGAAGCTCGGTGGCCTGATCGAGTTCTACCGCAGCCCGGCGCGCGTGGCGTGGACGCCCACCGGCACCAACGTGCCCGACTATCCGAAGCTGGCGCAACTCTGGTGGAAGAACGTGGCGGTGGCCGTGACCGGCGAGAAGACGCCGCAGCAGGCGATGGACACGCTGGCGGATGAGATGGACCAGGTGATGGAGCGCCTCGAGCGCGCCGGCATGGCCAACTGCCCGCCCAAGCTAAACCCGAAAGGCGACCCGAACAAGTACCTGAGCGACAAGGGCGCGCCGTGGAAGAAGCTGGCGAACGAGAAACCCAAGGGCGAGACGATCGCCTATGACACGCTGCTCAGTGCGTGGAAGGCGGGCAAGGTGAGGTAAAGCAATTGGCTCAGGCGGCATTCGCCGCCTGAGTTGCGCCGGCGTGCGCGACGCGAAAATGTCGCGCGGCCGGCGCGCGGTTTGCGCTGGGCACTGATCAGCGCAGGTACGGCGCGTCGGGCAATTCGTTCGGATTGGCCTGCGCCGCGTCGAGCGCAAAGTGCTGCAGCAGCAAGGAGTCGACAGCGGCGATCGCGTCGTTCAAGCCAGCTTCGAAGTGGCCTTCACGAAAAGCGCCCCGCATCGTTTCCATGATCGCGTGCCAGCGCGCTGCGTCGACGCGCCGGTTCAGGCCACGATCGGCGACGATTTCGATGCGCCGTTCGGCCAGCAGCAGATAAATCAGCACGCCATTGTTGGCTTCGGTGTCCCATACGCGCAGCTTGCCGAACATCGCCACCGCGCGCTCGCGTGCGCTGGCGCCTCGCCACAGATAGCTCAGCGGCAGGCCGGCTTCAATGCACAGGCGGATTTCGCCGCTGTGCTTCTTTTCGCTCGCCTGCACTCGCGCCTGGAGCCGGCGTAAACCGTCAGCGCCGAGCAAACGTTGCGCGTCGCGCTCGTCGAGCCAGCGGTGTTTGAGAAAACGCAACAGCTTGTTCATTGCAGGTTCAACTTGAGTCACCAACCCCCTGACGCACCGCCACCGCCGAAATCGCCGCCACCGCCCGACGAAAAACCGCCGCCGCCCGAGCCGAAACCACCACCGCCGCCGCCGAAACCACCGCCCCAGCTTCCCAAGTGATTGCCGCTGCGAAGCAAGCGCGATCCGCCCGCGAACAAGCCGAACCCGAAGCCGATGAGGGCGCCCACGATCGCGACAAACAGGATCTTGCTGGCGAGCCAGGCCACCGTTCCCGTGGCCACAGCACTGACCAGTGAACCCACGCCGCGGCCGAAGAATCGCCGACTCACGCCGGCGACGATGGGCAGCGCCACGAAAGCGAAGATCAGAAGTTCGGACAGGTCCCAGTCGCCCAGCAGGCGTGCCAATGGGTCGGCAGAGCCTCGTGGCCCGGATTTCGGCGCGGGCAGGGCCTCGGCCTCAATGCGCGCGATCAAGGCGTCGACGGCGGCATTCAGCCCGCCTGCGTAGTCGTTGGCGCGAAAGGCCGGGCGAATCGCGGCGTCGATGATTCTGCGTGCCGCCAAGTCCGGCACCGCGCCTTCCAGCGCCTTCGCGGTCTGGATGTTGACACGCCGGTCGTCCTTTGCGACCACGATCAGCAGCCCGTCACCGACGTCGCGCCGGCCGAGTTTCCAGGTGTCGCCAACGCGCTGTGCATACGCGGCGATGTCTTCGGGCTGGGTCGTGGGCACCAGCAGCACCACGAATTGCGTGCCGCGGCGGGTCTCGAACGCCGTGAGTTTGGCTTCAATTGCCTGCCTTTGGGCGGCGCTCAGTGTCGAGGTCTGGTCGATGACATGCGCGCTGAGCGGCGGCACGGGCACGGCTTCTTGCGCGACAGCCGCGCCGAACAGCGCAAGAGCCAGCGCGGCGCAGGAAACGGCCGAGCAGCGGCGCATCTTCAGTTTCGGCTGTTGCTGGTTGGCGCTAGGAAGCAGTCGGGCTCCTGGGCCGGCGTGCCTGCTCCGGTGGCAGCGCGCCAGCCATGGCCTACTTCGACGCCGCCTTGTCGAAACTGACTACCGGCGGCGCCGCTATCTGCGCTTCGTTTTGCACCGTGAAGCTGGGCTTGACGCCATAGCTGAACAGCATCGCCGTCAGGTTGCTTGGGAAGCTGCGCGTCAACACGTTGTACTCGGCCACCGACTTGATGTAGCGGTTGCGCGCAACGGTGATGCGGTTTTCCGTGCCTTCGAGCTGCACGCGCAAGTCCTGGAAGGCCCGATTCGCGGTCAGGTTCGGGTACTGCTCCACCGTCACCAACAGGCGCGACAGCGCACCGCTCAATTCGCCCTGCGCTCGCTGGAATTTCTCGAACGCCGCCGGATCGTTGATCAGTTCCGGCGTGGCCTTGATGCTGGTCGCGGCGGCGCGCGCTTCGATCACCTTGATCAAGGTTTCCTGCTCGAAATTGGCTTCGCCCTTGACCGTGGCAACGATGTTCGGAATCAGGTCGGCGCGGCGCTGGTACTGGTTGAGAACTTCCGACCAGCCGGCCTTGACCTGCTCGTCCAGGCGCTGGAAATCGTTGTAGCCACAGCCGTTCAGGCCCAGCGTGGCAGCCAGCGCGGTGGTGATGAGCCAGGATCTTGCAAACATGAACGCTCCTCAGGGGTCGACCCGGCGCATCCTACCGCGCCACGCCGCAAGATGCGGCAGTGCGTGCCGCTTTCAAGCCCCAGGCCGGCGCGGCATCACGCGCAGCGGCCGCGCCGACACAAGGAACATAAGGGACGCCAGGGACGCCAGCGCCTCAGGCGGCCGTGGCCCGGCGCGCCAGATGGCGCGCCAGCGTGCGGCGCAGGCGTTGCGCGTCGATCGGCTTGGTCAGGAAATCGCACATTCCCGCTTGCTGCGCGGCGTCGCGTTCCGTCAATAGCGCGGCCGCAGTCAACGCGATGATCGGCAGTCGGATCGGATCGAAGTGTTCGCGCAATCGGCGCGCCGCGCTGTAGCCGCTGACCTGCGGCATTTGCACATCCATCAGCACCAGGTCGATCGGCCGGCCGCTTGCTGCAGCACGCTGCACGGCATCGACGGCCAGGCCGCCGTCGACAGCTTGCACCACTTCAACTCCCCACTGCTCGAGTTGGGCGACGACGATCAACATGTTGACCGGGTTGTCTTCGGCCACGAGCACACGCGCGCCCCGCAATTTGTCGAGATCGCCAGGCTGGCTGTCCTGCGGCGCAGCGTCCATGCTTGACGCGGGCAGCGGCAGTTCCACCCAGAACGTACTGCCCTGGCCGGGTTCGCTTCGGACCCCGACTTCCCCGCCCATCAGGCTCGCCAGTTCCCGGCAGATGGACAGGCCCAGGCCCGTGCCGCCGAAACGGCGCGTCGTCGACTCGTCGGCCTGCGAGAAACGCTGGAACAGGCGTTGCTGGACGGACTGGGCGATTCCCGGGCCGGTATCGACAACGGCGATACGGACCCGGTCGCCGACGACGTGGCTGGCCTCGATTCGCACCTGCCCGCTTTCGGTGAATTTGAGCGCGTTGGTGATGAAGTTGCTGAGGACCTGGCGCAGCCTCAACGAGTCGCCAGTGACGAGACGGGGCAACGCCGGATCGATGTCGAGCGACAGCAACAAGCCCTTCGCCTCGGCCAGCGACATGTAGCCCTGGTGCAATGTCGACAAGGTCTCATGCAGCGAAAAGTCCACCTGCTCGAGGTCGATTCGACCGGCTTCGATCTTCGACAGATCAAGAATGTCGGTGATGATGCCGGCCAGGTTCTGTGCACTGTCCAGAATATGCGACAGATAGGTCTGGCGGCGCGTCTCGTCAAGGTTGGGCTGCGTCGCCAGACGTGCCATCCCCAGGAGCCCGTTCAATGGCGTGCGGATCTCGTGGCTGGTGTTGGCGAGGAATGCGCTCTTCGCGCGATTCGCGGCTTCGGCATCGTCGCGCGCCAGCGCCAGCGCCTGCTCTGCCTGACGCCTTTCGGTCACGTCTTCGGCAATCCAGATCGTGCCGCCGTCGCGCGTGTTGCGCGGGTCCAGGGCCTGGGCCAACATCCGGGCCCAGAACAAGCTGCCGTCCTTGCGTCGCAGTTGTCGCTCCACATCGACGGATTGGCCCTGTTCGAGCAATGGCCCGGCGACGCGCCCGATCTCGGCATAGTGGGCCTGGCTCGGCCAAACCACCAGGCCGGGCTGACCTGCCAGCGTGCCGGTGTCCCAGCCGAGCATGCGCTCGAAACACGGATTCACGCTGGCAAACTTTCGATCGCGCGTAAAGGCAATGCCGATCGAAGCACGTTGCAGGATCGCGGCGTACTCCAGCCGCGCCTGCTCTTCCCCAGTCACATCGCGCGCGTTGACGATCAGGCACTGCCGGCCCTCGAACAGGCAGCGCGTCGCCGAGACCAGCATCGTGCGGCGCTCGCCGGTCTTGGTGACGAATATGCAGCGCTGCCCGGACACCTGGCCATCGACAGCGAGCGCTTCGATAAGTTCTTCGCGCTGGCGCGGCGCGTGCCACACGCCCAGTTCGAACGCGGTGTGCCCCAGCAACTCCTCGGCCGAATAGCCCAGTACGCGCTGGTAGCTCTTGTTGACGATCTTGAAGCGACCCGTCACTTCCTCCGACAACGAGACGCAGTCCGGGCTGGTTTCGAACAGCAGCGACAGCATGGCTTGCGAACGCTGCAGCTCATCGCTGGCCACGACCTCGTCGGTCACGTCGCGCGCAACGCCCCAGTAGCCGAGGAATGCGCCTTCGGCGTCGAAACGCGGCTCGCCGCCGACCTCCAGGTGCTGCATGCGCTCGCCTTGCCCCTGCAGGCAGATCCGCAATCCGGCAAATGACCGGTGCGCCCGCAGGTCGTCGAAGATCCGTTGCTGGTGCTCGGGCGCTATGCCCATCTTGTCGGGTGTCTCCCAGGGCCGCAGCCCCAATCGATGGGCCTGCAGGCCGCCCAGGATCGATGTCACGCTGTCATCGGCGGGAACGAAGCGCAGTTGCGCGTCGAGTTCCCAATAGCCATCGGCAATGATCGTCAGCAGGCTGCGAAAACGCTGTTCGCGTTCGGAGATGTCGCGGTGCGCGGCTTGGGCGAAACGTGAAACGACGAGGCCAA
>Ga0315290_10001670_pt1 | contig 15282 bp, 16 predicted proteins | sample YL17G12_0_MG_FD_203627 | JGI IMG/M metagenome (GOLD analysis project Ga0315290, IMG submission 203627) | Sediment microbial communities from Yellowstone Lake, YNP, Wyoming, USA - YL17G12_0 | ecosystem: Environmental > Aquatic > Freshwater > Lake > Sediment | place: USA: Wyoming | collected... | reverse complement strand
CGGTCAGGCGTTTCAGCAGGTCTTCAGCCCGTCCCAGATAAGCCAGAATAACCGGCCTGGGTTTTCCATTGATCCTTCGGGACTCCACAATGCTCCAGTAGAGATGTCCCCGGGATCGTCGTTTTTGAAGGGTTGCCATATTAGTGTATACAATACAAAATATGGCACACGGTGTCAAGAACTATTTTTAAAAAAGCTCCAATATTTCCTTAAAATTGAAAAGAATAATATCGATTTGAAGAAAGACGATTAAAATATTAAATCAGTGTATACGTAATCTAAATCAACATGGATTCGGTAACAGTGCGATATCAATATGGAAATCTTTTGCGCTTCTCAGTATCATGGTGCAGTCGTAATAAAGTCACGCTAGAGTCAATCCTCCTTCATTCAAAGGAGTGCAGTCTCAGCGGCATGGCCGAGTGGAGTAGGGTATGCGCATTTATATTGATCGCAGCCTTTTTTCAATTTCCTTCGATGTTTTAGTGATAGACAACCCTCCCAATGCGGTACATCTCAATTCAGAAGGAATGCTCTTTCCCACCTTGTCCATCGTTTCTATCACTTCGTCAAGGGGAATGACGGGATCAAAGTCCGCAAGCGCCATATTCGCACAGGATAAGGCGTTGCTCGCTGCCAGCACATTCTTTCCAAGACAAGGGACTTCCACCCTATTGGCCACAGGGTCACAGACCATCCCCAGAACATTTTGGAGCGCAATGGAAGCAGCGGCAACCGCCTGCCGGGTATGGCCTCTGGCTAAGGTGACGAGTGCGGCTGCTGCCATTCCGGAGCCGGCACCACATTCAGCCTGACAACCGCCTACCTCTGCGGCAAAAGTGGAATGGGCGGCAATAAAAACGCCGATCATTCCTGCAGCAAGCATTCCCTTGGTCATTTCGTCTTCAGACAAGCCGAGAGCTGTTGCCGCTCCCAGGCTTGCGCCCGGCAGTGCACCGCACGCACCCGCTGTGGGGGCTGCTACGATAACCCCCATAGAGCTCTTCACCTCCATCATGGCGGTTACATAGAGAACGATTTGATTCAGGAGGCCACCGTCAAGGAGGTTTTTCTTCTCCATTTGAGTCTTAAAAGACCCGGATTGATATCCCAAAATCCTATTCTCAAATGAGGTTCCCTCAATCCCTTTCAGGATTGATCTATGAAGGATATGAACGATCCGCTTCATTTTATCGAACACTTCTTGCCTTGGGATATTTCCTCTGGCACTCTCGTAGTGGATCGCCAATTCCCAAAGCTCCAAGTTTCTTCCTTCGTTGTACTGGAGCATCTCTTCACAGGTGATGAACGGCACCTCCATGTTCTTGCGAGATAAGACGGGCAAGACGGGCGAAAGCTTTTTGATGCTCGAGACCCCTCTTCTCGAATTCAGCTCAGAGCAAATTTCGTCGCTCAAAAAACTCTGCGCCTTTATCTCTATAAGCTTGACGTGTTTTCCTATACAAAGATTAATTTCGTCGGCACCTGTTCTTCTCTCTATCCACCGAAGCGTCTCTTGTTCTTCTGACTTGATGAACACGAGGGTCTCAAAATAATCTCCGGCGATGGACAGGGGGATGTGGTCGATCTCAATCACCCCGATCATTCCTCCCCCGGTGGATAGGGCAACCATTTCATGGGTTTCACTTCCGGTCTTGAGCGTCAGTTTATAGGTATTTGGGTGTTTTGCCCCGTATTCGGACAATTTGAAGGTGACCCTGATTCCGGCGTCTACGATGGCTTTTGCAGCATCCAGCAGTCTCTCATCATCAGGTTCCCAACCTAAGAGCCCTCCGAAGAGGCCCATGTCGGAACCCTGGCTTTCGTGGGTTGTCGCAAGGGATCCCTCAGGGTCAAACTCGACCAACACTTCGTCGATGTCCCCCTCCATCAAATCTCTGGCTAGCTTTCCAATGCGAATGGATGCAGCACAGTGGGAACTGGAGGGCCCTCTCATGACAGGACCGATCACGTCATTAAAGATGCTCGGAAAGTTTGACCCCATAGGAAATCCCTTCTCTCTTTAGCTTCTCACTTCTTTTTCCGTGGTTCGGTTGTGAATGACCAGAATAAATTATCAGACCTGCGCAAAACTCGCAATTGGTGCCGAGTTCGAAAGGTTTGTGGATATTTTCTTAGAGACTTATTTGTGCATGAATGGGTCCTCCTCAGCAAGACACAAAGGACTTCGAATTCACCCAATCTTGAGATTTAACTGGTGATTGTTTTTTCTCGGGCCAGATTTTCAACAACGTCCAACACTTCTCCCGAGAGTTCAGGGTCAAGGGCGGAGGTAATTTCATTAAGTAAGAGGATTTCCGGCTCATAGACAAGGGCTCTGGCGATCGCCACTCTCTGTTGCTGACCGCCCGAAAGCTGAGACGGGTAATGACCCATTTTATCGGACAAACCCAACCTGGTAAGGACATTGGCCGCTCTTTCCCTTGCCATCTTCGGATCGATCTTCAGGACAACCTTTAGTGCAAGCTCCACGTTTCCGAGAAAAGAAATCATGCTGGAGCTTGCCCCATTATTACCGGGCCTTGATAAGAGGGTGCGGAAACCGTAACCGTGTCCACCGGCTTTTCTACGCTTAACAGGTTACCCTGCTGAACAATCTTAACGCAATTCCTTGAGCAGTTTCTCAGTCTTCACCTTGTCTTCTTCCTCGAGGGGTAGCTTCGGGCTACTGGAGTAACCGCCGCACATTCCCATGGTATCCAATGCATGCTTCAGGATCTTTTGCGTTTTCCCCGCGTACTCCAGATAGCGCAGCATAGGAAGCATCCGCTTATAGATTTCCCAACCCTTGACATAGTCCTTGCGAATGACAATGGAATCAAAGAGCTGGACAGAAATCTTCGGTACGATATTTCCGATCACACAAACCCATCCCTTTGCACCCATCAGGAACGATTCGTAAGCCATGTCTTCCCAACCACAAAAGATGGTGATCCCATCGTCTGTCAAAAGCCTGATTTCCGTAATGCGCTTGATATCCCCAGTGCTTTCTTTGATATAACGAATATTTGGGAGCTTAGCTAACCGTGCAACGGTCTCAGCTTTCACGTCTACCTTGGAGCTAAAGGGGTTGTTATAAATCATGATGGGGATGTCTACGGCTTCAGCAATCTTTCGATAATGCCCATAGATCTCCTCCTGGCTGGGGATGTAATAGTAAGGCGGAAGAATGAGAACAGCAGATGCCCCGGCCTTTTCCGCGGCACGGGCGTTTTCAATTGCCTTCCCCGTCGTCTCCGCAGTTGCCCCCACGATCACCGGGATGCAACCCTGCACGGTGTCCATGACCGTTTCGGTAATCTTGATCTTTTGACGATCATCCAGACTCGCAAATTCTCCCGTACTTCCCAAAGGAATCAGACCATGGACACCTTCGGAGATCCACCACGAGACATTCTTGCGGATTCCATCGTAATCAACCTCCCCGTTTGCTTTGAAAGGGGTTACCATGACCACACATATGCCTTGCAACTTTTCCATTTTCGTCCCTCATTTGATATGAAAATTATTCAATCCCTTCGTTAAAATCTCTCCCTCTCCTCTTCTAAATAAAAAACCTGGCTTCGTCATTTCGATCGCCATGTCTCTTCACTCTTTCCATCTCTTACCCCCACAAGAAGATGGCTATATCTTAAACCAACAACGGAAATACCTGGACGGCTAATCCATGTGTTCTTATCACTGGAAGGAATATCAAGGAATTATGATACAGAGGTCTAAAATTTTGTCAAGAATTTTCATTGAGGGGTTCAGGAAGTTGCTCTCTTCAGAGAAGTGTTAATGGTGGAAAAGGTTATAAAATCATATAAATTTTTTCTACCCTAAGAAGCTTAACTTGTATAAATTATCTCATTGATTTCTGCTTGAAATGTTGTATTGGGGAACGAAAATGTAAAATCAAAATTATTAGGAAGCACTCGTTGTTAGATGTGATGTTATGAAAAAGATTCCCCTTAATATCTTAAAGGTATTTGGTCTCACTTTATAGGTCTGTTCTGTGCCAACTATCGATCCAATCGATCCCTTTTTCAAAAAAATCGATTTGAAAAATATTTCTCCTCTCCATAGAATGTGTTGACCGAAAAAGTGACAGTTCGCGTCCGAGCGGCGGTTCTCATTTGCCACCGACGAGCAAAGCATCAAAGAGGCGCTTGATCGTTTGCAGGATTTGTGCGAATTCCGAGGTAAATGGTATGCCGGGGTAGCTATTCAGAATAAAGTTTTCTTCAATCCAAATATGCGTGATGGGATAACATGAGGAAAGGTGACTATGGAATGAAAGAGTTCAGTTCAGGCTTTAGCGAGATTCTCATGAGAGCTAACAAAGAACGGGAGGAGGATGATGAATTTAATTACCATAATGATAGATTCATTGCGTTTTGACCATGTGGGGATTAACGGCAATTCATGGATCAGAACGCCGAATTTGGACGCTTTAGCATCCAAGAGCGTGCAGTTCAGGAATGCTTTTCCTGAGAGCCTACCTACTTTGCCTGTGCGCAAGGCTCTATTTACCGGAAAACGCATCTTCCCTTATTTTAACACCTGGGAGCTAAACCACTACTGGCATCCGATTCCTGGTTGGAGCCCCATAGATCACGATACTCCGGTTATGGCTGAGATACTCGGTGCGAAGGGGTATTTGACCGGTTTCATCACAGACACGTATCATCTCTTCAGACCTGCGATGAACTACCATCGAGGATTTGAACATTGGGAGTTGATCCGCGGTCAGGAAGTGGATCGCAGCAGAAGCTTTGCCAATCATGTTATGGATTATAGCCCTTTCCTGACAGAAGAAATGAAAAAAATGCACGATGTTACCTTTCCGATGGAGATATATATGAGGAAAGTGGCTGGTCGGCTTCATGAAGAGGAATGGTTTCCCCCCAAGGTATTTCGTGCAGCAGCACGTTGGATAGAGGAGAACTACAAGGCAGAAAAGTTTTTCCTTTGGGTGGATTCCTTCGATCCACATGAGCCCTGGGATCCTCCCAAACGTTACCGCGATCTCTATAGTCCTGGTTATCAGGGCAAGGAAATCATATGGCCACCCTATTCTTTAGATTTGGATTTTCTAACAGAATCTGAGCTGAAATATATGCAAGCCTGTTACGCAGGTGAGGTGACGATGGTGGATACCTGGCTGGGATACTTTCTCAGCATGGTGGAAGACCTTGGCCTCATGGAGAATACCATTATTGTATTACTCAGCGACCACGGTATTCTGTTGGGAGATCATGGTGTCACGGGCAAACCGCAGGAGGCGTTGTATCCGGAACTGTTAAAATTGAATTTCTTCATAAAGGTCCCTAAACAGGAACCTCGCGCAATAGATTCCATGGTTTACACCCATGACTACTTGCCCACCCTGTTCTACTTGCTTGGCGAGGAGATCCCCGAGCATGTTGAGGGGAATAACCTTTGGGATTTGGTGGAAGGCAAGAGATCCAGTTTTAGAGAGTATATTACAAGCGGCCTGAAGACTCGGGTTATGGCTTATGATGGAAGATACTGGATGTTCTGCCGACGCGATTGCAGCGATGTGAGTTTATTCGACCTTAAAGAGGATCCGGGCTGTAATCACAATATTGCAAAAGACAAGCAAGATGTTGTTGATAGGTTTTTCAGTCTGGTTGTGAAGGACGCTGGAGGGAAATTGACGATTCTTCCTGATAAGATACCTCGTAACTTCTTATAGGTGCGAAAGTTAAGATCTTTCCGTAAGGTTAAAGGGAACATTACACACGAAGTTAGGTAGGGTGGAAGTCGTAATGCTTTAAAACTCTTTTGGAAAGCAAAGAGGAAAGGAGGAACCTATGAATCATTTTGTAAAAGTCCTAATGGTTATCTTTATTGTGATGGTTTTTGTTGGAGGATCTGTCCAATGGGTGGTTGCGGCCGAGGTGACGGATTACCCTAAAAAAGGCAGAATCCTGACCATTATTGTGCCTTACCCTGCTGGCGGAAGTGCCGATACTCAAGCCCGCATTATTGCCCCACTCCTTGAGAGAAGACTCGGGATTCCGGTGGTAGTCTCTGATAAGCCCGGAGCTGCCACTCAGGTAGGCATGACAGAACTGACTTCTTCAAAGCCTGACGGTTACACCATTCTCCTTGGAAGTTTTCCAGGTACCTTGATCCCAGCTTTGGATCCTACCCGGCAAGCAGCTTATACCAGAAAGGACTTCAAAGGCCTGGCATTATTTTCTTTTGACCCTTTCTTATTTATGTTACTCAAAAACAGCCCTTACAAAACGATGAAAGATGTGGTTGATTATGCCAAAGCCAACCCTGAGAAGTTCAAGGTGGCCGTAACCGGAATCTTGCTGCCTCCTCACCTTTCGGTTCTGGAAATTGAAAATCAGACTGGCGCAAAGTTCGCCCCAGTTTTCTTCGATGGAGCAGCGCCTGCCCGAACAGCCTTTTTTGGTGGTCACACCGACGGCTTGGTATGTACGCTTGTCGAGTCTGCTGTGGCCACTAAAGGGGATCTCGCGCGGATCATTGGAATCATGGACGAGCAAGAGAATCCCCAAGCGCCAGGGGTCAAAACAATGATCGCCCAGGGTTACAACGTGTTTATGATTAATAACGAAGGCTTTGTTGCTCCGAGCGGCACCCCTCCTCAGATCATGAAGATATTAGAGGACGCTTTGAAAGAGGCGGCGGCTGATGAACAGTATGCTGGCAAGATAAAACAGTTAGGGGCTTCCGTTAAGTTCCGAGGCGCGAAGGAGTCCGAGGAATACCTGAACAAGTTGGGGAACCAGATCAAACCTCTGGTCGAGGCAGCCCGAAAAAAGCAAGATTAGTTCATCTTTGTGGGCCCTTCTTAAGAGAAGGGCCCACAGTGGATATTTGATTCCCTTGGTTTTGGTGTTGCGCAACCTTGCTGATGATCGCGTGCAGTGTGAGGATACTCTTCACCAAAATTGAGGAGTGTCGATTGGTATGAAACGGCCCTACCAGATAACAGCTGTCTTTCTCTTTCTCTTTTCTGTCTTTGTGGCCTATGAGTCCTATAAGCTCAGGTACTATACTCCCCTCGGCCCCGGCCCTGGCTTCTTTCCTTTTTGGCTTTCCCTGGTTCTCGCAACACTTTCAGTGGCGATGTTCTACCAGGCCACCTTCAAGGAATCAGAGCCAATGCCAGATGACTTTTTCGATTCCAAGTTGGGCTATCTCAGAGCTCTCGCCATTTGTGGCGCTTGGGTCTGGGCCACAGCGTTCTTGAAACCTCTGGGATACCGATTCACCATGATGGTCTTTTTCCCTTTTCTGCTTCTCACCCTGGGCCGTGTGAGATGGTACACTATCATCCTTTTCACCGTCCTTGGCAGTGTTGGCGGCTACTGGGTCTTCACCCGTGTGCTGAGGGTCGTACTGCCACTGGGGCCTTTTGACGGTCTTTTCGAACCGATTGACGACTTCTTAGAATCGTTCATATCCATTTTTGGAAAATAGGAAAGCCAAAATGGACGCCTTTCAGTTTCTCATGAACGGATTCATCATATGCTTTCAGCCCCTGAATTTGCTGTTCGCGATCCTGGGCTGCTTGTTAGGAACCATCATTGGCGTCCTGCCCGGCGTTGGCCCTGCAGCAGGCACAGCGATGTTGCTTCCCATGACCTTCGGGATGCCTGCTACCTCCTCCATCATCATGCTCTCTGCCATTTACTACGGAGCAATGTATGGAGGCACCATCACCTCGGTTCTTGTCAATGTCCCGGGTGAAGCCGCCTCAGCCATTACCTGCCTGGATGGTTATCAAATGGCAAAAAAAGGTCGGGGTGGGGCTGCATTGGCGGTTGCTGCGATAGGCTCCTTTATAGGAGGCACCGTTGCAACCATGGGGTTGGTGCTTCTGGCTCTTCCCTTGACAGCCATGGCCCTCAAGTTCGGCCCACCGGAATTCTTCTCTCTGATGTTTGTAGGGCTTTCTCTTGCTACAAGTCTCGCCAGTAAATCGATGATAAGAGGCCTGATTTCGACTGTCCTTGGGTTGTTGCTCGCCATGGTTGGAATTGATCCTGTCATGGGTAACCCTCGCTTTGTTTTTGGGCAAACGGATCTGCTGGATGGATTTGGGATCATTCCCATCGCCATGGGCATGTTTGGGATCGGAGAACTGCTGCTTATTGCAGAGGGTTCAAAAACTGCGGTGATCAACACCAAGCTCAGAGAAATGTGGCTCACCTGGAGGGAATTCAAAGCCTCTGTCTTTCCGATCATCCGTGGGACCCTCATCGGGTTTTTCATGGGACTCATCCCAGGCGTAGGAGTTTTGGTTCCAACCTTCCTTTCCTATGGAGTGGAAAAAAGACTCTCCAAACATCCCGAGAAGTTCGGTACCGGCATGATTGAAGGCGTCGCAGCGCCGGAGACAGCGAACAATGCCTATTGTAATGCAGCTATGATCCCCCTTTTCACTCTGGGCATTCCAGGGTCAGCCGTCATTGCGATTATCATGGGCGCTTTCATGATGCATGGTCTCATTCCTGGTCCCTTCTTGTTCAAGGAACATCCGGAAATCGTTTGGGCCGTCATAGCAAGTTTTTACATCGGCAACGCGGTTCTGCTCATCATGAACCTGCCTATGATCCCCATGTGGGTATCCATGCTGAGAATACCCACGCCGCTCCTTTACACGGTCATTCTTGGGTTTTGTGTCATCGGGGCATACAGCGTGCATGAGAGCGTTTTTGATGTTGGCCTGACCCTCGGCTTCGGCATTCTGGGTTACCTTTATAAGAAACTGGATTTTCCCATAGCTCCCACGATCCTGACGATCATCCTCGGTCCGATGATGGAGCGGGCAATGCGTAGTTCACTGGATATGTCGCGGGGAGACTTCACCATTTTCTTCACAAGACCTATCTCGGTTGGCTTGCTTGTACTCGCGGCCATCTTCGTGGTTTCTTCATTTTTCAGGGCGTCCGCCGTTATTAAAAAGGACACCGTCATATAGCGCTTGACCACCCGTGCTTTGACTTGTGAAGCGAAGTCAAAGTCTCTTGCCACAACGGCCCATAAGGTGGTTGCCATGAAATGGAGGCTCCCGCTGGTTCACTATCTGTTTGAGCTGTGGTCAATACAGAAGAATTTACCGCCCATTGGAAGGGTACCCGGTCCAAGCGCTCAGGCTTGCGTCCATTCGTTGTCCCCTCTCTAGCTGTGCAGCCTGCATAGCGAGGAATCAGCGGAGGTTAGAGACGAACCTTCGGAGTTCCAGTTCCAGCTCCATGGTTTTTGCAGGTTCCTTGGTGATGAGATTTTTTTTCTCCCCAGGGTCTTCCTTCAAATTATAGAGTTCGTTCGGTCTGCCTTTTTCAAGACCGAGTGTAAAACTCCAGATCCTATCACTCACCCTCCAGGTGCGTTTGAAATATCCCATGTAGGCGTAATCACGGATCGATTCCGCCTGGCCTGCCATGAGAGGGAGCAAGCTCTCGCCATGGATGCGAAGTGGACGAGGCACCTTCAAAAAATCTAGGATGGTCGGGAAGATTTCCGTGGTTTCCACAAGCGCGTTAAAGCGCTTGCCAGCTCCAAGTCCTTCAGGATGACGTATGATCAGTGGGATATGAACGAGCTCTTCGTAAAGCCCCGGTTCGGCTTTCTTGATGTACCCGTGCTCGCCGAAAGGCGCGCCATGGTCCGTAGTAAAGATGATCAGGCTGTTTTCAAAGAGGCCCATCTCTCGCACTTTATCTAAGAAGAAACCGATCCAGCGATCACACAGGGTGATCTTGCCTGCATAGAGCATTTTGATGTGATGGATCTCTTCAGGGGTGAGATACCCTTCTACTCTTCCCGGGATGGGATGAATGATGTCCTTACCATTGTAGTTTGGATCCGTGTACATGCGGTTGTAAGGCGAGGGAGGGTCCCATGGCTCGTGGGGATCAAAACAGTCGAGCCATAAAAAGAGGTTGTCACGCTTTTTCTGGTCCTTCAGCCATTTTATCCCCTCTTTTAGGACTTGGGCCACAAAAGTATCTTCCTCGCTTTTCCAGTGGCGAATGTTCCTGAGATACTGGATGAGCTGGGCCCTCACGGATTTGTCTTTGCCGTCCCCCTTGTAATATTTGTCCACATTCACTTCGATGGATTCGTCAACAACAAAGGGATCTCCTTCGTGTCCCCGGATGTGTTTGGTGTAATCGAACCCCCTTTCGAAAGCCATGGTCGGCTTGTGCAGATGATAGACGTCCGTGATCATGGCAGAGTTATATCCTCTGTTCCACAATACCTCGGCAAGCAAAAGATCGGTTGGTTCCAGACGCTGCCACCCGCGAAAAGGAAAGGTGAAACGACCGGTAAAGAAGGTGGTTCGAGTCGGTACCGTGGGCAACCCTTCTGAATAACAATAGTCGAAGACGGCGCCTTCAGAGGCGAGTTTGTCCAAGTTGGGAGTCTTGATCCATTTATTTCCGTAGCAGCCTAAATGATCCCAGCGCAGGGAGTCATTGATGATTATGATGACGTTCATGTCGGATTTCCTCCGTTATTAACGATTAATAATCGGCAGATTTTGAAGGGCCATTGGGGCCATCTCCACCATCTCTTTCAGGAGTTTCTGGTTCATCCCCTTGTCGAACCCTTCTCCGGGATGTTCGATAGCATTTAAGATCTGAAGGAGTTTTCCCGCCTCGGGCTCGTTGAAAGCAAGTGAATAAGCAGTCCCCGTATCTTCCCAGCGGATGGTCAACTCGTCAAGGTCTTGTGACGGGTCTTCGCTTAGCGATGGCCCAATGATGTAGGCCATCTGAGATTTGAGTTCCTCCAGAAAGTCTTCATTGTAGAACCCAATCCCCGTCTGCGCATAACTAAGAATACGGTAGATATTAACGATCTCTTCTTTCTCAAGCTCAATGGCAAACTCCCTCTTGGAAATGCCACAAGCCGCGGTTTCTTTGACTTCCATAAAACTGTGCCTCCCTATCCTGACTCTAGCTTCGGAATCCTGTAATCTCCCCTCACCCTCTTTTGCCAGGGGAATACCGATATGTTTCAAATGATCGTTTCAAGAGAACGACTCCCTGGACCAGCAGCGCCTCCATGGATTGTCTGTCCCACCAACCGGCAGGCAGGCGGTAGATGCGCAGTCAAAATAAAGCTAACGTCCCCGAGGTTATGCATTATCCTCTTCCACGGCTTTGAAAAGATGGTCATAGATGTCAGGGACGCTAAAGAGCACCCGGTTCCAGGAGGGGATCAGGGTTCCATTGGGATTCTTCTTACATTCGGTCCAGGCAGTCTCCAAGAAATCCCGGAAATAGCGCGCTGTAAGCTCTTCCTGATGACGGTCATAGGCAAGATTGTTGATCTCTGCATCGTCACTATAAATTTTGATGAACCTCCGAGTATTTTCATAGTAAGTATAGCGGATCATGTCTACGAAGGCATCGTCGAGGGGTAAACCGTGAGAACGCATGTAATTGAAATAGAATTTCCCGATATCCACGGTCATTCTGTGAAGTCCTTTGCCGCTGTCCCCTGGAGAGAGATCCTGATGCTTATGATCGTAGTTAGGGGTCAGAGAAATCTGGGCGATCCTGCGTGGGTTGGCACGGTGATAGACCTCCGACAACATAGCCACTTCGAGTCCCCAATCATAAGCAATGTCAAGACTCCGGCCCAATCGGGCAGTGAAGCTCACTTCTCCTGACAGAGGATACTTAAAGGCACGGTGATAATTGAAGAATCTGGCCATCTCATGATATCCACGGCTTTGCATCAGAGTTCCCATGGTATCACAAAAGGGGATCATAAACAGCCGCGAAACCCGGCCATACATCGTCTTCTCTTTGGGGGCCATGCGAGGATAGTACCCTTTGCAAAACTGAAAAATATTGTGGATATTGGCAGTTGGCAGAATGAGACGTCCCAAAAAAATGCGATCGTAAGTAAGGATATCACAATCGTGTAAGGCAATGACATCGCAATCCTTTCGTGCGAAAAGATATCCCAATGCAAGCCACACCGATTGTCCCTTGCCTGGGGAGCCTGTATTGATCTCCCGCGCCTGAATTTTCTTGAGAATCTCTTGGGCTCGAGGGCCCTCAATCCAAACTACCTTCATGTCGCGTTCGGATGTGCGAAGCCTCGCGAAATATTTCTTAGCCTCCTGAAATTGGGCTTCTTTTGTCGCTCCTCCAAGGCCGACCACTACAGTGTGGAGGTAACGTACCTTCACGATCTCATCAACAATTCGATCCAGTACTTGGGGGTTCAAAATTTCCGAGTACAGAAAGGGCAAAAGGAGTCCAATACGAATATGGCGAGCGTACTCCTCCAGTCTTGCTTCTAAGGAGGTCAAATAAGAATTCTGATCTAAGATTTCGTAAAGAGCGTGAATCGTTGTAACGATACCGTCTTGGTGGAAATCAGCCATTGGATGATTATTTTCCTTCTTTTAACCCCTTGGGTGACTACCCTTCCAGATATTAGGTACTCGTTTTCAAGCTATCCACGTTCTTAGATTTCAATTCTTCAAATATAATCAAAGTTTAATAAATCTTAATGGCAAATAGGCCGTTTGTCTAATCAATTGTTTTTTTAAGCTAATTCATTTATTCTATGGGTAGATCGCAACCTTTAGGAGGGTATTATGATTGAAGAGATTGCTGGAGATTTCCTGCAATGGTTACGCGGATTTTATTTTGTAGCCATGAGAAAGAGCGTAACGCAAGCGGGGTTGGACATGGGACGAAACCAACCCACCGTAACCCACCAGATCAAATGTTTGGAAAGTCAATTCGGGGTGACACTTTTTGGTCGATCTTCAGGCAAAATGGAATTGACTCCTGAGGGAAGCTTATTTCTTGAGAAAGCGATCTCCCTTTTCGAGATCATAAGAGAAATGAAGAGCGATCTTGGGCAGGATCGTCTCGAATATAAAGGGAGGGTGATTGTGGCTACGACCCACGCGGTCACCCGATTTTTCTTGCCTTCCTATGTGATGAATTTTGCAAGTACTCATCCCAACGTGAGTTTTGATCTGGAAGGGGGAGGTTTGGAGATGATCTTGGGAAAAGTTGAGTCGGCGGAAGCAGATTTTGGTATCGCTTGTGTTGATACCATTCCCAACACAATGGCATATCACGATCTGTTTGAGACCGAGTTGAAGCTAATAGCGCCGAAAAATAATATCTTTTTCTCAAGAAAATCACCTACTCTGAAACAGATTTCAAAGGTTCCTTTCATTTGTTTCCCTCACTCAAGCACCATCACTCCTTTTATAGAGAGGAGATTTTCGGAAGAGCAATTACAACTGAATGTGATTCTGATCCTTAATGACTTTGATACGGTGAAAACATATGTGGGTTTGGGGCTAGGGGTCTCTATTTTAGATAGTTTCACGATCTTAAAGGAAGATGAGGGGAATCTCGATATTTTCCCATTGAGACGGTTTTTTACGAAAAGGAGGTATGGTCTTTTATTACGTAAGAGAAAATATCTTTCACCAGCCGCAAAGGCTTTTATTCGCACGATTAAACCAGATATTCAATTCAAAAGATAAAGCTTGCATCCGTGCATTCACGAGACCTGTCAATCTCCATGCGGTCATGTCGTTTCCCAAAGCGTGCTACCTATTGATGCAATCGATCCCTTTTTTAAAAAAATCGATTGGAAGAATACCTAATTCTGTGATTGAAGATAAAAAGGCTCACCTTATACTGTGTTTGTTAGGTGCAAATGACACAGAGGAGGTGAGCCATGAAGGAGATAAGATTATCCTTCGAAGTCAGTATAGTATTAAAGCAGACGGATGTTTATTGGGTAGAAGAGGAGTTGGTGAAGGTGCGGGGAAAAGTGTTTTTAAGAGTCCTGAAGAGGGTGATGGAGGAGATTAAGGGGGAGTCGCTCAGAGGGAGCGAGACTCTGTGAGAAGTGTGGATTAGTTTTGGTGAGGAATGCTTGGGAGAGAAAGAAGATCATGGAGGTGATGACCTACGTAAGAAGCAATCTGGATTGGATTGAAAATATTCCAAAGGTAAAGGGATACGGATCTGGTCCGATCGAGAAGACGGTAGACATCACAGTGGCACAGAGGTTTAAGAAGCGTGGGATGAGCTGGTATAAGAGAAATGCCAATCCTCTGCTAAAACTGAGACTCTTGAAGTTAAATGGAGAATGGGATGCTTATTGGAAACACCGCAGAAAAGAGTTTGCCCGATACGCTGTCTAATCTTTATCACGGGGAAAAGATGCTTATTACTGGATACATCGTTGACAGGTTGGCACTTAGAACATTATATTCATAGGGACGAATGTCTGGATAGGAGGTTCCATGATGAAGGGATATACGGGGAAGTTGCTCAGGGTGAATCTTTCCAATGGAAAGATTTTAAAAGAGGAGATCTCGGATCCGATGAAAAGGGATTTTATGGGGGGACGGGGCTTTGCCGTAAAGCTCTTGTGGGATGAGGTAAAACATGTCGATCCCCTGTCCGAAAAGAACAAGATCATCTTTTCAACAGGCCCTCTAACAGGGCAGCCCCTTCCTAGTTCGGGGAAGATGGTGGTCGCTTCGAAAAGTCCTTTAACAGGTGGTTATGGAGATGGAAATATCGGGACCATGGCATCCGTTCATCTGAGGAAGGCTGGCTACGATGTCATGGTTGTGGAGGGAAAGTCAGGAAAGCCTTCTTATCTCCTGATCGAGAATGAGAGTGTTAAGATTATGGATGCTTCTGAATTATGGGGTAAAAATACATTTGAGGCACAAGACGTTCTTGAGAAGAAACATGGAAGGAATTCAGGGATTCTTCTCATCGGTCCTGCTGGAGAGAATCTGATCCATATTTCGGTTGTCATGTCCCAAAGAGGGAGAGCAGGAGGAAGGCCCGGAAACAGGATGGGGACGTGGTTGAATTCTTACACTTTACAAAGGTGTGGAGTTATGATAGAAGCGTCTTATGCTTCGGCAGGCCCGATTAGATTCTCCTGGAACCCTCCATCACGTGATGATCCGGGGAACCGAAGGACAGCCCCTCTTTCAGGAAGAGAAAGACCGCCTCAACTTTCTCTCTCGCATCTCTAAGGTCTCCGAGGGCTTGGAGGGAGAAAAAACCCTATTGACGAAATAATGAAGAATTTATGTAAAGAGGGAGGGATCGACGAGGAAGAGCTTTGGAGTGGAAAGAAGAGGAGAAAGGTTTCTCAAGTTCGCGCAAAGATATCGTTTCAGTTGACTCATGGGATGGAAATCCCTTTTGCGGAGATCGCGCGCCACGTGGGGGTTTGCACCTC
>Ga0315290_10001667_pt1 | contig 15290 bp, 8 predicted proteins | sample YL17G12_0_MG_FD_203627 | JGI IMG/M metagenome (GOLD analysis project Ga0315290, IMG submission 203627) | Sediment microbial communities from Yellowstone Lake, YNP, Wyoming, USA - YL17G12_0 | ecosystem: Environmental > Aquatic > Freshwater > Lake > Sediment | place: USA: Wyoming | collected... | reverse complement strand
AGTAGTGTCCGGTCATCGTTGACGCAAAAAGCAGCAAGTGATTGATCGCGCATGACATGCGAGCAATATCTCACCGCAACGATATCTTCGGCGGATCGCCGTTTCCGCCCGAATGCGGCTGGTCTGGCGCTTCAAGCCAGAATGCCGGATGCTGCCAGGCCGCACCGTCTTCGCCGAATTGATGTCCCACGTCTCGCCTCGCAAGTTCCGCACCTGCGTCGATCGCTACGCGGGCGATGCGAAGGTCTCGCGGTTCTCGTGTTGGGATCAATACCTGTGCTTGGCCTTCGCGCAGCTCACCTATCGCGAGAGTCTGCGCGACGTCGAAGCGTGCCTGCGCGCGCTGCAATCGAAGCTGTACCACGTCGGCATTCGCGCGCGCGTGTCCCGGTCGACGTTGGCCGACGCCAACGAGACACGCGACTGGCGGATCTACGCGGACTTCACGCAGGGGGCGTCGCCGCCCAAGCGACGCGCTCGGGCGGCCACATTCCTACTTCGTTCGTGCCTCGAAGGTGAACGTCCCCACCTCCACCATGCGCCCCGCGCCGTCGAGGCGCAGCGTAATCGACTTATTTTCGACCTGGCCCGTTCCGTACCGCAGGTACAGCTCGAGCACCACCGTCGTCGCGCCGACGGCCGTCTGCTGACTCGTGCCGAAGAACTTGGCCCGGACGGCATACGTGCCGGGAATCGCCTTCTTGAGCAGGAACTCCTCCGGGCCGTAGCCGGTCGTGATGTCCGCGCTGATGCGCCCGCCGATCGCGGTGCGCTGGTGGCTGTAGAAACACTCCTCCCCGCGCGGATCGATAATGTGCAGATCCATGTCGCTGTTGGGGGTATCCCAGTTGAGCACGGCCCGGACGTCGATGGGGAGGTTCTCCAGCAACCGGGCATCGATCCGGGACGTATGGAGCCGGGTTGTGGCACCGGCGATGGTTGCGTTCATTTCGCCGACGACGATCAGGTTGATATCACGGAAACGGCCGTCCCATTCCCGGGCGATCAGATCCCACATCAGATCTACCGCGCGCTGAGTCTCGCCGGCATCCGCGAGGGCCAGCGCCAGATCCCGATGACTCTGCGGCTCGTCTTCGCGCAGCGCAAGAACCTGCTCGAAGGTCCAGACCGCGAGCCCAGACAGCTTCAGTTGGCGCAGCCGATAGCCAAGCACTCGCAGCAACGTCGGATCGTCTGACCTGAGCTCGGCAAGATTAGTCAGAATGCGCAACGCGATCCGCGCGTCGCCCTGCTCGCGGAACACATCGGACACGTCGAGGAAGAACCCCGGCGTCGTGCCGTACTCGCCGCGCAGTGTGAGATACAGCGCGTAACGCTGGTCCTTGGATGCCGCCCTCAGTGCCTTGAGGTACGGTGTGTCGGGTGTCCAGGCCTTGAGTTCAATCGTGCCGGTCATCACGGGCTCTTCGCCGCGGCCGCTCTTCTCAGCAGCCTGCGGCGCTATGCCCCCGACACGCATGGCGGCTGCTTGAGTGGTGATCGGGGCGGCAGACGGAGCCATCACCTGCGTGCGTACGTCGGTTTGGCGGTCGCCGGTGACCACCAGCGATTCGTTCGCCATGATCGGGGGCGGCTTGGCGGTGATGAGATCGGTCTTGAATTCGGTTCGCCACCAGGTCTTGCGCTCTTCGAATTGCGCGACCACCCTGTCGAGAAGGTCCTTGTCGCGGCGCACCTTCCGGCCGGCGTCCTCCTTGATCAGGCGCTGGTACTCCGCCAGCAGTTCCTGGGGCGGCTCGATCCTGTAGCGCACGTAGTCGGCGACGGTGTCGAGCACGATCAGCGACGTGCCCTCGGTCACGATGCCGAACTGGCGCCCGAGCGCAAGGACCGCGGCGGCGTTGCGTGCGGGAGCCTGGCTCAGTTCCGCCAGCTTCTTCTGAGCCCAGATGCGCGCCACCGGGGCCTTCAGCGGAGCCGAGGCGTCCAGGTCAAAGGTGCGGGAGTACGACTCCTTCGCGCCGTACCCAAAGTGCAGGACCAGCCTGGCGCGGTCCGCGCCCAGCTTGCCGGCCACACCAAAGGACCCGCGAACCGCCGCCCCTCTGCTGGGATAGACCTGTTCGATCTGGGCCGCGTCGAAGGTGGCCCCGAGAAACGCGACGGGCTGCGACGTCAGTGCCTGCACGGCCTCGGCCGCCGTCTGCGTTGTCAGATTGAGGTACTCGCCGCCGGTCGGTTCGGAGACTCCCCGCAGCCATCCGTGGTTGGCCGCCAGCGCCGAACTGACAGCCGTCACAGGACCTCTCGGAAACCTGGGTTCACCGCCGCCGAAGGTGGCGAGACCATCCGAGAACAACAGCACCTCGTCGGCCGATTCCCTCGACAGGTCGAGTGCACCGAGATTGGTTCCGCCGTCAGCCGGGGCTCCCTCGATAGCCGCCTTCAACTCGGCCCACGTGCCCGACCGTACGGGTTCGAGTTCGTTGCGCAGGATTGCCAACCGGATCTTCGCGGCGCCCAGTCGCTGAACGTACGTGTCGAGCACGTCGAGTTCCTTCTTGCGGTCACGCAGGCGCGCACTGTAGGAAGCGTCCCAGACGATGAGCAGACGTGCGGGCAGGGCCTTGGGCTGGCGGCTCGTGCGCGGCGTGACGGTCACGTAGAAGTAGCGATCACCCTGCTCGGTGGCTACAAACGCGCCGCGGCCCTCATCGCCTCTGGGCACGACGACGGTCAGGGCCTTGCCGAGCACGATGTCCCGCTGTGTCTCTTCGGCGACGAAGGCGCGCTGCCAGGCTTTGAAGGCAAACGTGGCGAGGGGCGACGATTGCACGCGCGGCGTCTCGGCCTGGTCCAGCACTTCGACGCGCAGCGTAAAGGTGTCCACCTTGTCGGTGAAGGTCAGTGGCAGGTGATAGAGCAGCCCTGCAGTAGTGCCCTTGCCGGCGTCCCCCAACTCCTGCTCGTAGGCGATGACGACGCGCTTGGAGCCGCCGGCCGGAATGGGATAGATGCGGGCGCGGAAGCTGTTGCCCGAGGTCTTCTCGAGCAGGCCCGGGTCGACGCCGCGTCGCACGATGTCCTCGAACACTTGCCGGCCCTTATCCTTCTCCACGACGACGCCCTCTCGCAAGGCGCCGTTCACGTCCATCGCGAAGCGACTGATCGTCTGGCCGTCGCCGATGGGAAACACCAGCTCGCCTTCGAGCACGCTGCGCTGGGGATTGAAGACGGACATGTCCCACGTGGTGGTCGCGAGGTGGCCGACGATCTTGACGTCGACGCGCAGCGACTGCAGCCGCATGGGCGTGCTGTCGCGCGTCTGCCATGGGGCCCGGATGACGGGTCGGCCGATGTTCTGGGCGGTGGCAGGCGAAGCGCTCATCAGCGCCAGGGCGAGCAGTGTGGTCAGGCGACGCATGGGTCCTCCCGCGAGTCCAGGGTGGTTTCGGGGGCGGCCCGACAACAGCCGCCCTCAATCATAGAACGGGCGGGAACGGGTTTCTTGCAGCCTGACCCAGTTCACTTCTTCAAGCTGGCGGCCCAGTTGTGAACGATGATGATCGGCGCGATGGGGCCTGCCGCCACCGGAACATTGATGAGAAACCGGCCACCTGGTGCGACGTCGTACTGCTGGCGGAAGCGAAGGATGTTTCGGAACCCACCCAACTGGGGCGAATTGAACAGGGCGGTGCGGGCCCCTGGCCTGAGCCCGCCGGCATCACTTCTGATCTCGACGGCCATGATCTGGTTATCGGCTGCCAGATAGAAGAGCTCCGTTCCGTCGCGAGACCACCGAGGTTGTATGCCTCCGTCAATCGACACCTGCTGGGGCGCCGCCGGCTTCGGGAAGCTTTGAACGCACACCTCTGATGTGCCGGTCTCGTTCGAGTAGTACGCCGCCCACTTCCCGTTCGGAGATATCTGGAGCTGTGCCCGATGGAAGCTCGCCGACGGAAGAAACTGGAACGGCGTGCGGTCGCCAGACAGCGGGAGGATCCACGGCTCGTTGATACCCTTGACCGCCCGTCGAAAGGCCAGCATCCCATCAACAGACCAGGCGTGGGGAGCGATCGGATCGGCCGAACTGTAGAGCAGTTCCTCGTTCGCGAGGCCGCTGGAGGCTTTCTGGTAAATACCATTCGGGCCTCCCGTGGCTCCAGCCCGAGTGGCGGCATAGACGATGCGGCTGGCATCCGGCGACCAGACAGGCATGTACTCGTCTGCTGGCGAAAACGTGAACTTCTGTGGCGTACCTGATGACGAGTCCAGCAACCAGATGTCCCGGTCGCCCTTGGGCTCAATGCGCTCGACCGCGACCCTCTTGCCGTCGAAGGACAGTTCCGGGTTCAGGTATTCGCCAGCGGCTCCAAGCGTGCCCAGCCGGTGACCGGCGCGATCGAACCACTGCAACTGCCTCGCGAGGCTCGAGCCGCCGGAGTGATACGCCAGAACGCCGCTATCTGACGTGGAGAACATCGAGCCCAGGAAGATCCGGTCGTACGAGACGTGATCGGCGATTGGAGCCGGCTGGCCGGTGAGCGCCAGGCTGGGGCCGTCGAACGGCTGGGCCATGAGCATGCCGTCTTGCTCGAACAACAGGTAGCCTGGCGCCGCGTACCGCGCTTCCGATTCGCGCTCCAGTACGCGGGTGGTCTCGGTGGAGCCAAGCGTCGCGATATACACACCGCTGAGTTCGCGGGCCGTGCTCACCGCCAGATACAGGAAGTGGCGTCCGTCTGGCAGGAAGTGGGGGAGCATGTGCCCCCGCTCCTGCCGGGTCCGGTCGAGGGCGGTGACGGGCCGGGGTTGGCCACCCCCATCCGAAACGGACTCAATGGTCCCGATGCTGCTTCGGGCAACCAGGATGACCCCGTTCGAGCCCCACGAGCCCCCGAATGTCGTCGTGGCCAGTGCGTCGCATATCGGCTGCGGCGTGCCGCCGAGCACGTCGATCTTCTTCAGTTTGCCTCGCGAGAAGAACGCCACGAAGCGGCTGTTGGGTGACCAGAAGGGCTGGGCGGCATCCTCGGTGCCGGGGAGCGGCTGGGCGGCGAGAGCATCCAGTGGTCGTACCCACAGCATCGTCTTACCCGCCGAATCCACCGCGGCAAACGCCAGCTTGAGTCCGTCTGGCGAGATGGCAGGGGCCGATGTTGGCGAGAAGGACCCGTTCTCAGGAGGCAACACCGCCAGCCTCGTCGCGGGCTGATTGATGGGGACGCGGCGGAAAGAGGTGACGGCGAAGACCAGCATGAGGATCGCCGTCACCATCCACGGGACGGCCACGGCCCATCGCGTGTGGCGCCGCGTGTCGGTCGCGGCGGGCGAGCGCACGTCCGGTCCGGTCATCGCTTCCAGAATCTCGAACCTCGCGTCGGCGATGTCGCGCAGGCGCTTGGCCGGATCCTTCTGCAGGCACCGTTGCAGCAGCACCTTGACCGGCCGGGGCGTCGCCGGCGGAAGGCTGTTCCAGTCGGGATCGTTCTTGACCACCGACGCCAGCACATCGGTCAGCGTCTCGCCTTCGAAGGCCCGCGCACCCGTCAACATCTCGAAGAGGACCGCGCCGAATGCCCAGATGTCCGCGCGCTTGTCCACGACCTTGCCGCGCGCCTGCTCTGGCGCCATGTACGCCGCGGTGCCAAGAATGACGCCCATCTGGGTGGCGTGCGCCGAGAGTGTCGGCGAATTCGCGAGAGCATTTCCCGCGCCGCTTGTCGACGTCGGGTCCAGCGCCTTCGCGAGGCCGAAATCGAGGACCTTCACCGTTCCGTCGACCCGGACCTTGATGTTCGCCGGCTTCAGGTCGCGATGGATGACGCCCTGCTCGTGGGCCGCTTCGATCGCGTCGGCCAGCTGGCGGGCGATCGGGAGCGCCTCGACCAGCGGTACCGGTCCACGCGCGAGGCGCCCGGCCAGGTCTTCGCCTTCCACCAGTTCCATGACGAGACACGGACTAGTCCCGGCGCCTGCCTCTTCCAATCCGTACACGTGCGCGATGTTCGGATGGTTGAGGGAGGCGAGCAGCTGCGCTTCGCGCCGAAAGCGAGCCAGCCGATCGGGGTCGGCTGCCAGCAGGTCGGGCAGCACTTTGAGCGCGACGTCGCGGTTGAGCTTCGTGTCGCGGGCGCGGTAGACCTCTCCCATGCCGCCGGCGCCGAGGGGCGAGACAATCTCGTACGGGCCGAGCCGCGCGCCGGAACAGAGAGACATAGGGGCCCTTTCACCGACGACAGCGGCTATTCGAGTCTGAGGGAACTGGCGGGATTATAGCGTGGATCGGATGTCGCGACTGTCGGTGGACGATCTCCGGTGGACGATCTCCGGGAGCCTTACTTCCAGCGGAACACGCGCAGCGCGATGGTAAACGACACGACGGTCCAGGCGCTGAGCGTGAGCAGTTCACCCGCGATCGCGGGAACCGACGCACCATCGAGCATCACCGCCCGGAACGCGTCGTTGAGCGCGGTCAGCGGCAGCGCGTGAATGAGCGGCTGCGTCGCCGCCGGGAAGTTCGCTGACGAGAAGAAGACCCCGGAGAGCACCCACATCGGCAGCATCACCGCGTTCATCCAGCCCGACACCGCCTCGATGGTCCGTGCCCGGCTGGCCACGAGCAGGCCGATGCCGCCGAACGCGAGCGCACCCAGCACGGCCACGGCCGCGAGCAGGAGCAGCGACCCGCGGGTCGATACCGAGAACACCAGCCACGCGAAGATGAGCAGCGCGCCGACCTCGACGCCGAGAAACACCATCCGCGCCAGGATGTGCCCCAGCAGGTAGTGCGACCGCGACATCGGCGTGGCCGCGAGGCGCTTGAGCAGGTTCTTCGTGCGCGCCCAGACGATCGCGAAGCCGATGCCCCACAGGCCCGTGCCCATGATGTTCATGCCGAGCAGGCCCGGGATCAGCCAGTCGATGTAGCGCGCGCCCACCACCTGAAGCGGCTGTTCTGCGGCGGTGAAGCGATCGGCGCGGCCGGCGAGCCGCTGCAGTTCGCCGTCGACGGCCAGTCGTGCCAGCCGGCTCTCGGGCCTGGTCGGATCGAAGCGATACGCTAGGGGCGGGCCGGGCAGGATGACGACCTGCACGTCGCCATTGCGCAGCGCCCGATCGGCCTGATCGGGCTGCACGATCCGCGCGTGAATGCCGTGGGAAGCTCCGAGCGCCGCGACCATCTCGGCACCGCCGCGTCCGGCCATGACCCCGGCATACACCGGTTCGTCGCTCTTGGTGCGGAACGCAATGCCGAGGGCGAACGCCAGCACGATCGGGAAGATAACCACCCAGAACACGGCTTCGGGTTCGCGAACGAACTCCCGCACTCGGGCCAGAATCAGCTCGACGAGCGGATGCCAGGTGGGGCGGCGGCTATTCATCGCGCAGGTGCCGTCCGGTGTGAGCGACGAACACATCCTCGAGCGAAGCGTGGTGGGTGGCGAACCGGGACAGGTTCCGGTGTTCGCGCTCCAATTCGGCCAGCAGCGCCGGCACTGACGTGTGCAGCTCGCTCACGTGCAGGCTGGTCGACCCGTCCAGCCGGCGGACGTCCTGCACGCCCGGCAGTTGCTTCAGCCGGGCACCGTCGAGCAACGCGCCCTCGTCCAGCTCGAATTCGATGACATGCTCGGCGCCGAGCGTCGCAATGAGCTCGCGAGGCGCGCCGAGCGCGATCATCCGCCCGCGATCGACAATGCCGACCCGGTCGCAGAGTGTCTCCGCCTCGTCCATATAGTGCGTCGTCAACACGATGGTGCCACCGCGCTGGCGAAACTGCTCGAGCAGCGACCAGAGCTGGCGCCGCGACTGCGGATCCAACCCGGTCGTCGGCTCATCGAGAAAGAGCAGATCGGGCTCGTTGACGAGAGCGCACGCGACCGCGAGTCGTTGCTTCTGGCCGCCGGACAGCTTGCTGACCCAGCTGCCGCGTTTCGATTCCAGCTCCACCATCGCCAGCACGTCGTTGATGGACGGCCCGCGGTGGTAGAACGAGCGGAAGAGGCGGACGACCTCCGCGACGGTGAGCTTGTCGCTGAACTGGGTATCCTGCAACTGGATGCCGAGACGCTGGCGCAGCGCCTGATCGTCGACGCCCCAGCGAAGCCCCAGGATTTCGACCTCGCCGGCGTCCGGCTTGAGCAGGCCCTCGAGAATCTCGATGGTCGTGGTCTTGCCCGCGCCGTTGGGCCCGAGCAGGCCGAAACACTCGCCGGTCCGCACGTCGAGATCGAGGCCATCAACGGCCACGACCTTGCCGTAGCGCTTCTTCAGGCCGCGGCAGCGCGCGGCGTTGGGATGTGCGTGCGGATCGCCCACGAGAGAATTGTGGCACATCGTTGCGCCGGCGTCTCGCTTCCGTGAGCGGCTCACCCGCACGTCCTCCTTCGGGGCAGGGCGACGAATCGGAAACCCGCGCATCGCGCTTCCGATGACCAGGCGCCAACGGCCGGCGATTCGTCTTGACAGGGTTTGTTAAATAGTCAAGTATATGACCATGATAATAGTCAATATCTATGAGGCCAAAGCGAAGTTGTCGGAGTTCCTGGATCTCGCCGCGCGGGGCGAGCGCGTGCTGATCTGCAAGCGGAACCGGCCCATTGCGGAGTTGCGGGCAGTGGAGTCGGTGCGGACCGAACCACGGCCGATCGGCCTGGCGCGGGGACAAGTGGCGGTGCCCGATTCGTTCTTCCAGCCGCTGCCCGACGACATGCTCGACGCGTTCGACGGAGTCGAGCGCCGGGCGGGGCTGCTCCAGGTGGCCGAAGCGTCAGCGTCGACGACGTACGGCGCGCGCAGCGCACGCAAGACGAGCAAGACGGGCAAGCCGCGCCGGACGCGCACGTCATGAAGCTCCTGCTCGACACGTGCGCATTCCTCTGGATTGCCGGTGACGCGTCCGCGCTCTCGAAGCGGGCCCGCGAGCTGTTTCGCGGGGCCGACAACGAGGTCTACCTCAGCGCCGTGTCCGCGTGGGAGATTGCCGTCAAGCACGCGCTCGGGCGGTTGCCGTTGCCGGCGCCGCCCGAGCGATTCGTGCGCGAGATGCGCGAGGCGCACGGGATAGCAGCGCTGCCCATCGACGAGGATTCGGCGCTCCACGTCTCGCATCTGCCCGACCTGCACCGCGATCCGTTTGATCGCATGCTGGTGAGCCAGGCCATCGTCCACGGCCTGACGATCCTCACGCCTGACCCAATCATCATGGACTACCCGGCGCGGACGATCTGGTAGGGCGCGGAAGGAGGGGGTCGGATCTATTTTTCGGACAGCCTGCGGAAAGATAGGTCCGACCCCTTTTCCCATGCTATGTTTCTCTCCACTCCCACATACCCGTCTGGTCCACATGCTCCGAGGAGCCATATCTGATGAGCGCTGAAACTATCCGTCGTCGTCTGCCCGTCGTGCTGGTCGGAGCATGCCTGCTGGTGCTGACTGTCGGGATCACGCAGGCCCGGCAGATGACGCCGGACCTCAGGGATCCGAAGCAGCCGCAGGATCCGGCGTTCGCGAAGCTCTACACGGAGTGGACGGGCGATGCGAAGTATGGAAGCCCGCTGGTCGATCATCTGCCGATCGTGAAGGGGATTCCGACGCCGAAGGAGGTGCTCGGCTACTACATCGGCGCGCCGAAGAAGCTCACGTACTACGCCGACATCCTGAAGTACTACCGGGCGCTTGCTGCCGCCACGCCGCGCGTCAAGGTCGAGAGCATCGGCAGGTCCGACGAGGGCCGCGAGATGGTGGTGGTGTGGGTGTCGTCTGATGCCAACATGAAGGCGCTCGCGCAGAATCGCGACAACCTGGCCAAGCTGGCGGATCCGCGCGGATTGCCGGACGCGCAGATCAAGCAGTTGATCGCGACGACGAAGCCGCACTATCACGTGACGGGCGGGCTGCACAGCTCGGAGACGGGGCCGCCGGAGATGCTGATGGAGCTGGTCTACCGCGTGGCGGTGGAGACCTCGCCCTTCATCACGCAGATTCGCAACAACGTGTACCTGTCGGTGACGCCGGTGGCGGATGCGGATGGCCGCGATCGGCAGGTCGACTGGTTCTACCGCGGCCTTGAAGTGGCCGATCAGGCGGCCGTGGCTGCAGCGCCCTCGACGGCTGTGACGTCGACGACGACAGCACCGGCCGCAGCCGCACCTGCCCTGCTCACCCCACCCACTTCCGTACAGGCAGCGGCAGCCGCTGATGCGGGACGCGCAGGACAGACTGGTGGTCGAGGTGGAGATCAGGGCGGTCGCGGCCCTTCGACTCCTCGGCCAGGTTCGGAGCAGGCAGGCTCAGGGCAGGCGGCGGGTGCGAGCATCGGCAGCCTGCCGTATTGGGGCAAGTACGTCTATCACGACAACAATCGCGACATTAATCTCGCGCTGGTGCAGATGCGCGTGCTCACCGATTGGTACTACACCGCGCATCCGCCCATCATGCACGACCTGCACGAATCGCTGGCGCTGATGTACACCTACAGCGGCGGGCCTCCGCAGAATCCGAATCTGGATCCGTTGCTGTTCTTCGAGCTGCCGTGGTTCTCCAACTGGGAGCTCGCGCAGATGACCAAGTGGGGCATGCCCGGCGTCTACACGCACGCCTTCATGGACGGCTGGTCGCCGGGTTACTACGCGTCGGTCGCGTACAACCACAACGGCCTGATGAAGATGTACGAGACGCAGTCGGGTCGCGACCCGGGCGCGGCTCCGGCGGGGCGCGGTGGCGCGTCGACTCCTCGGCCAGGCGCGGAGCAGGCAGGCTCAGGCCAGGCGGCGGGTGGTAATGCAGGCGATTCTGCGCCCCTGGCCGGACGAGGCGGCGCTCCAGCAGTTGAAGGCGGACGCGGTGCTGCTGCGCCGCAGGTGCCAGAGTCTGGACGAGGCGGCGCCCCGGCCGAAGCTGGACGCGGCAGCGCGCAGGCGGCCGCAGGCGGACGCGGCCCTTCGACTCCTCGGCCAGGCGCGGAGCAGGCAGGCTCAGCGCAGGCGCCAGCTGATGGACGCGGGCCGGCATCGCCCATGCCAGAAGGCGGTGGCGGCGGACGCGGATCGGCGTTCCCCACCGGGCGCGGCGGCGCGCAGGATCGCGAGTGGTATCGCGGGCTGCCTGTACCGGCCAACGCGGCGGCCAGCTTCACGCGGCGCGATAACGTCAACTACTCGGAGACGGGCGTGCTCTCGTCGCTGCAGCTCACCTCCACGTTCCCGAGCGTCATCGTCGAGAACTTCTACATCAAGTCGAGGAACGCCATCGAAGACGGCAGGACGAAGCCGCCGTACGGATTCGTCATCCCCGTCCAGCGCGAGATGACGAAGGCCGCCGAACTGGTGCGCATCCTGCGCGTCCAGGGCATCGAGGTTGGGCAGGCGATTGGCGAAATCAAGATTGGCGATGCCACGTATCCGGCGGGTTCGTACGTCATCAAGCGCGATCAGCCGTACGGCCGCCTCGCGAAGAACCTGCTCGAGAAGCAGCTCTATCCGGACACGCGGTTGACCACGTATGACGACAGCGGGTGGACGATGGGCCTGCTGATGCTGGTGGACGTGAAGGAGATTGCCGACGCGGCCATCCTGAAGGTGGCGACTACACCCGTGAAGCAGGTGAGCGTGAAGAGCCGGATCGCTGGCGCTGGCACCGCCGGACTGGCCGTCGCGCACCTCGGGTCGAACAACATGATCGCGTTTCGCTACCGGCTCAAGTCGGTGGCGATGAAGATCGCGGAGAAGAGCTTTGCGGCCGAAGGCGTGGACTTCCCAGCCGGGTCGTTTGTCGTCGTCGGCGCGGCGGCGGCCAATGTGCGAGCGGCCGTTGAGGAACTCGGGCTGACGGCGGCGGCCCTGACGGCGATGCCGCAGGTACTGATGCACGATGCGCCCGCGCCGCGCGTGGCCATCTACTCGCAGTGGGCGAGCACGCAGGATCTGGGCTGGTACCGGCTCACGTTCGATAACTTCGGGATCCCGTACGACCTGATCTACAAGGAACAGGTCAGGAAGGGCGACCTGCGCGGCAAGTACGATGTCATCGTGATGGCGGCGCAGAACATCACGCGGGCCACCGTGCTGCAGGCGGCAGCGGCACGTCCGCAGCCGTACCAGAAGAGCGACAAGTACAAGTTCCTCGGGATGTACGGCGAGACGGCGGACATGTCGGGCGGCTTCGGCCAGGAAGGCGTCGATGCGTTCGCGAAATTTCTCGAAGGCGGCGGGACCTTGATCGCGGCAGGGGCGGCGATTCGGTTCCCGATCGACTTTGGGTGGGCGCACACCGTTGACGCGGAGCCCATCGCCGGCGTCGTAGCGCAGCGGCCGATTGTCCAGGCGGAGATCGGTCGGCCCGAACACCCGGTGTTCTACGGGTATGCCGACAAGATGCTGCCGATGAAGTATGTCGGCGGGAACACGCTGAGGGTGGGGCTGGCAGACTCGGGCAACATCCTGGCGCGCTACGTGGGCGGCGACTCGTCGGTGCTCAGCGGCGCGATGACCGGCGCGGATGTCTTGCGGCAGAAGGTGATGGCTGCCGATATTCCCGGCGCCAACAACGGCAAGGGACGCGTCGTCCTGTTTGCCAACAACCCGATCTACCGCTGGCAGAACCACGGCGAGTTCAACATGGTCTTCAACGCGATGCTGAACTGGGCCTACGTGCCCCCGCCCGGGCCGATTGTCATGCCGGCCGCCACCGGCCGGGGCGGACGGGGAGGGCAGTAGGCGTCAACGGTGTCTGAATGGACGCCGGGTCCTGGGCGGGATTCGGGGTGAGCCTGGGATCGCCGGGCTCCAGCCCGGCAAAGAGGTGCAGTTCCTGTCGGCGTGGAGGCCGGGTCTTCAGACCCGGCGCCCAGAACGCGGCTCGCGGGGGCTCCGCTACTTGCGCTTCGAAGCCGTTCCGGCCGCCGGCTTCGGCAGGAAGTTCTCGAGAACCCAGGCTTCGTTCTTCGAGACGCCGCCTTCGACCGCCAGTTGCCGGCTGTCCGGAGAGATCGACAACCCGTCGAACATGCCATCGAAGGCCACGCCGGTGGACACGAAGGTTCCATCCGCCACCGACACACGGCGGATCCCGGACTTCTTGCTGGTCCGGTCGTAGTCCGCCATCAGCACGCAGCGGCCATCTGGCGTCCAGGCCAGGCCCGTTCCCGGAGTGGCGAACGGGAGCACGGCCACCCGCCGCGGCGTGCCGCCGCCCGCGTCCACCAGCCACAGCGCGGTTCCCTTGGCGTCTTCGGGCGCCTCGACGTGGGCGATCTGCCGGCCATCAGGGGAGGCGGCAACACTGGGGACGTATGAGCCGGTCGCGGTGATGACCCTGGGCTGCCCGGCGACCACATCGAAGGCGTTGATCGACGCGTTCTTCCCCTGTCCCACTGCAGCGAACGCCACCTTGCCGTCGGGCGCAATCTCTCACCCGCGACTGCGGCTGACACACCTTGAAGCGTGGATGAGGGCGACGGGGGACTGGTCGGACGACGACCACCTCAATCGACAGAACCTGCTCACGCGTCTCCGATCCGTGATCGACGCGCTCGACGTGGATGCGGCTCGCGACGAGGTCTCGCGGTTTGTGCGGGACCCGTCTGGGCTAATCGTCTGGTCGCGCGAGTTCTTCCTGGAGATCATTGAGCGCATCGAGACGGTGAAGGAGTTGCGTAGTAGTATTCCGTATGGTCCGCCATCTCGCTCTCGCCCTTGCCGGCGCGGTTGTGTTCGGCACCCTCTCAACTTCATCCTGGTCAACGGGTCCCATGACGCCACAGGCTTCGCCACCGGCCGCCGTTCGCACGAACCCGCTATTAGCGCCGAGCACGCTGCCATTTGGCGCGCCGCCGTTCGACAGGATCCAGGACGGTGACTTCCCGCCGGCGTTCGAGGCCGGCATGAAGATCCAACTGGAGGAGATCGCCGCGATCGCTGACAACCCCGTGGCCCCCACGCTCGACAACACGCTCGTCGCCCTCGAAAAGAGCGGCCAGTTGCTCAGGCGAGTCGGCCTTGTGTTCAACGGCCTCACGTCCGCCAACACGAATCCCACGCTGCAGAAGATCCAGCAGGACGTCGCGCCAAAGCTCGCGGCGCAAGACGACGCGATCTTCCTCAACGGGAAGCTGTTCTCACGGGTTGAGGCGATTCACCGCCAGCGGGACGCGCTAAAGCTGGACCCCGAGTCGCGGCACCTTGTCGAGTACTACCTGCAGCGCTTCGTTCGCGCCGGCGCCAGGCTGTCGGACACCGACAAGACGAAACTCAAGGCCCTCAACGAGCAGGACGCCGCGTTGAGCGCCAAGTACATCAGCCTGCTGCTAGCGGCTGCGAAAGAGGCCGCGTTGGTGGTCGGTGACGTTACGGAGTTGGCCGGTCTGTCAAAGGACGAGATCGATGCGGCGGCCCTGGCGGCGAAGTCGCGGGACCTCGACGGCAAGTGGCTGATCCCACTGGTCAACACCACGCAGCATCCGCTACTGGCGTCGCTCACGAACCGCGCCACCCGCGAGAAACTCTTTCGCGCATCGTGGACGCGGACCGAACGCGGCGACGCCAACGATACTCGCAAGACGATTGCCACCCTGGCCGATCTGAGGGCCCGCAAAGCTGGCTTGCTTGGTTTTCCGAACTACGCGGCCTGGGTGCTCGAAGATCAAATGGCGAAGACGCCTTCCGCGGTTGAGCAGTTCCTCGCGCGGCTGATTCCTCCCGCCACAACACTTGCCCGCGTCGAAACCCTCAACATCCAGAAACTCCTCCACGAACAGGGTGGCGCCCCGCTGGCACCCTGGGACTGGGACTTCTACGCGGAGCAGGTTCGCAAGGCGAAGTACGACCTCGACAACGCCGCCCTCATGCCCTATTTCGAACTCGACCGGGTGCTACGGGACGGTGCGTTCTACGCGGCGCACGAACTCTACGGCCTGACGTTCAAGGAGCGGCACGACATCCCGGTCTACCACCCCGATGTGCGCGTGTTCGACGTCATCGACCGCGACGGTACGGCGATCGCGCTTTTCTACGGCGACTACTTCGCGCGCGACAACAAGAACGGCGGGGCGTTCATGGACAACTTCGTCACCCAGTCGAAGCTGTTCGGGGCCAAGCCCGTGATCTTCAACGTCGCAAACTTCGCGAAGCCCGCGCCCGGCCAGCCGGCGCTGCTGAGCCTCGACGACGTCTCGACCGTGTTCCACGAGTTCGGACACGCGCTGCACGGGATCTTCGCAAACCAGCAGTATCCGAGCCTCTCGGGGACGGCGGTGGCGCGCGACTTCGTCGAGCTGCCGTCGCAGTTCAATGAACACTGGGCGCTCGAGCCCAGCGTGCTGGCGCACT
>Ga0315290_10001665_pt1 | contig 15294 bp, 10 predicted proteins | sample YL17G12_0_MG_FD_203627 | JGI IMG/M metagenome (GOLD analysis project Ga0315290, IMG submission 203627) | Sediment microbial communities from Yellowstone Lake, YNP, Wyoming, USA - YL17G12_0 | ecosystem: Environmental > Aquatic > Freshwater > Lake > Sediment | place: USA: Wyoming | collected... | reverse complement strand
CCAACCCCTGACCCCCGACCCCTGACTTCTGATTTTTCCCCACTAGTGCCTAGTGCCTGTTGCCTATTGCCTTCTTTCGCTATCTTACCCATTTTAACATCAAAACTTGTCAAAAGTGGGTGCAAACATAGTCCAAAGTAGGTACAAACATGGTACAAACATAGTGCAAACATAGTACAAACCACATCACTTTTCATCAGAATTCATCCAAATTTCGCCGAATTTCACGCTTTTTTCTTACCCATCTTACCTAATCGTTATAATCGTTACATAAAAATAAGCACTTACATCAATTCCAACAACGTAAAATAAGCACTTACAGCAATTCCCCACAACAAAAAATAAGGAGTTACAGCAATTCCCCACAACGAAAAATAACAACTTACGTCATCCCCCGCGCGCGAAAAACAACGACTTACAAACAAAAATTGGCTGCAAACAAGCCATTCATCCGAAATATTAATATACCGTTGGAGAACGGATGGACAGTGTCCGTCTAGACAGATAATGCTGCTATGGTGTTTGCCGGTGGAAACGGCAGATAGTAGTGTGTAACCTCCTGTATTTCAGGCAGTTAGACAACTCTTGAACACGCATATCTGTAAATAAAGCTTGTCGGGCAAACAAGCGTTGTTTTTATAATACTCTGCAATTAAAAGGTTTACATCAATAATCATGATGCCTCCCAAGGGGACGGAGTCTGTCCAGCCGGACAGATTAACAATAAGCGGGTTGTAGATGAACGAAATTATTATCGAGCCAAATCGCAATGTAAGTCGTTTCTGGAAAGAGCTTTGGGATTATCGTGAGCTTTTCTTCTTCCTCGCCTGGCGGGACATTGTAGTACGATACAAGCAGACCGTCATCGGTATCGCCTGGACCGTAATTCGGCCTTTACTAACGATGATCGTTTTAAGCATAGTATTCGGCCGAATCGCCAAGCTACCATCCGATTTGCCCTATCCGATCCTGGTTTTCGCAGCCATTCTGCCTTGGCAGTTCTTTAGCAACACCCTCAGCGGCAGCGGTATCTCGCTGATTTCCAACACAAACATGATTACCAAGGTCTATTTCCCACGTATCATCATTCCCAGTACTGCTATGGTGGTTAGCCTGGTCGATTTTTTGATCTCTTTAGTGATTTTCATGGGTTTGATGCTCTGGTACGGCGTTTGGCCTGACGGGAAAATTGTGGTTTTGCCGTTTTTATTGCTGCTTGCGGCGATGACCTCGCTGGGGGCGGGGTATTGGATAACGGCTCTAAACGTCAAATATCGGGATTTCAAGCACATTGTACCATTTATTGTACAATTCGGTTTGTACATATCACCCGTGGGGTTCAGCAGTAGCGTAGTGCCGGAGAAATGGAGGTTGCTCTACTGTATCAACCCTATGGTGGGAGTTATTGACGGTTTCCGCTGGGCGATGCTGGGAGAAGAAATCGATCTTTATCTGCCGGGATTCCTGCTTTCTATGGGTCTTGGCATGTTACTATTTGTCAGTGGAGCGTGGTTTTTCACCAAAACCGAACATAAATTCGCAGATATAATTTGAACATATCGCAGACATAAGTTGAGCATATACAAGTGGTTATCGAAGTAAGCAATCTGTCGAAGAAATATATCATCGGTCATCAAAGACAGGGTTCATATCAGACGCTGCGCGATACGCTGGCTCATACCGGCAGAAGCCTCTGGCAACGTTTGCGCCATCCGCTTTCGGTCAATCGCGAAACGGTAGAACTGGAAGAATTCTGGGCTTTGAAGGATGTGAATTTTCAGGTTCAGCAGGGAGACTGTTTGGGCATCATTGGCCGCAACGGTGCGGGCAAATCGACTTTGCTGAAGATTCTCAGCCGGATTACCGAACCTACCACCGGCAGAATACATATCAAGGGTCGCATTGCCAGTCTGCTGGAAATAGGAACGGGCTTTCATCCGGAACTGACCGGGCGGGAGAATATTTTTCTCAACGGCGCCATTCTGGGTATGACGCGGCAGGAGATCAAACGAAAATTCGATGAGATTGTAGCTTTTGCTGAGGTGGAGAAGTTTCTCGATACGCCGGTTAAGCGATATTCGAGCGGTATGTATGTGCGTTTGGGATTTGCGGTGGCGGCGCATCTGGATCCGGAGATTCTGATCGTAGATGAGGTGCTGGCCGTCGGCGATGCCGCCTTCCAGAAGAAGTGCTTGGGGAAGATGGGGGATGTGGTTAAAGAAGGTCGGACAGTACTGTTTGTAAGTCACAATATGAGCGCCATTACGCGTCTCTGCAAACGCGCTATTTGGTTGGAAGACGGTTGTATCAGGCATAGTGGGAATGCAGATGAGGTGGTACAGACGTACTTGTCTCAGGGGGTAATCGAAGGATCGATTATCGAATTTGGACCTGAGACAGGTCGGGAGGCCCAGATTCTCGGTATAGAAATCTTGGATTATCAGGATATGAGATCTAATAACCTTCTTATTGATTTTCCTTTTTATATTCGCTTATGGTATCAGTTTACATGCGACATCAATCGGTATCGTGTCGGCATACGAATCAGATTACCGGATGGATTTGACATTTTGACAAGTTCAAGTACGGATATAGAAGGCGAACTTTTGAGCGACGAAGCAGGGATACATTCTGCGAAGATCAAGATTCCTGAGCGTTTATTAGCCCCGGGGCGATATCTTCTTACTTGCTTTTTGGGACAGCCTGGGCTTCGAACCTTAGACAGGCACGAGAATGTTCTTACCTTTCGAATTGAAGGTAAAATGAAAGCCTATGCAGAGAAAGAGTGTGGTGTCATCGCAACACCCCTGGTTTGGTCTTTAGAAAAATCTCCGTTATTACACGAATGAATATAAAGTTCAGTGACGCTTTTACCAATTTTACTCACAAACTGTATAGGGCAAGGATGCAAAGACAACGTAAGTCCCTGAGGTGGAACCCCGCCCTCATTTCTCCGGATGACACTTTCATTGTATCCTATCCAAGATCGGGGAATACATGGATGCGTTATCTTCTGGCGAATCTTCTTATGCCGGGAGAGGAGTGGAACATAACCAACATAGGCAGGGTTGTTCCTGATATACACGAAGAACTACCGAAGAATATGGCTGAAGTAGAACGTAGAGTTCTAAAAAGTCATAAGCCATATCAAAGCGATTACCCTCGAGTCATCTATCTTTATCGTGATGGTCGGGATGTATGTATTTCGTATTATGACTTTATCAAGAAACTAAAAGGCTACGAAGGGTCGTTCGAGACTTACCTAAATGAGTGGCTTGAGGGTAAGTTTCCATACGGGAGTTGGCGAGATCATGTGTCTTCGTGGCTGTTTGAGAATCAATGTTCTGCCCTCTTACAGATTCGGTACGAAGATCTGTATGAAAATGCAGTGAAGGAACTGAAGCGGATCAGGAATTTCTTAGGTTCTGGCTGGGACGAGTTCCTCATTGAATCGGCTGTGGCAAAGTCGAGTCTGGGGAAGTTCCGAAAAGACTACTACAAGTATAAACGCCAGTCACATTGGGACAAGGAGTTTACGGGTGGAATACAATGTGGCCCTGGAAACTGGCGCAATGTCTTTGACGACAAGCAGAATGATATGTTTTGGCGTCGTTGTGGAGATATTGCAGAACAGCTTGGGTATGAGAGATTCTAGATATTCTTGTCAATTGAAGGAGGAAATGGTGATCTGTCTTTTTTTTATGTCCAGCAATCAAATAGGGTAAAACCAATCTTTAGATGTGCCGGTTATATGCTTTTGCCTGTAGTTTGGCAAATCCAAGAGATAGGAGAATTATGATTCCAGCCAAAGTCAGGATGCTTCGGGAAGCTTTGGTTTTGGTCAGAAAGAAAAACCAGCAGGTCCAGAGGTTAATCCGGCTTTGCCATAAAGATCTGCGAGTGAACTTACTTGGCCAGATATTACCAATTCGACCTTACACTCTGAACCTGCTGGTTAACGACATTTGTAACTCCCGCTGTCAGATGTGTTCTGTCTGGAAACAGAAACGAGACAAGGAATTCACCCCAGATGAGCTATCGTTAATCCTTAGTGATTCCTTGTTTAGCAATTTGCGGTACGTGGGAGTTAGCGGAGGCGAGCCGACTTTGCGCGGAGATCTACCAGAGATATATCGCGTCTTAATACAGAAGCATCCTCTCCTGCATGGTACAGGGATTATTACCAACGCTATTCGCAAGGACGATGTCATTGCCAGGATTCTAGCGTCTGCAAAGATATGTCGGGGGGCCGGCGTGCCCTTTAATGTTATGGTCTCACTGGACGGCATTGGAGAGGTTCATGATCGTATCAGGGGATGTGAAGGGAATTTTGAGAATGCAGTTAAGGTTATCCACTACTTTCGAGATGAGACAGATATTCTCATTTCAATTGGCTGCACCATTACAAAAGATAATGTCTGGCATGTGGATGAGGTTCTTGATTTCTGCCGGAGTGAAGGTGTATATGGCCGCTTCCGGGTAGCTGAATTCATTCGAAGATTACATAATGAGGACCAATCGGAGTTTATTCGCAACTTTAGCGAGCATGAGGCCTATCATATAGGGTTGTTTTTTGCGAAGCTGGAGTATAGCTATGAGAAGTCTGCGAAAATCAAACGCACATATCGTAGTATTCGACGGATGTTATTAGAAGGAGCTGAACGGTCAACCAAGTGTCATTGGCAAAGCACAGCGGTCACGCTTGATTGTAGGGGACACCTCTTGTATTGTGCTCCCCGCTCTCCAGTCCTCGGCAGTTGTTTAGAGGAATCGGCTCGTGGGCTTTATTGGAGGAATATCGGGAAGCGAAAGGCGATTATAGAGAATGATTGTTGTAACTGTATTCATGATTATCACGCTGATGAAACAATCAGTGAACTGCGGGCCGGCATAAAGGATAGAAGCTGGCGGCGGCTTTTGTCGCTTGACAAGGCTTTGGCCGAGGCCAAGAACAATGAGTTTTCACAATCTGGTTTTCATCGCAACTACGAACCGCACAAATTTCTGATTATTGGGTGGTATGGCACTGAAACGGCTGGAGACAAGGCTATCTTGGGGGAGATTATCTATCAGATTCGAGAGAAACATCCTGGTTCTCGAGTTGTGCTTGCTAGTTTGAACCCATATCTTTCACAGTGGACGGTGCGAGAACTTGGATATACCGATGTAGAAGTCATCCCAACCTATAGTGCCACGTTTTGGCAGCATACGAGAATAGTGGATGAGATCATAATGGGCGGAGGCCCATTGATGCATCTGGAGCAGTTGGGAGTAGTGTTATGGGCTTTTATGAGAGCTAAGAAAGCGGGACATAACACACGAATAGCGGGTTGTGGGATTGGCCCCCTGGGTCACGGTCAGAAATATCAGGATGCAGTTAAGCTCATTTTGCGTTTAGCAGATACTATTGAACTTCGTGATTCTGCTTCGGTGGCTTGGGCAAAGTGTATGATAGGGCGTGACGACATCATAAACAGCGGAGACCCCGCAGTTCGATTTGCCAACAGATGGATGAGTCAACATCTCACTTCCGAAAGAGCCCCTTTTCTGAATTTATATCTACGAGACTGGACTACAGAGTACCAAGGATGTTTGACAGACAGGGAATTTGAGGAAACGAAGGCGCAGTTTCAGGAGCAACTGGGGGAATGGATTCATGAAGTTTGTGTTCAATTGGATATTCGCCCCCGATTATTAGCTATGCATCACTTTTGTATCGGTAATGATGATCGCGATTTTAATCGCCGTTTTGCACGGACTTATTTATCAACCTTGAATCCTGTCGTAGAGTTGGCTCCTTTTTCGGTTCAGGAAATCCTGGCTTCTATGCAGGAGGGGACGCTGTCTTTATGTATGCGATTTCACTCTGTGATATTTGCCAATACTTTAGATGTCCCTTTTTTCGCAATCGACTATACCCAGGGAAGCAAAATATTTGGTTACCTGGCGGATCATGGCCGCCTTGACCGAATGGTTTCTGTAGGAGACGTAGCGAAGGGGAGATGGCGTTCGATTCTAAGAAAATCGAAAGTTGCCGATAGCCTTAACGCTCAATAGTTCGTGACGGTGTTGCATATTAATCACTTGAGTAAAGCCAGAATAGTATGAAAATACTACATATATGTGCGCAAGATTACGGCGGTGCGGGTACTGCCGCCCGGCGATTACATCTTGGGCTAAGGTCGATTGGCGTGGAATCGAAGATGCTGGTTTTGCACAGATTCTCGTCGGATACGGACATCGTCGAGTTCAGAGAGGATAACAATTTTCTTATGCGTCAGTGGAAGAAATGTCGCCGCATGTTGATTTCATCTGCATTCAATTCTTACAGAGATACTCGCCCAAATGGTCTCGAAATGTTTTCTGATGACAGGTCAGTTTATGATATAAGTAAACACACACTTGTGAAAGAAGCTGATATTATTCACTTGCACTGGATTGCGGGAATGGTTGATTATATGGAGTTCTTTCCAAAAGTCATTAACAAACATATAGTTTGGACTTTACATGATATGAACCCATTTACTGGAGGATGCCATTACGCAGGCGATTGTACTAAATACAGGTGTAACTGTCACTCATGTCCCCAATTAGGATCGGCAAGCTCAAACGATTTATCTAAAAGGATTTGGGATAGAAAAGAAAAATGCTATAAGGGAAAGAGGATTCACGTTGTAACACCCAGTAAGTGGCTGGAAGATTGTGCCAGGCAGAGCCAATTATTTAGGAAGTTTCAAGCTGATGTTATTGCAAATGGTCTGTCAACATATACATTCGCAGAGCGTGAGAAGCAATATTCACGAGAGCTGTTAGGTTTACCTAAAGATAAAATACTTATCTTGTTTGGTGCACAATCAACGACCAACGCAAGGAAAGGCGCATCTTATTTAATAAAAGCTTTAATGTTGCTTAGAAATAGAGTCAGTAATTTTAATATTGGTTTAATGATTTTCGGCGGCGGACCTTCTACTCTTTTGAAAGATGTTGAGTTTTCCGTTTATTCCTTAGGAACTATACGGGATGAATTACTTTTGTCTGTTTGCTATAGTGCAGCTGATATGTTTGCTCTTCCTTCTTTGGAAGACAATTTTCCAAATATAGTTCTTGAGTCTTTTGCCTGCGGAACTCCTGTTGTTGGTTTTGATATTGGAGGGATACCAGATATGGTAAGGCCGGGAGAAACAGGTCTTTTGGCACAAACAAGGAATGCCGAGGAATTGGCTGAACAGATAAAATGGATGATATATCATCCGAAAGAACGTAAGCAGATGGGATCGAATGCGCGAAAGGTAATAGAACAAGAATATACTCTTGAGATTCAAGCTAAACGTTATCAGAAACTTTATAGTTCATTGAGCGAGACATAAAGTAAGTTCCATGTGTTGTCTGACTTTAAGAGAATTACCTGCTCCAGCCGTGAGCATCAACCCGTTGGATAATTGAGCCGTATGATTCAAAAATTGGCTGATGTGTTTTTAGGAGTACTTGCTCCTTAGCGTGAGTTCCGCGGCGCCAAGCATCTGCTGGAGCCAATACCCACTTCAACTGACATTATTCCGCTACCATAACCTGCATGACCATCAGCCGTTTGGCGTTCGTTATCGGATGATCCAGGGGTTTTTCTTGTGCCGCGGGTCTTTGCTTTTTGTGATGTTGACTTTCCTGACCATAGCGGATATATTATCGAACCGCAAGAAGGCAGATAATAAAAAAGCAATCCGAGTGGATGTGAAACGGACGTGCAGCCCTTTCAATACAGGCTCGAATGTTTATATAACCCGTTGTACGACAAGCACTTGGCCGAGTGGCGGAATTGGCAGACGCTGGGGACTTAAAATCCCCTGCCCGCAAGGGCGTGCGGGTTCAAGTCCCGCCTCGGCTATTATTCGGTGGCAAGCAAGCCGCAACAGGCAGCCTGCGGCGCACCTTGTGGGGCTTTTAGTTTCCTGACTCTTCCGGATGGTATCCGATAAAGTGGAAGAATCGGCTGGTGTTGAACGTCGGTACTCCCAGTGCCGCTCCGTTTTGACGGACCTCGGCATACAGTTGTGAGCTTGCTTGAGCTGTCATATAAGCGACCGCGGCTGGTGTATTTCTTTCCATATCCTCCTCTGGCGGCCGGATGGGGGTTTCTGTCTCCTTACCCAATACCAGAAAATCCGTATCCACCGAGACGGCATTGGTTACCTGACCGCCCCATGCGGTTATCAAATTGGCGATCTGCTCTCTGCCGTCGGAATCAATCTTCCCATCCCCATTGAAATCGAATTCGCCCGCTACGCAGAATTGATATTTCTTATCCTTGTCCCAGATCAAATTAGCGATAACATCACCCTTCATAATCGGGTTAGTTGGGTCGTACTGGGTAATTCGGCACTTGCTGATCGAGTCCATAATATTGATAACTTCCAGGGTTCCTTTACCCTGGCCGCTTTTGGGAATTGACTGATAACTGTCATAAACGGTAAACGTCAGCCCGCGATATATATGATCGTTTTTGGCCAAGTCAATATAAGCCAGTTTATCTCGAGTATTAACCGACACTACCGCTCCATCCGATTTGAGCGCCGCTGTCTCCATCTCAGGACTTGGTCGAATCAACCTTACTATCTCTTCCAGTTCCAGTAATTTGCTTTCACACTTATCGAGGTTCAACTGCACTTGTGCCATTCGTTTAGTCAACAGATCATTTTCAGTATTTAATTTCGTCTTTTCGCTCTCGTACGTGCTGAGCATTGCCTCGTAGCCCTTCGTCTGTTCGCTAAATCGCTGTTTGTAAATTTCCTCGTATGTTTGCCCCGCTTTGCTTTCCTTATCCAGGTCCAGGTTCAACTGGGCGATGAGTTGATCACTCGCCGCTATTTTCTGGTCATAGAGTTGTTTGAGATTTTCCCTGTCGGCATCGGCCTGCATATACCGTTCCGCCCAGGCGTCTCTTTCCTTGATTAGTGACTCCACAATATTAGCCAGCCCGGCCGCTGGATCCGCCTCTTGCGGATTACTCAGGGCCGTGGGCAGCTTCTCCCAAATCGGACCAAGCCGCTTATCCATATTCACCTTGGCGCCCACCAGCGAAAAGTTCTGCAGATCCGCTCCCGCGACAAGCCCGCACAGATACTTCATATCCGCACTGAGTTGGCCCAGCACCGTCTTGTTCGTCTGGATAAGTGGCCGGACCTCCCTCAGCTCCGCGTCATTGCCGAACTTCTCCAGTTCCGTTATGGCCCTGTCCCGGCCCTTGTCCAAACCTGAGTTACTGACGAACATCCACACCGCAAAAACCGCGCTCGCCAGAAACAGTATTACAAATACCACCAACGCGTAAAGCATACCGCTGCCACTGTCTGTGCTAGCCTTGGAAACAGCCATAATTGACTCCTATGGTAAAACTTCTTTAATTTTGTGATTTTGCCATTCCAGCGAGCGACCAACGGGAGCGGTCCTTTGCCAACCATCTGGAACATAAAAAGTGGCTATGCCACCTCCTAATGGGAAATATTTTCTTTCGTCATGCATCAGCCGGCCGCTCAAATCAACCGCGCCGACTATCTACGGAGGGCCTGATAATCTTTTACCATTCTTACAGAAAAACCCTCTAACGTCAACAAAAAAACCACCGCTCCACTCTCACCGCAGTATTTTTTGGACCATCATACCTCCAAATATTGGCCGTCTGACCGATTCCATGGGTTTTTTGGGGCTATTTTCCCTTGAACATACATTTATCCTATCGTAGCGATTTTACCTCCACGACTGCAACATAAACATAAAAGAAATAATGCTTGACGGTCTGTTTGTATAACTTTAGTGTATCCCCACAGTTGTGTGAATTAGTCGATTCTCGCCCGAAAGACGTCAACCATGACCAAAAGCCTGTATATCATTGACGGCCATGCTCAGATATACGCCGCCTTTTATGCGCCTATCGCTGCCAATTTCACCGCTCCCGACGGTGAACCGACCAAAGCCACATTTATTTTCACCAATATAGTCCTCAAACTGCTCCGCGAGCGTCAGCCGGACATGCTCGTCGTGGCCATGGACGCAATCGGCCCCACGTTTCGCCACGAAATATTCCCCGACTACAAGGCCAACCGCCCACCAATGCCGGACGATCTGCCCGTTCAGATCAGCCGAATCGAAGATATCCTCACCGCAATGCGAATTCCCATCTTCCGCCAAACCGGATACGAGGCCGACGATATCATCGGAACCATGAGCCAACAAGCCCTCAAAAAAGATTTGCAGGTATATATCTGCTCTAAAGACAAGGACTTAGAACAATTATTGGGCGAGCGGGTCGCCATGTACGACCCGAAAAACGACGCCATACTGGATACAGCCACCCTGCTGGAAACCAAGGGCATCAGACCTGAGCAAGTGGTGGACGTCCTGGCCCTTCAGGGTGACAGCGTGGACAACATCCCCGGTATCCCTGACGTCGGCCCCAAAACCGCCCTCCAGTGGATACAAAAATATGGCTCGTTGGATCAGTTGTTAGCCCATAAAGACGAGATCAAGGGCAAACGCGGCGATAACCTCCGAGCCGGCGCCGAACAACTCAAGCTGTCCCGCCGGCTGGCTACCATCGATTGCCGGATGCCGTTGCAAATCGACTTCGAGGACCTGACCGTAAAGGGTTTTGACCTGCCGGCACTGGGAAAAATATTTCGTAAGCTCAGTTTTCGCAAACAGTTAGAACAATTATCAATTCTTGCCGATACCGCCGATACCGCCGCCTTCAAGACAGATACCACCGGAGCCTCAGCCTCCGGAACCGATACCACCGGGCCTGCCGCTGCCATCCCGGCAGAGCCGCAATATATTTTGGTGGACACTTCCGAGGCATTTGAAGATTTCTATTCGCAGCTAAGCCGCCAAAAAACCTTTGCGATTGATACCGAAACCACCAGTATTAATCCGGTGGCGGCTCAATTGGTAGGGCTGAGTTTTTCCTGGCAACCCGCCCAGGGCTGGTATCTGCCGGTCAGGGCTCCATTGGGCCAGGAATGCCTCGATTACCAGCATACCTTAGATAGATTGCGACAAGTCCTTGCTAATCCTGAAGTTAAGAAAACCGGGCAGAACATCAAATACGACATGATCGTCCTTCGCCGCTGCGGCATGGAACTGCGGGGCGTCGATTTTGACACCATGGTAGCCTCGTATGTACTTGACAGCGTCCGTACCAGCCACAGCCTTGACAACCTGGCGATGGACTACCTGGGCCATGAAACCATTAAACTGGTAAGTCTGCTGGGAAAAGGCAAAAATCAGCTTACCTTCGACATGGTCGATCTCCGGCAGGCAGCCGACTATGCCGCGGAGGATGCCGAGGTTACCTGGCGGCTGAGACAGTTGTTTGACAGCAGATTGACAACTGACGAGCAGTTGAAAAAACTCTTTCACCAGGTGGAGATGCCTTTGGTGGAAGTCTTGGCCGAGATGGAATACCACGGAATTGCCCTGGAGACCGCCTGGCTAAGGAAGCTGAGCACCCGGATCAGCGAACGGCTGGAGCAGTTGACAGACCAGATTTACAAGGAAGCTGGATGCGTTTTTAACATCGATTCGCCCAACCAATTGGCTCGGGTGCTTTTTGACAGGATCGGACTAACGCCGGGCAAGAAGACAAAAACCGGCTCCTCGACCGATCAGGAAGTGCTCGAGATGTTAAGTTCCCAGCATCCTGTTCCGTTGTTAATGCTTGAGTACAGGCAACTTAGCAAACTTAAAAATACCTACGTGGACAAGCTGCCCTCGATGATATGCCCGGATACCTCCCGCATACACGCTTCCTTCAATCAGACGATAACCGCCACCGGACGGCTCAGCAGCAGTAACCCCAATCTGCAGAATATCCCTATCAGGACGCCGCTGGGCCAGGAAATTCGTCGTGCCTTTGTTCCGCAGGGTGACGATGAGGTCATACTCGCCGCTGACTATTCGCAGATAGAGCTGCGTCTGCTGGCCCACTTTAGTCATGATGCAGCCTTGGCGGAAGCCTTCAGAACAGGTCAGGACATCCACCGGTTCGTTGCCGCCCAGATTTACGATATACCACCGGATGAAGTGGCCCAGGCTCAGCGTGCCAAGGCCAAGGCGGTCAATTTCGGCATAATCTATGGCCAGACCGCTTACGGACTTTCGCGGGGTATTGGAATTCCCGTTGATGAGGCCCAGCGTTTCATTAACGATTATTTTGATCGCTATCCTGAGATCAGAACATTTATCGACAACATCGTAACTCAAGCCAGGAAAGATGGTTATGTCAGTACCATCCTGGCACGGCGTCGTGTGATCCCGGATCTGGCCAGTAAAAACGCTAATCGACGCAAACTCGCCGAGCGAATGGCGGTCAACACCGTTGTGCAGGGATCGGCCGCGGATTTGATAAAGGTAGCTATGATAAACATTTACCGTCGAATCAAGCAAGAAAACCTGGCAATGAAAATGATCCTGCAGATCCATGACGAGTTGGTTTTTGAACTGCCTGCAGATAGAGCCAAACAGTACAGCCAAATTATCCAGACAGAAATGGCTCAGGCCATAAAGCTGGATGTGCCGGTCACCGTAGATGTGGGATGGGGCCGGAATTGGCTGGAATGTAAATGATTTATCATCAGGGTATTGTTTGAAGTGGAGGGGTTTGTTACAATGCGTTTTTCAGGATGCCGGCGGAATGTTGGGTAGGCACTGACTTGACGGAGTTCATCGAGGTCCGCATACCAAAAATTCAGCCCCCGATGTGACAATCGGAGAAATTTACGTAGTCTTGCAGGGATGGGGCATACCCCACCGGTCTTTCTTGGCAGGAATTTATGTTTTATGGTGTTACCGGGTACTGATTTACTGTTTGGTCCGGTCAGATTGGCGTGTCTTCTTTTCTGGTTTTATTTTTGCATGCACCTGACACAACGTTTACAGCCCAGCGGCCTGATGCCCAAAAAACATAAACAAGTCTCCAGTATATTATTGCTTCTGACGGGTCCTTTGTACGTATTTGTCCTGTTTGTCGTTGATGTGGTCAGAAAAAAAGACGACCAGGGGATATCGCTCATCGAGTCAATAGGCCTGGCGTTTGACAAATTGCTGGGGAGAAAAATCAGAACTTCAACCCGCGGTCAAAACAAATTTCCCGTCACCCTGGTCGATTCATCCGGTAGAAATCTTTCCGACATATACAATCGGGCCAAGTTGGATCAGAATGGAGCCAGCAACCTCGAAATTACCGAAGAGATTATTGGTGATGCGATACAGCAGCTATCCAGTGACATCCTGATCAACCCGACAAGCACTTTGGCCTGCAGCGTCAGATTTCGAATCGACGGTATGTTGCGGAATATTTGTGAACTTGATACCCAGGTAAGTACCCATGTCATCAACAGTATCAAGGTTATATCCGGCATGGATATTGCTGAAAAACGCCGACCCCAGGATGGCGCTTTTATGGCCAAGACACCCAAAGGCGATATATCCTTTCGCGTAGCAAGTGCCGGAATCCTCCACGGAGAAAAACTCTCGATAAGACTGCTAAATCAGCTTGGCGCTCCCCTGACGCTCGAAGATATTGGAATGTTGCAGGACGACCATAAGATCATTACCGGTACGATCGCCCGACAGAATGGCATGATTCTCGTGTGCGGTCCCACCGGCAGCGGCAAAAGCACAACATTGTATGCCATGCTCCGCCAGATAGATTTTGATGTTCGCAACGTGATTACCATTGAAGACCCCATCGAATATGCCATACCGCAAGCCAGCCAGATTGAAATCAACCCCAAGGCGGGCATCACCTTTGCGAAAACCCTCCGTAGCGTTCTGCGGCAGGATCCGGACGTGATTTCTATCGGCGAGATACGCGACGAAGAAACCGCCACCATAGCGCTGCAGGCCTCCCAGACCGGACATCTTGTCCTTGCCACCCTCCACAGTAATAGTAACAAGGGATCGCTGGTACGACTTATGGACCTCGGCATAAAACCGCTTCTATTGGCTTCGGCATTGGATGTGATTATGTCCCAGAGACTTGTGCGAAAGCTGTGCGACGATTGTAAACGTCCGGATAATCTCTCGGATGCGCAGATCGCGAGTCTGACCGCGAAAAAGATAGATTCTCATACGGTTATGCGAGCCGCCGGTTGCCGAAATTGCGGCTGGACCGGCTACCGAGGACGAACCGGAGTTTTTGACATTACCGTTCTTGATGGCAAGATAAAAGCTCAATTAATTGACGAAAGATTGTCCATGGGAGAATTCCAAAAGGAAGGTGACAAACAGGGCAGAACCCGTATGCAAAAACAGGCTATTCAAATGGTCCTCACTGGAAAAACCTCACTTGAGGAAGCAAAAAGGGTAATTTCTAATTTGGGATAAGGTTGGCTTTGTTATGTTATTTCTATTGACCATAATAACCGGTGCTGTCTGTGCCGCGATCGGCCGAAAAAAAGGGTTCGTCACAGTATGGACCCTGCTTTTCAACCTCTTGATTACCATTTACCTGAGCGTAATGCTAAGCCCCACTATCGTCGGGTACATCCCCGCTCTCGACACCAGTTATTATCATGCCCTGTGCATACTAGCGGTGGCACTGTTCGTTTTTACCAGTACTAACATCCTGGTAGGAATGTACTTCTCGGGAGTCTTCTATGTCCCCTTGCCGAAAATCTTCAACGGGCTGGGAGCCGGCATCCTTGGTTTTTTCCTTGGCTTCCTTGCCTCCAGTTTTATCTTCTTCATGGTTGGCATTACCCCATTGGCAGATCGCCCGTCAGTAAAGAATTTGACCGGAGATGCTTCTTTCGACCGAATCAATTCAACGCTCCTGTCCGCGATCGGAAGTGTAAACGTACTATCGGCCCAATGGGACAAACATACCTGCAAACGCGTAATTGACTGGCTTACCAGTGGAAAGACAGAAATTCCAAAACCATCTGTAACCACTACCACCAAACTAAAAACTCCTGCTACAGCGGCAAAACCTCCCCAGAACTGACACAACACGCAGAGCTTGCCAATGACCTGCCACCAGAGTAGCTCGGATACGAATTTTGACGCCAAGTGCCAAAAGGACTGTGAAAAGCTTATTCCGGTACTGCAGCGGCATTTTTGGGCGTAAAAATCGACTTTTTGCGACAATATCAATTTTGACAAGACTCTTATCCAAAAAATAAGGTTCAACTCCCATAAAGTTGGTGCTTTTTACACGGTTTTGCTTGCAAAACCTTGGAGTTTAACGCTTTATGGCCTCCGGCAGGCATGGTATAATGTCCCTGCCATCACGGGGGATAGGCC
>Ga0315290_10001664_pt1 | contig 15304 bp, 30 predicted proteins | sample YL17G12_0_MG_FD_203627 | JGI IMG/M metagenome (GOLD analysis project Ga0315290, IMG submission 203627) | Sediment microbial communities from Yellowstone Lake, YNP, Wyoming, USA - YL17G12_0 | ecosystem: Environmental > Aquatic > Freshwater > Lake > Sediment | place: USA: Wyoming | collected... | reverse complement strand
GGAAATTGGCAAACCTAACTACCTCAAAAGTAGTTGCTTGTGGGTTCGACTCCCACCTTCGGCACCAATGCGTAGAATAGCGCAGTCAATCTCCGCATAACATAAGGAGAATAGAAAGGAATAGGGACAGACAAATCATCGCTGGTTGCCTTTTGATTACTGGCAACGAGAGGAACGTCGGCGCACCAAAGAACAGGGAAGTGGCTAACCGCCACCCACCGTAAGGTGAGGATTAGAGCAAAGAGCGACGAAGAACCGTGTAAGGCTTACAAAGCCCGAAGCGGGGAAGTGGAACGAGTAATCTCTTCCCGGTGCAACACCAAATAGGCTGATGGGCTGTTCGCCTAAGACTCAGCGGGTAGGTGGCTAGAGGGGGTCAGTAATGGCTCTCGTAGAGAAATGATGATTCACGACAGAACGCCGCGTATCGTTTGTCCCTTAAAAATTTACGCCTGTTAAGTAGAGGTAGTTGACACGCCACTTTGGTAAAGTGGAAACGGTTGGTGCAAGTCCAACAACAGGCTCCATACATATCCCTCAGAAGCCAAATGACGCGGCACCTGTTTTACAAGCAGGAATGAGCAGGTTTGATTCCTGCCTGGGGGACCAAAAAATATGTCCTTGTAGGGAAGCTGAATATCCCGCCACCCTGCGAAGGTGGAGATCGGTGGTTTGAGTCCACCCAAGGACACCAAAGCGATTGGAAGTGTAACCGGACAAGCGTACCGGAACTGAGTGCTAACCAGATTGACGCTAAACACGTTGGGGTGCAAGTCCTCACACTTCCGCCATAAGAATGCCGTGGGTTTGAGACCGAAGCGAGTGAGTGCGGGAAGGGGGACCAGATTGAACCCTACCTACGGCAGGTTTTCGGAAAGCAAACAGGGCAAGCGCACCTGGACCGTCTCGAAAACGGATTGACGCTAACCACGTTGGGGTGCAAGTCCTCTACTTTCCACCATAAGTTTATTGGAAGAGTGACCGAGAGGCTAAAGGTGCTCCCCTGGAAAGGGATGCGGTGTAACAGCCACGCAGGTTCAAATCCTGTCTCTTCCGCCATAAGTATTTTGGAAGTGTAACTAGGCAAGCGCACTAGGACCGTCTTGAAAGCGGATCGACCCTCACAAGGGGTTGGGGTGCAAGTCCTCACACTTCCTCCATTTTGGAGTTATAATGGGTTACTGGCTATCAGAGTTTGACAGAATAGAACGCTACGCAAAAGCATGGGGCATTTCAGTTGAACATGCGCGAATTTATTTCCAACAGCCAGAACTCAGACGGTATTTTGAAGAGTCAGTGAAATTTCTAACAGTGCAAGGGTACCATGAGATTTGAATTATCTGATGATGACTGTAAAAAGATCAATGCGTTTATTCGCAAGCAGGATAAGGTGACTGGTGGGGAGTATGGAGCAATCGGAGGAGCATACACCTATCACTTCACTCCAACATCACTCGGAGTAGCAGTTGTGATTGAAAATACGGTGACGAAAGCAGAATTGGACCTCACTGATTACGATAGTTGGTAATTTAACAATATAACGGGGGTGAATTAGGATCGACAGAGGCGTATAGAGAAGCACAGGACATGCCAGGGACTAGGACCCTGTAACAACTTAGAAAACCAGAATTGTCGAACACGAATTCGCAATGGCAGCTTAATCCGCTGCCCGTTGACCCACTGATAGGCTCCTGTAGGTGGTGAAGCGTCATTCTAGGAGGCAAGTGATAAGGCTAGCATCTGGTTGAGTGTGTAGCCGCCAGTCAATTAACCGTACTCACATACAGTGCCATCCTGTATGTGAAAGTAGAAAAGAATGGCTAGCATGAAAATCCAACTTTGACATTGCTTTTGGACCTGGGCTGCGATGCCCTGCACCTCCACCAAATAGAACTCATCCACCATGCGTGGAAGTGAGCATACGGGACCCTCAAGTTGGGGGTTCCAGCATTATACGCTCCCATCGAATACTGGCTAGTTCATCTGATTCTCAATCAGAAAAACTGGGATCGATACCCAGTGGGAGCACCAATATATCTCGCTGAGGTGTAATTATTTGCATTTCCAGTTTCTACCTGGAAGGTTGTGGGTGAGAATCCCACCAGCGAGTCCATAAGGAGAGGTATGTTACTATTCGGCAATGCCAGCGCAGAAGCAAAGTATCTTGGAGAACTTCGGGAAGCAGTCCGCGAACAATTCGCGGCATCGAAGTCACGCAACCAAAAGGTTATTGCGAAGGGGATTCTCAAGAAGAACCCTCATTTTGCCCAGGCACCGGAGTTGGTTGAGAACATTGTCAGAGAAGAATTAGCCTCTGAGGAATAACGCCGCTGTAGTCCAATTGTATAAGACACCCCTCTCCTAAAGGGGAAATTGTGGGTTAGAATCCCACCAGTGGCACCAAAGGATATCATGAAATTTTTTGATGAGCGAGAACGCAGGGACCCTAGAGAACATCAGGATATCATCTTTGTGTTTGGGTCTAACTTAGCGGGAAGGCATGGCGCAGGAGCCGCCCTATTCGCTCGCTATTGGTATGGAGCACAATTGCGTATTGGTGTTGGACGCACGGGACAGTCGTATGCGATTCCTACGAAGGATGCAGAATTCAATGTGCTGACATTAGATGTTATTCGTTTGCATGTGTGGTTGTTTCTAGATTATGCCAAGAATCATCCAGAGGAAGAGTTTTTTGTGACACGAATCGGATGCGGTTATGCGGGATACAGTAATCCAGACATTGCCCCCATGTTTCGTGGCGCACCAGATAATTGTACGTTTGAACAATCGTGGAAAGAATTTTTAGAATAACTCCCTGTACGTCAACTGGAAGACTACCTGGCTTCGAACCAGGAGGATGGGGGTTCAAATCCCTCCAGGGAGACCAAAACGGACCCTTCGTCCATTAGCAAGATACGGCATTGACATTGCTGAGAGACAGGAGCGTAACCTGTAGGGTCCACCATTTTATGCACCGCAAGCTTTAACATTGAAGCTCTTGGCTTTTAACCATGAGAACACGGGGAAGTACCGTGGCGGTGCACCAAAACCTCTTCCAAATCCACCACTTACACCACTTGACAAACACCCCCAGGAATGCTATACTTATAGTATGAAAAACACACAAATAGTAGACATGGTTTTCGGTTCCCACCTATACGGCACGGCGAGTCCTTCGTCCGATAAGGATTTCAAGGGCGTATACCTGCCAACGATGAACCAAATGCTTCTAGGTAGATTCCCCAAGTCCATCAACGAAAATACAAAGTTGAATTCCTCCGTGAAGAATACGTCTGAGGATACAGACAAGGAAATCTACTCTCTGCACTATTTCTTGGAGTTAGCCAAGAAGGGGGAGACCGTAGCCCTTGACATGCTTCATGCACCCGAATCTGCGTGGGTGTCACATACATGGGAATGGGAAATCCTAGTAAAAAATCGCAGTCTGTTCTACACGAAGAATTTGTCCTCGCTCGTTGGCTATGCTCGGCGCCAAGCGTCTAAGTACGGCGTGAAGGGGAGCAGACTCGCTGAAGCGAGACTGGTATTGAATGCGATGCGAGACGCAAAGATCACCTTGCGGGTAGCAGATATCCTACACACATTGCCTACGGGTGAACATTGTGGATTGATGACCGCTGAGGGTGTGACGTTCTATCAAGTGTGTGGAAGAAAGTTGACGCTGAATGCCTACGTAGATCATTATATTCCTATGGTGGAAAAGTTCATAGAGGAGTATGGTGCGAGAGCGAGGCAAGCGGAAACGAATGAGGGTGTGGACTGGAAAGCCGTGAGCCATGCGTTTCGTGCTGCCTTTCAAGTGAAGGGCATTTTGATGGATGGTAGTTTTACCTATCCGCTGCCTGAGACAGATTTTCTTCGTGCGGTGAAGTCTGGTTCGCTACACTTCAAGAATGAAGTCGGACCAAAGCTTGATGCCCTGATGGATGAAGTTGAGACATTATCAGCCAAGTCTACACTTCCTGAAGCGGTAGACAGTGACAAGGTGGACGAATTGCTCTTACACTTGCTTGAAATTGAAGTAGAATCAAGGACTTAGAGCACTTGACAAACGCCCATAAGACTGCTATACTTATAGGGTAGAAGTTTACTAATCTGGAGTTATTATGGAAAAGCGTTTCCCCACATTATACGGTATCTCATCCAACGGCACACCCAAGGTCTGGAAAATTTGGGTTGTAAGGTATGCGTTGGAATCCACGATCTTCATTGAGCATGGGCAATTGCATGGCAAGAAACAACTCTCCCCTGAGAGTATCCGCAACGGGAAGAACATTGGAAAATCCAATGAGACCTCTCCCTTTGAACAAGCCGTTCTAGAGGCTGAATCTAAGTGGAAGAAAAAGCACGACAACAACTATACGGAGCATGAGCCGAAAGCGGATTCTGAGGCAACCAAGACCTCACCAAAACTCTTGCCCATGTTGGCGCAGAAGTATAAAGAACGCAAGCACAAGATCGTCTGGCCTGCCTTTGTGCAAGCCAAGCTGAACGGGGTTCGTTGCCTTGTTGAACGGAAGAATGGCAAGGTTACGTTTTGGTCACGAAAAGCGAAGGTCTATAAGAACCTCAGCCTATTCATGGAACAGGAATTTCTCAGTTTCATGAGGGATGGCGATATCCTTGATGGTGAGATTTACAATCATGGGCAGGTGACGTTTCAGCAACTCATGAAGTTGATAAAGAACGAGAAGAAACCGGATATTGCACGGCTGAAAGAGTTGGTGCAGTTCCATTGTTACGACCATCCTACGGGTTCCGGTGGTTTCAAAGATCGCTTTGTAAACTGGCAGCATACCGCACCGAAGGACCTTGAATACTTCACGCTGGTTCCCACCTATAAGGCGAAGGACGAAGCGGAGATGTTGAAATTCCATGAGGGATTCACCAAGCAGAAGTATGAAGGCACGATGGTTCGCTCTGGTGGAAATGAGGAGTATAAGTATCAGCATCGGGATACACAACTTCAGAAGTATAAGGATTTTGAGGATGCTGAATTTGAGATCATTGGTGCGGAACAAGGCACTGGCAAAGATGAAGGTCAAGCGATTCTCATTTGCGTGACTCCGCAAGGAATTGGTGGTCGCACAGGCATTGGAGACTTTGGCGTGCGGTGCGAAGGGGAGAACGCGATTCGTCGGGAACAGTGGGAGAATCGGAAGGATTATGTCGGCAAGGAATTGACGGTTCGCTATCAGGTCTTGTCGGATGAATTCATTCCGATATTCCCTGTGGGAATTGCCGTGAGGGATTATGAGTAATTGCCCCAATTGCCACAAGCCAGGGGCGCACTTCGCGCCTCCGTCATTCGGGGAATCTGGGTTTTACATTTGTGAGGGGAGAGAAGTCATGGAAGAGAAAATTTCGGATTTGGATATTCTGCTGCATTGGAATCGGACAGGGGAACATCTAAAGGCGCATACCTCAGAGGGAACGCTGGTGTTCAATAGTGTGACGGGGGATATTTCACCGTTGCTGTCAGATCGTCAAGTGAAGTGGATTTTGGAAGATTATAACCGTAAGCGAAAGAAGTTCGTTTTCTAGGAGTTAGCATGTATAACACGATACAGGGAAAAGAATGCCCAATCAAGGTTTGGGCGCCGATACATGATGTTGAATCGGGAGCGTTGACGCAGTTACGGAACTGCGCTGAGTTGCCGTTCATGTTCAAGCATGGAATGGCAGTCATGCCTGATGTTCACCAAGGCTACGGAGTCACGGTGGGGTCTGTCTTGCCTACGGTCAAGGCAGTTGTTCCTGGTGGTGTGGGCGTAGATATTGGGTGTGGTATGATGGCTGCGAAACTTCGTTCAGTCAAAGCAGACTGGTTGCCTGATAACCTTCAGGGATTATTTGATGCGATCATGAAGGCGGTTCCTGTGGGGCAGGACATGCACAACAAGTATGCCACGAATGATCTTGACTTGGGTTACTTGCTCTTACCCAAGAAACTTCAGGATGATGAGGAGCGTGTACGTAAGCAAATAGGTACCCTCGGTGGGGGAAACCACTTCATTGAAATCTGTTTGGACACTGAGGACAATGTGTGGGTCATGTTGCATTCTGGTTCGCGTGGCATCGGCAACCGAATCGGGAACTACTACATTGATGAAGCCAAGAAGATCATGAAGGTGCAAGAAATCAAGTTGACGGACCCTGATTTAGCCTACTTGGTAGAAGGCACGCAGATGTTTGATGACTATTGGCGCGACCTTCAGTGGGCGCAACGATACGCGATGCAGAACCGCGAAGTCATGATGAAGTTGGTTTTGGAGTCATTCACTGAAACAGTATTGGGTGGTGGAAACGGACCGGTTCCTATTGAACTGATGGTGAACTGTCACCACAACTATGCAGAGCGAGAGGAGCATTTTGGTGAAGAGGTCATTGTTACTCGTAAGGGGGCTGTGCGTGCTCGCGTTGGTGACTTTGGTATTATCCCTGGAGCGATGGGTGCCAAGTCTTATATCATCGAAGGTTTGGGAAATGCTGACTCGTATTGTTCTTGCTCACACGGCGCGGGTCGTGTCTTATCACGCGGCAAAGCCAAGAAGAAGTTTACCTTAGCAGATGTTGAAACGCAGACTGCGGGACTCATGTGCCGTAAGGACGCTGGTATCATTGACGAATTGAAGGAAGCCTACAAGGACCTTGATGTAGTCATGGAGAACCAGAAGGATTTGGTCAAGATCGTAGCCCAGTTGCGTGCGGTCTTGTGTGTGAAGGGATAGGTGATCTGCCGGTATGAGAAAAGTTGTTGCTTTTCTCATACCGCTGTGTTATACTAAAGGCTAAATAGCGGTATCACTGGAAAGGTATTATGAAAATTAAACGTCAATCAACACAATCGCGGGTGAACGATCTCCTCTCTAAGGACGAACCGACCTTTGGGATTATGGAACTTTCCCCTAATGAACTAAACCTCGCATTGAACTGGTATAACCAGAACAAAGAGAGGGATACCGCGCAAAAGTATCTGACAGATTACTGCAAAGCCAACGGCATAAAAGTCAAGGTCGCGCAGATTGAACATACGGTCAGCACAGTCGGATTTGTGTGCCGTATGCTGAGTCGGGGTGCAATGCTTGATGATAAGTCGCTCGCGTGGCTTTCTAAGCATATCAAGTGCATGCAAGCCATTGTGTTTGATGATAAGACACCCTCCGAAACCAGTATCAAGCCCAAGCCTCCCACCATTCAAGATCGCCTGAAGGAAAAATCAAGTCAAAGTATTGGTATCCTTGAAGGCGCAGTGGATGAATTCATCCTGTCAGATTTCAAGACGATTCCCAATACCCTCCAACTCATGCGTGAGAACGAAGTCAAGGGGTCGCATGGTCCCAACATCGTGAACTTTTTCAAAAAGTATCGTGATGAAATCCATGTTGCCATTGCTGGCACTGATCCGCAGATTGAAGAAGGCTATGACAATTATACTACCCCACAACTGAAAAAGATGGAAGCCCTCTACGATCAGATTATTTCCGACACGCTCACCATCATGGGTGAGGTTGCCAAGTCCCCCCGCAAGAAGAAAGCCAAGTCTCCTGAGAAACAAGTCAAATCCCTCAAGTATTCCCTGGAAGATAAAACCCTCAAGGTCAAATCCATTCCCCCACAGCGTATCGTTGGCTCTGAAGGGGTGTGGGTCTACAACTCTAAGACTCGCCTTCTGAGTTACTATGCCGCCGATGATGCAGCGGGATTGCAGGTCAAGGGCAGCACGCTCCTGAATTACTCCAAGCAGAAGTCCTCAGCCAAGAAGTTGCGGAAGCCTGAAGAAGTGATGCCCAAGGTCCTTTCAGGTGGGAAAGTGGTTCTCAAGAATCTGTTAGATTCGTTGACCACCAAGAATGCCAAGGTCACAGGGCGAATAAATAAGGACACCATATTGGTGAGGGTCACGGTATAATTATGATGACGTGGATACATGTGAATCAGCATAAAATCAGAGCCAACAAAAGGAATGGCACGAATGAACCTGTGATTACGGTCAGGCGCGGTGGAAAGAATACATACTGCCACCAAGTCCATATTGAGGGTCCCTCCGACGTGATCTATTCTGGAAATGAAAGACCATTATTGCCGTGCGGAGCGCGGGTCGCCGTTCTGACAGCATCACCTGTGACGATTATATCATGATTATTGTTGACTTTTCACAGATCGCGTATTCTTGCATCCTTGAGCACTTAGCCTCAACAAAGGTGGTTGAGGCGGACATTGATATGGTCAGACATGTGATTCTCAATTCGCTCCGATCTAACGTCAAGAAGTTCAAGCGTGAGTATGGCGAAGTGGTTATTGCGATGGATGATCGGAACTATTGGCGCCGGGAGTATTTTGCCCACTATAAAGCCAACCGTAAGAAGAACCGCGACAAATCTCCGTTCAATTGGACCAGCATCTTCACCTGCCTTGATACACTCAAGGCGGAACTTCAGGCAAACCTGATGTATAAGATCGTGAGTGTTGAAGGCTGTGAGGCTGATGATATTATCGGAGTCCTAGCCCATACCTATGCACCAAGTCAGAAGATCATGATTGTCTCTGGTGACAAGGATTTCAACCAACTCCAAGTATATGCCAATGTCTATCAGTATTCGCCCTTGTTGAAGAAGATGATTGTTGAGCAGTTTCCAACCGCTGCATTGAAGCAACACATTATTCGTGGTGACTCAGGAGATGGGGTGCCCAACATTCTCTCACCTGATGACGTATTTGTGACGGGTGGCAGACAGAAGCCTATCATGGAAAAGAAGATAATCACCTGGCTAAATATGGAAGCGGAAGCCTTCTGCACCGCAGACATGCTGCGAAACTTCAAGCGCAATGAAATGCTCATTGATCTGAAGCAGATTCCCGAAGCAGTCAAGACCAAGATTGCGGTAGCGTATGAATCGTCAGCGGCGCATGGTCGTAACCATTTCTGGAAGTATTTGATTGCGAGCGGATTGAGAGAATTGACAGCCACCGTAGAGGATTTTTAACCAATGAGGTCACTATGAATTTTGCAAGCGTATTGTTCAACGAGATTTTTGATGAATTTGACAAGCAGAAGAACCGCGAGAATCGGATTGCCGTGCTGCGTAAGTATGCAGCGAATATCTGGTTCAAGGAATTTCTGAACTATGCGTTCAATCCCAAGATCGTATTCGACATTGCTCAGATTCCCAACTACAAGCCTGCGGTAGAACCCGCTGGTGTGTGTTACTCCAATCTCAGCAACGAAATGCGGAGGCTCTATATTTTCATTGTGGGGCATCCGAAGCGCACAGTTAAGTTGCCCCCATTGAAAGAAGCACGAATCCTCAATGCCTTGCTTGGCGCAGTTCATAAGGAAGAAGCGGCATTGCTGGTCAAGTGTTTCAAGAAGGACTTGGAGATCAGATATCTCACCCCCTCGCTCGTCAAGGAAGCCTTTCCTGGCTTGCCATTTGAAGTGGCACAAGCCCAGGTTGAGGAAGCGAAGAAGCCAGAAGTGGCACAAGCCCAGGTTGAGGAAGCGAAGAAGATCAAGAAGATCAAGCCCACAGTCGCAATGACAAAGGTGTAATCATGGAAACAATTGTTGTCAAGAGAATCAGACTCACAGATGGAACCATCGTGTTGAAGTATCCAAAGACCCCGACATGGCTCTGGAACATGGAAGGATACTACAGCGTCCCAACGGATGATCGTCCAATGTATAAACTGTCCACCTTTCTAGTGGAAATGATGCGATGAAATCGTTTGCTGTGATTACTCCGACGATTGGCTCCAAGCATCTGAAGCGGAACATTGAGTCGCTTCGGGGGCAGGATTGCACCCACTATATTGTGGTGGATGGCAAAGAACATTGGTCTGCGTTGAACACTATGCTCATTGGGCCTGGTGGTGTTGGACTGTCACGACAAGAGAAATTCATTTCCTTAGATGTCAATGTCGGTAAAGGCTGGTATGGACATAGGGTTTACGCTGCGGCGTCCTTCCTGGTCAACGAAGATGTCCTCTGTTACCTGGACGAAGATAACTCAGTGTCCCCCAATTATATTGAGGAATTTCAGAAGGTGTTTGAGGAAGATAAATACTCCTGGGCATATACGTTGCGAACCATCATGGATGATGCAGGAGTCATGGTTTGCCAGGATAACTGTGAGAGCCTGGGGCATTGGCCTGTAGCATTCGATCAAACGAGAAATCACATTGACACCGGTTGTTTCGCCATACCGCGAGAAATAGCGGTGAAAGTCGGACATCATTGGTTTGGGCAATGGGGAGCAGATCGTCAGTTTTTTGCAGCCGTGAAAGCGTATGCACCGGAGTTTGGATGCACGATGAAGCATACGATGAATTATAGGATGGGGAGTGAGACCAGTCGGGCTTCAGTTGATATGTTTTTAGAAGGCAACAAAATCTCTGAGCGAACCTACACTGGTGAGAGGAATTACCCGTGGCACGTACTAAGAAACCGGAAAAAACTTCAGACACAGTTCACGTATCAGACGACGAATCCTTGCCCACGATAATTATACAGGAACCTGAAAACGATGTGATCGGGCAGGGGTTACTGGGGCATCATACCCATTTCCTCATGGGGGACCTTGGCAATGAGATTACAGCCAGGGCAATTCAGTGGATCGTGTTTGAACACACAGTTGCGGAACGCCCCGACCATATGACCTTGTATATCAACTCAGAGGGTGGGGACTTATATAATGCCTTCGCCTTGGTAGACATGATGAAGTTGTCGCAGATTCCTATTTACACAGTCGGCATTGGGAAGATTATGTCCGCGGCCGTCTATATATTGGCATGTGGTGCGACGGGGCATCGGTATATCGCTCCCCATACGGGAATTATGATGCACGAATTCTACACGGACATGGGCGGCAAAGAGCATGAGATCAAAGCCTCTATGATTGAAATGGCATACTGTCGGGACCGTGTGAATGAGTTGTTGGTGACGCATTGTGGGATTACAGAAAAGAAGATCAAAGAGAAGTTGTTACAATCCTCTGACGTGTGGCTAACCGCGAAAGAAGCGATCAAATTCAAATTAGCCGATAGTGTGCTCAACGTAATCCTTTAGGAGGAAGTCATGTTTCAGTCGAGACAGTTAGAGAAGCCAGTGCAGAAAACCAAGTTCCGTAAGCAAGCAGAAGAGGAAGTGAGAGACAAGCAAAAGAAGAAGCAGCAACAGAAACAAATGTCGCTGGATAGTCGGGGCTATGATATGTGGTTGGATGACGATGAGCAGTTCTCGAAATGATGTCTCTTCATGTTCCCCAAATCGCCGGTTTTCCGACAATGAGGACACGATATCTTTGTGGAATTAAGTTTAGCTCTATGAGCGATGGCAGTGGGACTATTCTTCATGGCTATGGATCGTATTGATTTGGTTTTCTTGGAATGGGGTTTGTAGGTCCTTCCCAAAGTCCCCTCTCCACCAAGAGTCATGTTGTAGCCATTTCCGTAAATAAAATGTGTGTTAATCTCTTGGATAAGTCTACTCTCCATGACATCAAGAGTATGTTTGGAGTTTTCCGATTCATAGATAATTTCCCATTTGAAATTGCCAGTACCATATTTTCTGATGGCGCGATGGAAGATGTTATGAAATGCTTTATGTGCAGGATTGCGCGAAATTCGTAGATGTTCTCGTTTTCTGCGTGGCCAGGAAGAATCAAATCCTATATAGGATTTACCATTGACGATGTTTGTTGCACGATAAATAGTTGACATAACCTTATTTATGTGGGAGGATGATACCAATGGCTGATGTAAGACAGGAAATTTTCAACGCAGAATGCGCGGTCACCGCTGCCAAACTTGTCTATAAGCAAGCAGAGGAATCTCTGATGTTGGCACAGAAAACCCTAGAGGCTCTGAAGCGCCGGGCATCCTACACCAACGAGAATGTTGCAGACACAAGGCAACTCCTCAATGGCTGATATCCTTCTCGTAGATTGCAGAGGGTTGGAATGCCCTCTGCCGATTATTCAAGTTCGCCTCGCCCTGAACAAGTCTAAAAAGGGTGACGTGCTAATGATCTATGCTGACGATGAAACCTTTGATAGCGAATTCAGCCGTTTTTGTCAACTTGCCGATATTAAGCTACTTGCCAGGGTAGAACGAGGCGGTTTTCGTGAGTATGAAATCCTCGCCCTTACATAACCTAACAAAAACAACCACTTAGATATGAAAATAGTCCTTGACTCTTTCGCCAGATATGCTATACTTATAGTATGGAAGAACGTCTAGTATACTGGGTTGAACAGGAAAACGTGTCAAGCTGCGAATGCTGCCCTTCGTATCGGTATGTGGTGCAGTCAAACAAGGCGGATAGTCTGTTCGTATCTTCTTCATCTGAAGAAGCCGATGCAGAGTGTGATAGATTGGAAAATGATGCTAAACACTAAAGAACGTGCCTTGTTATTTGCCACCGCTGCGCATGCAGCCGTGGGGCAGAGGCGCAAGTATACAGAGACTCCTTATATCGTGCATCCTATTGAGGTAGCAGAAATCGTGCAGAGTGTGAACCACACGGATGCAATGGTTGCTGCTGCCTATTTGCATGATGTATTGGAAGATACGAAAGTCACGAAGAATGTGCTGCGGGAAGAGTTTGGCGATGAAATCACTGCCTTGGTGCTGTGGTTGACTTCGTTAGGCGTAGAAGGAAATCGCGCCGAACGCAAAGCCTTTGATTGTGAATTTCTAGCACATGCACCTGCCGAAGCGCAGACCGTGAAACTTGCCGACCTGATATCAAACACCAGCACCATTGTTCAGTATGACCCCAAGTTCGCTAAGGTCTACCTGAAAGAGAAACTTGATCTGTTGGAAGTCCTCACGAAGGGTGACAAAGAGTTGCACAGACGAGCGTATGAATTGTGTTGGAGGGGGTTATGATGATATACCTATATCTTTACCTATTGGGTGGTTTCATTCTCGGATTGGGTTACATGATCGGGGTGAGGGACGAACGCAAGAATGGTCCGGCGGCTTGCCAAAAGATCATGGACGAGGATATCGCTCAGTATCATTCAGATGTGAAAGAGTGGAATGATCTAGCGGACAAGGTAGAAGTTGCGGAGATTGACTTCGCGCCTGCCAGTAAGCGTATCAAACAATATGGGCATTTGAGGTTGATAAAATGACGATCCTGGGAATAGTAGTTGGTATCACGCTTGGATTCGGTGGTGGGTATTTCATTGCCAAGGCGCGACAGGTTGTAAAGAATGCCGAGTTTGAGGCAACGGGTGTGTTGCTCAAGGAGCGTCTCAGATTGAAGGGACTGGTGAAGTAATGGCAAAGTTTCATGTTGGGGTCATGACCGTCTATGAATTTGAGATTGATTCGGATAAACCGGAAGATGCAAAGTTTCTGGTGGAAGATGGAGAGATGCCAAGGAACCATGAAGTTGTTGGCGTATGGGTGCAAGACGTAGAAAGGCTAGAGCCGTAAGGCGAGGAGCAAATTATGAGCAGACCGAAAGTAAAACCAAAGGGTGAAAAGAGGACGGGAACGGTTCTTGAAAGTGAAGCAGACTTAGAGAAGTTGTGCAGAGATTTTGATGTGACTGACGAAGAGGATATTGAGGATATCGTGTCAGGTCGCATTGGCGAAAACATTGATTGGTAATGGAGGAATTATGACTGGGTTGGATCGTGAAGGCGAATGGTTGGTGCCGGTGGTCGTTTTTATAATCCTGGCAACAGTGTTTGGGTTAATAGGTGTTGGGGGTTATTTTTGGAATACCTATACCTGTGACAGCAAGTGGAAAGCCAGTGGCATGAGGTCGGAGTATGGTTATATCAACGGGTGCATGCTGGAAGTCACACCTGGAAAGTGGATTCCTTCAGACCGTTATCGTAGCATTGATTAGTCAACCGTTTCAATAAATAAAAGGAGATCAGTAATATGGCAGCACAGCAGGAGAACACCAAGAGGCAGGGAACGCGCAAGGTCATGGGTTCATGGCTTCAGATGAAGAAGCACATGACCTACACCAAGTATTCCCACTTGCCTACCGCAGAGAAGGTAGCCATTCAGAAGGAATACAGCGGAAGAGGAAAGGAGTCAGTTCGTGAGCCTGGACAAAGCAATCGAACACAAGAAGGAACTGAGGCAACCGTATAGGAAGTCAAAGTCCTTTGACACAAGTTGTCGCAATCATGGACGATGCTCATGGTGCGAACATAATCGGAAGCATCAGCAACATAAGGCGGAATTATCCGCAAGTGAACGAGGAGAATTAGATCATGGCGACGAGTAAGGAATTGTTGGCACCGAAGGAAATCACCCGCAAGGAATTGGCTGAGTTAGTGGATGCGTGGGTGGCTGAAGGGAATGAAATCACGCAAGTTGCCCCTGGGGTTGCGTTGAACTTTAGAACTCCCGAATCCCCGAAGGTTCCAATCCCCAAGAAAATCAGGAAACTTCGCAGATTGAAGGAAGCCGCGAATGCACCCAAGGTAGTGAAGCGCACCAAGACTAAGACCAAGACTAAGACCAAGACCAAGAAGCGCAAATAATACTTGACAGTGCGGGGGGAATGTGGTATACTATACGTTGGAGAATGCAATGGGTGATACGATGGAGACGCTGGAGACGCGCAGGGGTCGAGGCAAAAGCAAGAAAGCATGGCAATCGGAAAAACTGTTGCTGATCTTGCTTGATGGGCATGAGGCTCCTGTGCACGAATTGGAATCATTGCTCTCCTCTGAGATTGTCTTTTCAAGAATGTCAAGTTACTTGTGGGATTTGAAGCGAGCGGGGGCAAACATCCTCCGCACTCGCACAGGTCGCAAGATCGTATCCTATCAATTAGTCAATGTCGTAGAAATGCGTGCCTATGCACTCAAACGAAAATTGATTGCCCCACCCCCAGTTCGTTTGACCGCTGCGGATTTTGCAGTCTCAGCCTAAAGGAAGTATGAGCGAGTTATCAGACGCTTTGGATAAAGCCATGAAGCAGTTGTTCCCCACCAAGGCGAGGGGTGTGGAACCTGCGGTGTCTGCTCCATTTGTGCGCAAGAAGGGTGACGGTATCTCATCAGTCTACACGTCCAGGGACCTTGCATATAAGCAAGGCACATCCGACAAGGTGTATCATATTCAGGTTGTTGGTGAATCGGGTGACCAGTATCGCGTGAAGTTTCAGTATGGTCGCCGCAGAGGAACGCTTATAGAAGGGGAAAAAACCCACGATCCCCTTGAGCTACATGATGCAATGGACATTTTTCGGAAGGTTGTGGACGAGAAACTCAGCAAAGGATATAGATAATGCGAATCGTGGCAA
>Ga0315290_10001663_pt1 | contig 15307 bp, 14 predicted proteins | sample YL17G12_0_MG_FD_203627 | JGI IMG/M metagenome (GOLD analysis project Ga0315290, IMG submission 203627) | Sediment microbial communities from Yellowstone Lake, YNP, Wyoming, USA - YL17G12_0 | ecosystem: Environmental > Aquatic > Freshwater > Lake > Sediment | place: USA: Wyoming | collected... | reverse complement strand
AACTCCTCGATCTCCGCTAGGGCGCTCACGCACAGGTGGCAGCCGGGGGACGTGACGACGACGATCTCCGCCTCGGGGGAGATGACCGGCTTCGCGGTCTCGTTCGGACGGCACCCGCAGTTGGTTTCCATGACCCGAACCTAGGAACCGGATGTGAAGGACGGGTGAAGGTTGGGGGAAGGGTCTGTGATGGGCGGTTCGCGTGCTCGGCGATGGTCCCTGCCCGCTTGGGCCGTATGGCCGGGTTGACGCTCGGGCGACCTTCCGGGAGACTTAGCGCATGACTTGCACCTGCAACATCCGCGAGCTCTGCATGTGTACCGATATCCGCGCCCACTCGGAGGGCGCGGAAACGCAGGTGCGGCCGCGCTAGACCGAGGGAAACGCGAATGGAGGAGCCGCCCAGGCGGCTCTTTTTCGTATCCGGACCCGGTAGGAGATGGACCAGATGGCTCAGACAACGGCAGACACGGACCTCGAGCGGCTCGAGACTGAGGATGCCGTCGGCGTGCTCGCCTGGGCCTTCGAGAACTTCCATCCCAGCATGGCGGTCTCGATCGCCGGGGGGTCCGAGGGCCTGGCCGTGCTGGACATGGCGGTGAAGATCGACCCGAGCGTTCGGGTCTTCACGCTAGATACCGGTCGCCTCCACGTCGAAACCCTCGAGCTCTTCGAGCAGGTGGAGCGCCGATACGGGATACGGATCGAGCGTCACCATCCCGACCCCGGCCAGCTCAAACGCATGGAGGACGCGTTCGGCGCCGACCTGATGTACGACGGCGTGAACTTCAGAGCGCTCTGCTGCCAGATCCGCAAGATCCAGCCGATGAAGAGGGCTCTGTCGGGGCTGAACGCCTACGTGACCGGTATCCGCCGCTCGCAGACCGCGACGCGCGCCGATATCCACAAGGCCGAGATCGACGCCGAGCAGGGTGGCATCGTGAAGATCAACCCCCTCGCCGACTGGACCGGAGAACAGGTCAAGGACTACGTGCGCGAGCACGATCTGCCCGTCCACCCGCTCTTCTCCAAGGGGTACGCCTCGGTCGGCTGCGAGCCGTGCACCAGGCCGATCGGAGAAGGCGAGGACGAGCGCGCGGGGCGCTGGTGGTGGGAGACGGACGCGCCGAAGGAGTGCGGACTCCACAGCCGCCCGACCGGCGCGCTCGACTTCGAGCTGCAGGAGATCGTCGGGGAGGAGAGCGGATGAAGCTGTTCGACGCGAGCCAGACGCCCGATGAGGTGATGGGCGCCATACGCGAAGCGCAACCCGAGAGCTGGAAGGTCGTCGATTCGTCTGACCTGAGCCTGGCCGTAAGCAAGCTGAGACTGGCGGGCGTCTACGACGACCGCCAAGAGCGTTGGTTCATGCTTCGCACGCGTATCGCCGGCGGCATGCTCACGGCCGCTCAAGCCGAGACCATCGCGGGGGTCGCCAACGACTTCTCGACGAGACCAGAGGGCGATGAAGACCCCGAGAGATTCGTCGAGATCACCACGCGACAGAACATCCAACTGCACTGGATCCTCTTCGAGAAGCTGCCGGAACTCTGGGATCGCTACGACGCCGTCGGACTGACCTCTCTCGAAGCTTGCGGCAATTCCTTGCGCAACGTTTGTTCATGTCCCGTAGCGGGCCTCTCGCCGGACGAGTGGCTGGATGCTCGTCCGGCCGTCAACGCTGTGACGCGGCTCGCGTTGGACGACCAGCGGTTCACCGCTTTCCTGCCGCGCAAGTTCAAGGTGGCGGTGAGCGGCTGTCGCACGGATTGCGTGATCCAGCACGTGCACGACCTCTCCTTCGTTCCGGCTCGTCTGGATAGTGAGATCGGCTTCAACGTGCTGGTCGGGGGCGGCCTGTCCGATTACCCCCGGCTCGCATCTGCGCTCCCACTGTTCGTTTCCGAGGACCAGGTCGTGCCGGTGGTTCGCGCCGTGCTCGAGGTGTTCCGCGAGGCGGGCGATTTCGAGCATCCTGCCGTCAACCGCTTCCGCATGCTGGTGCATCAACTCGGGGTAGAGCGGATAGAAGAAGAGGTCAAGAAGAGACTGTCGTTCGAACCTCGGCCAGAGGGCGAATACCTATCGGACGGCGAGTGGGAGGACCATCTCGGGGTGAACGACGACGCGACCGGTACTCACTTCGTGGGTCTCAACGTTCCGGTCGGGCGGTTGAGCGCCGACGAGCTGGCCGAGGCGGCGCGGCTGTCGCGCCTACACGGGGACGGCAACATACGTCTCACTCAAAGGCAGAACCTGATCATCACCGGCGTCGCGAAGCCGGACGAGCTTCTGGCAGAACCCCTGCTTGAACGTTTGAAGCCCTACCCCGATCCTTTCGAGCGCGGGATAGTGAGTTGCACTAGCGCACCGTTCTGCAAGTTCGGCATCCTGAACGTCAAGGAGATCGGGGCTCAGCTTACGGAGCACCTGCAGCGCAACGTTCCTGAGGAGAAGTGGGACAAGCTGCGCGGGTTGCGGATCCACCTCTCGGGGTGCAAGGCATCGTGCGCGCAACCGCAGCTGGCGCACATCGGCATGCGTTCGACCATGACGAAGGACGAGGAGAGCTACCACGACTCCTTCGACTTCGTGATGGGAGGCTCCAACCTCCAGCTCGGACGCTGGACGGAGCTGGAGGTCCCGGTTGCCGACGCGTTCGGGAAGACCACGGCGCTGGTGACGAAGTTAGCGGATGCGTCGAACGGCGAAGGCCGTATCAGCGACGAGGTCGCCGCAAGGGTTCTCGGAGAGGACGTCTAGATGGTGATGGTCGATCCGGCTTTCGAGATCAGAGACGGACTGGCGGTCGCCAGCGGCATGCCTGAACTCGACGACAAGATCTGGTTCCACAAGACGGCCGCCGCGGTGATCGACGCTGGCCGCTGCATCGGCTGTGGTGGTTGCATCGCTGCCTGTCCGTCGGATTCCATCACGACGGCCGCCGATGGCCGGCCCACGCTTCACAAGATGTGCACCGGCTGCTCGGCGTGCTGGGACTACTGTCCGGTCGCGGGCTTCCGCCCCGAGAAGATGGCCAACCTCGTGAACGGCCCTCAGGCCGACGACTTCGGGCCTGTCGAAGGCGCGTACTCGGCCAAGGGAGCCGAGGACCCCGAGAAGGTCCAGGACGGGGGAGCGGTAACGGCGCTGCTGATCGCGCTGCTCGAGTCCGGCGAGATAGACGGGGCCGTCGTCACGAAGCGCCTCGACGCTTTCCGCGGCGAAACCATCATCGCCACTACCGCCGAGCAGATCCGCGCGGCAGGCGGGAGTGTCTACAACCAGACCAATGCGCTGGCTGCGCTGGGCACCCCATTGCCGCCCGGTATCGAGAAACTGGCGTACGTAGGAACCCCGTGTCAGATCAGTGTGTTGCGCGCGCTGCAGCGATTCCCGTGGCGGTACCGCGAGTCATCCGCCAATAAGGTGGTGCTGGCGATAGGTCTCTTCTGCACCCGATCCTTCGAACCGGCGAAACTGATGCGTGAGTTGCTGGAGCGGGGCGAGAACATCGCCGACGTCAAGAAGGTCGACATCCGCGAAGGCAAGCTCTATCTGCACGGCGAGACGGGGGCTCGCGAGGCTGGCCCGGTTAAGGAGTTCCGCAACACCACGCTCGGTGGCTGCGACGAATGCACCGACTTCGCCGGCCGCACCGCCGATCTGGTGGTGGGCAACATGGGAAGCGTCCCCGGCCGGAGCACGGTTCTGGTGCGAAGCGAAGCCGGACGGAAGGCCTGGGCCCGCGCTGAGGCCGCGATGGATTCCGCGCCGCTCGAAGACCTGGAGCCGCTGAAGAAGATGGAGGCTCGCAACCGGCGCAACGCGATCGCGGCGATGGAGCGTGAGTATGAACCGACAGGGCCGCTCTGGATCTCCTACAGCGAGCATCTGGAGAACTACATGGGAACCGAACGTGAGCCTGTGGAGTCGCCGCCCTTCCGCAGCCATCACTACGACGTGAGCTGCTAGGAGCCCGCCGACGCGGAGCGGGAGCTACAGGTCGGTACCCGTCGGAGCCTCAACCTGCGGCTCGACCAGAGACACGAGTTTCTCCTGAGCGCGGTCGACGAAATCCTTCACGGTTGCTTCGGCCACGCGGTGCATCAGTGTCCTGTCTATCGCGCGGCCGACCAAGCCGAGCGGCGGTCGATAGCGCGCGCTTACCGACAACTGGGTTAGACCTTGACCCAGGGCTGCGACCTCGATGTCCGCATCCATCTTCGGGTAAAGCCCCTCTTTCTCGGCGGCCTTCCAGGTCATGGGCAGGATGGTGCGCGAGGGGAAGCGGATGGGGTCCTTGATCTCGATCAGGACCTGCTTGGCAAGGCGTCGCCCCTCGGGGCCGAATCCGACCTCGACCAGAAGGTGTTCGCCCAGGTCCTCCGCGTGCCGGGCCAGCCCGGGTATCCATTCTTCGGGTGCGCGGAGCAGCGCCTCCTCCACGGAAGCGAGCGGGAACGGGAGTTCTGCGAAGTACCGAACGAACATGGACTCCACTATCCCTACTCACGCACTCTCCAATCAGGGACAAAGGTCCCCTAGCGCAGGGGTCCACGGGTAGGCGACCTGGGCTTCCCCCAGGTAGCACCATGTACGTATGGGAGAGGCGGTGGTCACGGTTCTCGTGGTGGAACCCCAGGCGGACCTCCGGGATCAGATCGGGGGGCTGGTCGAGGCGGCGGGGTTCGACGTCCTGACCTGCCCGGGTCCGACCGGCCCCGACTACGCCTGTTTGGGCGTCCGTGGGCCGGGATGCCCGTTGGCGGCCTATGCGGACCTGGTCGTTCTCGACCTCTCGCTGGACAGCGAATTGGCGATGGAGGGAGCGACCGCGGTCGAGCTGATCACCTACTACCTGGGTGAAGGGAAGGGGATAGTGGCCTTGTCGCGGAACGGATCGAGCGCGACCCATCCATTCGATGAGGAAAGGGTCAATGTTCTCCGTTGGCCCGGCGAAAGCCGGGACCTGGTGGCCAAGCTCCGCGAAGCGGCGTCCGCGAGGTGACTGCGTCAGTCCTCGGGAGGTATCTCTTCTTTGCGTTTCGCTATGAAGGCTTGTAGTTCCTCGTCGACCGCCGCATCGAGCTCGGGGTCTTCATAGTCCTCGAGCATCTTCTTGTAGATGGCGTTGGCCCTCGTCTCGGCATCTTGGGAACCTCGCTCCGTCCAGAGCTTGAGATCCTCGGTGGATGCGAGGTCGCTGCGGTAGATGACGTCGCGGAAGTTGGCGAGGGTGTGCGGAGCGGCCAGGTACATGCCTCCGGGCCCAACCTCCTTCACGGTGTCAAGCGCCAGGGTGTCGTCGTTCACTGGGAGGCCTGGATCGAGCATCCACTCGAACATCCGGAGCACCTCGAAGTCCATGATCATCTTCTCGACGGAGATGATCATCGTGCTCTCCAATGCGCCTGCAGCATGAAGCATGAAGTTGGTACCGGACATCAGCGCGGGCCACATGCCCATCACGGTTTCGTACCCGGCCTGCGCGTCAACGATCTTCGACGAGGACCAGCCTCCCGCCCCGCGGAAGGGCACGTCGTACCTGCGGGCCATCTGAGCTCCCGCGAGGATGCCCATCGACCACTCGGGGCTCCCGAGTGTCGGCTGTCCGAGGATCATGTCCATGCCCGTGAGGTATCCGCCGAAGACGACAGGGCATCCGGGCCGGATCGTCTCAACGATCGCGATACCAGCGAGGTTCTCGGCGCACCACTGAGCCACGCCTCCCGCCATGGTCGCCGGCGCCGTGGTTCCCGTCATGAGGAAGGGTGTCACGATCACCGGCTGGTTCGCTTCAGCCAGAGCGTGCATCGACCCGAGCATGCGGTCGTCCCACACCAGCGGACTGGCTGGGTTCACGACGCCGATCAGGCCCGCCGTCTCCTCTATCTTGTCTCGGCCACCGAAGACTATGGCCGCCATTTCGACCCCGTCCTTCGATGTCTCGTAGGTTGCACCAACCGTCATCAGAGGCTTGTCCGAGTAGCGCCAGACCATGTAGTCCATGTCCAGATGCTTGGTCTCGACGGGGAGGTCCATGGTTTCGACCACGCCGGAATCGATGCAGTGGATCTGCGGACACATGTGATTCGCCTTGACCAGCTTGATGTAGTCCTCCACATTGCCCGCGCGGCGTCCGCCATCCATGTCGGAAAGGAACGGCGCGCCGCCGGTGGGGCAGTTCACCATGTGGTTGGACCCCACCGTGAAGTTCATGGCTGGGTTGCGCCCGCGCAGTTCGAAGCTCGACGGAGTCTTGGATAGTGCCTCCGAAACGAATCCCCGGTCGAAGCGGACGACGTCCTCGTCCACCCGCAGTCCCGCTTCCCGAAGCAGCTTCAGCGTGGGCTCGTACGTGACCCGGCAACCCGTGTCTTCCAGGATGGTGAGAGCGGCCTCGTTGATGGCTTCGACGCCCTCGGGAGAGATCAGTTCGAGGCGCGGCCAGTTGTTCGTCCACATGTTCATGTTCGACTCCGTCCGTCGGGCGCGCCGGCGCAGAGGCGAGCTGTGTACGCGTTCGCCGATAGGTGCATCTTCCCCTCGGGGCGGTTATCCGCCCCGCCCTCCGTCGCCGGCAGGTCGAGAGGGTGTAGGAAGGCAGCGACGAAGTGACTCAGAGTTGCGGGTCACGGACCCACCCCGAGGGGGAGATGCACCTGCTCGACATGAGGCAAGATACCGCGGTCTTCGGACATGCCGAAGGGTCGAAGTGCCTTGCCTATGGGGGACTTACCGGGGACAGGACTAGGCTTGCGCTGCGAGCTCGGCTTCGCGCCTGCGGTAGAACGTCACCCATGCCATCGAGTAGTCGTCGTGATCCAGCAAGACGTCGGCCGCAAGGATGGAGCGGCGCACTTCCTCAGCGAGCGGATTCGTGATCGAGCAAGCCACCCCGAGCGCCATCAGCATCGGGAGGAACGCCGAGTCGATGCCGTGGCGGTCCGGCAGGCCGAACGAGATGTTGGATGCCCCGCAGGAGAGATTGACCCCAAGCTCGTCACGAACCCGGCGGACGATGTTGAAGGTCGTCAACCCGGCGGCAGGCGCCGCTGTTGCAGCCCCGACAGGCATCGCCAATGGGTCGATTATGACGTCCTCACGCGGGATGCCGTGCGCGATCGCGGCATCCACGATCTTCTTCGCAGCGGCGAAGCGTTCGTCCACGTCCATCGAGATGCCCGTGTCGTCGTTCGCCATGCCTATGACCGCGCATCCGTGCTGCTTCACCAAGGGCAGGATCCGTTCCAGAGCCTCGTCTTCGCCCGTAGTCGAGTTGAGGAGGGCTTTTCCCTGCACTACCTTCAACGCTGGCTCTATGGCCTCAAACGTGGAGGTGTCGATACAGATCGGCACGTCGACGACCTCCTGCACGGCCCGGATCACCGCGGCCAGGATCGCCGGCTCGTCTGCTCCCGGGATGCCTGCGTTGACGTCGAGAACCTTCGCTCCGGCTTCCACCTGCGCGAGCGCGTCTGAGCGTGCGCGAGAGAAGTCCCCCGCGACGAACTCAGGCCCTAGGCTCTTGCGACCGGTCGGGTTGATCCGCTCGCCGATAACGGCGAAAGGATGATCCGATCCGATCGTTACTGTGTGACCGTTCTTGCCTTCCAGGGTGGTCTCGACCGCCATACGTCTCAAGCCTTTCCTGTGAGCTCTTTGGCCTTGTTGACGGCCTCGGGAGCGCTGGGCGCGTAGCCGTCGGCCTTGATCTCGTCTGCCCATTCCTGGGTGACGGGTGCGCCGCCAACCATGACGTGGACCGAGTCCCGAAGTCCTTCCTTCTTGAGCGTCTTGATCACGACCTGCTGCTGGCCGACAGTGGTGGTGAGCAGGGCGGACATCCCCACGATGTGGGGCTGGATCTCCTTGACGGCGTCGATGATCTTCTGGGTCGGAGTGTCCTTACCAAGGTCGGTGACTTCGAAGCCCGCGGTGCGCATCATCGCGCAGACCATGTTCTTGCCAAGGTCGTGGAGGTCACCCTTGACCGTACACATGATGACCCTGACGCCCGCTTCCTTCGTCCCGGCCGCGAGCAAGGCAGGTTCGACGATGGCGTTGCACTGCTTGAAGACTTCAGCCGAGGCCACGACCTCCGGAAGGAAGACCTCCCCGCGCTTCCACTTCTCGCCGAGTTCCATCATGGCGTTCGCCATGACCTTCTCGAGGATGTGCTTGGGGTCGACGCCGGCTTCGACGAGGGCCGTGGTGGCCTCGGTAGCCTGCGGCCCATTTGCCACCATCAGACCATCCTTTACCGCCTGCTCCAGTTCCTGCTGATCTGCCATGTTCTGCTCCTTTCGGGCCTAGTCGTCTTCCTCGGCCCTCTCCACTTGATAGGCGTTCACTATCCTGCTGAGTTCTTTCAACTGGTCATCTTCCAGCTGCAGCGGTTCGTGCGTGTCGAGTATCTCTCGCACTTTCCGACGCGCGTTGTCAACCGGGTCGGGCTTGCCCTTCGCTTCCCAATCCTCCCAGGAGTCACGGTCGAAGATACCGGACCGCCAGAAGTCCAGCATATGGTCGCGGGTGTGCTGGGTGCCCAGGAAGTGGTTCGCAGGGCCCACCTCGGCGATCGCGTCGAAGGCCAAGGTCTCTTCGTCGAAGTCGAATCCCTTGGCGAACGTCCACGCGATGTCCCATATCTCAGCGTCCAACACGAGTTCGTCCATCGAATAGGCGTTGCAGAAGACGAGTGTCCCGGCCGCGGTGACCATGTCGGCGGGGGAGAAGACCTTGCCGAAAGCAGACATGCCGTTCTGGACTCCAGCCTGCCAGTTTGCGGTCTTGGCTCCGCTGCCGAAGACCCCGGTGATCGTGGGGATGCCGTAGTGGCGTCCGATCTGCGCTCCCGCCATCTCCGAAGTGAGCTCTTCAGGCCCCCAGCCGAGATTCAGGGCGCCGGTGTTCAGGTCCATGGAAGTTGCGTAGGGGATGTACCAAGTGGGGTGGCCCGGGTAGGCGATCTGCAGCGCGGTGATGCCCGAGAGTATCTCGGCGTTCATGACGGACATCAGTCCGGCCATCGTGGCGGGCGCGGTTGCACACGCGATGGGCATCGAGCATATGCCCACGGGGATACCGGCCTGGGCCAGCACGTCGATGGCCTCCAGCGGCTCGCCTTCCCAAGACAGCGGGCTTATGCAGCACTGGAAGTTCGACATCAGCGGGCGGGCACGCAGAGCTTCCTTGCTCCCCGCGACGACCTCCAGCATCTCGACCATGCCACGAGCGTTCCAGGGGTCGACCACCGTCATCTGTTGGATGTGCTTGGACGTGGATGAGAGTTGCGCCTCGATCTCATGAAGGGGGCGGACGTAGTCGGGGGTGTCAGTAGCCGAGACCGGCTGCCAGTGGAAGGAGATCTGCGGGAGAGCGTCCGCCAGGCGGGTGATCTCCGACAGGTCGTGCTTCGTGCCCTTGCGTCGCTCACCGGAGGCCAGGTCGAGCACATCGGGAACACAGCCGTCGGTCGACAGGTACACGTTCCCCGAGCCGATATGAAGGTCCAGGGCCGGGTCGCGGGCTCCAAGATCGAAGCTCGCTGGAGCCAGCTTGATCTTCTCTTCGACCAACTCTGGCGGGAACCACACGCGCTCCGCAGCGAAGTCCACCTTGGCGCCGGCATCGGCCATGCGCTCGAGCCAGATCTTGGAGCCCATCTTGACGCCGACGTTTTCGAGGATGGCCAGGGTGTTGTCGTGGAGCTTGGCGACGGATCTCGGAGGCAGTATCTCGACCGCATGTTTCCACGGCAGCGGCTTGAGGTACGTGGATCCCTCGAGGCGAGTGCGAACGCCAGATCCAGCCTCGGCGGTCATGGTGACTTCCCTTTCCGGTTTCGTGCAGCTATGACTGATGCGCCAGTCAGTATCTCATAGCAGGTCAAGACCGGAGTCCGGAACATGCCTCAGTCGTCCTCGTCCGCAAGCTCGTAGGCGGCGATTATCTTCTGCAGTTCCTGCTCCATCCCGTCGGGCAGAGGCTCGGTCTCGTGGGTACTGAGTATCTCGCGTACCTTCTCCCGCGCCGCGTCCTGTGGGGTCGGCCGTCCCTTCTCGCGCCAGTCCTCCCAGGTCACCCGGTTGAAGAACTTCGGCATCCAGAAGTCGTGCATGTGGTCCCTGGTGTGTTGCTGGCCCAAGAAGTGATTCCCGGGTCCCACCTCGCCGATGTCCGCGAGCCCCGCCGTCTCCGCGCTGAAGTCGTAGCCCTCCCACATGTCGCACAGGAGACCGAAGATCTCGGCGTCGAGCATGAACGACTCGAACGAGTAGATGAGCGAGGAGTAGAGCGTGCCCGCGTCCGAAAGGATGTCGCCGGGCTGGATCGAAGCCAGGAACGCCGACAGGGCGTTCTGCAGCCCAGCCTGCCAGTTCTGAACCTTCGCGCCGGTGCCGCCCACTCCCACGGTGACGGGTATTCTGTAGCGCCGCGCGAGTTGCTGGCATGCACCCTGCATCAGTAGCTCCTCCGGACCCCAGCCGGCCTCCATGTTCCCGTCACGCGCATCGATGGAGGTAGGGAAGGCGACGTAGAAGGTGGCGTGCCCCGGGTAGAGGGTTTCCAGGATCACCATCCCCGAGACGATCTCCGCGTTGGCCAAGACCACCGTTCCTGCAACCGAGGCCGGGGCGCTGGCCATCGCCAGGTCCATGCAGCAGAAGCCGACCGGAACGCCCGCGTCGGCGAAGGTCGTCATGGCGTCGAGGTGGCCTTCCTCCCAAGACAAGGGAGACAGGCACACCTGGAAATTCGTGATGAGAGGACGCTTCCGAAGCTCCTCCGCGCTCCCCGCCACGAGCGTGGCCATCTCGATCGCACCTCGGGCGCCGTGCTCGGAGAACGTCGAGTTCTGCTGGATGTGCTTGGTGGTTCCGGTGAGCTTGGCATAGAGCTCGTGAAGCGGCCGGTTCGAGATGGGGACGTCGTTCGCCGCCATGGCCGTCCAAACGAGTCCGATCTCGGGCATCGCGTCGGCCAGGACCATCAGCTTGCGAAGGTCCTCCTTCGTCGTCCGCCGGCGCTCTCCTGTGTCCAGGTCGTACATGTCGGCCGGACAACCGTCCGTGGCGAGGTATGAACGACCTCCTCCTATGTCGAGATCACATCGCCCATCACGTGCCGCGGCGAGGAAGTGGTTCGGGGCAAGAGCCAGCTTCGCCTCGACGAACTCGGGTGCGAAGCGTGCGCGGTTCTCCTGGAAGTCCACGTTGACGCCCGAGTCGGCCAGGCGCTTTAGGACGCGCTCGGATCCGACGTGGACGCCCGTATGCTCGAGGATGTGCAGGGTTGCCTGATGGATCTTCTCGATCGTTTCCGGGGAAGCGACCTCGTAGCGCTGCTTGAAGTTCGCAGACCGTATGCGCTCCATCAGTCGTCCTCCTCGTCGACCAGAAGTTCGGTGTAGCGGGCCACGATGTCGTCGATCTCCTTCGACACGTCATCCGCGAGTGGCTCCGCCTGGTGGTTCGCGAGGATATCCTTCGCCTTCTCCTTGGCTGCCGCCGCGGGGTCCGGCCTGCCCTTCGACTCCCACACGTCCCAGGCGTCGCGCTCGAACATGGGTGACTGGTAGAAGTCGCGGAAATGCTCCCGCGTATGGTTCTCGCCCAAGAAGTGGCTCCCCGGGCCGACGGCCTCGATCACTTCCACCGCAAGGTCCTCGGGCTCGGATGCGAAGCCGTCCTTGAACCTGGAGATGATGCCGAACGTTTCCGCGTCGAGCACCATCTCAACGGGGGACAGCACGCGAGCCGCGTAGAGGAGCCCCGCGCCGCTGAACATGTCGGCGCCTCCGAGACAGCTCGCCATACCCGAGATGGCGTTCTCAACGCCCCCCTGCCAGTCGTAGGTCATCGAGCCGGTGGCGAAGGTGCCGATGATCGACTTGACCCCATAGTGACGGGCTAGTTGCGCGTTGGCCATCTGATAGAAGATGTCTTCGGGCCCGCCGCACGTCGCCGCGCCTGTTCGCAGGTCCATGCATGTCGCGCACGAACCGTAGAACGTGGGTGCGTCGGGAACCAGGGTCTTCAGGATCGTGACGCCGCCGATGACTTCGGTGTTGCTGATCACCAGTGTTCCCGACACGGAGGAGGGGGCGGTGGCGCAGGTGATCGGCATCACCATGAATCCGCACGGAACGCCTGCCTCGCCGTAAACGATCGCGGCCTCCACCGGCCCGCCGTCGTAGACGAGAGGGCTGATGCTGCATTGGAAAGCGGAGATGATGGGTTCCTTGCGCAGCTGCTCGGCGCTTCCTGTGATCGCCGTCGCCATCTCGATGATCCCTCGAGCCTGGTCCGCCGTGACGGACGTCATCTGCATCAGGTGCTTGCTCGTGTTGCGAAGTCCGGCTTCCGTCTCGTGCAAGGGTTGAACCGGTACGGGGACATCCCGCGCGGCAACCGGTTGCCAGATGTAGCCGATCTCGTCGAGCGCGTCGCCCAGGCGGGTCACGTCGCCGAGGTCTTCCTTGGTGGACGGACGCTTGTCGTCCGTCTCGATGTCCAGGATCTCCGCCGCGCTTCCATCGACGCCCAAGTAGCCGCGCGTGCCGTCCAGGACGAAAGTGTTCTGTGGGTTGCGGGCGCCCATGATCAGCTGTGGCTCAACGTTCTTCAAGGCTGATTCGACCATGTGTGGAGGGAACCACACCCGTTCTTCGTCCACATCGATCTTCGCTCCGGCCTCGCCCAGGCGCCTGAGAACCGACGGAGAGGTGAGCTTCATGCCCGTGTTCTCGAGAACGTCGAGGGACATCTCATGAACGCGGGTCAGCTGTTCCGACGTGAGTACATCTATCGGATCGCGCAGGGAAATGGAACGGATCATCCGACCTCCTTCAGACACCGCGGAATGCCTCTGTGGGCTCTCTAGTCTCCCAAAGGTTCGGCTTGACTACGAGTCAAAGAGTGACCCGAGGTCAGCTGACGGGAAGGGTCACGGTGATGGTGGTTCCCTCGGACGGCTTCGAGTCGATCCGAGCGACCCCGCCGAGCGATTCGGCCCGCTCGCGGATGTTCCGCAGGCCGTTGCCGGGACCACTCTCGGTCATAACCGACTCGAAACCGGCACCGTCGTCATCGATCTCCAGAACCGCGACTTCGTCGTCTCTGCGCAGCTTCACCGAACAGGTTTCCGCCTTCGAGTGACGTCCTATGTTCGATAGAGCTTCCCTGGTGAGCTGGACAAGATCTCCTGCGCGGGACGACAACTCCGACGCGATGCTCTCGTCGATGTCCACCGCCGTGACTATCCCGGTCTTGGATTCGAAGTCGAGAGCCATCTCTCTGAGAGCCTGGTCCAGCTGACGGTCGGCCAGGATGCCGGGCCTGAGACCGAAGATGTAGTTGCGCAGGTCTCGGATGACGCGGTCTACCTCTTGCGAGGCCTGGTCGATCCGCTGAACGACGTCATCGTTGTCGGTCATGGCGGCGGTTGCCTCCAAGCCCATGCCGACGGCGAACAGGGACTGGATCGCTCCGTCATGAAGCTCCTTGGCGATGCGTTCGCGATCTAGCATCACCGCCATCTGCTGCAGTTCTTCGTGTGCGCGAGCGTATTCGACGGCGACGGCGGCCTGCGCCGCAAAGGTCTCGACGACACGAAGATCGTTCTCGGTGAAGGGCTGTCCTTTGTGGAGATTGGCCACTCCGAGGGTTCCGAAGGGCTTACCAGCGACGGAGAGGGGCACGAAGATGGCGGGGCCCATCTCACCGATCCTCACTACCGGCTGGAACGCCCGGTCGTCGTCACTCAGATCGCCGATGAAGCTCGGTCTTCCTGCCGCGATGACCTCGCCGGATATCGAGCCGCTCTGCGGGAAGGTCTGTCCGCGGAGCTGGTCGGCGTGTGCCCCGCTGACGGCTTGCAGCACGAGAGCTCTGCTGTCATCCGTAGGCACCGCGATGGACGCGAGCTCGGCGCCGACCAGCTCTCTGGCGCGGTCGGCGATCAGCTCCAACGCCTCGTCTGCGTCGGCTCCCGCGAGGATCGCATTGGTTATCTCTCTCAACGACTCGAGCGAACGTTCGCGCTGCCGTGTCTCCTCGTAAGCCCGCGCGTTCTCGATCGCGATGCCCGCTTGAGTGGCAAGGACGACCAGTGCGCTCTCGTCGTCCTCGGTGAAGCCCGGAGCGCCGATCTTCTCGGTGAGGTAGATATTCCCGAAGACACGCCCCTTGGATGTGACCGGGGAACCCAAGAACGAGCGCATCGGTGGATGGCCCGGCGGGAAGCCTACCGAGCGAGGGTCGTCCGAGATGTTCGAAAGGCGGAGGACATGCGAGTCTTCGATCAACGCGCCGAGGAGGCCGAGACCCACCGGCGGTGCGCCCATGGCCTCGCGTTGTTCCGGGCTGATGCCGGACGTCAGGAACTCGCTTATCTCTCCTCGTGAGCCCAGGGTGCCAAGAGCGCCGTACGTCGCTCCCGTGATCTCGGTCGCAAGATCCACGATCCGCTGAAGGACCGTGGGAAGCGATAGCTCGGAGGCCAGGGCGAGCCCTGATTCGATCAGACGGTCTCGATGGGTTGGGGGTGCCACGCCTCCAATCCTAGCCCGTGTCGGCCGTTCGTCCCTTGGTCGTAGGGTCTAACGACCCGTAGCCCTGTTGTCCCCCGATGGAGCCCGCGTCGGCCATCGGGCCCCTCGGGGTGATGGCACCCGCTCCCCCCGGTGCAACCATTGAGTTAGAAGGTATCGCTGGAGGTGAAGAGCGATGACCGAGTTCTGGTGGGCATCGATCGGGCTCGCGGCAGTCGTCGTCCTTGCTTGGCTGATGAACTGGTCCCGCTGGGATCCGAAGATTGAGCGGCGCAACGGTGGTGCGAGGCTGCACCTGCGCCCTCATCACCACGTTGGTTGACCGCGTTCGAGCCGGATGGGGTCCGCCGTTCGCGTGGGCGAACCGCTGGCCCCGGCGCACTGCCGCGCCGGGGCCGGGTTCCAAGGGCCTACTGCTGGCAGCAGGATCCGCCCGGAGCCTTGGATCGCGCCTTCGCGATGGATCTGATCGTGAGCAGAGCCACTATCGCGACTATCTGGCCGCCCAGGATGACCCGGTTGACGTCGATCGCCGGCCGCCACGTGGCGTGGCCGTTCTCGATCACGAACGCCCCCGCGGGAACGCCTCCGAGACCCATCCCCGAGCCACCTCCCTCGCGGCCCTCAGCCTCGGATTCGCCGCTTCCGGCGCCTCCCCCTATCTTCGCTGCCGGGAGAATGGTCACCCCGTCCTGCACATAGGGCTCCCCGAACACCCGTTTGGCCGTAATGGCCTCTCGGGTCGAC
>Ga0315290_10001662_pt1 | contig 15309 bp, 10 predicted proteins | sample YL17G12_0_MG_FD_203627 | JGI IMG/M metagenome (GOLD analysis project Ga0315290, IMG submission 203627) | Sediment microbial communities from Yellowstone Lake, YNP, Wyoming, USA - YL17G12_0 | ecosystem: Environmental > Aquatic > Freshwater > Lake > Sediment | place: USA: Wyoming | collected... | reverse complement strand
TCTGGAAGACCACATCTTGATGGCAGAAGCCGCTCAGGAAACACGCGACCTTATTCGTATCCTCGCCTCCTCATACCGGGAGCGAGGAGAGGCAGTACCGATCATTACACCCGCTGATTTCTTCGTGGATGACGATACATGCGGTGTTCAATCGTTACTGGATTCGATCGCCACAGTAGGAGAGCAGGAGAAGCTGCGTGAAGTAGCGCAACGGAATCTCGAAACAGTCAAGACAATCGGAGCACCCGTACCCCATGCTCGTGAGCTGGTCAGCGCACTCTGGATACGTTCCATGTCGCCCAGAAGAAACGCGGGAGGGACGCGGCAGGAGCTTCATCTTGACATTACACGGGAACAGCCGGTTGACGACAATTCGTTCCAAGGCGAGATCGTTCAGTTGATTGAGGCCAGCATAAACATCCATGGCGAAGAAAGCCCGGATGGTCGCCTGCGGTTTGGCTTGGAAGAGAACCCACGGTCGAAAGTACGGGCTTCGGCGAAGAACGACAAGCTTTGGCAACTGGGCGTCACGGCAGCCGAGGTGGGCCAGACGGTCTATTCGGGGAAAGACATCGAACACGTTCGCAATACCCTCCGTCACATCCTCGTCCCCGAAACAAGGCAATCCTCCTCTCGCGTGATAGTCCTCGACCCCAACTGGCAGAGCAATCCATGGGCTGATGTTGACGATTTGGACAAGCCTTCGAAATGGGACAGGCCGGTTCTCATCGTCATACCTGAGCCACTGCAAACCAGTGCGGGAAAGCGGGTTGATGCTCTCGGGAAATGGCTTGCCAGTCATGTCCCCGCAAAACGGAACACGGTCAGATTCCTGTTGCCTGCGGACGGCGAGAAAGGCATCTACCGGGATGGAGAACTCCTTTTCTGCTCAAGGTGCTCCTACCTTACCTCGATAGCGTGGCGCGATGATTCAAAATACCGTGGTCTGAAAGAAGAATTCGACAAGCCGCTTCGGGATGCACTAAGGAAGCGCTTCGACAAGTTTGTGGTGCTCCGGCGCTGGAATTACCAGCAGCCCGATCAATGTGTCTTTGATGTGGAGCGCGTGACTGCGCAAGGTGGTGAGATTCCGACCGCGGTCGAGAAATCCCTTGTCGAGGATCTTTTCGATCCCGCTGAGTTCCATTCCCTGGTTTTGGAGCGCGCCAAGGAATCGTGTCTGGTCGGAGATCTGCTCGACGAGCTAACTGAACCGCCGCCGCCGGACACCAAGGATGCCATACCGTTCCTTGGCGAAACCCCCATCTATGAAGAGATTCTGAAGATCGTCGCGCGGGGCAAGATCGTGGTAAATGTCGGCGGGACCTGGGTTGGCCGCCTGCCAGAGCATTCAAATGATGAGGAAGCACTTCGCCTTGTTCGTTCCAGAGCTTTCCGCTCCGGGCAGGAGATGCGACAGATCCAACTCGGTCTTCCGGCTGTGGTTGGCGGAACGACTGTTACGGGCCCAGGGACTCAATCGCCCGTCCTTCCTCCTCAGCCGCCCACAGGGGGTAGCCCACAGCCCCCACTGGTTCCACCGATTACGCCCCCCACAACTCCTGTAGGTCCCGTGCCACCTGTAACGGGAACCACCGAGATCCACCGGACGGACGAGGCGACCACGGGCATCAACCTGTCCGCGTTCTTCGAAAAGTGGGGCGTTGATCCCAGCGCCGTGTTGGACACCGCCAAGATCGAGTTCAATGACCTCACCGTACAGCAGGTGAAACAGATTCTCTCGCGCCTTCCTTCGAGTTTCAAGGCGTCCATGGAAGTGATCTTCACCAAGGAGGGAGGCGAAGAATGAGCGCGCCAACTTGGGTGGACATCATCCTGGACACTCCCTCACCGACAGACGCATGGCAAGGCGTCTTCGCGCAATTGAAGGAAATCGCCGCATCCTGCAGTTCCCCGATCGATCTCCATAACCAGACGGTCGCTCCCGATCGCCTCCTTGCCGAGACGGCCTGGGAATTATGGTTATCCTACCCGAATGCCGCCCCCAGGACCTCAAGTCAACTAAGGGAATGGTGTGCTGCGCCATCCAGCATCGGCCGCGCCGTCCTTGTGCTTGATGCCCTGTCTCTGCGTGAGATGCCTTGGCTCTTGGGAGGCGCTCAAGCACGAAATATCCAACCCTCCGATGTGCGGGTGACCGGCGCTGAAGCGCCGTCCGACACGGACCAGTTTGCACGCGCGCTGGGCGTACCCTCGCGCAGTCATCTGGCGGGAAATGGCGCTCCGGGCAGTTTCAATCTCTTTCCATCAAAGGCTTACACGGATGTGATCAGCGTGCCCTTCGAGGACGGTGTGGGGCGCATTCCCCACGAGTCTAACGTGTTCGTGTGGCACAGCTGGCTCGACGATCTCATCCACGTTCACAAACTCCCGGATCAAATCTACAAGGCCGCGTCTACAACGCTCCAGGATGATGGATTCTGGAAATTCGTAAACAGGCTTCGGCAAGGAAGAAAACTGATCATCACGTCCGACCACGGATATGCAGTAAGCAAGCTGTTTTCGCGCGAGGAAATCGATCCGGAGGTCATCGAGAAGCTGCGCGAGACTTTCGGCGCAGCTCGGTACAAGAAGGCAAATGACCCTTGGCAGGAGCGGTTCATGCCCCCGATTGTGGTGAACCATAACGAGCACCACGTCGTCATGGGCCAGAGAAAATGGAAAGTCCAAGGCGGCTTCCCCCCTGTGTGTCATGGGGGTCTGAGCCTTTTGGAGGTCGCTGTACCTTTTATCGAATTGCCGCCGATATGAATTGGAAAGGAGGCGGATTATGTTGAAAAGCGATGAGATTCTGGATTTTCTCAAGCAACACAAGCGAGACCTCGAAACACGGTTTTCCGTGAGACGCATTGGCTTGTTCGGTTCTGTCCTTCGCGGTTCCGCCGGCGACAAGAGCGACGTGGACATTCTGGTAGAACTGGCTATTCCCACCTTCGATCACTATATGGATCTGAAATTCTTCCTTGAGGATTCACTCGGACGCCCCGTTGATCTCGTTTTGGCCGATTCCTTAAAGCCGCGACTCAAGCCTATCATCACCCGCGAGGTAGCCTATGCCTAGGGATTTCAGGCTCTATCTCGATGACATTTTGGAAGCCATCCAACAAATCCGAACATACCTTGCGGACTTGGACGAAGAGGCTTTCACAAAGGACCGAAAAACCCAGGACGCCGTTATCCGAAACCTTGAGATCATCGGTGAGGCGGCGGGAGATCTTCCCGAGCAATTCCAAAAGACCGCTCCGGAGATCGATTGGCGTAAAATTAAAGGCTTACGCAATATCCTCATCCATGAGTATTTCGGTATCAACCTGCCTATCATATGGGACGTGGTTCAAAGCAAACTGGGTCCGCTGGAAACAGTCTGTCGAACACTTGTAGAAAAAGCCGCCGAACCAGACGACAAAGAGGTTGTTTAGCATGGCGGACACCAAAATCCCGAAACAGGTTGCAATATTTGATAACGGGCCAAAGCCTCAAGATGAAATGCCAGCCAGGAAGAAGGCTCGCAAGAACCTGCCTGCGCCGCGAACGCCTGCCTGTGCGTCGCACGCAGACAGGTCGCGGCAGGCAGGGACGAACGGTTACGAGCCGCCCAACCTCGGCAAGGCAATCCGTCTTCCGGTACCCGATTTTAGCGATCCGGATAGACCTGCTGTCTGCCTGGAAGTTGACTTTCCAATCGCTCCGATCAATGCGCTCTCCAACCTCGAAGGCAATGCGGGCAAGCCTATCTATCAGATGTCCAAGTGGTGGGCCCGTCGCCGCTCCAGCGTCTTTCGGAGCTTGCTGATCGCGGCCGCCACGGAAGCGCCCAGTGATACATCCCAGGCGGCGAAGCGGGTCTGGGACCATTATTACTGCAACCACCAGAAGGCCGGCTCATTCCGCAAGCTCAGGGTGCTCGACATCTTCATGGGAGGCGGGACCACGCTGGTCGAAGGCGCGCGCCTTGGCTTCCAGATGGCGGGTGTTGATCTCAATCCCGTGGCCTGGTTCGTGACGAAGAACGAGCTGGCGTGCAGCGATCCCGGGCAAGTCAAGGCTTTTTTCGAGGACATCGAGGCAAAGGTCAAGCCTCTCGTTCAGCCCTTCTACACCACGACCTGCCCGCGTGGCCACACGGGCCGCTGGGTAGATCGGGAAAACGGAAAGGTTGTGGACATCGATCCCGCAGAGATTTCCCCTGACCAGCGCGGCCGGTTCCGGTGGAAAGGGCCGGAGATCATCTACACCTTCTGGGCCAAGCACGGACCCTGCAATGCGCGGGGCTGCAACCACCGCACACCGATCTTCCGCTCGCCCGTCATCGCCGAAAAGAAGCTCACCGCCTATTTCATCCCGGCGACCTGCCCCTCCTGCGGCCATGAGTTCAATATCGAGCTGGGTGAAACACGCATGGCTCCAGGAGTCGAGCGCGCCGTGCTCGACAACGAGCCGAACTTTACGGAAGCAAGCCAGGAGTTCGCACAACTGCTTAAGGACTACAGCAAGGGAAATAAAGAAGAAAAGCAAGAGCGGATTGATCAAACGTTACGAATGCTGGACACCGAAGCCGGTTTGCGTTGCCCGAAATGCGGTTCATTTGCCGGGGAAAAGATCAAGCGGGTTCTTGAGGAGCACCGCGGCAGAAGGCTGCAAATGGGGAATCTGGTCGCCTACGAGTTCAAGGTGGGGAATGTAAAGAAGAAGGACCTCGGCATCGAGAGCCGCCATGTCTACATGTATCTCCTGATTCATCCCAAGTGGCTGCAGGGTGTGTCCGGGCTCGATGATGGCGACCTGCCTGCCGAAGCCTCGGCGCAGGCAGGGGAATTGGGTGGCTACGGCGGGGCCGATCCGGAAATGACCGCCCGGTGGTTCAAGCGGCGGCTTGAAGGTATGTGCTTCGTCGAGGTCCGCGGCCGCATCCGTCTGGCGGACCTGTCTGCGTACGACGCACAGGCAGGTGAAGAGATCACCGAAGAGGACGAAGAAGAGGCCGGCGAAAATGAAGATGCCGCAGAGGAAGAAGACGCCGAGTCCGCGGAAGACCGCAAGAAGTTCGGCCTGCCTCGAGAAATCGTGCTCGCCGACGGAGCGCGCATTCAGACGCGGGCAGGTACAGTACCGCAGCAATCCTACTTCACCTGCCAGAAATGCGGTAAGAAACAGGACATCCTCGAATCGATCAAGCCCACGAAACACACCGCGCCCGTGGCAGCTTACGCCCTGCAATGTCACTGCCCGCAGTGCGACGCCGAGGGGTACAACTACAACGGCCGCTACTTCAAACCGATTGAGCCGGGCGATGTGAAACGGCTGATCCTGGCGGAGCGGGAATGGGCCGACCGGAATGAGACAGACCTGAACGAATACTGGCCGCGGTCTGAGCTTCTGCCAGCTTACATGACCCATAAGCTCAACGGTGGGATTCCCAATTGGGGCTACACCCATTGGTGGAAGATGTTCAACCCGCGCCAGCTCCTCGTACACACACAACTCCTGCGGGCCATCACCAAAGCGCCGGAAGACCAATGGCCGCTGGATGTGCGCGAGCAGGCATTGGGGGCGCTGCAGCAATATCTGCGGAATCAGAACATGTTCGCGTTTTGGAACCAGGCTGCAGACAAGATGGAGCCGATGTTCTCAAATGCGAACTTCCACCCAAAGCAACAGACGATTGAAAACTGCGTGTTTCATGTTCTCGGAAGAGGGAATTGGCAATCTTCATCCGTCAAAGTCATTGAAGCGCTGGAATGGGCGAGTGAGCCATGGGAATTGGTGGTTGTTTCGGAGGACGGCGTCAAGAAGAAATCCGAGAAGGCGCTCCCCCAGGACCCGGTTGACTTAGGAGCTAACATTTATTGCGGTTCCTCGACCGACCTTTCGATGCTCGACGGCACCCAATTTGACCTCGTTATCACCGACCCACCCTTCGGGAACAACCTGTTCTACGCCGACCTGGCGGATTTCTTCTACGTCTGGATGCGCCTGCCCCTGCTCAAGTGGTACCGGGGCATGCCAGAGCGGAGATACTTCGAGCCGGAACGGACTCCCCACGCGGTGGAGGCCGTGGACAACACCGTCGAACATCCCGATGACCGGGAGGACTACGAGCGGGAGCGGTTCGTCACGAACGGCATCCTCGCCATGGTGCGCGAGCTGACCGGCAACAAGGAGTTCGGGGAGAAAGATCCCAACCCGCTCTACAGGCCGGAACCAGCCTCCGACTTCTATCAGAAGACACTCACCGCCTGTTGGGCCGAGGCAGGCCGGCTTCTGAAGCAAGGTGGACTCATGGCCTTCACCTTCCATCACAGCGCCGATGCGCCGTGGGTGGATGTGCTCGAGGCCCTGTTCAACGCCGGATACCTTCTCGTCGCCACCTATCCGATCCGCAGCGACGAGACCAAGGGCGCGACCGGCGCGTTCGGTTCCCGGAAGATCGAATACGACATCGTCCACGTTTGCCGGAAACGTCTGGAAGAACCGAAGGCCGTGAGCTGGGCGCGGATGCGCCGGTGGGTCAAGGACGAGGCGGCGCAGCTCAAGGAGCTCCTGGAGCATTCCCACGGGAAGGAGCTTCCCGAATCGGATCTCACCATAATCCTGATTGGCAAAGGACTGGAGTTTTACAGCCGGCATTATGGGCAAGTATATACCGGGGAAGGACAACAACTTAGCGTTGGAAATGCATTGCTTGGGGTCAAGCTGCTCCTGGAGGACCTCTCAGCTGACACGAGTGAAAACGGCAAGCGCCGCCCACCAGACGCGGCGGAACCGGCCTCACGGCTGTTCCTGCGCGTCTTCCAAGGCCGCCGCTCCATGGCCCGGGACGAGCTGCACAAGACACTGCGCGGCACGGGCGTCTCCCAGGGCGACATCGAGGCGCGGGGCTGGATTCGTGTGGTCGGAACCTCGGTGAATGTGATCCCGATAGATGAGCGTTTCCAGTATTTCACCGCCCCGGGACGCAACCGGAAGGTCCTTAAGACCGACCTGGACCAAGCCCATTTCCTGATCGGCGCGGCGACGCCCGGCAGCAGTGTGGATGTTTCCGACGAACTCAACCGGGCCACCTTCCAGATCAAGAGATCGGTGGACCCGATCCTGGACTGGTACGCCCAGACCGATCCGGACACCGGTATTCAACAGGCTGCCAAGCTTGCTTTGGACCTCGTCAGCCACTGGCGCGCGAAACCGGCGAAGGGGCCGGAGACGAAACAAATGAGCCTGTTTGAAATGCTGGATGAGGCAGAGTTGAGTTTTTAATGATACATTTCGTCTGCAATGTATCATTGTATAGGATCCGACGATACAGAGGTATCATTAAATGAATCCGGAGGACTTCAACGAGGAAAGAGTGGGACGGCTTATCAAGGCGCCTCAGGATTATTGGGCCTTTGTGCCCGATCCTTTGCCGCCAGCTTTGACCGTTGACTGGGATCTGGCTAACCTCCTTTCGAGGGCCGACAGGGTCTTGAGCCGGTTGGATGGACTGGCCCAAAATCTGCCCAACCCCCATTTGCTCATAGGTCCTTTTGTACGGCGCGAGGCGGTGCTGTCCAGCCGTATTGAAGGTACTCAAGCTTCCCTTTCGGACCTGTTCTTTTTCGAGGCGGGTCGCTCGGATAAACTGGAATCCGGCAGGAAGCCACCCACGGACGTCAAGGAGGTTGCCAACTATGTCCAGGCCCTTGAATATGCTTCGCGCCGAATTGAGGAATTACCGCTGAGCCTCAGGTTGATTCGGGAGCTTCATGAAATCCTGCTTTCCGGGGTGAGGGGAGAAAACCGCACGCCCGGTGAATTCCGGCGTTCGCAAAATTGGGTTGGACCGCCTGGCTGCACACTCATGGAAGCAATCTATGTTCCGCCACCGCCTCAAGAAATGATGGAGGCGCTTGGAGATTTGGAGAATTACCTACATAAACCTTCGAACCTGCCTTCGCTCATCCGGATGGCGCTGATCCATTACCAGTTCGGGGCCATCCATCCATTTCTGGATGGCAACGGGAGGATCGGTCGTCTTTTGATTTCGTTGCTATTGTGCCATGAAGGGTTGCTCTCCCAGCCCCTTCTGTATCTAAGCGCTTTTTTTGAACACAGGCGTCCGGAGTATTACCGAAGGTTGCTTGAAGTGAGCCAATCCGGTCGATGGCGGCCATGGATCCTGTTTTTTCTGCAGGGGGTGGCTGAACAGTCCCATGACGCCGTGTTGAGGACCGGGCAACTCCTGGGGCTCTGGCATGGCTATCGAAACAGGCTCCAGGCGGCGCGCTCCTCGGCGTTGCTTCTCCAGCTTGTGGACAGGCTTTTTGAATCCCCGGTGGTCAGTGTGCCGGCGACGGCAAAATATCTGAAGGTAACCCAAAGGTCTGCTGCCAAGGCTATTGAAAAGCTGGCTGACGCGGGAATCCTCATCGAAGTGACAGGTAAAGAACGGTACCGGTTTTACGCAGCGAAGGAGATCATCGACATCATAGAATCATCCGATTTGGGAAAAAGTCAAAACCCTGACGGCAAGGGGGTCTCATGAAAGAAATGTCAAGCAGTTCCTGGCTTCGCCGCGGATCAAGCATCGTGTTTGACCGATTCACCCTCGGCCCGCTCATCGGCGGGGGTTCCCTTGTGTCCATGCGGGAGGCTCTCACGTGGATGAATGCCTGGCCGGCTGAGCCGCCGGGAAACGATCAGACTGTGCTCGTGTGCGGCATCGAAACCTTCCTCGATGTCATGGAACCGGCCGAGGCCCAGAATTTCCTGAAAAACCGGGTCAACCCGTTTGTGCAGGAGTTCCAGGCCCGCTGGGATCAGCGTGGGCTGGTGTTCGGCTTCGGCACCCATGAGAGATCGTTCGAGGTGACCCCTTCCGAGGAAGAGGTGTTGTTCATCCGTCGAAACGGCGAGCGAGTACGGCTTTCATCTTCGCTCTGGAACGGCGGTGCCACCATGAACATAGCGCGCCTGGTTCGTTATGAACAGGGAAAGAGAATCACGGTTGGATACTATGTCTTACACATTTCCTGATCTTCAACCAGGCCGGAAGGTCGAACACCCCGAGCTGGGAGAAGGCGTGGTCGTTGGCTTCGAGCCGACCGGATTCGTCCGGGTCTTCTTCCGGTTGCTGGGTGAAAGGCAGGTCCCGCTACAGGTACTGCAGGAAGCGGAAAGCTGGACCGACCGTGTCATCGCCGGGTTGAAACCAGTCACGCCTGAAGCCATCGAGCGCCTGTGGTTGGCCGTCGAAGCCGCCGAGCTGCCGCTTATGGAAAGCGCGGCGACCTTGACCTCCGCCAAGGTGGACCTGCTACCCCACCAGGTGGTGATCGTGCATCGGGTCGCCAACGCCCGGCCCAGGCGATTTCTCATCGCTGACGAAGTCGGTCTTGGCAAGACCATCGAAACAGCCCTGATCCTTCGTGAGTTAGCTTCGCGCGGCGAAATGCGTCGGGCGCTGATGGTCGTGCCGGCGGGGTTGGTGGACAACTGGCGGGCCGAGCTCAACGAGGTCTTCAATCTTAATTTCGAGGTATTCGGGTCGGAGGGAGACGTAACGGATCGGAAGTCGAATGCCTTCGCCAAGCACAACCGGCTGATCGTCTCCGTGGACACACTCAAGAGACGGGTTCGGGTAAAGAGGCTTCTCGAAGCGCCTCCCTGGGACCTTGTGGTGTTCGACGAGGCCCATCATTTGAGCGTTTACAAGACCGGCAAGAAGAAGCGCAAGACCGAAAACTTCAAGCTGGCAGAATCCCTTCGTCCCCATTGCCGGGACCTGCTTCTGCTCTCCGCCACACCGCACCAGGGGGACCATTTCCGATTCTGGATGCTTGTGCGGTTGCTCGATCCTACACTCTTCGCGGATGAACGCGACATGGTCGAGAACCGACACCGGCTGAATGCCGCGGTGATACGAAGGACCAAGGCAGATGCATGCGCCGCGGATGGGAGCCCGCTCTTTGCCCGGCGCGTGGTTCACACCCAAGGATTCACGCTCGGCGAAAGGGAGATGACGTTCTATCAAGCCCTGCTCGATTACTTGCGTGACGGATACAACCTCGCGGCCACCCAGGGGAAACAGGGACGTGCGCTCGGGTTCGTCATGACCATTTTTCAGAAGATCGCCGCAAGCAGTTTCGCCGCAGTTCGGAAGACCCTGCGCAAGCGGCTCTTGATGCTGACCGTCGAAGAGGCCATCGAGAGGGACGAACTGCTGGATGTGGACGGTCGGGACAGAGCCATCGAAGATGCGAGGGACCTTATCCGGGAGATTCACAATCTGCCTGACGACATCTTCGGCAAGGCCCAGGCGGAGCAGTTTCTCGCCGATGCCAAGGTCCAGCTCTTGAAGAAGCGGAAAGAGACTGCAGCCTTCGTCCAGACAGCGGAGAGCTACGACGATACCGAGTTTGCGGCGGTCACAAATGAAGACGCTGTAGCAACTCTGGTCTCCGTGGGCCTTCCCGAGGAACGAAGAAGGATTCGAGAACTCCTCTATAAGTTCCCAGAAGGGATGGAAACCAAGACGAGCGTCCTTCTGGAGGCTCTGCGGCAACTCTGGCAGATCAGCCCGGATGAGAAGGTCGTGATCTTCACCACCTATCTCGGAAGCATCGAGAGTCTGCGTGCAGCAATCAACACCGTCTTTCCTGGTAAACGTGTCGAGGTTTTGAAGGGTGGCGACCACGGGGCCAAGGTGGCGGCCCAGCGACGATTCCGCCGTCCAGATGGACCAAAGGTGTTGCTCAGCACGGCAGCAGGACGCGAAGGAATAAACCTTCAGTTCTCACGAGTGCTCTTCAATTACGACCTCCCATGGAACCCCATGGACCTGGAGCAGCGCATCGGACGTATCCACCGTTACGGGCAGAAGGACACGGCCCAGGTCTACAACCTGGTCGCATCGGACACAATCGAGGGCAAGATATTTCTGCTGCTCGAAGAAAAGCTGCACGGAATAGCTCAGACCTTGGGCAAGCTGGACGACAATGGCCAGATTGCTGAAGATCTCAGAAGTCAGGTCCTGGGCCAGCTTAGTAGCCGCCTCAGTTACGACCGTTTGTACCAGGAGGCGATCCTCGATCCGACCCTAAAACGGACACGGCAAGAGCTCGAGGTTGCGATGACCAATGCCGACCTTGCCCGGGAGGTGGTCTTCGAGCTTTTCCAGGACCTCGATAGATTCAATTTGGGAGACTACAAACGGTTCGACGACGAGGGCCGGGGTATGCAGCGGCTTCTGGCCTTCGCCCAGCGGGCGGCGCGTCTCGATGGCGGTGAGTTTCGCCCCAGTGGCAAGGATGTCTTTGTACTGAACCGCCCAAATTCCGAGCCTGTCCGATTCACCACGGATCGTGACAAGGCGCTTCAGGAGGAGGAATTGAACCTGCTTGGGCTTGAGCATCCAGTGATCAAACAGTGGATTGATGCCTATACCTCAGTGAAACCACAAGATCGAGCGCTTATCGGAAACATCGAGGAAAATGGAGCCGAGACCGGTCTGATCACGATTTGGCTCGTGGTGATCCACGGCAAGGGCGGCCAGGTCCAACAGAGGATCATCAGATTGGGCATATCTGAAGGAGGCGAGCGTTCGCCATACCTGGAACGGCTGTCACAAGAGCTTCTTCGCGCCCGCCCGTCTCAGACTCACCGATTTCAGGATAGAGGACAAGTCACTTCCCAGGTCAATGGCACGGCATCAGAACTCCTCCATCGGGAATTGGTCTATTCAGGATTCCTGCCAGAAGAAGCGTCCTACTCGAGCCAATTGCTGGCGTGCATAGGGGTTGCGTCATGAATGTCGAGGAGGACAGCAGCTATACAAGAACAGGAACAAGGATTTGGTGGATTCTGTCCACAGACTATCGGTCGCTTCTTAGCTGGCATGGGCTGCGTGGGGAATCGAGGCCTCGCCCCTTCAAGAATCACTGTCGAGCGCAGGATACTATCTGGGGTGCCGTGGCGAATAGCATCCGAGGCCGCAGAACTAGCGCACAAAGCTGTCCGGCCTCGGCGGACAGCTTATTCGGAAGGGTTCTACTCTCTTTCTGACGGAAATCATCACCCTTGATGCAGGCCCACCGTCACTCTTTGTAGGTGCAGTCGACAATCTGGAGTCAATATGACGATATCTCTCGAGCCAAGTTTCGGCTTTTTATAGGTCAGATGAATAAATCCAGCACCTTTCAGCGGGGTATTCGACCTCGCAGAAAGGATTTTTATGCAAACCCTTTATACCTATCCCGATTATTCGGAACGGGGTATTCGGGAAAGGTGCTGGATAAACCAAGACCTTCCTGCCTTGGCCATTCCCTCAAATACTCTTAACTACAATTCTATTGACTTAAACTGGTCCTGTTGACTAAGTTGGAGGATCTCGTCTAAGGTGAAGTTCTCCCTCCACCCTCACCCCCCCCCTGTGGCATGAACGCTAACTTAAATATTCCCTCCCCTTCAAGGGGAGGGATAGGGAGGGGATGGGGGAGATTGTGATCGGCCAGACAAACAAGAAGATACGTTCGGGTAAACTGCAACGGGCGTTACGTAACAACATGTCTGACGCGGAACAGGCTTTGTGGCACCTTCTGCGAGGGCGTCAGGTTTCCAGTTTAAAATTTCGCTGTCAACATCCATTTAGCAATTACATCCTCGATTTTGTCTGCCTGGAAAACAGACTGGTGATTGAGGTAGATGGAGGACAACATGGACAGCAGGCAGGGTATGACGAGAATCGTACACAAAAACTACAGGCGGCTGGTTTTCGCGTTCTCCGATTCTGGGACAATGAGGTTCTTAAGGAGATGGAATCGGTAAAGGAGAAGATTTGGTTGGTGGTTCAGGAGCTCCAACCCCATCCCCCTCCCAACCTCCCCCTTGAAGGGGGAGGTGTTAAGGAAGTTCCCCTCTGAAAGAGAGGAAGAGTAAAGTTAGCGCTTATGCCCCTCTGTGGGGGGAGGGAAGGACGGGGGGTGGTTGCATTTCTTGCATAATCTGAGATAATTAAAATTAGACATGAACGCTCTGGAACAAAAAATCGATCATTTACCGACGAACCCCGGTGTCTACCTTTTTAAAGATAAGAAGGGGATGATCCTCTATGTTGGGAAGGCGGGGAATATTAAGCACCGGGTGAGCTCCTATTTCCAGAGGCCGGCTGGAAAAGATGTTAAGACCTTGACGATGATAGAAAAGGTGGTAGACATTGATACGATCGTCACCGGTACGGAAAAGGAGGCTTACATCCTTGAAAATAATCTGATCAAAGAGCACCATCCTCGATATAATGTAAAACTGAGGGATGATAAGAATTATCCCTGCCTCAGGCTCTCGGTGGAAGAGGAATTTCCAACCTTGACCATTGTGAGGCGGATTAAGAAAGATCGCTCCATCTACTTTGGCCCTTACCCTTCTGCCACTTCTCTGAGAGAGACCTTGAAACTGATCCGGAACCTTTTTCCTATCCGGACCTGCCTTGACACCAAGTTCTCCCATCGTTTGAGGCCGTGCATCAATTACGAGATGGACCGATGTGCCGGTCCATGTTGTGGGAAGATCGATCCGACCCAATATCAAGAGATCGTGCACCAGGTGAGGATGTTTCTTGAGGGTAAGAACAAGGATCTCCTTGAGAGATTGAAGAGGAGGATGGCGGAGGAATCGGACCAACTCCACTTTGAGAAAGCCGCTAAGATTCGAGACCAGGTCGAACATATTGAAAAGGTCATCGAGAAGCAGAAGATCGTATCCCGCGAATTCGTAGATCAGGATGTAATCGGTTTTCATCACCAGGACCGTGCGGTTGTTATTTACTCCCTTTTCATCAGGGCAGGGAAGCTCTTGGGAGGCAAGGGGTTCACCTTTCCTTCTGCGGGTCTTCCGGATGAAGAACTCCTTTACTCCTTTCTCCGTCAATATTATCGAGAGGGGAAATTTATCCCGGAGCAGATCTTAATCCCGAAACCCATCCCGGAGCAAGACCTTACAGAACAGGGATTGACCGAGCTGAAGGGCAGAAAAGTTAAAATCCTTGTTCCTCAAAAAGGGGAGAAAAGGGAGCTTCTTAAAATGGCCTCTGATAATGCCGAGAAGTTTCTTGTCGCAGAAATGGATCTTGAAAAAGATAGAGAGAAGCTTCTCGAAGGTCTGAAGGAAAGTCTCCATCTGAAAAAGACTCCACGGAGGATCGAAGGCTTCGATATCTCGAATCTTCAAGGTGGCTATGCTGTAGGGTCTGTAGTCACTTTTGAAAATGGAAATCCTGCCAAAGAAAAGTACCGGCATTACAAGATCAAAACCATCGAGGGCGCAGACGATTACGGAATGATGTATGAGGTTCTTCTCCGCCGCTATCAAAAGGTCGTTCAAGAGGGTGATCTTCCCGATTTGGTCTTATTAGACGGAGGCAGGGGGCAATTGAATGTGGCTCAGGAAGTATTTAAAGAACTCCGGATTAAACGGGTTGATCTCCTCAGTCTCGCTAAAGGAAGAAGTGTCAAAGGATCTCATTCCTCCTATTCTGAGAAGAGCGGGGAGAAGATCTTTCATCCCCAGTATAAGGAACCTCTCATCCTGGCAGCACATTCGCCGTTCCTTCACCTTCTCGATCGGATTCGTGATGAAGCCCATCGGTTCGCCATCACGTATCATAAGAAGGTGAGGCTAAAGGGGACGATCCGATCAGAATTAGGTGAAATTCCAGGCATCGGACCGGTGAGGCAAAAAGAACTATTAAAATATTTTGGGAGCATTGGGAAGATCAGGGGGGCACCATTGGAAGAGATCATCAGGACTCCTAAGATGAATTCCAAATTGGCTCGAATTCTCCACGACTTTTTCCGTCCCGAGCAATAATAGTCTTCCCCGTCACTTTTGAGGAAGAAAGCAAAGGTTAGCCCCTCAGGCGATGGTTTTTCACAAACAATAAAACTGTGAGCCGCTTCCATACCACCACAATCCTGGTAGTCCTCACCGCTTTGGGTGCTGGTTTAAGCCTGGAAGGCCCAATTCGCTGTTTCGTCCTTGGGTTATTGTTGACGGCATATCTCGTCATCTTCATTCTTGGCGTGTCTATACTAAAACTTAATTTTTTCGTCAAAGCGACTTGCCGGGGTGATGCAACCGTAAAGCGTATAGCTCTTACTTTTGATGATGGGCCAGACCCGACTGCAACACCCAATCTCCTAAAGGTCCTGAAACGTCATGAGATCAAGGCCGGCTTCTTTCCCATAGGGACAAAAGCAAGAGACTATCCCGAAATTATCAAACAGATAGACCAAGAAGGCCATATGTTAGGGAACCATT
>Ga0315290_10001660_pt1 | contig 15314 bp, 13 predicted proteins | sample YL17G12_0_MG_FD_203627 | JGI IMG/M metagenome (GOLD analysis project Ga0315290, IMG submission 203627) | Sediment microbial communities from Yellowstone Lake, YNP, Wyoming, USA - YL17G12_0 | ecosystem: Environmental > Aquatic > Freshwater > Lake > Sediment | place: USA: Wyoming | collected... | reverse complement strand
GCGATCGCGTGCTCAGGGCTGTCCGCGACGCGTTGCTGCGAGCGGAGCTTCCGCATTCAGCCTGCGAGCGTCCGTTCTATGTCGTGCCGCCCGAGGCAGCGACGGCCGGCGATCTGGTCGGCCAGTTCACACGCGCGATGGTGGCGCTCGCCGGAGAGGTCCATCACGCCAATTCGCTGGCGACGATCAGTGACGCGATCGCCAGCATCAGCAGCGGCTATGGCGCAGCGTCCTACTTGAGCTGGAACGAGGACGCGATCGGATGCGCGGGACTGGTCGACGCGCTGACGTCGCGTGGGCTGCGTCGAGTGTCGTATGATCTGCCATTCGATCAGCCGGGTCGTCACGAGCGGGTTCGGGCGCTGGCGGAGGTTGGCATCGGCGTGACCGGTGCTGAGGCGGCGCTGATCGACAGCGGAGCGGTCGTGCTGGCGAGCGGTCCCGGCCGCGGGAGGCTTGCCTCGCTGCTGCCGCCGGTGCACATCGTGCTGGTGAAGCAGGACCGGATGTTCGCGTCACTGTCGGCGCTTCTGGCCGCGCGGCCGGATCTGGTGGCGGGGGGAAGCAATCTTGTCGTGATCGCGGGTCCGAGTCGAACGGCCGATATCGAAATGACGTTGACCCACGGCGTGCACGGCCCGAAGCACGTGCATGTCATCCTGATCCCATGAGTGAACCGCTGATCATCCCCGGACTCGGCACCCTGGCTGATGGCGCGGGCCTGCTGTCGCTCGACGCCTGCAGCGACGGCTCGTTCCGTGTCGGACGCGATGGCGTGGAGCGGATCCTGACACCGGCCGATGGCCGTGTCGAGTTCGTGGTCTTTGCAGACCGCACACTGGCCTACGTCAAGTCGGCGCTGGGATATGCCGCGTACTACCCGGTGCACGCCGTGCACATCGAGCGGCCCGTTCGCGCGGTGCTGATGGATCTGGACGGCACGACCGTCCACAGCGAGCCGTTCTGGGTGTCGATGATCGAGCAGTCCACCGCCAGCCTGCTCGAGCGTCCGTCATTCTCGCTCGAGGAGGCCGATCTCCCGTTCGTGTCCGGCTTCAGCGTGTCGGAGCATCTGCAGTACTGCATCACCAAGTACTGCCCGGATAAGACCGTTGAGCAGGCCCGCCGGTACTACTTCGAGCACACGCGCCGCGAAATGCAGGCGATCCTCGAAGGGCGCGGCCGCGCCGACGCCTTCGTGCCGACGCCAGGGCTCAAGGAGTTTCTGCTGGCGCTCAAGGCCGACGGCATCAAGATCGGCGTGGCCACCTCCGGCCTGCATGAGAAGGCCTGGCCCGAACTGGTCGCCGCATTTCGCACCATGAAGCTGGGCGATCCGGCCGCGTTCTACGACGCCATCATCACGGCGGGCTATCCGGTGGGCCGGGGAAGCGTCGGCACGCTCGGCGAATTGTCGCCAAAGCCGCACCCGTGGCTCTACGCAGAAGTGTGCAGGATTGGGCTTGGCATCGGATTCGATCAGAGAAACCATGTGATCGGGATCGAGGACAGCGGCGCGGGCGTGTGCGCCATCAGGCTGGCCGGCTTCCCCGCCATCGGGATGGCGGGCGGCAACATCATCCAGAGCGGAACCAGACCGCTCTGCGAGCACTACTGCGAGTCGCTTGCCGAGGTGCTCGATATCATTCACGATTCGGGGGTCGCTCGATGAATATCGTATTGCTCGGCCCGCCGGGAGCAGGAAAGGGAACCCACGCTGATGCCCTCACGCACGCACTGGGCATCCTTCAAGTATCAACGGGCGACATCATCCGGGCGGCCATCAAGAACCAGACTCCTCGCGGCCTTGAGTTCAAGAAGTACGCGGAGACCGGTGCCCTGGTGCCCGACGACCTGGTGCACGCGCTGGTCGAGGACCGGCTGAGGCAGCCTGACTGCCAGCCTGGATTCCTGCTCGACGGGTTTCCGCGGACGGTCGTTCAAGCCGAGTGGTTGGATCGGATGCTCGAGCGCTACAGGCGGTCCCTCGGTCACGTTCTGCTGATTGAGGTCAACGATGCCATGATCCTGGAGCGGATCGTGGGCCGGGCAACCGATCCGGTCACCGGGCACATCTACCACTTGAAGTTTGATCCACCGCCAACCGCAGAAATCGCGGCGCGCGTCGTGGTTCGGAAAGATGACACGGCCGAAGTCCTGATCACGCGGCTGCAGGAGTATCACGAGAAGACGGCGCCACTGGTTCCGCACTACGAGCAGGCGGGGCTGCTGCGGAGGATAGACGGCCTCGGCACGGTGGAGGCCGTCAGGGCGCGCGTCCTCGCCTCGGTCGGCGTGACCCCCGAACCCCTGATCCCGAATCCCCAGCCCCCAGCCCCCAGTCCCTATTCGTAGGACCTGACAAAACGCCACTTCTTCGCAGATCGGCCGCCGCGGGCAGGCGGCTTTGCTGCAGCCTTTCTGATCCCGCGCGCCTTCTGGGCGGCGGTCCGGGATCCCTCGCACGGGCGGCTCGACAGATCGGCCAGCGTGAATCGGTCGAGGACGTCGCGCAGCTCACGCGTCACCTTGACCCACACCTGCCGAGACGGACAGGTTGGACTGTGATCGCACATCGTCGGCGCATCAACGCACTCCATCAAACAGAGCGGGCCGACACTGGCCTCGACGACCTCGCGCAAGCTGATGCGATCGGGCAGACGTCCGAGCGTGTATCCGCCGGTACGCCCGGGGCGTCCCTTGATGAGCGCCGCCTTCCGCAGCGGTCCGGCAATCTGTTCGAGATAGCGCCAGGGCAACCCGGTCGCCGCGGCAACCTGCTTCAGACCGACGGGTTTGGGATCCTTGACGTGGCAGGCCAACTGCGCGAGCAACTGCATGCCGTAGCGACCGCGAGTATTCAGACGCACCAGGGACCTCCGTCCGGGACCCGCCACTTCCGGCGCCGTCGCTCGATCTTCGTCACGTACGAAGTGAAGCTCCCAGGCTTTCCGACGAGTGAGGCGCTGCGAATTTCCTACTGTCCTGCTCAGTGTAATACTTTCCTCGTGTGATCTCGTAGTGGAATTCCCTGGCGTCCGCGCATGTTGTTCGCACGCTGTGGGTCGGATCGCCTCACGCCAAACCGGGCCGTGTCCCGTGTTCCACCCCGGTCGGATCTGCCGGACCGTTTCGCCCCGCTTGCCCCACACGGCCAAGTTCCCTATAGTGGCAAGTTGAAGGGACGGGTATGTTTCGCATTCTTTTCGTATGCAGCGGCAACGCAGGGCGCAGCCAGATGGCGATGGCGTTTGCGCGCAGGATCTCGCCGAAAGACATCGAAATCAGCTGCGCCGGAGACGTCCACCAGGATGTGGCCCCGTCCGCCTCTCGCGCGATGGCAGAGATCGGGATCGAGATCGCGCCGCGGGTCACCCGCGCACTTGACGAGATCCGAGCTGAACCATTCGACGTGGTGGTGACCCTGTGCAACAACTCCCGGGAAACCTGCCCGTCGTTTCCCGGCTCGCCGGCACGCGTACACTGGCCGCTTGTCGATCCCGCCGAGCAGGACCTGACGACAACCGCCGAGGCTGACGAGGTGTTCCGGCGGGTCAGGGACGATATCCGGCATCGGGTGGAAGGCCTCTTTCAGTACGGGTTTCTCGAATCGATCCGCCAGGTGCGCCTGACGCTGGGATCGCTGCTCGACAACCTGACGGACGGCGTCCTGGCACACGATCTGGATCGCCGGATCTACTTCTTTAACCGGGCGGCGCAGCAAGTCACCGGGTACGAGTACGGCGACGTCATCGGCCGCGACTGCCACGATGTCTTCCCCGACCGGTTCTGCGGCGGCGACTGCTCGTTTTGTACCGACCAGCGCCATGCCGCACACTCGAGGCTGGGCTACCCCCGCACCTTCATCACCAAACGCGGCGAGCGGCGCGACCTCCAGATGTCGGTGGTGACTACCGAGACTCCTCAGCACCATGTCACCGGGGCGATGGTGGTCTTTCGCGACGTGACCGAGATGGTCCATCTGCGTCAGCGCCTGGAACACACACGCGGGTTCTGCGGCATTGTCGGGCGCCACCCGTCGATGCAGCGCGTGTTCGATTCGATCCGCGAACTGACCGACGTCAACGTGCCGATTCTGATCCAGGGCGAGAGCGGCACGGGCAAGGAACTGGTGGCCAACGCCCTGCACCAGTTGAGCCGGCGACGCGAGGGCCCCTTCGTCCCCGTGAACTGCGGCGCGCTGCCAGAGGGCACGCTGGAAAGTGAACTGTTCGGCCACGTCAAAGGCGCGTTCACCGGCGCCATTCACGACCGCAAGGGACGCTTCGGTCTCGCCGAAGGCGGCACGATCTTCCTTGACGAAATCGGCGAGATCTCCCCAGCGATGCAAGTGAAGCTCCTGCAAGTGGTGCAGGAGAAGTGGTTCATGCCCGTTGGAGGTGAACGCGCCGTCAAGGCGGACGTGCGGGTCATCTGCGCCACGAACAAAGACCTGAAACGGCTGACCCAGCAAGGCCTGTTTCGTGAAGACCTCTTCTACCGGCTGGCCGTGGTCCCGCTGGATCTCCCGCCCCTGCGCGAACGCACGGGCGACATCCCGTTGCTCGTCGAGCACTTCCTCGACAAGTTCTCGGCGGACACAGCGAAGCGCGTCGCGCAGGTCACGCCGCACGCCCTCTCGGTGCTGATGCAGTATGGATGGCCGGGCAACGTCCGGGAACTGGGCAACGCCATCCAGTTCGGCATGATCAAGTGCCATGGCGACACGCTCGACGTGCAGTATCTGCCCCCCGAGATCACGTCCAACTCGCGGGAGACGACGACCGCGAAGCCAGGCCGACCGCCCAAGCTTGATACCGGCGCCGTGGCGGACGCGTTGAGCCGCGCGGGGGGAAACCGGGCCCAGGCCGCCCGCCTCCTCGAGGTGAGCCGAACGACGTTGTATCGATTCCTTGAAGCCCACCAGGTGTTCCACAATACAGACGTGTAACGCAATTAATTCTGCACAGGCCTGTCGACGGCGCCATGCCGTGTAACTAAATCATTCTAAATAACTTCAGGCCTGTTGTTGCCGCCTGATCGACGTCGCTGTGCCCGAAATCTGTAACAAAACAGATCACCGTCTCTCTGCAATCGCTCCGCGGGGTTCCGCCCACTATCTTATTTGTCCTCAATGCGTTATTCGCTCTGTCAGGTTGAACGGGCTGGTCGGTACGTTCCATGCGTACATGACGGTGGAACGGTTCAGACTGGAGACTCACGTGGCGCGGCCCTGCAATCAGAACATCGTCAAGGTCCTTCGATTGTCGCGAAACATGATGCTGCTGGCCGACAAGGGCGACGAGACGCGCCAGGACATCAGTTGCGGGGTGCTGTACGGGACACTTCGCGACACGGCCTACAAGCTGCGTCATCTGGCCGAACAGGAAGTCCAGGTTCACAAGAACGCAGGTATCTGGGACACCAAGGAGCAGAACGTTGGCTGACACCGACATCGTGAGTCGCATCGCGACGGGGATGATCCCGCTGCACAAGAGCGTTGTTCGGCTGGTCACGGGAGATATCACCACCCTGGACGCCGAGGCGATCGTGTTCTATGCCCGGCCGAACCTGGCACTGGGTTCCGGATTCGGCGCGGCCATCGCGCGGCGTGGCGGCGCCGCCGTCAAGAAGGAACTCGACCAGATCGGACAGATCCGCATCACCGAGGCGGTGGTCACGACGGGGGGCGATCTGAAGGCGACCTACATCGTGCATGCGGCGGGCCCGGCGTTCCAGGAAGAAGACCTGGAGCAGAAACTGCGTGCCACCATCGTCAGCGCGCTGAAGTGCGCGGATGACAAGGGCATCGCCCAGATCGCGTTTCCCCCGATGGGAGCGGGTTTCTATGGCGTTTCGCTGCCTGTCTGTGCGGACGTGATGCTCGCCACGTTTGCCGCCTACCTCTCGACCCATATCGGGATCCGCGAGGTCATCATCTGCGCGAACGACGCGCGGGAGTACCGGGTCTTTGAATCCAAGCTGGCGGCGATAAGCCCGCCATCGCGCTGACGCCGCATTCGCGGCAACCGCAACGTGGAATTGACTATGAGTGACCTTCTCCATTTCTCGGAACACACGCTCCAGGAAGCCGCACTGCTGGTGATGGCGTCGGTGTATGCGCTCCGCATCGTGTGGCTGCTTCGTTTCAAAGCCGGCCGCGACAGGCAGGCCCCGACCGGTCCCCGGCCTCCTGCCATGCAACGGGGCATCCTCTACTCGTGGCTGAACGTGGGAATGCCCTGGGCCATGGAAAGCACGCGGACGCACGCGTCTCTCTACGTCCAGTTCGTCGTCTTCCATCTCGGCGTGGTGGCCGCCATCGCGCTATCGTTCGTCATCCCGTATGCCCCGCACTGGCTCGACGCGCGAGGGCTGGTTGTGGCCCTGCAACTCACGATGGGCGCGGCATTCCTCGTGTCGCTGGCGCGTCTCTATCGTCGTCTCACGCAGAAGACGATGCGGGCGATCAGCACGCCGGATGACTACTTTTCGCTGTCGCTGCTCGGGGTGTGGTTCCTCTTCGCGGTGTTGGCCGCGCCGAACCGGGTCGACAGCGGGCAGGCCGTTCTGCTGATCTACTTCCTGCTGACGGCGTTCTTTCTGTTGTATGTGCCGTTCAGCAAGATCTCGCACTACCTCTACTATCCATTCACACGCTTCTACCTGGGCCGGACCATGGCGCATCGAGGCGTATTTCCACTGCAACGCGGGCCCCGGCCGCAGGCGCTGAAGACGCGGTAGCCGCCGTCGGCCACAGGCTCGTCCCGTGGGCGGCAGACCATCGACTCGAACAGCAGTGCTTTGGAGAGCAGCGTGTCCAACCAAGTCCAAGACCGGTCGCAGAAGGCCGACAAACTCATCGAGCGGATGTCGAAGAAGCTCAATCGTCAGATTGTCGGATCGCTGACGGCCTGTGTGCACTGTGGCCTGTGTACCGATTCGTGTCACTACGTGTTGACCAACCCGGACGATCCCACCTATGCCCCGGCCTACAAGGCGGATCGGGTCCGCAAGATATTCAAACGCCACTTCGACTGGACCGGCCGCGTCATCCCCTGGTGGGTCGGGGCGGCGAGTGTGTCGACCGACGAAGACCTCGAGGAACTGAAGGACATCGCCTTCGGCAAGTGCACCAACTGCCGGCGGTGCACGATCAACTGCCCGATGGGCGTCGATTTCGCGGTCGTCAACCGGATGATGCGCGGGCTGCTGGTCTCGGTCGGAGTCATGCCGGAGGGCGTGGCCGTGGTCAGCAAGGATCAGTGGGAGATCGGCAACCAGATGGGGGTGCTGAAGGAAGAGTACCTCGAAACGCTGGATTGGATGTCGGAAGAGCTCAGCAGCGATCTGGACGACCCGACCGCGGTCATCCCCGTTGATCTGAGGGACGCCGACGTCGTGTATTCCATCAATCCTCGCGAGGTCAAGTACGATCCACGGTCGATTGCCGACGCGGCGAAGATCTTCCACATTGCCGGCGAGAAGTGGACCATGCCCAGCGAGGGCTGGGACATGACGAACTTCGGATTATTTTCCGGAGACGACGACCTCGGCGGGGCGGTGGCTCGGCGTCTATACGACAAGGTCAGCGAACTGCGCGGCAAGAAGCTGGTGATCTCCGAATGCGGCCACGGGTACCGCTCGACACGGTGCGAAGGCCCCAACTGGGCCGGCATGGACGTGCCATTCGTGATGGAAAGCTCGGTCACCACCATGCTGCGATACATCAAGGAGGGCCGGATCACAGTCGACAAGACCCGGAACACGACGCCGGTGACGTTTCACGATTCGTGCAACAACGCCCGAAGCTGCGGTCTGTTCGAGGAGCCGCGCGAACTGCTGAACCTGGTGGTGACCGACTTCCGCGAGATGTACCCCAACCGAGCAGAGAACTACTGCTGCACGGGCGGCGGGGGCGCCATGTCGATGTCGGAGTACACGCCGCGACGCCTGAAGTCGGCTCGCGTCAAGGCCGATCAGCTGACGGCGACCGGCGCCAGCATCGTCGTGACGTCCTGTCACAACTGCGTGGACGGCCTGGCCGACTGTATTCGTCACTACAAGCTCAACATGCAGGTCACCCAGCTCGTCAACCTGGTGGCCACCGCGATGGTGATACCCGCCCGTGTGGCGGTGCCCGAAGTGGTCGGGGTGAAGCCCGTGGCGGCCGGCGCGCCGCTCGGTCTGGCGGGACGCCGGGTTCTGGTCGTCGACGACGAACCGGACGTGCTGACGTTCTACGGCGCGGTGCTGCGGGACAACGGCGCGACCGTCTTTGAGGCCACCGACGGTGACATGGCCATCGCGATCGCCCGCAGGGAAAAGCCGGACTTGATCACGCTCGATCTCTCCATGCCGGGGACCGACGGCGGCAAGGTGTTCGAGACACTGCGTCAGGATACCGAGTTGTCTGGCATCAAGATCTGCATCATCACGGGCCGGCCCGAGCTGCGTCGGTTGATCTACGACCGCGCCGTCTTCCCGCCCGAGGGGTACCTGGACAAGCCCGTGGACGACGAAACCCTGCTCCTGAACGTGCGGAAGATCCTGGAGGTGCACTAGACTCGGAGCGAATCCGGGCCACGTGCACACGCTCCGAGCAGGCCAGCTCGGCCGGATTGGCTGTTGACGGGCAGGGAGGCAACGATGGAACTACCCTACCAGCAGTACTTCGACGCCATGCCCTGCTATCTGACCGTGCAGGACCGGGACTTCAAGGTCGTCACCGCCAATCGACGGTTTCGCGAGGCGTTTGGCGACTACCACGGCCGGTACTGCTATCAGGTGTACAAACACCGGGCCGAGAAATGTGAAGTGTGCCCGGTCGAACAGACCTTTCAGGACGGCCACGTCCACAGCAGTGAAGAACGGGTCAGGTGTCTCGACCGGACCGAAGTGTCCGTGATCGTGTATACGGAGCCGATCCGCAACGAACACGGCGAGATTACGGCCGTCATGGAGATGTCGACGGACATCACCGACCTCAAGCGGCTGCAGAACCAGCTGCACGACAGCCAGGCGCACTATCGGACGCTGTTCGAAGAAGTGCCCTGCTACATCTCCATTCAGGATCGCGACCTGAACATCGTCGATGCGAACCGTTTGCACCGCGAGACGTTCGGCGACTTTCTCGGCTGCAAGTGCTTCGAGATCTACAAGCACCGCACCGAGGAATGCTACCCCTGCACCGTGCGCCAGACCTTCGACGACGGTCAGGTGCACGTGCATGAAGAAGTGGTCACGTCGCAACAGGGTCAAGCGATCAACGTCCTGGTCCACACCACGCCGATCGTCGGGGCGTCCGGCGCGATCGACCGGGTGATGGAGATGAGCGCCGACATCACCGCGATCCGCCAGCTGCAGACCCAGTTGTCGTCCATCGGCCTGCTGATCAGCTCCATCTCCCACGGCATCAAGGGGCTGCTCAACGGCCTGAATGGGGGGGTCTACCTCGTCAATAAGGGGCTGGCCGTCGAGGATCACGCGCGGGTGGCGAAGGGCTGGGATATCGTGCAGCGGAACATCTCGCGTATCCGCAGCATGGTGCTGGACATCCTCTACTACGCCAAGGATCGCGACCCCGACTGGACAACGCTCGTTGCGGCGGCAGTCCTTGGCGACGCCGGCGAGCAGATACAGGAGAAGGGACGCGATCTGGGCATCGAGGTCGCCATCGAGGCGGACCCGCACGCAGGGGCGTTCGAGGGGGATGAGAAGGCCATCCGTGCGCTGCTCGTGAATCTCGCCGAGAACTCCATTGACGCGTGCCGCCTCGACAAGAAGAAGCCCGCGCACCGCGTCACCCTGCGGGCTGCGGGCAACGACACCCACGTGCAGTTCGACGTCGAGGACAACGGGATCGGCATGGATCGGGAGACGCGCGAGAAGGCGTTCAGCCTGTTCTTCTCGTCAAAGGGCAGCGAGGGAACCGGACTCGGGCTATTTGTCGCCAGCAAGATTGCGACCGCACACGGGGGCACCATTCAGATCGCTTCAACCGTTGACGAGGGCACGCGCTTCGTCGTGGTGATTCCGCGGGTCAGGACCAGCGATCGCCAGACATCCAGTGACTCGTCCGCCACCAGGGACCAATCGCATGACTGACAAGAAAACCGTTCTGATTATCGATGACGATCCGGACACCGTGACGTACTTCTCCAGCCTGTTGGAAGACAACGGCTACGCCACCGTCACCGCCCAGAACGGCGCGGAGGCGATCGAGCGGGTCAAGCAGGCCCGCCCCGATCTGATCACGCTCGACATCACGATGCCGGAGACGTCGGGCGTCCGGTGCTATCGGGATCTGCGCGAGAACGAGGCGTGGCGGTCGATTCCGGTTATCATGATTACCGGCGTGTCGGGCGATTTCCGCACGTTCATCTCCTCGCGCAAACAGGTTCCGCCTCCGGACGGCTATCTCAGCAAGCCCGTCGACGAGGCGGAACTGCTCGCCCTGGTTCGCAAACTGATGCCTGCCTGAGATCGGCCCGCGCGTGTCCGTGGCCTCATCGGTCCGCTCCCGTGCCCGACTGAGGTTGCGAGTCTTGTTGATTCGTCTACCTCCGTGCCTCCCCGGGGTGTACCATCCTGGTGACTGTTGACGGATTGTCGGCCCGCCGAGCAAGGACACCAACCGCGATGGTGCCTGGCCGGTGTCCAGTTTCCGTGGCGATGTGACCAGCACGCTGGCGACGTGCTGGCGGGGGAAGCCGTGCCTCAGACAGCCGAAGACCCAGACTCACTCTCGCCGCCGCCGGCGCATCGACGACGCCCCGGCAAGAACCGGTACGACCTGGCCGAACTGGCCGGTGCGTTCGGTGATCTCGGCACGCTGATCCCGTTCGTCGTCGGCTACATCACCGTCATGAAGATCGACGCGCTGGGCATCTTCTTCATGTTCGGCATGTCCGCCATCGTGGCGGGCTGGTACTACAGGACACCGATTCCGGTGCAACCGATGAAGGTCATCGGCGGCGCCGCCATCGCGGCAGGCGGAGCCATCAGCCCAGGCGTAGTGTGCGGAGCTGGCCTCTTCACCGGCGTATTCTGGCTCGTCGCGGGCGCCACGGGGACGGTGAACGTGGTTACGGCGGTCGCCACCAAGCCCGTGGTGCGTGGCATTCTCCTGGGCCTCGGCGTGTCGTTCATGACCCAGGGCATCGTCTTGATGGGCACGACGCCGTGGCTGGCCGCCGTGGGCCTTGGACTCACCTATGCGCTGCTCACCCACCGGAAGTTCCCGGCCATGTTCGCCCTGCTGCTGGTCGGCACCGCCGCCGCGTTGTGGATGCAGCCATCGCTGGAGGCGTTCGTCCTGTCGCTGCGGCCCGCCTTCCGACTGCCGCACGTCGCGCTCTCCGGCATGACGTGGCAGCAGTTCGTGGAGGGCAGCATAGTGCTGGCCATCCCCCAGATTCCCCTCACCATCGGCAACGCGGTGATCGCGATGCGCGAGGAGAACAACCTGCTCTTCCCCGATCGCCCCGTCACGGCACGGATGCTGGCCGTGTCTCAGGGGCTGATCAACCTGGCCGCCGCCCCGCTCGGCGGCATTCCGATGTGCCACGGGTCTGGCGGCATGGCCGGTCATGTCCGTTTCGGAGCCCGCACCGGTGGCTCGCTCGTCATCTTCGGCTTCATGCTGGTGATCCTGGCGTTGTTCTTTAGTGGCTCGGCCGGCATACTGTTCGGGGCATTTCCGAAGGCTGTTCTCGGCGTCATCCTGTTCTTCGCCGGTGGCGAACTCGCGCTGACTGTTCGCGATATCGGCAGCCAACGGGATGACGTCTACGTGATGGTGGTGGTCGCGGCCTTCGCCATGTGGAACATGGGCGCGGCGTTTCTGGTCGGCGTCCTTCTCCACCAGGCGCTCCAGCGAGGATGGGCACGACTGTAGCCGTCCTTCTCGCGTTGACCTCGAGAGTCTCAGCCCGCCGCGCCCCTCGCAGAAACGTTGATCGCGTTGAACGATCGGCGATCCGGAAGCGCGCGCGCCGGCCCCCGATGAACAGAAGACGCGCGGCGTGATCCGATCGAAACAGGAGAAGATCGCGTCCAAAGAAAACGCCCGCTCGAACCGTCGAGCGGGCGCTTGGGATTCTGATGCAACGGCAGGCTACTTGTTGCCGTCCAGCTTCATGTAGTAGTCGCTGAGGATCTTGGCGACCTCAGGGCGCGCGAACTCCATCGGCGGAACCTCGCCCTTGCCGAGCATCTCGCGGACCTTCGTGCCCGACAGAATGACGTAGTCTTCTTTCGGCAGTTGCGGATGATCGCGGAACATGACGACCTTGCCTAGGGTCTTCGAATAGGCCGTGTGGTCGGCTTCGAAGATCGCCAGCTCCAGCGATCCTGCCGGGACCTCTTCGCGGAAGATCGTCTGGGCATCGAAACCGCCGTAATATTCGCCAACGCCCGCGTGGTCGCGGCCGACGATCAGGTGGGTGCAGCCGCAGTTCTGGCGGAACACGGCGTGGAGCACGGCCTCGCGCGGACCGGCGTAGAGCATGTCGAAGCCGTAGCCCGTGACCATGACGGTGTTGGGCTTGAAGTACAGCTCGACCATCTTGCGGATCGCCGCGTCGCGCACGTCTGCCGGGATGTCGCCCTTCTTCACTTTGCCCAGCAGCATGTGAATCAGGATGCCGTCGGTCGGGATCTGCTCCATCGCCATCCGGCACAGTTCCTCGTGGGCGCGGTGCATCGGGTTGCGGGTCTGGAACGCCACGACCTTCCCCCAACCCATCTTCGTGATCTCGTCGCGGATCTGGTAGGCCGTGCGGAAGGTCTCGGGGAACTCCTTGTCGAAGTAGGAGTAGTTCAGCACCTGGATCGAGCCGGCGATGCCGACCTTGCCGACGGTGTTGAACGCCCCGACGCCAGGGTGCTTCGGGTCTTCCGTGCGGAAGATCTGCTGGGTCATCGTCGCCATCTCGGCGTCCGTGTACTCGGCGATCTCTTCCACGTCGATGATCGCGATCGCCGGGTTGCCCTCGACGTTCGGGTCCTTCAGCGCCACGCGCCTGGCGCCCTTGATCGCAGAAGCGTCGGCGACCATGCACAGCACCGGAACCGGCCAGAACAGGCCCGCGGTCGTCTTCATGTTCTTGGCGACCGCCAGCGCGTCCGCCTTTTTCATGAAGCCCTTGAGCGGGTTGAAATAGCCGCAGCCCAGCATCACGGCGTTGGCCGCCGCTGCGGAGCTTCCAAGGATCGACGGAAGCGTCTTGGCCTCCTCGATCAGCGCGGCGCGCTTGGCACCGTCCATTACGTACAGGGGATTCAGCTTAGTAGAACCGTGGGGATTGATCATCGCTCGTCTCCTTCGTTTCAGTCGGGTTGGGCTTCCGCCGCAGGTTTGCAGGTCGCGTCGGCTTCGTGATAGAAAAACGTCTATCTTCCAGACGTTTCGTAGCCAAGGCGGGGGGCTGTGGATACTCGACTAGCGCGCCAGACAGGGTACACTCCTTATCCTTTAGTGAGGTCAAGAACAATCGGGCCGCGTTGGTCATTTTCGCCCGAACCTACTCCGAGGCGTTCGAAAGCGCGGGGGCCACGACGCCCGACGCGGCCCAGGCCAACGCCAGCGCCTCACCCGCCGCGTGCACGGTCGCATCAATGTCGGTGTCGGTGTGCGCCACCGAGATGAAATTGGCCTCGAACTGCGACGGAGCCAGAGAGACGCCGCGGCGCAGCATCTCGTGGAAGAATCGGGAAAACCGCTTCGTGTCGCATCGGGCGGCGCCCGTCCAGTTGCCGACCTCACCGGGCGTGAAGAACAGCGTCCACATCGACCCGACGCGAGCCAGGCGGCATGGATAACCGCCGCGTTCGATGTGTGCGTGTACGCCGGTCTCGAGGCGCGCACCGAGACGTTCGAGCCCCTCGTAGAACTCCGCCATCGCGTCGATCTGGCGCAACGTCGCCAGCCCAGCCGCCATCGCCAGCGAGTTGCCAGACAGCGTGCCCGCCTGATACACGGGGCCCTCTGGAGCGACCAACGCCATCAGATCCGCCCGCCCACCGTAGGCCCCGACGGGCAATCCGCCGCCGATGATCTTGCCGAGCGTGGTCAGGTCTGGCCGCACGCCGTACCGCTCCTGGGCACCGCCACGTGCCAGCCTGAAGCCGGTCATCACTTCGTCGAAAATAAGCACCGCGCCGTGGCCGGTGCAGAGCTCTCGGAGTCCTTCAAGAAACCCTGGCCGCGGCGCGACCACGCCCATGTTGCCGACCACTGGTTCGACGATCACGGCCGCAATCGTCCCATCGTGCTCCGAAAAGAGCCGCGTGACACCGTCGAGATCATTGAAGGCGGCCGTCAGCGTGTCGCGGGCCGTGCCCTCGGTTACCCCAGCACTATCGGGCACGCCGAATGTCGCGGCGCCCGAACCCGCCTTGATCAGGAATGAATCGCCATGCCCGTGATAGCAGCCCTCGAACTTGACGATCTTCGCCCGGCCGGTGGCGCCCCGAGCCACGCGCACCGCAGCCATCGTCGCCTCGGTGCCCGAGTTCACCATCCGGACACGATCCAGCGACGGCATGCGCGCGGTCAGTGCTTCGGCCATCTCTACTTCGAGCCGGGAAGGAGCCCCGAATGACACGCCACGTGCGATCTGACGCTGGATGGCGTCCACGACTGCCAGATGGCCGTGCCCGAGAATCATCGGGCCCCAGGACCCGATGTAGTCGATGTAGCTGCGGCCATCCTCGTCTTCGACCCTGGCCCCCTGTGCGCTGGCGATGAACAGCGGTGTGCCACCGACCCCACGAAACGCCCGGACGGGCGAATTCACGCCGCCCGGAATCAGCCGCCTCGCCCGATCGAACAATCGACGACTGGCGCTGTCGCCAGAATGCAATGGATCTGACACGGTCAACTCCCCCAACTCAGGCAAGCAACCTGGCGGCCGCCTTGGCGAAATAGGTCAAGATGATGTCGGCACCGGCACGCCGGATACAGAACAGCGTCTCGATCATGATTCGGGTCTCGTCCAGCCAGCCATTGGCTGCGGCCGCCTTGATCATCGCGTACTCGCCCGACACGTTGTAGGCGGCCACCGGAACCCCGAATCTGGTTTTGACCTGGTACACGACGTCCAGATACGCGAGCGCCGGCTTTACCATGACGATGTCAGCGCCCTCGTCGAGGTCGAGCGCCACCTCGCGCAACGCCTCCCGTCCGTTCGCCGGATCCATCTGATAGCCGCGCCTGTCACCAAACGCCGGTGCCGATCCGGCCGCGTCGCGAAAGGGCCCGTAGAATCCCGAAGCGTACTTGGCGGCATAGGAGACGATGACGACATCCG
>Ga0315290_10001657_pt1 | contig 15350 bp, 22 predicted proteins | sample YL17G12_0_MG_FD_203627 | JGI IMG/M metagenome (GOLD analysis project Ga0315290, IMG submission 203627) | Sediment microbial communities from Yellowstone Lake, YNP, Wyoming, USA - YL17G12_0 | ecosystem: Environmental > Aquatic > Freshwater > Lake > Sediment | place: USA: Wyoming | collected... | reverse complement strand
ATTGCCCCAAAACGAGATGAGGTTTCCGGAGAGGTTGAAAAAAGAATTGTTTCTCAACTTTTGACATTGATGGATGGTATGAAAAGTAGAGGTAAAGTTGTAGTGATTGCAGCTACTAACAGACCAGACTCAATTGATCCTGCTCTTAGAAGACCAGGTAGATTTGATAGGGAAATTGAAATTGGAATTCCAGACGATGAGGGAAGACATGAAATTCTCTCAATTCATACACGAGGAATGCCAATTGATGAAAAAGTAGATCTCAAGCAAATTGCAAAAGTAACGCATGGATTTGTAGGAGCTGATCTTGAAATGTTATCCAAAGAAGCAGCCATGCGATCTTTACGAAGGATTTTACCTGAAATTAATCTTAGTGAAGAAAAAGTTTCTACAGAAATTCTTCAAAAAATTAAGATCACAAGTGATGACTTTAGAGATGCACTAAAAGAAGTAAGACCAAGTGCATTACGAGAAGTTCAAGTACAAATTCCAAATGTTAACTGGGAAGATGTGGGCGGTCTTGATGAATTAAAAGAAGAGTTACGTGAAGCTGTGGAATGGCCAATTAAATACAAAGAAGCTTTTGAGTATGTTGATGTAGAAGCACCAAAAGGAATCTTACTTTACGGTCCACCAGGAACAGGAAAAACAATGATTGCAAAAGCATTGGCAACAATGACTGATTCTAACTTTATTAGTATTAAAGGTCCAGAGCTACTCTCAAAATGGGTGGGTGAATCTGAAAAAGGAGTAAGAGAAATTTTCAGAAAAGCTCGTCAAGCAGCACCATGTATAATATTCCTTGATGAAATAGACGCACTTGTACCAAGAAGAGGTAGTGGTGGTTCAGGCTCACATGTAACAGAAAATGTTGTCTCTCAAATTCTCACTGAAATTGATGGACTGGAAGAACTACATAATGTCTTGATAATTGGTGCTACAAACAGACTTGATATTATTGATGAGGCATTACTTAGACCTGGTAGATTTGATAGAATTATTGAGGTTCCAAGTCCAGATTCTAAAGGAAGAGAACAAATATTCAGAATTCATTCCAAAAAGAAACCAATAGCAAATGATGTCAACATAATAAAAATTGTTGAATTAACAAACGGATTTAGTGGTGCTGAGATGGCTGCTATCACAAACAGAGCCGCAATTCTTGCTTTGAAAAGACATGTTAACGCAAAATCAGAAAATGTCAAAGATATCAAAATAACACAACAGGATTTACTCGATTCCATTGATAAGGTAAAACCTAAGAAAAAAGAGACATCTATAACTTAATCCATAAAATAGTCTAAATACTAAGAAGGAGGATCACAAATTATGAAACTCTATCTTGATTTTGAACCATGTAAAGAATGTAATGCCATGATGAATGAATTAAGTAGTCCTGAAATGTTATTCGCAGACGCAAAGAAAAGGACTGATGAATCTGCAAAGTTCTTACGACATCTCACATATAATCACAATGAAGTAATACAGGCTGTAATGGAAGATCTACCTAAACAAAAAAGAGATCAAGAGTTTGATTTCTTTAAATAACTTATTTCTAGATTTTGATCATTAGCCTGATCGAATATTAAAACAACACTAACATTATTTTTTAATATATTTTAAATCAATACCATGATTACAATCCTACATTTACAATGAATTAATTTTACACTCATTTTATTATTCTACAATTTTGAGTGTTTTTTTAATTAATACCACTCTATTTCTTATGGTGACATCACTAACACCAGATTCCTTTGAAAACTTCTTTTGACTTATTTTTTCTCTATTAATTATACATGCAACATATAAAGAAGCAGCTGCTTGTGCTACAGGATGTTTTCCCGCAGTTATTTCCTCCAATTCACAACGTTTTAGGATATCAAATGCATCTCGTTTTGTCTTTTCTTTCAAATTCATATTATTTGAAATCTTGGAGATAAATGATGAAATATCATATTGATTTAGCTTTAATCCGAGTTTTTTGATAATTGTTCTCAAATCCCTAGATAAAATTCTTCTTTCAATGTTTCCTGCATTGGCAATATCATCTAACGTTCTAGGTATATTGTTCTCTCTACATGCAGCATACAAAGATGCAGAAATTAAAGAAGCCATGGTTCTACCTCTTGTGAGTTTTGCACTAACTATTTTTCTATAAATATGTGCTGCATTTTCAACTACATTATCAGGTATTCCTAGTTTTGTTTTCATTCCATTCAATAAAGTAAAAGCCTTGCTTAACGTTGCAGTTGATCTTGACTTACTTCTCTGATCCCACGTACGAAGTCTATTAAATTCATATCTTGTTTTACTTGATAAAGCATTACCTGAAAAATCTTTGTTTGCACCAATTACAGTTGATAATCCTTTATCATGCATTGTTAATGACGTTGCAGGACCAGTTCTTATTAACTTCATAAAATCTTCTTGACTGTAACCGTTACTTTCATGCGTATCCGATATGTTTTGCACTAGAACAAGACCGCATCCCCCACAAAACATTTCTCCTCTCTCAGAATCTGTTATTATGGGATAAGTTTTACAAGTATCTAGTTGACACTTGATATCATAATCATTTGAATAATTTTCTATCATTATTAACAGACAGTAATATAATTAATACAATAAAAATAGATTGAAATAGGTAATTTTATAACTAAAACCAAACCTTGATTACAAAAAACTCCTCTAATTTTGTTAAGAGTGATTTCTATTTTATATAGTAACTACATTGTAATAAGTGTTAAAAATAAAATTTGTTAAACAAAATTAAAAAATACAAAGCAAACTATTCCTTTCGAATAGACTCTAAGGAATAACCACGATTAACAATCATTTGGGTGATTGCTTCAATTGTATAATCAATTTCATGCTCTTCTGCGAAATGTTCTCTTAGTTTTTTGAGTAGTGTGATATTTTTTGCTCCATCTAGAACAAAGTCACAATCAAACCCATAATCTTGACATAGTATCTTAAGTGTCATTCATTATACAAAGATTATCGAACATATAAAAATCCTAAGTTTAATGTTCAGAATAACCCTGAAATTAGCCTTAATATGAATAAAAAATCATGTTAAATGGTATTAATAATATCCAATAACATTAACAATCAAAAAATTAGAGGTAAACAATGAAAGGTTTAGAATTTATATTTTTAGCAATAGGATCTGTACTTGGAGCTTTTCTAAGATATAAAATCACAGAGTCCTCATTATTGTTCAATACTTTACCTCTCAATGTTTTGATTGTTAATGTTATTGGAGCATTTATTCTAGGAATGTTTGTTATTTTATCAGAACAATGGAATCTTGATGGAAGATATTCACTATTAACTGCAATCGGTTTTTGTGGTTCACTTACTACAATGTCATCATTTGCGCTTGACTCTAGCAATCTCTTGGATAACCATCATTATGGTACCTTAGTTGTTAATCTTGTAGCAAACATAGGACTATCTATTGGTGCATTAATTGGTGGAAAGTCACTAATGGCTACTATAATAAATGGTTAATCAATTATAGGGACTATATTGTTTGTATACTTTGATTACTGATTCATGATACATTTTTCTAATATCTTCATCCGTTGATATGGCAAGCTGATTTACAAGATCAGTAGCAGTAATAATTCCTATCACTTGATCATCTTCTATAACTGGTAATTTTCGAATGCCTCTAGTATACATTAGATCAGCAACCATCCACACTGATTCATCTGGACCGATTGCAATTAGAGGAGTTGACATAATCTGCTTTACTGGAGTTGTAATCTGATAAGCATGAGCTATAATCTTTACTGCAAAATCCCTATCAGTAATTATTCCCACCGGCATATTGTTTTCCATCACTATAACTGCACCAACCTTTACATCTTCCATTATTTTTGCTGCTTCATTTACAGTAATTGATGAATCTACTACAATTACTGATTTTGTCATAACATCTCTAACTGTAATTTTAGTTGCGTCTTTTGTCATTTTCAAATAATTATTAAATTTTCTGTATATTAGTGGCTTTGCATAATCTCATTGTTGAAAATCAAATTCGAGAATGTCGTAGTATATCTTAAATTCAGTTCTTTTATGAGTTAATCATGCAAAACATAAAGAAAATTCTTGTTCCTATGGATGGTTCTAAGAATTCTATGAGAGGGTTAGATGAAGCAATTTATCTTGCAAGACAATGTCATGCAATAATTACTGGTTTGTATGTAATTCCATTATCCAAACCCATGACAGATTCACAAATTTCCTACCTTGAAAAATATCTACTTAACAATGCCTCCAAATTTATGTCAAAAGCAAAAACACGTGCTGCACAAAATGGTATTCTTTTTGATAATGACATAACTTATGGCGATGGAGGACCAAAAATCATAAACTATGCAAATAACAAATTATATGATATTATTGTAATAGGCTCAAGAGGAATGGGTTCTATTAAAGAGACTTTTCTTGGAAGTACTTCGAATTATGTTTTGCATAAATCCAAAATTCCTGTTTTAATAGTAAAATAACTAATTTCTTCACATTGGATAATTTCTTTGTATGAAAATAAGGATCTTATTTATTAGAAGAAAATTTTAGATAATTATATGGAAAGTACATTCGTGAAAGATGTAATGATTAGTGATTTAACCACATTGGATGTATCTACTTCAATTAGTGTTGCTGCTAAATTGATGGACGAAAAGGATATTGGCTGTATCATTATAACTAAAAATCAATTGCCAGTAGGCATCTTAACAGAAAGAGATTTTGTTAAACGAATAGCTGCTAAAGAAAAACCATTGACTGCTTCATTAGAAGAGGTAATGTCTTCACCACTAATTGAAATAGGTCCAAACGAAACAGTTTGGGAAGCCGCACACATTATGAAAATAAATAAGATTCACAAACTACCTGTCAAAAAAGACAATCAAATTATTGGCATAGTGACAACCACAGATTTAGTAAAAATTTGTAGTATTGGTTCTGATTCTGAAATGAGAAGAATTTGTGATCAAATAATTACTAGAATGCAAAAAGAGTAGTGAATTCTCAACATGGTTTTTTCTTACCACGTCATTAAATTTGAAACCATCTCATTTTTACAAGGTACGCATTGGTCTCAATCAGTAGGAGATAAAGGAATTCTATACAAATCTCTCAAGGATCCTTATTCCAAGTTAATAATTCAATCATCAGATAATTCAGAAGAACTATTTCATGTTCCTAAAGATAGAACAGTAATTGTTGTAAACAAGGTTGTTCACTTTCTAGGCGAATTAGTCTAAAACCTATCTAACTAATAATACAGGACATTTAGCTTGTTCGGAAATTCTTCTACTGACACTTCCCAATGTCTTTAGTTTTCCGATTCCATGTAAACCATGACTACCAATTACTATTAATGAAATTCTTTTTCTTTTTGTAAAGCTCAAAATTTCGTTTGCAACATTACCCTGTGTAATATTATACGATGCGGAAATTCCTTTTTCATCGCATCTTTTAACAGCTATTTTTAACATTTTTTCTGCACCTACTCTAACTGACTCCGTCCATTTTTTTATAGCCTCTTTTTCAGATTTTGTTCTGGTTAGTCCTAATATTCCAGGTGGTGAAATATAGTCTACATAAACAACAGAAAATAAAAAAATCTCTGAATCAAGATTATGTGAAAGTTCCATAGCTCTATTTAATGCCTTTACTGAATATTTAGAGCCATCATATGGAACAAGAATTCTATTTAGCATTTTTGAAAACATCTTAATCACTATTTTATGACTAACACTGGAATTTTTGATTTATGAACTATGGCATTTGCAACACTACCCAAAAAAACTTCTTTTAATCCACTTTGACCTCTGGATCCAATAACAATAATGTCAAATTCTTTATTTCTAGCCATCTCATCAATTTCTATAGTTGGGATTCCAAAAACTATTTTAGATTTAAATACAATTCCTTTTTGAGCACACATAGTCTTTGCAGATTCCATAAATTTTTTAGCTGATTTAGTAAGATGAATCTGATACGGCATTATAACATCAGTAAAATTTCTTGGATATATGGGAATTACATACAAACCAGTAATTATTGCATGACATTGTCTTGCAAGATAAATTGCTTCATCTAACCCTCTCATAGAATTCTTAGAACCATCCATAGGAACAAGAATTTTCTTTATGTTTTTTCTAATCATTTGTAATCAATCCACACTTTTATGATTTAACACCAAATTAAGATTATCAATCATAATAATCAAACTATGACAGTCAATATAATGACAAATTAATCTTGAAAAATCTTTTTGTGTAATTTTATGCCTGTACTATAACAGATTTTACTTTTACGTTTGTATTTAGCAATATTCAAAATGAATTTCAAGAGTCCAGTTAAATATCAATAAACAATGAAATTTTCATGAGAAAATCACTTTACATGAAGATCCTTGTTCCCATGGATGGATCTGAATATTCAGAAAAAGCTCTCTTTCACGCATGTGATATAGCTAAGAACTATCAAGCAAATTTAATATTGCTTTATGTTGTTGAAAAATCTCTTCCAATTAATCTATTGGATAGAAAAGAATATCTTGAAATCTTACGAAAATTTGGAAATAATATTTTAATTAAAGGAAAGAAAATAACTAATGATAAAGGTATTGATTCAAAAATAATAATAAAAGAAGGAAATATTACAAATGAAATAATCAAATTTGCAAAAAATGAAAAATGTAATCTGATTATTGTTGGCAATAAAGGTCTTGGATCAACCGCACGATTTTTCCTTGGTAGCGTTTCAAATAAATTGGCAAATAATTCTCCTTGTTCTATTCTAATTATAAAATAATCTAGGCTTCTGCAATAGCATTTACAATATCTGTCTTAGTAATAATTCCTATCATCTTTGATTTTTTAACAACTGGCAATCCACTAATCCCATTTCTTATCATTAGTAATACTGCCACTCCAACATCCTTATCAAATTCAACTGTAATTGGATTTGGTGACATTATGTCAACAGCTTTGAAATGAAGAAGATGATTCATTTGATTTACTTGAAATTCACCAATATTACTTTTCATTCTATAATTTTCAACTTCTTTTGGATCAGCTGATTGAGATAACCAATAAGGTAATTTTGCTGGAACAAAATCCCTGTAAGTAATAATTCCCACGGGTATCTTATTACGTTGAATGACAATTCTTGTAATTCTATTATGAATTAACAAACTCTCTACATACAATAATGAATCTCCAGGCATAGACGTGATTACATTTCTAGTCATTATCTTTGAAATCTTTAGAGGAGATATTGCATGTGTTAAAAAAATAGATACAAGATCAGTCTTTGTAATTAAACCCTCCAAAATACCATTATTATCTAATACAATTATGGAACTGATATGGTTTTTTTTCATTAACTTAGCACAATCATAAATTGAATCGGTTTTCTTTATTGTGATTAATTTTTTAGACATAAATCCTGAAACTTTGACAGATTTGATTGGTTTGTCTCCAAGTGCATAGATTGTTTTTACAATGTCTTTTTCTGTAATTATTCCAACTGGGCATTTTTTTGAATCTGTTACTACAAGTCGTCTTAAATTATGCCTAACTAAAACCTCCCTAGCATCTAATAGGCTTGCATTTGGATTAATGGTGATAGTTCTTTTAATTATGATTTTATTAAGATCTGTATTTTTTAACAACATTAACACCAGATTAATTTTACTGGTTAAATATATCAACTTAAATATCATTCATGAAAATTTGGGGTTTTCTTTTAATTTAAAATAGGGAGATTCTACAGTAAGCACAGCAAGATGATTACTGATACAATTCATGCCCATATGAGAGATATTCAATCTACCAAAATAAAATCTCTAATTTCAAAAGCAACCACTATAGAACCCACAGATACACTTTCACATGTAATCAATAAAATTACTAAAAATAATTCTTATGATGTTTTTTATCTTAAAGATAAAAATGTGCTTTCTACAAACATTAGAACACTACTAAATGCCAAAAATATCTATAATATGAAAGTTGAGTCATTTCTTTACCCAATCCCACATGTGACCCAAAATGATTCTGTTCAAAAAGTAGCAAACATAATTACTCATTATAGAATAAGAGAAGTACCTGTAGTAGACAAGAACCAGATAATTGGTGTGGTAACAGCCAAACAAATTATCAAACTACTTTCATCAAAGGATAATAAATGGATTAAAGCTAATCTGATTTACACTCAAAATCCAATCACAGTACCTGCTGATGAATCTATTAGTAATGCAAGACGAATTATGATCACTAAACGAATTGATCATCTACCAGTATTGAATCAAGGTAAAATCAAACAGGTTCTTACATCATACCATATACTGCAATCAATTATGCCATCAGAAAAACAAGGGCGAAAATCCATGGTAACAAGAACTGAACATGCATTAGAACTTAAAATTGGTAACACAGGAAGTACTAGAATTCCCCAATGCTTGGCTAATGACGATTTAAATAAAGTTATCAATTCAATGCTTAAAGCAGACACTACATGTTGTTTAGTTAATCTACAGGATAATCTTCAAGGTATTATCACTTTTAGAGATATACTCGGTTTACTTGCATCCAAATTAGAAACTCCAATTCCATTATACATTGTTGGTATGCCAGAAGATCAACAAAATGTAAATTTAATTAGTTCAAAATTTGGAAAAACTCTCAAAAGATTACAACAAGTCTATTCAGAGATACATGAAGCTAGAGTTTCAATAAAACAACAAAGAACTGGAAATAAAAAAGAAGGAAAATATGAAGTATCTATTATGATTATTACTCCTCATCACACTCCTCTAATTTACAGTTCAATTGGATTTGACTTGAGTGAAGTTTTAGAAGATCTAAGTGAAAAATTATTAAGAATCTTATCTAAACGAGCAAAAAATAGATCAAAAGATAGTATTCGAAAAATTGGATTGCCTATATTCTAATTATGAAAATTAGTAAAATAACATCTCAAGAAAACATATTACTAGTTGGGTTTCCAAGTAATGGTCTTGTAGGAACATTCACAATCTCTTATTTAATACATAATTTAGATATGAAACAGATTGGAGAAATAGATCACCTTAACCTTCCCCCCACATTATTTGTTGAAGATGGAGAAATATTGCAACCAATTAGAATCTATAAAAAAAATAATATTTTTGTCATAATGTCTGATCTCCCACTTGATCCAGATTTAGCATATGATTTTGCGGAAGCCATACTAGAATATTGCAAAAAAAATGATATTCAGAAAATAATTATTGTAAGTGGCATGGAGACAATCAACAAAGATCCCGAGGAACCCAAAATCTATGGATTAGTGACACATCAATCTTTAGAAGAAATTCTATATGCAAACCAAATTTCTAAATTTTTAACAGGTTCAATTTTTGGAACAGATGCAATAATAATAACAGTTTTTAGGAAATCCAAAATTCCTACATTAATTTTGTATGCTGAATGTCATCCATTCTTTCCTGATCCAGAAGCTTCTATTATAGCAATTACAACTCTAGCCAAAGTTTTGAATATTGAAGTAGATACAACTGATATTCAAAAGAAAATGGAACGACTAAGAATTCAACATAGAAATCTAATGGAAGAAACAATCCATACTTTACAGCAACAACCATTAGAAAATCTACCTAGTAAAGCTCCACAAATTTATCGATGATCTTATGATTGAAAATAATGATAAAGAATTTGAAATTAGAATTGCTTCATCATCAATAAGTTCATTATTTAATGATGACATTGAACGTCAAATTCTTTCTCCTCTTTCATGTTTAAGAGAATACGGAACACATTGGTTACTTGAGTTTGATCTTCCTTTAGTAAATAAAAAAGATATCAAAGTTACATTTGATGAAAAATCTATCAATGTGGAGGCTAAACTAAAAGAAACATATTCTGAAGAAAAGTTTGGTCAAAAAACAAAATTTGAATATTTTAAAAAGACTATTGCACTTCCAGGGAAAATTGATAACAAAAAAACTTCTGCAAAGTTTGAAAAAGGCAGATTAAAAATAACAATTCCAAAGACAATTTCTAGACGCAAAATAAAAATAAAATAATTATTTGAAAAACTTATCTATTTGATCTCTATATTTCAAAGCTAATTTTCCAAACTCTAAGAAATCTTCAGAGGTTGGATATTTCATCCTTATTGCATACTGATTTACAAAAACAGATAATGCACTACCTATAATTAGATTAAAAATTCCATCTGCTAAATTTTTTGAATAAGGAAATACTATTTTGATGACAGGAATATATGTCTCAGTCTGAGAAATCATTAATTTGATATTTTTTTCAACGTATTCCTGAACATCATCTGGAATTGCCATACTATTACTATTATTGATTTCTTATATGTTTTATCATCATGTATGAATTAACACACCTTTTTTGCCTTAATTTTAGATAATATCATTTATCTAACTATCTGTTCTAGATATTTCTCTTTACCTTTTCGACTTCGTGGTAAACATCTTAGTTGTCTATTACAACAAGGACATGTTATTCCCTCATAATCGACAAATACCTCACAATGATTACATCTTTTTTGTCCTGCTGCGTATCTTCCAATTTGTGATGGCTTTGATGCCTTGTATTTTCTACATTCTCCAGTACAATATGTCATATTAATCCTCCAAATTTTCTTTTTTTATTTTCTAATTTGTTTATAAAATTATGGGAAAATTGCGCCATATGACACTCGTCTCATTACTGCGCATTTATCAGATCTTACTGCTAAAAAAACAATCAATTTGTTATTCATTAGTAATATTTGATAAAAAATAAAACTTTTGATTGCATTGCACTTAACATTATAAATAATTATAAGCAAATCAATTATTAATTGTAATTCCTTTAACAAATTTTAAAATCAATATTGATAATTACCTAGACTACTAAATAAGCAAAATTCAAATTTTTTTCATAAAAAAATTGAAGCAATAATCAAACGTTCCACTTATCCTATTATTGTTCGTGAATTAAGTATTATGAGTTATTCAATTATAGATAAATAAAATCTAGAAGATAATAATATTTTTGACAAGCAGTTAGTTGCAAAAGTAAGCTCTACTGACAAAGCAATTTCCCTCTCCAAAATAGAATTAGTTGTTTCAGAAAAAGATGCTAGACAGGTAATTAATCTAATTTTAAAAACCTGGTTTTTCTAAGAATCAAGGAGGAAAGATTTTCATTTCAGAAATAGAGGAAGTTGTTGATATGGATACTTATGTAGAAAACTTGGAAGAAAAAGATAAACTTTTCTTCAATAAAAAATAACTTTTATCATTTATTTTAAAAAGTTTCCAAATTTGATATATTATGATATATACTCAGTATTGAAGTTAAATACATTGAAACTTACTCCAACTAATAGACAGTTCCATCCTCCAAAAAAAGAAACAACACGCAGTATTACTTATCGACTACCATCTAAAATTGTAGAAGAATTAGAAACAGAGGCAATGCACAAAAATATATCACAAAATGTTTTAGTAAAACAAATTCTTGAGAAATATGTAAATTGGGATCGTTTTAATGATAAAATTGGCATGATTCCAATTCCTAAAGGAATCTTGGATTCTCTTGGTGCCGAAATGGATGGAGAAGAAATCAATGAAATTATTAAAATAGTTTTACCTATAATCAAAGATACAGTTCTTTTTATGAAAGGAAAATATGATTTGAAACGATGTATTGAAACATTAGAAGATTATATGCGAGCATCTGGAATGAAATCAGATCATAGAATTGAAGGAGAATTACACCATTTTATTATCCAACATGAATTAGGTATGAACTGGTCATTTTTCACTGAACAACTATTAAAAGAAATTTTTAATCAATTTATGCTAAACAAAAATATCAAATTTCAAACAACCAAAAACACAGTAATTGCAACAATTGAATTGGGTTCAGACTTTAGTGAACATGATTACTAACATTTGTGAATATTGCGTGAACACGCATGACACAATTTTTTATCATTTTCTGAATCAAAATAACAATTTTTACATTTATTACACTGACAAATTTTTAAAGAATTTACTTTCATTTGATCCAACACACTACTTTCTTTTAAATTCTAATTAAATTACAGCACTAATATCAAATTTGAGAAAGTAATTGCAATGTATACATACTTCTTATCTCTTTATTTACAAAATATCACTCAATGTATAAAACTAGTACTCAAAAAAATATTATATTGTCAACTCATCTCAAAACCGCGATTTGTAATAATACTTGCCGAATTCAGAGCAAAACAAATGAATTAGCCATCAATTATTTGGTCTAATTTTGGATGTTTTTGAGATGACTTGATAATACCAAATTGAATTTATAATACCAAATGGAGTTTTGATTATTGAATGAACTAAACAAAAAAGTATTTGGGAAAATTACTACAAAAGAAATCGTAGGAGCAGTTCCACCTGCAATTCCTGATACAAAGAAATTACTAGAAAATGAATTTCAAAACTTGATTAATGAACTTGAATCACAGACTAAAGATGATTTGAAAAAATTGTTAAAAGAACAACAAATAGCGAATAAACACATCAATAGTAGGCCTGGTGCTATGGCTCTGGCTCAAGACAAAATTCGATTATTTACCGAATATAATCAAAAATATATCCAAACTATTAATGAAAAACTAAAGTCTTAATTCTTATCCTTTTTCTTTTTTACTTTCTTGTAGATTTTTAGCTTTTTTAATTAATAATGAAATGATTATCTCTCATAATTGGTCTAAAAATTGAGGAAAAAACTGGGGATACATAAATCCGAAAGAGCTGAATACTCTAGAATCGTAATTGGTAAATAAAACCAAAAAAATCGTAGTTGCTGTAGGAGTTACAAAAGTGACTTAGAAATAGATACAAGGATCTGGAAGAAGCTTTGAAGTTATAATTAGAAATTTATTTTTATAATAGAATTAATAATTTAACTTATGAATAAAAAAATTGTCATCATTTTTGCGGCGTTGATAATAACTGTAATGGGATTATCGTTTAATCAGGTTGATAAGAAAAATAGCAATGTAGTTTTTCATGTTACTTTGGCAGATCCTGATTTATACAAAAATGGAATTTATTCTTACGTATTTACTGTGAATACAGGAGATTATATTTTCAAATTTGTCCCCAATGGTGATAGTCCTCAATCTCTAACTATTTTATTAAAAGGAGAAAACTATGATTTTTCTGAAAATTTCAAGTTGAAGGGGACTTTACATCAAACAGGAATATCTGAATACTATACTTGGGATTATGATGGACAAAAAGCAATTTCAATTCCAATTCAACAGATGATAGCCATTGAAATTAATCCTAATGGAAATGAATTAGGTCCAGTATCTGTAGATATTATTGAAAATTAAAAAGGCGCTGCGCCTTTACTACAAAACTCAGAGATTTCCTTTCATAGTTAGGTCGTTAAAACACCTGATTGCCTTTTTTGTTCTGCGGGGAATGCTATTTTAGTTGATAAGAATTATATCCTTCGATATTACTTAATATGGTTACTTTAACTATTTAAGATTTAATATGAAATATTATAATATTTCATAGAGTTTTATGAAAAATTTTACGTTACTAAACTTGAAGAGATTTAGAAAAAATCATGTCAAAATAATTAAAAAATTAAAAATTCAATATAGATAATATGAAATAACAATACTGCATGATATTTTGATTTAGTATTTGATTTTGATATAGGCAGAAAATCGATGAATTTATTCTGGAAAACAAATTAGGTTTTAAATAATGATTTATAAAAATATGAAATGATAAAATTATTTTCAAATTACAAGAATTCATTTTATAATATAAAAAATGCTCATAAATTTCTATATTGTTAGTTTAAAGAGCTATAAATTACGAAATTCATTGAAAAAATGTTGAAGTTATCTGGAAAAGTTGCAATTGTAACTGGTGGAAGTAGAGGTATTGGATTTACACAGCAAAAATTTTTGCTGAAAATGGTGCAAATGTAATAATAACAGCAAAAGATTCAAAGAGATTAGAAAATGCAGTTAGTCAGCTTTCAAATACAATAGGAATAACAGCTGATATTAGAAATGAAAATGAGGTTAAAAAAGTCGTAGACCAAGCTATTGAGAAATTTGGCAAATTGGATATTCTAGTAAATAATGCAGAAATTTTTCCAAAGATAAAACAATTACATCAAATTGATGAGTCTGAATGGAATGATGTTTTAGATGTAAATCTTACAGGACAATTTAGATTTACAAAAGTAGCAATACCTCATCTACAAAAAACATCGGGATCAATAATCAATATTTCATCAAATGCCGGATTAAAAGCATATCAAGGTTTTAATGCAGATGCATATTCTGCATCAAAAGCTGGATTAATTATTCTTACAAAATGTTGGGCATTGGAATATGCAAAAGACAAAATTCGAGTTAATTGTATTTGTCCTGGTGTTGTTGATACAGATATGACAAAACCATTTTTGAAAACTGAAAAAGATAGGGAATTTATGGATAATGAACATCCTATAGGTAGAATTGGTCAACCAGAAGTAGCTAAAGCAATTTTGTATTTTGCCTCCGATGATGCTGCCTGGACAACAGGGGCAATACTTGCAGTTGATGGTGGAGAATCAATCAAGTAAATTCACATGGATTTAATACTGCTCAAAGATACTGAGAATGATGACAGATAGGAAGAAAAAGGCCAAATTAATTATTCTATTAGGAATAATTTGGGTAGTCATTACATTACCATTGCCTTGGATAGTCAATAATCCACAAGTATCCGAATCTCAGTTTAACATAATACTTGCAATTATCGGAATAATGTCAATTCCATTTATTGTCCTAGGAGTTGTCTGGACATTAAAACCAGAGTTAACTACCTAGGTAATTACCATTGAAGAATATTCCAATTTTAGACAAAATACCAGAGTTAGATGTAGCTATTGAGGCTGCCCATGAGGCAGGAAATTCAATTTTAGAGATATATGAAGGCAAATATGAAACATTCACTAAAAGTGATGATTCGCCAATTACAGAAGCTGATCTAAAAAGTAATGAAATCATTAAGACTGTTTTATCAAAAACGAATCATAAAATTTTATCTGAAGAAGATAAAGATGATCAGAATCGATTATCCGAAGAGATTATTTGGATAGTTGATCCTCTCGATGGTACTTCTGATTTTATAGACAAAACTGGAGAATTTACTGTAATGATTGCACTGATAAAAAATAAAAAACCAATCATAGGTGTTATTGGTTGGCCTACAGAAAAAACTATTTTTGCAGCACAAA
>Ga0315290_10001654_pt1 | contig 15353 bp, 5 predicted proteins | sample YL17G12_0_MG_FD_203627 | JGI IMG/M metagenome (GOLD analysis project Ga0315290, IMG submission 203627) | Sediment microbial communities from Yellowstone Lake, YNP, Wyoming, USA - YL17G12_0 | ecosystem: Environmental > Aquatic > Freshwater > Lake > Sediment | place: USA: Wyoming | collected... | reverse complement strand
TAGACATCGATCTGTCAGACGCGGCCAAGCAGACGGTCGCCAGCAGCTACCTGCTGTTGACCTTGCCCAACGGGTCGTCGATCGAGAACGTCGTCGGGACCAGCGCCAACGACACGATCCAGGCCAACGGCCTGGCCAACAACCTCGACGGCGGCGCCGGCAACGACACCTACCGCTTCTGGGGAAGCACCGACCTCGGCGACGACACGATCGCCGACGTCTCCGGGACCGACACCCTCGACTTCTCGCAGTTCACTCCGGCGGTAGACATCGATCTGTCAGACGCGGCCAAGCAGACGGTCGCCAGCAGCTACCTGCTGTTGACCTTGCCCAACGGGTCGTCGATCGAGAACGTCGTCGGGACCAGCGCCAACGACACGATCCAGGCCAATGGCCTGGCCAACAACCTCGACGGCGGCGCCGGCAACGACACCTACGTCTTCAGCGGGACCGGCCTCGGCTCCGACCAGATCACCGAGACCGCCGCCGACGGCGGCACCGAGCTGCTGAACTTCTCCAGCTTCGGCGGCGCCATCGCGACCCTGGTCCTGGGGAGCACCTCCGCACAGGCCGTCAACGCCAGCCACCTCACCCTCACCCTGTCCGACGGCGGCGCCATCGAGAACGTCCAGGGCTCGGCCTACGACGATAGCATCACCGGAAACGGCTTCGCCAACATGATTTCGGGCGGCGCCGGCAACGACGTGATCTACGGCCTCAGCGGCGCCGACACGATCTACGGCGGCACGGGCGACGACCGGCTCGGCGGCGGGGACGGAAACGGCTCGGGCACCGGGAATAGTCTGATCTATGGAGACGATGGCAGCGACACCTTCTTCGCCGACAGCGGCGACGACAGCCTGGTGGGCGGGGCCGGCGACGACGACATCTACGTCGCCTTCACCGGCGGAAGCGGCAACAAGAAGGTCTACGAAGACGCCGGCGGCGGAACCGACCGCGTGGTCTTGAAGTGGATCGGCCAGGGGGTCACCTTCGACATGGCCTCGACCTCGGTCCAGAACCTCACCGCCAGCATCAGCGTGCAGATCGTGACCGCCAACAGCATCGAGAGGCTGTGCGGGACCGCCTACGCCGACTTGCTGTACGGCACGGATAACGCCGACGACATCAACAGCGGAGGCACCCCGGGCGGCTACACCTACGACACGATCTACGGGCGCGGCGGAAACGACGTCATCTGGAGCGACAGCTCCTCGCTCAGTTCCAACAACGGCATCATCGTCTATGGCGAGGGCGGCAACGATACGATCTGCGGCAGCCTGGGCTACGACCGGCTCTACGGCGGCGCAGGCGACGACTCCATCTACGGCTACAGTCTGGGCGACTCCATCGAGGGCAACGACGGCAACGACGTGCTCTTCGGTGCCTACACCTCCGACGCGCCTTGGGTGCTCGACCTCGGCGACACGCTCCTCGGCGGAGCCGGTAATGACACCATCTACGGCGACGACGGCGGCGACTCCATCGACGGCGGCGCGGGCGATGACAACCTTTACGGCGAACTCGGCAACGACACGATCTACGGGTACACCGGCAACGACTCGCTCCTCGGCGGCGACGGCGACGACACGATCTACGGCGAGGCCGGCAACGACACGATCTACGGCGGCGACGGCAACGACTCCCTGGTCGGCGGCGACGACAACGACGCGGTCTACGGCGGCGACGCCGCGGGCACGGGCTCCGGCGACGACGAGTTCTTCGGAGGTGCCGGCAACGACACCTACTACGCCGACAACGGCGACGACGAACTCCACGGCGGCACCGGCGACGACGTCTACTACGTTGCCTGGGACGGCGGGTACGACGACAAAGAGGTCTTCGAGAACGCCAACGAGGGGACCGACTGCATCGTCCTCCTGGGGATGAATACCGACATGTCGGCCACCCGGTCCTTGGATCTGTCGCTCACTATCGCGCAGACGCTCATCGACGGGCGATTCACGGTGGAGATCCACACGGCCAACACCATCGAGAACCTCGACGGGTCGGATTACGCCGACACGCTCAAGGGCAACGGCTCGGCCAACGTCATTCACGGCAACGACGGCAATGACACGATCTACGGCAACGACGGCGGCGACACGATCTACGGCGGCGCGGGCAACGACTCGCTGTGCGGCAACGGCGGCGCCGATTGGCTCTTCGGCGAGGACGGGTCCGACACGATCTATGGCGGAGCCGGCGCCGACAACGCCCAAGGCGGCGCGGGGCCCGACCTCATCGATCTCGGCGCCGACGACGACACCGCCTATGGCGGCGACGGCAACGACACGATCATCGGCAGCGAATTGGCCGACCTGATCTACGGCGAAGCCGGCGACGACTCGATCAACGCCCTCGGCGGTAACGACACCGTCGACGGGGGGACCGGCAACGACACGATCTACGGCGAGGCCGGCAACGACTACATCAGCGGCGACGCAGGGAACGATGCCCTTTACGGCAACGACGGCAACGACTCGATCTACGGCCTCGCCGGCGCGGACACGGTCTACGGCGGCGCCGGCAACGACCACCTCGACACCCAGCTCGATCCCGACACCGTCTACGGCGAGGCGGGCGATGACACGATCTACGCCGGCGACGGCAACGACTACGTCGACGGCGGCGACGGCAACGACTACCTCGTCGCCAACGACGGCGCGGACACCGTCCTCGGCCAGGCCGGCAATGACACGATCTACGGGTACACCGGCGACGACTCGCTCCTCGGCGGCGACGGCGACGACACGATCTACGGCGAGGCCGGCAACGACGTGCTCGAAGGCGGCGCCGGCAACGACCGGCTCGAAGGCGGCGCCGGTGACGACACCTACGTCTTTTCCGGCGGCGGCTCGGACCTCGGCGACGACACGATCACCGACTCCAGCGACACCGACCTCATGGACTTCTCCGGCATGACCCGCGCCGTCACCATCGATCTGAGCAACGGATCGAGCCTCCAAAACGTCGCCAGCGGCAACCTCCACGTCCGGCTCACCAGCGGCAGCAGCATCGAGAACGTCAAGGGTTCGCCCTACAACGACAGCCTCACCGGCAACACCCTGGCCAACAAGATGTGGGGTGGCGCCGGCAACGACACGATCAGCGGAAGCACCGGCAACGACACGATCTACGGCGAGGCCGGCAACGACTCCGTGCGCGGCGGCAGCGGCGACGACCTGATCTACGGCGGCGACAACAACGACACCCTCTACGGAGACGCCGGCAGCGATTCGGTCTTCGGCGACGCCGACCAGGACCTCATCTACGGCGATCTGGGCTCCTACGCCTCCGCCTCCTCCGGTGCCGCCGACAGCCTCGACGGCGGCAGCGGCAACGACACCCTCTACGGTGAATCCGGCAACGACACGATCGCCTGCGGCACCGGCAACGACCTCGCCTACGGCGACTTCGGCTATTCGAGCCCCGTCTACGACGGCTACGGCTACACCGACAGCTACCTCGCCTACGGTGGCAACGACTCGATCATCGGAGACGCCGGCAGCGACACCCTCTACGGGGAGTGCCGCAACGATACCATCGACGGCGGAGCCGGCACCGACCGGATCTACGGCGACTTCGGCTCCCTGGGCTACGGACTGGCCTACGGCGGCGCCGACCACCTCCGCGGTGGCGAGCACGACGACACGATCTATGGAGAGCAAGGCGCCGATACCATCTACGGCGACGACCTCGACAACCAACTCGTCGGCAATGACGTCATCTACGGCGACTGGACTTCCCGGAACGACTACTACGCCGGGTACGGCGGCGCCGACTTCATCGTCGCCGGCCAGGGCAACGACGTGGCCTACGGCGACTACCAGGGCGATACGATCCAGGGCGGGGACGGCAACGACTATATCCTCGCCGACTACTGCGGTTACAGCAACGACTACTACGGCGGGGCCGATTGCGTCGTGGGCGGCGCCGGAAACGACACCATCTACGGCGGCTACGCCGGCGACACGATCTACGGCGACGACGTCGCCGACCAGCTCACCGGCAGCGACGTGATCTACGGCGATTGCGGCTCCAGTTACGGCTACACCTACGGCTACAGCAACGACTACATCGTCGCCGGCAAAGGCGACGACGCGGTCTACGGAGAGCAGGGGTCCGATACGATCTCCGGCGGCGACGGCAACGACTACATCCTCGCCGACTACTGCGGCTCCGGCAACGACTATTACGGCGGGGCCGATTGCGTCGTGGGCGGCGCCGGAAACGACACCATCTACGGCGGCTACGGTGACGACACGATCTACGGCGACGCCGGCAACGACTTCTTGGTCGGCGATTGCGGCACACTGGGCGGGTACAGCTACGGCAACGACCACGTCGAGGGCGGCGACGGCGACGACACGGTCTACGGCGGCTACGGCAACGACTGGATCCACGGCAACGCCGGCAACGATTTGCTGTTCGGCGAGGACGGCGACGACACCCTCTACGGCGGGACCGGCGTCGACACGGTCTACGCCGGCTACGGCAACGACATCGTCCACATCGACGATTCCGCCGGCGGCGACTACGCCGATGGCGGCGACGGCACCGACACGGTCCACTACAACACCAGCGACACGTACCTGAACTTCGAGTCGTGGACCTGGCACGCTTGAGTGCCAGCCACGTCCGGGTGCGGCACGGGCAAGCGATAGGCGATAGGCAGGGCTGGTCGCGTTGGGCCAGCCCTGCGTCGCGCGCCGCCCGTCCCATTTCCCTAGAGGCCGCTCTCGGGCCGGGCACATGCGCGCCGGCGGCAATTACGACAGGCGAAAATGGCGCAATGCGGCAAATCACCCCGAGCGCGGCACTGGGTGTGAGTGCCCCCCTGGCGTCATTCCTCCTGTAGAGGCATAGGGTGGGCGGATAGTGTCGATTATGCCAATTGTCACAGACTTTTCTGAGAATAGAGAATTCCGTCGTTTTTGCAGCTCTGACCCCTTGTAGTTCCGGCAAGATCTGCGAAGGAAGATTCGTGTCAATCCCTTTCGCGGCGCCCTGGTCCTCGGGGTGCCCGATCGATGCCGTCGAGGGAGGGACCGATGCGGGCGTTTGAGTGGTAGCAGGACGTTTTCCAAGGAGACCAGACCATGTTGCGGAATCTCTGGAATCGTTTCATTCGTGGACACAAGACTTCGCGTCAGATTCGCACGCTCAAGCACCGTCCGTTGCGTTCGGGGCTGGAGCCGCTGGAGCAGCGGCGGCTCTTGTCGATCACGGAGCACACGCTGGTGTACCCGTTGGACGCCGGGCCGTGGGACGCGGATTCGGACGCCGGCGAGGTCTCCGTGGCGATGACCCTGAAGCACTTCGACGTCCAGCTCTACGACGCCGACGGCATCAAGGACAGCACGGTTCACTCGCAGGACGTTGATCTGTACAAGAAGGTCAGCGGGCAGTGGGTTCAGCAGACCGAGGGTACGGACTACACGTTCTCGTATGACGCCGCGGACGATCTCGTCGTCTTGGCGTCAAAGCTCAGCGGCAACAAGTACCCGGTCGCCGAGTACGAGATCTTCGTGGACGACAGCGGGATCCAGGACAACAACAACAACGTTGCCGACAAGACGATTTATCCCACGATCACCGCCAACGAGGCGGTGATCGCGGTGATTCCGGATTCCCAGAAGATGACGACCACCGCCAACGATGCCCTGAAGTTCAATACGGAAACGCAGTTCATCGTCGACAACCTCGCGACCGACAACATCCAGTTCGTGACCCACGTGGGCGACGTGGTCAACGACTCCTGGACCGGCGCCCAGTGGACTCGCGCGGTCACGGCCATGAACAAGCTCAACGACCTGGCGAAGACGGGCGGCCCAAACTACGAGGATGGGCTTCTTCCTTACGCAGTCTGCCCGGGGAACCACGACTACGACAACGCTACCTTCTCGTATCAGCATCTCTCGGCGAGTGATTTTGTTCGGAATTTCGGCGCGAAGCGTTATGCCGGCCTGGACTGGTACGGTGGCGCTTCGGAAGGGACCGTGGCCGACGAGTTGAACCACTACCAGATCTTCGAGGCCTGCGGGTACCGGTTCCTGCACATCACCTTGGAGCGCGAGGCGCGGGACGCCTCTCTGGCGTGGGCACAGCGGGTTATCGAGACGCACCCCGATCTGCCCGTGATCCTTTCCACCCACTCGTATCTCACCGCCACTCCCAGCCTGTCGACTCAGAAGATGTCGGCCGATCCCACGTGTCACTCGGGAGACGACCTCTGGAAGGAGTTTGTCAAGAAGAACGATCAGATCTTTCTGGTCCTCTGCGGGCACAACGAGGTCGGCGATGCCAAGCTGTGGAGCGACACGAACCTCGCCGGGCACACGGTCTACGCAGCGCTTATCGATTTCCAGGGTCTCAAGGACGGAGACATGAACCAGTTCGAGTACGTTTACCTCCGCCCCGACACCGGCCGGATCGACCTGAAGTACGTTGACCCCGACACCGGCACTAAGTCAGATGACCAAGGCTGGAATATGACGTTCAGCACCCGGCTGAGCTTCTCGGGGGTGGCGCCGAAGGCCCGGCTGTTGCTGCCGGTGGACAACGGTCCGGACGACAACGATAGTGACGTGGACGAGGTGAAGGTCCACGCCCGGCAGGCCAGCTTCGTTGTCCAGTTGTCCGACGTGGGCGAGGGAATCAAGGGCGACACGGTCACGTACGGGACGGTGAGCGTGCAGCGGAACGGCACAACGCTGACGCGGGGAACCGACTACGACATGTCCTACGATTCGGCCGAGGAGAGGATCACGCTGACGCCCATCGGCCGCACGAACTTCCAGATCGGCTCGTACACGGTGACGCTCAACGGCGGCAGCGACAAGATCAAGGACAAGGGGGACAACCCGTTGGCGCAGAAATCGTTCACGATCGTGATCGATCCGGCGGCCAGCTCGACGATCCTTGCCAGCGGGGCCCCGGTGAAGGTGCTCGTGAGCCCGCGGGTCCCCGCGGCCGACGTGCAGCAGATCAAGGTCTACGGCAACGGCGGCAACGACACAATCAACCTGGCGGGCGTCACTTCGGCCAACGGCTTCACCAGCCTGGCGGCCTCGAGCGTGTACGGCGGGGAGGGGGACGACACGATCACCGGCTCCCCCTTCGACGACAAGATCTACGGCGACGCCGGAGCCGACAGCCTCCTGGCCAACGGCGGCGACGACACGATCGACGGCGGCACCGGCAACGACTCGCTCAACGGCCAGGGGGGCAACGACATCTACCGCTTCGTCGGCAACGACGACCTCGGACAGGACACGATTGCCGAGCCCGCCGGCTCGGGAACCGACAGGCTGGACTTTGCCAGCTTCACTCCCGCGATCGAAACCCTGGACCTCAGTAGCACGTCGCAGCAGACCGTGGCCACCGGCAAGCTGAAGCTGACGCTCAGTTCCGGCACCGCGATCGAGCAGGTCGTGGGCACGGCCTCCGCCGACAAAATCACCGGCAACTCCCTGGACAACACGATCTGGGGCGGCGACGGCGCCGACACGATCTACGGCAACGCCGGCCACGACACCATCTACGGTGAGGCCGGCGCCGACAAGATCTACGGCGACGGCACCTCCCCAGGCCCCGGCGACGAGGATTCCCTCCTCGGCGGCGATGGGGCTGATACCGTCTACGGCGGCGGCGGCAACGACACGATCTACGGTGACGACGTCGCCGACTCGTTCACCAACGCCGACCTGCTCTACGGCGACTGGGGTTACCAGAACGACTACTACGCCTCCTACGCCGGCAGCGACTACATCGCCGGCGGAAAGGGCAATGACTCGATTTACGGAGAGCAGAAGGCCGACACGATCCTGGGCGGGGAGGGCAACGACTATATCCTCGCCGACTACTGCGGTTACAGCAACGACTACTACGGCGGAGCCGACTGCGTCGTGGGCGGCGCCGGAAACGACACGGTCTACGGCGGTTACGCCGGCGACACCATCTACGGCGACGACGTCGACAACCTCCTTGCCGGCAACGACCTGCTCTACGGCGACTGGAGCAGCGCCTCCGGCTACGCCTACGGCGCCGACTACATCGTCGGAGGCCGGGGCGACGACACGGTCTACGGAGGGTACGGCAGCGACAGGATCTATGGCGACTTCGCGGGCGTGACCTCGGTCGAAGGCGTAACCTACAACGATTCGTTGTTCGGCGACGACGGCGACGACACGATCTGGGCCGGCATCGGCACGGACACCGTCTACGCCGGCAACGGCAACGACCTGGTCTACATCGACGATTCCGCCGGCGGCGACTCGGCCGACGGCGGGGGTGGCACCGACATGGTCCACTACAACACCGGCGACACGTACCTGAACTTCGAGTCGTCGACCTGGCACGCCTGAGCATAAGCCGCGTCCGGGTGCGGCACGGGCAAGCGATAAGCACTAGGCAGGGCTGGTCGCGTTCGGCCACCGCGGGGTCGCGCGCCGGCCGTCCCATTTCCTTAGAGGCCGCTCTCGGCCCGGGCACATCCGCGCTGGCGTCAATTACGACAGGCGAAAATGGCATAATACGGCAAATCACCCCGAGCGGGGCATCGGGTGCGACTGCCCCCCGGGCCTCATTCCTCCTGAAGAGGCATAGGATGGGCGGATAGGGTCAATTGTGCCAATTATCACAGACTATTCTGAGAGTAAAGAGTCTTATCGTTTTCGGAGCTCTGACCCCTTGTAGTTCCGGCGAAATTTGCTACGAAGCATTCGTGTGAATCGCTTCTTTGGTGCCTTCGTCCTCGGGGTGCCGGCTCGATCGACGCGGTCGAGGCAACGACCGTTGCGGGTGCTTGACTGGTAGCACGACGTTATCCAAGGAGACCAAACCATGTTGCGGAATCTCTGGAATCGCTTAACCGGTGGACGGAAGACTTCCCGTCAGGTTCGCCCGCTCAAGCACCGTTCGCTGCGTTCGGGGCTGGAGCCGCTGGAAGAGCGGCGGCTGCTGAGCATCGTCAAGGGTCCGTACCTCCAGCAGTTCGACCAGAACAACATGGTCGTGATGTGGGAGACGGACATGATTTCCACGAGCAAGGTCGAGTACGGCACGGGCCTGACCCAATCGGTCACCGACTCGAGCCTGGTCAAGATCCATGAAGTCCGAGTTTCCGGGCTTTCGGCGGGGACCGAGTATCCGTACCGCGTGGCCTCCGGCCCGGACGTGAGCGACACGTTCACGTTCCGCACCGCGCCCTCGCAGCCGGAGGACTTCCGCTTCATGGTCTACGGCGACACGCGCACGAACTACAACGATAGATCACTCACAGGGTCTGGCTGTACAGCGGGACGTGCGCGGACGACAACCCCTACGATCCCGTCACGCTGACGAGCAATTACACGTATCGCAACGGGGTGCTCGACGTTTATCCCGACAAGACCAGCCACAATGTCCTGATCCGGAGCTTCCAGGCCCGGAGCGGCGACAGACTGATCCACGTCACCGGCCAGAACACCGGCATCCCCGCCTTCGAGGTCACGAAGATCATCGTCCACGGCGACGAGTATACCAACACGATCGATCTCTCGGGGGTGACGACGGCGAACGGGTTCTCGTCGAGCCTCAACGGCAACGTGCAGATCCTCGGCGCCGGCGGGGACGATACGATCACCGGCAGCGGCTTCGACGATTGCCTGGTCGGCGGCGGCGGAAACGACACCTACAAGTTCATCCGCACCGACGGTGAGGACCTCGGCGACGACACGATCACCGAGGCCGCCGGGGCGGGGACCGACCTGCTCGACTTCTCCGGCATGACCCGCGCCGTCACCATCGACCTCGGCGACGTCGTCAACAAGCAGGACGTCGCCAGCGGGAACCTGCACATCCAGCTCACCGACGGCGGCGTCATCGAGCGGGCCAGCGGCGGCACGGGCAACGACAAGATCACCGGCAACGCCCTGGCCAACGTGCTCTGGGGCGACGGCGGCGCCGATACACTCATCGGCAACGGCGGCGACGACACCCTCTACGGAGAAGCCGGCGATGATTCCCTCATCGGCGGCTCCGGCAACGATCGCTACGTCTTCGCCGGAACCACCAACCAGGGGAGCGACAAGCTCGACGGCACCGGCGGCGACGCCGACGTCCTCGATTTCTCCGGGCTCAGCGCCAACAAGGGAATTACCATCAGGCTGGGAGTTGCCGGCGTGCAGACGGTGATGTCCGGCATGCTCGTTCTCACCCTCGACGCCGACCCGATCAAGGAGGTCGTGGGAACCGGCTTCGACGACGTCTATTACTTTTACGGCAGCACGGACCTGGGGTCCGTCAAGATCACCGACTCCGGCGGCGCTGCCGACAAGCTCGACTTCACCAGCTTTTCGATCGGCAAGGGCGTGACCGTCGACCTGGGCGACGACTCCATCAGCGAATCCAACGGCAACGGCACCGACACCCTCGACTTCTCCGCCTTCACCCAGGGCGTCACCATCAATCTCGGCGACGCCACGAACCTTCAGAACGTCAGTAACCCCTACCTGCACCTGAAGCTCTCCGACGCCGCCGGCATCGAGAACGTGATCGGCACCCTCGCGAACGACTCGATCGAGGGCAACGCCGCGAATAACGTCCTCAACGGCGACGGCGGCAACGATACCTACGTCTTCGCCGGGATTGCCCCCCTCGGCAGCGACTCGGTCACCGATACCACCGTGAGCAGCAGCAACGACACCCTCGACTTCTCCAACTTCGGCTACCCGGTCGACGTCAACCTCAGCGACACCAATCCCCGGAACATTACTCCCGTCTACCTCACCCTAAACCTCGACGGCTCTATCATCGAGAACGTCGTGGGCACCAAGTACGATGACACGCTCGAGGGGAGCACCGACACCGTCAACTTCTCCGGCTTCAACCGCGGCATCAACAACCTCAACCTCAGCGACGGCACAAACCCCCAGAACATCGGCAGCGGCTACCTCGATCTGAGACTCCAAAGCGGCAGCAGCATCGAGAACGTCGTCGGCACCGCCTCCGACGACACGATCACCGGCAACGGCCAGGACAACGTCTTCTGGGGCGGTGCCGGCAACGACAAGCTCACCGGCGGCTCCGCGAACGACACGCTCTACGGGCAAGCAGGTGACGACACCCTCTCCGGCGGGCTGGGCAACGACGTGCTCGAAGGCGGCGCCGGCGCCGATTCCCTGATCGGCGACGGCGACGACGACACGTACCTGTTCAGCGGCACGGCCCTCGGCACCGACACGGTCGTCGAAGCCAGTGGCGCCGGCAATGGCACCGACCTGCTCGACTTCTCCACCTTCGGCGCCGACGTCGCCATCGACCTCGGCAACGGCACCTCCACCCAGACGGTCAAGGCGAATCAGCTCAGCCTCAGGCTCAGCGACGGCAGCGGCATCGAGCGGGTCAAAGGGTCGGCCTACAACGACAACATCACCGGCAACTCCCTGGACAACAGGATCTGGGGCGGGGCCGGCGACGACACGATCACCGGCTACGGCGGCCACGACACCATCGAGGGCGAGGCCAGGGCCGATCGCCTCTACGGCGATAACAACAGCCCCTACGGCGACAGCGGCGGCAACGACTCGATCATCGGCGGCGACGGCTCGGATACCTGCTACGGTGACGACGGCTCCGACACGATCTACGGCGACGACTACATCGTCGGAGGCCGGGGCGACGACACCGTCTACGGAGGGTACGGCAGCGACAGGATCTATGGCGACTTCGCGGGCGTGACCTCGGTCGAAGGCGTAACCTACAACGATCTGTTGTTCGGCGACGACGGCGACGACACGATCTGGGCCGGCATCGGCGCGGACACCGTCTACGCCGGGTACGGCAACGACCTGGTGTACATCGACGACGGCGCCGGCGGCGACTATGCCAACGGCGACAGCGGCACCGACACGGTCCACTACAACACCGGCGACACGTACCTGAACTTCGAGTCGTCGACCTGGCACGCCTGAGCGCTAGCCGGATCAGCGTAGCGGACATGAATGCGAGGCGCAGAGGGAGAAAGGGGGACAGGCGCGCTTATTGGGCAAGAGGATCGCAAAAGCGCGACTGTCCCCCTTTCTCTCTCCCTTTCTCTCTTCTTTCATGTGGCCTCGTTGCTCGCGCCCTCCGGAAGGGCACCGAGCGCCGTATCGAAATCAAGCTCCCACAAGCTATTGATGTATCTTGCGGCCCCATCCAGATCTGGAAAAAGGGTCTGGCAATTGATGTTCATCTTGTTGAGGAACTTGAGACATTCGGTACGGCCGGTGTTGGGGATCCTGATCTTCGTAAGAATCGCGCACGAGCCAGGAATCTCGCCCGTGGTCTGGTTTGGAAAGCGAGCACGCACGCTCGACTCAAGGTCGGTGCGCGGCGGCATTGTCATGAATAAGCCGGTCTGGCTCGTGAGACGGTGTGTCACCTCGCGGCGCAGGGAGAAGACCGTTGGCGCTGGATGCTCTTTGGTGCCATTCTTCGTGATCAAGTGCCACAAGACGACGTAAACCGCTCGCTCCTTTGGCTCGACGAACCTCGTGGTGGGCCAATCCACGTATCCCGGCTCTTCGAACGCAAAGAAGAGGGCCACGAAGGGCGAGTACGTCCAATCTAACAGAGGCGTGGCAAGACGATGATGTTGGCCCAAGGCCCACCATTCATTTTCCGTGAGCGTTCGAGGGTTATCCCCGCGCTTTCCGCGCACGGCTTCCTTGTACGCTTCGAGATGCTGTTCCCGCGGAATGAGCGGCCACTCGACGAAACCACGTGTGCCGGCCCAGAACTTCTGTTTCCCCAGATACCGGGCTTCAAGTCGGTCCAGTGCTGATTCGAGTTTCCATTCCGCGTCAGCCTGTCCGCGGTACACGTAAGTGGGGCACTTCGCGTGACACTTGGCAATGAAAGGAGCGAACTCCTCCCAGGACGGGAGCGGTTGCTCGCACACACCCTGGTGAACCTGCGGATCGTTCATAGGTAACCCCCGATGGTGCTGATATCGGCACCTATCTTGCCCTGTGAGTGGTTTTCCACCGGGATGAGCATGGTCACTAGGCGACGGATTGTCAAGTCGGGAGGCACCAGATCAATTCCGGGTCCGTGCGGGGACACATTACCAATTTCGTGAGGGGTCACGGGGGCGTTACTTTTGTCGTGGCCACCGGGATCCCACAGGGGAGCCCGAAGAACTTGAGTTTCGGTGCGGGGCTTCGCATTGTCGGCCGCCCCCCCGGCATCGCCCTACGGCCACGACACCCCGGATTCCGAGTGACGAAACTATGGTTTCGGCAACAGGACGACGCGTGCGACGAAAACGGGCCAGCGAGGAAAACGGGCCAGGTCCGAATGGCACGTGAACTTCTGTAACTCGTTTCGTGGGAAAGTGATATAGACAAGAAAGGCCTCACTTGCGAAGAGGGTGTTTCACAACCATCACCCAGGCAAGGAGGCCGAAGATGTTTTGCTCGTTTCGCGCAGCCGTAACGGCGGCTCGCCGGCATGGCGACCTGTACTTTGCGGCGTTGCTTTCCGATACAGCAAAGCAGTTAGGAAAGTTCACGTGCCATTCGGACATCACTGATTACCACTCCGAATACCGCCAGATCCGTCAGTATCTCGAACGCTGCCTGCCGGGCTACGCGGCCCTGTTCCCCAAGGACGATTTGTGGACGCTGTACGAGGACTGGCAGACCAAGACCAGGCAGGTCGAAGGGATCGAGCGAGACCTCGCCGGAATCCTCGTGAAAACGCCCTATGTCCTCCTGTTGAGCCATCCGGGAATCCACGTCGTCAGCGCCAGCGAATTGGCCGGAGAGATGGGACCGATCGAGCATGACGCGCACGCCAAGGCGATCTCTGGTCGCGCGGGGCTGTTCCCGTCGCGCTACCAAAGCGACGAGGTCGATCGAGCCGACCGGCCGCTGGCCCGCTTCCGCAACGCCCGCCTCCGTGCCGCGTCGCCAACCGCGCGACAAGGACCGTCTTCCAAATGGTCAGCGGCCGGCGGTTGTACCGCCACCCCAGCCGCCTGGATCGCCAGTACGTGCTCGACAAGCTGGCGGGGTTTCATCAAGAGCACGGCACGCCGCCCCACGAGATTCTCCGCGATCTCGAAGAGGCCGCCGCCGAGATTCCGCGATCCGAGCACGCCGCCGAAGCCGCCCCCCTGCAACAGACCTGCCATCGCGCTGGGCGCAGCCGCCGGCCTGGGCCGCAAGCCATCGGCACGATCCTGGTGGCCGTGCCGGCGAGGCTCGGGGTGGGTAGGGTACAATCCGGTTTCGAGGCTCCAGGTCCCCACGCGAAGGTCTCCGACACGAGCACCCGATAACGCCGTTGTCCCCATGGGCAGTGCCACGCGGAGCAGTCGTCGATCGGCTCCACGTGCGCCAAGCCCGTCGAAAAGCATGGCGCTCCGTCGGGGGCTGCAACGCCGGATACGGCAAGGTGGGGCTCGTGGAGCCTCGGATTCACCAGGTTGGCGAACACAGCCCGAATCAACCGACAGAGACCGCTCGCGTCGAACACCCGCGTCGTGACCGAAGCCCCTTCAAGAACCGCCTTCGGCGGTTGCGCTGAAAGTACGCGCCCCCACCGAATTCGTCCTTTCCCCCATGGTAGCTTTTCGGTCCCCTGTGAGATGCCCGCGTGCCCGAGTCGCGAGGCACGGCGTAGGAAGAACGAGACTTAGGGCCATCTCAATAGCGCATTTGCGGGGATCTCGATGACGGCCTCTTCAGCGCCGCCACCGCGAAGGGGAAGCGAGAAACGGAACTGCGGCCGTCCCTCCCCTTCGGCACTCCATTCGTAGCGTCCAGTAACCTAACCCCCTGAAAAGAGGATTTGGACGGTGTCTCCGCCAAGGATCGGTTTTCCCGCCAAGTAGTGCACCGTGCCTCGTCGCCCACGTCTCAAGTCCAGGGTGTCGCTAGCATCGGACATCGCCGTCTCCCATTCGCGTCGCACGCACTCGTATCCACATTATGGCGCTTTTGCGTTGAGAAGTTCAAGGCCGCTCGCTTTACCCGCGGCGCGTGCTGCAGGCACGTCGGGCGTCGAGCAGCCCCGTGGTGGACCGGTTCCGGACGTGCTATGATGTGCGGGCCTGCCGGAGTTGCCAGGCACGGCGAGGAAAGAACGACAGCGACAATCACTTCGGGAGGTTGACGACATGAACAAGGACAGTGCAACCCCGATCACCCGGCGTGAGGCCCTGACGGCCTGCGCGGCAACCGCGGTGGGGGCGGCCCTGCCGGGCGCGGTCGGAGCCGCCGAGGGCGCCGCGGCCCAGGCCAGGCCGTCGCCGGCTGTTTCTGCCTTGCCGCCGCCGACCTACGGCGAATACTCCGGCGAGCGGCTCAGCCGAGTCGCCT
>Ga0315290_10001653_pt1 | contig 15360 bp, 18 predicted proteins | sample YL17G12_0_MG_FD_203627 | JGI IMG/M metagenome (GOLD analysis project Ga0315290, IMG submission 203627) | Sediment microbial communities from Yellowstone Lake, YNP, Wyoming, USA - YL17G12_0 | ecosystem: Environmental > Aquatic > Freshwater > Lake > Sediment | place: USA: Wyoming | collected... | reverse complement strand
CACCTTCACAGGGGGCAAGCGGGGCAAATCAGGGAAAGGATTATCCGCGGGCCGCGGCCGGGGATCCCCAGAACAACTCCCCACAGGGCTTGGGGCTGGGGGATCTAAGATCTAAGAAGTCTAAGATCCAAGAAAGCTCATATAAACCGTCTAACCGTCTAAGAAGATCTACGGTTGGATTACAGAAGGATCTGCACGAGGTCCGGAAGATCGGCGAGGCGTTCCCGACCCTTCAGGCCGACCCGATGGCCGCGAGCCCAATCCCGGTACCGGAGCGGGCGTTGGAGGGGATCCTCAACACGGTGCCGCTGCGAGGCAGTTCGTGGCTTTGGGTGGCCCATCGCTTGGTGGACCTGATGACCGTCGGCGACGAGGAGGGGCGACTGCTCGAGCCGCGCGTTGTCCAGGGCTTGCTGCGAAGGTTCGCGGCCCGCAAGCACCAGACGAAACTCGGTCCGGTCAACGACCCCGGGCCATTCTTCCAGGCGATGGCCGAAGAGGCCGTCCACAAGGAGGGTCTCCAGTGGCGACGACCCGAGACCGACAAAAAACCGAAACCAAGGTGACGAAATGCCGAGGCAAGAACCGCGGCGGCACGCGGGAGTGGAGCGCGGTGTCGGTCAACTGCGTCCGCGGGTGCGAGCACCGCTGCCGCTACTGTTACGCCTGCGCGGAGGCCCTGCGCTTCAAGCGGATAGCGGCGCCGGAGGAGTGGGGCACAACGTACCTGTCAGTGAACGAGAACCAGGTGGCGCGGATGTTCCCGAAGTACAACGGGACCGTCATGTTCCCCACCACGCACGACATCACGCCGCGGTTCTTGCAGCCGTGCCTGGACGTGCTCGAACACCTGCTCGCGGCCGGCAACCAGGTCCTCGTCGTCAGCAAGCCCACCCCGTCGTGCGTGGAAGCGATCATCGAGAGGTTCCGCGACGTGCGGGAGCTGATCGAGTTCCGGTTCACGATCGGGTGCTTGAACAAGCATCTCCTGAAGTACTGGGAGCCGGGCGCGCCGAGTTTGCCGGCCCGCATCGCGTGCCTGCGTATGGCCTACGATGCGGGTTTCGAGACCAGCCTCTCGGCCGAGCCGGTCTTGGATCTCGACGACGTCGGGTGCTTTCCGGGGGTCTTCGACCGCTATGTGACGGGCACGATCTGGATCGGGGGCATGAACCAGATCGACCAGCGGGTCGTGCCGGGGACGGACCCGGCGGAGATCGCCCGGATCAAAGCGGGGCAGACGCCCGACGCGGTGCGGCGGCTTTACGAGTTGGTGGGCGAGAACCGGAAGATCCGCTGGAAGGATTCCTTACGGAAGGTCCTCGGCTTGCCGGCTTATCCGGGATGCCAGTGAACCAAACCACAGAGGACGCGAAGAGCGCGGAGAAAAACCCATGGCCACGATGACCGCGAAGAGACGAGCCGTCCTGCGGGAACGGCAAGAGCTGAACCAGCGCACGCCGAGGCCGGTACCGGAGCCGGCCAGGGGAGCACTTCAGGGCGGCGGCCTCGATGCTGACCACCCAATGAAGATCATACGGCAGGTCTACCGGGGCCTTGGCGGACGCCGGATTTTCGTCGCGGAGGTGGGAGACGACTTCGGCGTCGTCTCCGAGGACGAGATGGGACGGAGACAAGCCCTGAAGCGATTCACCCCGACGCCCAGATTCGAGACCGCCCAGGAGGATCTCGACGCATACGCCCAGACCAAGGGCTTTCAGGCCGAGAATCCGTTGCCGCCCGACGAGGGCGAGGAACCCGATCCGGCGCCGGTTCGCCGCCGCCGCACACGGGACAACGGCCACGCCGGCGGTGTGTCGCCGGCGGGCGTGATTGCGGAGGGACCTGCTGGAGAGGCCGGGGAGGTCCGCGGGCCCGAGTTGGCCCGATCCGTCCTCGTCCCTCTCGATCAGGTCCGGCCGAGTCCGTACCAGACCCGCAACGATTTCCCCGAGGGGGAACTGCGAACGCTCGGCGAGAGCCTGCGCCGCGGCCAGCTCGTCCCGATCCGGGTCCGCCAGGTCGGCCAAGGCGAGGAGGCCCACTTCGAGCTGATCGCCGGGGAGCGGCGGGTGCGGGCGGCGCGGCTGGCCGGACTCGAGACCCTCCGCGCGGAGGTGGTTGAGCTGAGCGACGAGCAGGCCCGGTGGGAGGTCGGCGCGGACAACGAGGAGCGGCGGTCATTCACCCCGATCGAGCGGGCCCACTGGCTCAAGTCGCTGCTCGACGCCGGGATCACCCAGGAGGACCTGGCCAAGCGCCTCGGCTGGGCCGGCCAGGCCAGCGTCTCGAACGCGGTCGGGCTCCTGCGGCTCCCGGCGGAGCCCTGGCAGCGGTGGATTTCCGCGGAAATGCTGCCGGTGGGGCACGCCCGGGGCGTCCTCCCCTACGTCGAGCATCCGGAGTTGCTGGCGGCGATCGCCAAGGGGTTCCTCAGGCAACAGACGCGAAGGAGCCCCGAGATCGCATTTGGGTCCTACGAGGAGTTCATCCATGATGTGCATTTCGAGCTGCGGCGAAACACGCGACCGCTCGAGGGCAAGGTCTGGGACGAGAAGACCAACCAGCAGGTCCCGATCTTCACGCCCACGCCGGAGCAGCGGGCGCGGCTTGGCATCATCGAGGTCCCGAAGCACACCGGCAGAGGGGCCGCCAAGGAAGAGCGGGCGGTGAACGTCGATCTCTGGAAAACTTGGCAGGGGGCGTTCTTGGTGGAATGGCGAAAGAAGCACGCAGCCAAGGCCAGGAAGGCCGGGGCCCGGGCCGGCAAAGCGGAGCCGGAAAAGCTCACCAAGCGGCAGGCGGAGAGCCGGGCCAAGGAGGCGGCCGAGAAGTACCAGAAGCGGCTTGAAGCGTTCCGCGCGGACTGGCTCCGATGGCTGCTCTCCGAGCGGCTCCGCGACGGCCGCGACGTCGACGTGGGGATGGTGCTGGCGCTCGCCCTGTACTTCGCGGCGAGCCGCCGCCCACTGCCACCCTGGGTCTCGGGGAGGGAGCGGGAGATCGCCCGCCGCGGGGAGGCGTTCGAGGCGATCGTCAACGGGACCGGCCACCGGGTGCTCGACTCCACCGCCACGGCCGCCGGTATCGCCATGTTCAGCGAATTGCCGGACTGCGCGGCCCACGTCGCGCGGTGGTTGGCGGCGATGTTCTGGGAGCGCGACCCGGCCGATGCGGACCATCCCGGCCAGCCCGTCCCCCACGTCCCCGCCGAGGACCTCAAGGTCTTTGCGCACCGCCTCGGGATCGACGTGGAAGAGGGTTGGCAACGCGAGCACTGCGGACCGCTGACGCGGCGCTTCTGGGAGCTGCATCCCCGGGAGGAGCTGCTGAGGCTGATCCGGCAGGTATTCGGGAAGATCTTCAATCGGCTCCCGCCCAAGGAGCCCGATGGCCGGCCGGCCGATCCGGCGGCGTGGACGAAGGGCGACCTGGTCGACGCCCTGCTGTTCTGCCGCCCGGCGGACGTGGTCCGGGTGGACAAGGTCGGGCGCGACCGGGATCGCGAGCGCGAGTTGCCGATGCCCGCGGAACTGCGACCTGCTCGCCGCGGGCCCGGGCGGCGGAAGAAGGACTGACCACAGAGGACGGGAGGTAGCGGAGGGCCGACCGTGTCGCGGATGGACTGGCAAGCGCCGGTGCCTGGAGAGTTGGAGGGCCATCGTGGGCTCAGCGTCGTGTGGAAAGGACTGTACCATTACCAACCGCAGAGCGCGATGGGCTTGGCGTGGATCCTCCGGACGATGCTGAGAGGTTTCTCCGACGGCGCGGTGCGTCGGAGCCTGCGGCGGTTGGCCGCGATGGGCCACGCCGTTCACTCGCGCCGCCGCCTCCCCACGCGGAACCGCGGGCAGGCATGGAAATGGTCGCTGGGGTCGCTGGTGACGAGACATGAACCCTAACCTGCTCCTGTCCATCTTTCCGGGGATCGACATGCTCGGCGACGCGGCCGAGCAGTTGGGGTTCTGCGTGCTCCGCGGGCCCGACGTGCTCTGGGGCGGCGACATCCGCAAGTTCCACCCGCCGGCGGGAGTCTTCGGCGGGGTGTTCGGCGGGCCGCCGTGCCAGTGCTTTTCCTCGCTGAGGTTCATCGTGCAGCACAACGGACACAAGCCCAAATTCGGGAACCTGATTCCCCAGTTCAGGCGGTGCGTTATGGAGGCGCGACCGCAGTGGTTCCTGATGGAGAACGTGAGGGGAGCGCCGATTCCGCGAGTTCCTTTCTACGGGAGCCATTCGCAACTGCTCAACAACCGCTGGCTGGGAGAGAGCCAGAATCGCCTCCGGAGGATCACCTTCGGCTGGCGTGGGGCGCCGAATTGCATCTGCGGCGATGGACCGAGGAAGCGGGGCTGTCGAACGGTGCACCTCGTCCTCCCCAGGGTCGCCGTGGAGAATACGCTCTGGGAATACGCGGCGATCGGCGGCCAGGCGCGGAGCGGGATCGGCAACGGCAATGATCGGCGGCGTAAAGGCGGCGGGCTGCGCAGAGGGACGTCCTGCCTGGGCCTGACGACGCGGAGCAAGGACGCACTTGTCGAGCTGTGCCGGAAGCAGGGGCTGCCCAAGGGCTTCGACTTGCCGGGCATGACGATCGAGGCGAAATGCCAGGCCGTCGGCAACGGCGTGCCGATGGCGATGGGCCGGGCGTTGTTCAAGGCGATTCGCGAGTTGCTCGAAAAAGGAGGGTGTGTAGATGCGGGAGTCTGATTTGAGCGGACCCGTCACCCCGTCACCGCGCTAGAGGGCTCCGATGCGTTACCCGGGCGGCAAGAACAACGGCGGCACCTGGCGGTGGATCGTCAACCAGATCCCGCCGCACAAGCAGTACCTGGAGCCCTTCCTGGGCTCGGGCCCGGTGCTTCGGTTCAAGCGGCCGGCCGAACGGAGCTACGCGATCGATCTCGACCCGCGGTGCATCCGCCTGGTCCGGCCGAAGGCACCGAAAGGAACGCTCTTCTATCGGCAGGACGGCATCCAGTTCCTCGCGGACTTCGGGCAATCGGCCCTCCGAGCGTGCCGGACTCGGGAGGTCTTTGCCTACTGCGACCCGCCCTACCTCACCCGGCGGGACCCACGGCGCCGCTACTACCGGTACGAGATGACCGAGGCAGACCACCAGCGATTCCTGGAAGTCCTGCTGGCGCTGCCCCGGGGCATCATGGTGATGGTCTCCGGCTACCACGGCCCGCTCTACGACCGGATGCTCAAGGGCTGGCGCACGGACACCTTCCGGGTCATGACCCGCGGCGGGCCCGCCGTGGAGGTCCTGTGGATGAACTATCCCGAGCCGACCGAGCTACACGACGACCGGTGGATCGGCGGGGACTGGCGGGGGCGACTGGACTTCCACCGGCTCGTCCAGCGGTGGACGAGGCGGTTCGAGGTCCTGCCCCCGGTCAAGCGGGCGGCGGTCTTGGCCGCGCTCTCGGCCGCGGCCCGCGGCGATGGTGCCAAGGCGGGCCCGCCGTTGGCGGCCGCGGCTGCCGGCAACGGCGAGCCCGCCAAGGGTGGCCGCCGCCGATCGCGATCGACCCCAGGCAGGCCCACCGCGGCGGTCCCGCCTGGCGGATCCGCCGCGGCTCGAGGTGTCCTCGACGACCTTGACGGCTGAGGGGATTCACCACGGAGACACGGAGAACGTGGAGGGAAGCATGCCGCAATTCACTCGTGACATCGAGCGGGCAATCGTCGCCGAGCAGGCGCGGATGGGCTGGCCCGATCGCGTGCCCGCTTGGGTCGAGGTGCCGCATGCCGATGGCCGGATCCTCTGGCATCGCTATCAGGACCTCACGATCGCCTTGTGCCTGCAAGCCCGCGAGCATCAGGAGAGGAAGGCAAAGCGGGCCCTGGAGAGAATGGTGTACCGGCCGTCGGCCACGACACTGCGGCGGATCGCCCACCATGTGGTCAGGGCGCGACTCTACGCTTGCACCTACATCCAACTGGTCGGGCAGCAAGACTCCGCTGAAGACGACATGCCGTTCGCGCACGGTCAGTACTAGGGCAAGCCGGAAACGGGGGATTCACCACAGAGGCACGGAGAACGCGGAGATGGGAAAGCCTACTAACCGGTATAAGAGCCGAGCGACGCAGGTTCGCGGATTGACGCAGCAATTCCTGGCGTCCCTGCCGAAAGATTGGGCCTCCAGGCCGGGGTTCAGGAAGGCGGTGCATCGCCTCGCCAGGGACGCCGCGCTAATCGGAACCGACGGCGAGCGCGGGTGGGCCTTGTACCAGGTCCGCGGGAGTGGACCGGGTGCGAGAGCTGCGGCAGATGCGATTTGCGCGAAGAGTTGCCTCGATGTCTTTCGGAGTCCACCCGTAGACCCCTTAGGTTGACCCCGCTTTCCTCCGTGCTCTTCGTCTCTCCGTGGTGAATTTCACCCCGTCACCTTGTCACCCCATCACCCCGTCACCCGGTCATCCCCCCGCCCCTGGCCGGTTTTCATCCCCGCCCGCCCGCTACAATCCACGAATGGCCGTCCACCCCCACGAGCTCCCCCGCCAAACCGAGTTCTGCTGCGCTGGGTGCGGCGCCCGGATCCTGGCCGTACCCGTGAAGCTGGAAGCCGTGCGCTACGCCAACTATCGGGCCATGGAGGACTTTGGTGAGGCCAAGGCCGGCCAGGCGATCGTCCGCTGCCCGCGGTGCCACCGGGGCCTGCCGCCGATGACCTGGGCCGAGTTTCGCGACCGCGTCGGGGAGGGGTTCGCGCCGTGACCGGTTCACCCCGTCACCCCGTCACCTTGTCACCCCGTCTCCCCCCAATCCCCCCTTCCCGCATGGGCTTGGCATCGGCTAAAGTAGTAAAAGACCGGCCCGGCGTCGGGTGCCCGCCCCCAAATTGCCCGGCGCCGCGGCCGGCCTTATCTGCCGCACCGGCCTAAGCTTACGGCGGGGATTCGCGCCGCTGGCGTGTTTTGGTTGCGGAATCCATGTTAAATTGCGGGCGTCCGGGGGCGGGCCAATTCGCGCGAAGCAAGACGCCGCAGGGCTCGCATGAACCTTCTCAAACCCGGCAGGGTCGCCGCTATCCGGTCGCTGCTGGTCAAGGGACAGGCCTCGCGGCGTGCTATCGCCCGGGAGGTCGGGGCAGACAGGTCGACCGTGGCGGCCATGGTCGCCGGGCCACACCCCAGGGAGAGCCTCCGCCGGTGCCCGGATTGCGGCGGCATCGTCGAGGGCCGCTGCAAGGCGTGCGGGCTCAAACGTCGTCTCCAAAAGCGGCGCTTTCAGCCGATCGACGAACCTGCGGACGGCGATCTCAGCCTCGAGCTCCACGGCGGCGCGCGAAAACGGTACCAGCGGCTGTATCGTCGCAAGGTTTCGGCGGGCCAGCCCGTCTCGGAGGACGCAGCGTGAACAAGCAGGTGTTGACCCTCGCCGAGGTCGCCCCGCGGATGCAGCCCGGCGACCTCATCCTCTGGGAGTCGACGTCGAGCAAGTGGGACATCTTGGGCCGGGCGTTTTCGCGTCTGATCCGCGCGTCGGGGAGGACGCGGTATTGCCACGTCGACATGCTGGCGCGCAAAGACGACAAGCCCGGCGGCGCGTGGACGTTGCTCGGCATGCTCGAGGAGGGTGGGCGGGGGACGCCCTTGATGGACGAGGTCGCCGCCTATCCGGGGCGGTTGGCATGGTACAGGACCAACCCGGACGGCCGTTGGCGCGAAGGCGTTGGCGAGGAATTCTGCCGGGACCGCGCGGTCCGCTGCATGCGGCAACTGCTTCCAGGCCGCTATGGTTGGCGGGCGATCGGCCGGATGGCCCGGTTCCATTTGGCCTTTGTGCGGCTCTTTTTCCAGCCCGACTTCAACGACGAAAGCCCGCGCCGCGGCCGGCCGGTGTGCTCGACGGCCGTGGCCGAGGCGATCCACTACGGGGGCGTCGACCCCGTTCTGGAGTTGGCCGACGCCGACACCGAGCCCGGCGACCTCGCGAGGACCCATTTCTTCCGTTACCAGGGACACCTGTCCCCGTAAAGAGGAGCCGTCATGGCCAAGTCGCGACGCAAGCCCGTTGTCCCGGATATCCCGCGGGTGATCCCGCCTCCGCCGCGGCACGAGCCACCGACGAAGCCGAACCCGCCCGGAATCCAGATGGTCCGCAACGACCAGACGAAGATCAAGCCTCTTATCGGGCCGCCGGAGCCTTGGCCGAGAAGCATGCCGACCAAAGCGGCCAAGGCCCGCCAACGCCGGCTACGTCTTCTCGATGTTTCGGACAGGGTGTGTCGTCTGGAAAACAAGGTCATCATCCTTGCCGTTTTGCTCGGCCTGGTGGCGTTGCTCGCGATCGCCGCCGCGCTGCAACTAAGCCACTTCCCAATCCACGGAGCCTCGCTATGATCTCCCTACGCCGGTGCGGCCTTGTCGCCGCGATGCTCTTGCTGGTCGCCCTACAGCCCGCCTCACTCCATGCGCAGCGATGCCAGGGCGGCTCCTGCCAGGGCGGCTCCTGCCAGGGCGGCTCCTGCCCGGCGCCCTGGACGCGGACCCAGCCGTTCGGTCTGGGTCAGGCGGGGTCTCTTATCAGCCAGCCGCCGGCTCGGCCCGCGCTGGACCCGCAGGGGCAGCCCTACGGCAACCGCCCCCCTTCCGACCCGCAGCCGGGTGAGCCGTGGTTTGCCGCCGTATGCCGCGTGACGGGAAGTGAAGGGCGTGGTGTCAACTCGGTCGGCTCCGGCGTGCTGGTGAACTGGTACGGGCGCCGGCTGGTCTTGACCGCCCACCACGTACTCAAGGGCACCACGGGCCGCATTGCGCGGTTTAGCACCGGGGCCTCGGCCCGATTGGTCGGCGCCCGAGGTGACGTGACGTGGGACTATGCCGTCGCCGATCTGGAAGGCGAGGTCGGAACGCTGCCCGGCGCCGTCGAGCTGGACGACGGAGACAGGCCGCTCCCCGCAGGCGAGTCGCTGGTGAGTTGCGGACTCGGGGGCGACGGCCGCCTGGCGATCAACCGCGGCCAGTTTATGCGGTATGCCCCGGCAAGCAGGCAAACCGAGGGCAATTGGCTAGTGATGAGCGGCCAGGCCAGCGGCGGCGACTCGGGCGGGCCCATCTTTCGCCGGGGCAAAGTGGCGGGCGTGCTCTGGGGTAGCGCTCGCGGCGAGGTTGTTGGGACCCAGGTCGGATTGATCCATTGGACGCTCGGCTCCCTCTATCCGGCGCCAATCCCCAAGGCAGGCCGACCAGGCCTCGAGGTGCAGGCAGGCCCTGCGGTGGCGACCCAGGCAACTCCGCCAAGCTCGCCGTCGGCAGTTCACGAGACCTGTTTCAAGAAGCCGTTGTTCCGCAAATCGGAACCCGACGTCAAGGTAGTGGTGTCGCCGACCGTATGCCCGCCGACGCCGGCACCCAAGGCAGAATCGCCTCGCCCGCCGGCGATCGCACCGAAAGAGCCGGAGCCGGCCGGACCCAACCCGCTGATCATCGCCGTGGTGATCGCCGCCGGCGGTTTGGGCGCGGCCATCGTCTACTACCTCACCCAAAAGCACTCGACCTGACGGAGCTGAACATGGTCCCGAACTTCTGGATGTACATCGCCCTGGCCGCGTTGGCGGCCTGCGCGGTTTTCGTTGTGCTGTTTCTCTACAACCGCAGGGAGCAGTGGCGGAGCCGCGCGTTTGACGCCGCGGCGCAGTTCAAGGCCCTCGGCCTCGAGCGCATGGCTCATATTTTGAAGCAGATCGCGATCGGCGACAAATCCGGGCTGGCCCAGTCTATCCATGCCTTGCACAGCGATCTCGAAGAGCCCGGCGGGATGTATCGGCTTCTTGGGGATGCGCTGCGCAAGGCGTTGCCGAACCTGTTGCTGAAGCCGGAATGGCTGGCCTTCGTCACGGCGGAGCTGGCGAAGATCGAGCCGCCCACCGCTTCCGGCGTCCCCACCGCGGTCGGACCGAAGCCCGCCTGAGCCGAGAGTGAGAGGTTCCCATGGGCGACAATGACCCCGGCGACGGACTGCGACCGGCGATCGAGCACCTGACGAGGCGCGTGGACGCCGGGCTGGACCTTCTGGCGGAGATGAAGGGGGCCTGCGGAGTCTGCCGCGAGGAGGTCACCCGCCACACGACCGCCATTCAGGGACTCGAACGGGACGTTTCCGGGCTCGAGCGGGTCGGCGGCATTCGCCGGTGGGGGATCGGGATCATGGTGGGCGGGGTCTTCGTACTTGTCGCCGCAGTGCTCGGGGCATGGGCTCAGTCGGTCTTCGGCCGGTGAGGGCAGCATGAACGACAAGGGGCTCGCGAAGATCGAGACGCGGCTGGAGGCCATGCTCCGCAAACTGCAAAGGCGAGAGGCGGGCCTGATCGACGACTTGGGGATACGCCGGGGCGTTGGCGATCTAGGCGACGCCGCCCAGGACGCGCAGGAAGGCGCGGACTTGGCCCAGGGCGTCGACCGCGTCGCGATCGAAATCGCAGAGGTCGAGGCAGCCCTGGATCGCCTGAAGGCGGGCACCTATGGGTTGTGCGTCGATTGTGGCAAGGCGATCCATAGTGACCGTCTCGCCGTGCTGCCCGCCGCGGCGCGGTGCGTGGTGTGCCAGTCGAGGGCTGGTAAGGATGGCCAACCACCACCGTGAGTGGGTCCTACCCTGGGGGGGGCGTAGGGCGCGGGACCCTTGTGATTGGGCCGTTTTTTCACGCGGGATTCATTTTCGCATTGCATCATCATCATACCGTCGGGTGGGGGGTGATGCCTCCAGGTGTGGATCATGGTGACGAAGCCGCGGAAGGCGAAGAGAAAATCGGCCGCGAGGGCCAGGGGAATCCGCATCGCCGATGTGGCCAAGCACTTTGGCGTCGCGGTCCGCACGGTCAGTAACTGGCGAGCGAGCGGGATGCCCGGCGAGCTGGGCCGATTCGACTTGGCCGAGATCGCCGCCTGGCGGGCGGCCCAGGGGGGCGGTCGACAAGGGCAGATGAAGCCACGCGATCGCCTTAATGAGGCGGATGCGCAACTCAAGGAGCTGAAGTTGGCCAGGGAACGCGGGGAACTGGTGCCGGCCGAGGCGGTGGTCCGGCTATTTCGCCGCCACATTGGCGAGGCGAACGTCCACCTCCGGCAACTCCCGGAGGAGATCGTCGGCGAGTTCGGCCAGTTTGTGCCGCCGAACCAGCTCGCCAGGCTCCGCCAAACGGTCCAGGGCCGGGTCGACGCCGCCTGCTTGGTCTTGGCCGACCTGCTGAAGGCTCAAGAAATCGCGCACGGCGCGGCAACTGAGGACTGAACCGGTGAAGTGGATCCTGCTGATGGCCGCGCTCGTGATTGCGGACCCGTTTTCCCGACTGGTGGAAGCCGGAGTGGCGGCATGGACCCCACCCCCGCGGGTCGTGCGCTCCGAGTGGTGCGAGCAGCATCTCCGGCTGCCGGAGAAGACCTCGGCGCACGCCGGCCAATTCGACCTGACCGAGCGACCCTACTTCCGCGAGCCCCTGGACGCGGTCGACGACCCGGCGGTCCGCGAGGTGGTCCTCTGCATCGTACCCCAGTCGGGCAAGACGACGCTGCTGCACGCGATGGTCGCAAGCCAGGGGGCGATCGCCGCGGCGCCGATGATGTTCGCCGGGCCCGACCAGGTCTACTGCCGGGAAGAGCGGGACAAGATTTACGGCCTCTGCGAAGCCTCGCCGGCCTTGCGGGCCTCGGTGCCGCCGAAACGATCGTGGAACGACCGCTGGATTGATCTCGGCTGGCTCTGCTACCTGGCTTGGTCGGGCTCCAGCCAGAGATTGTCGGGGCGCCCCTGTCAACTGGTGCTTTGTTCCGAGGTCGATCGCTGGCAGGAATCCCTCGAACTGGCAAAGCAGCGGACCCGCGCATTTTACCGCTGGTGCATCGTCTACGAAGGCTCGCCGAAAGAAGCCTCCCAGTGGATCTGGCCGCTCTACAAAGACTCCGACCGGCGGACGTGGCGGGTCCCCTGCCCGCACTGCGGTGCACACCAGGAACTGCGGCTCTTCGTCCATAAGAGCGGCCCCAACGCGGGCCGGGGCGGGCTCGCGGGACTCCAGGACGGCGATGGCCGCTGGCGGACGCCGGAGGAGGCCCGGCTCGCCGCCTACTACCTTTGCGAGGTCGGCGGGTGCCGGATCGAGTCGATCGAGAAGAACCCGATGGTCCGCGCGGGCCGGTGGGCGCCCGAGGGGTGCGGCGTGGCGACCGACGGCTCGCTGACCGGGACTCGGCTCAACACTGGCCGCCGCCGCGGCTACCAACTCAATGCCCTCTATGCCCCGAAGGTCAGCTTTGGCGACGCTGCCGAGGCGTACCTCTTACTCCGCAACACCACGTCGGGCATGCAGTCGATCTTCAACGACTGGCTCGGGCTGCCCTACGAGCCCAAGGGGCTCGTCCCCAAGTGGCATGACCTCGGCCGCCGCCTGGCCGGCGGCTATCCCCGCGGCGTGGTCCCCCGTGGGGCGTACTTTCTCACCGCCGCCGGCGACATGCAGGCCAGGGGCATCTGGTGGGTGGTGCGGGCGTGGGGCGACCAGAAGACAAGCTGGCTGGTCGACTGGGGCTATATCCCCCGCCTCGAAACCCCGAGCGACGTGGCCGACCAGCCGAACATCGACCTGGCCAGTGACCTGCGCCAATTCGATGCCCGCGTGGTCCGCTACCGCTGGCCCGTCGATGGCCAGAACCCCTGCGGGTTCTCCGCCCTGGCGGCGGCCCGGATCGGGCTCGACCGCGGCGGCCGGCCCGCGGACGTCGACGCCTTTGTCCGGGCCCACCCCGGCGAGCGGGTGATGGCCGTCTTCGGCAACCCAAAACTCGTCCCCGGGGCCCTCTGGCGGCCGACGCCCGTCGAGATCGACCCGACCACGGGGAAGGGGTTTGCCGGGAGCCTGATCGCCTGGGGGCTCGACACCCAGGCGTACAAGACGGAGATCGCCGATCGCTGGTTCGGCGATCGGAGACTCCCCGGAGCGTGGTGGCTACCCTGCGACATCCTCGAGCAGCCGGACGGCGAAGACTACCTCCGCCAGATCACCGCGGAGACCCGCGTCGTCAGGAAGGGCCGCCACGTCTGGGAACTGCCGAGCCATGACAAGCCCAACCATTTTTGGGACGACGAGGTCTATGTGATGGCCCTGGCCGACATGGTCACCGGCCTGGTCTGGGACGCCGCCCAATGGCCCTGGGCCCAGCCCGCCGCAGCCCAGCCGGCGGAGTCGAAACGGCCCCGCGAGGAGCCGCCCGAAGAGTACCTGGCCGCCCGCTAGGGGCCGGCATTTCCGCCGAAATATCCGCCAAGGAGCCCGATCATGGCCAAGACGCGAGAATTCGCGATCGCCGATCCGCCCATGCCCGAGGCGGCGCCGGCCATCGCCCCGCCGGCCAGCGACGCACCGATGTGCCCCTACCACCCGAAGACCCGCACCGAGCGGGAGAAGCCGGTCCGATCCGCGCTCCGCCGCTACCACTGCCCGGTGGCCGGCTGCTCGTTCTCGATCGACCTCCCCCCGGTCGGGATGCAGCGCGCCCGGCCGGTCGAGGTCGACGTCCGGATGCCCCGCTGAGACGCCCCTTGTTGAGTTCCCCCGATGGCGACAACCCAGCAACTCCTCGATGCCGTCGACACCGCGATCCTCACGATCGCCGCCAACCCGACCGCTGAGTACGAGGTCCTCGGCGAGCGGTGGGAGGCCCACGATCTGCCCCGGCTGATCGCGGCGCGGGGCAGGCTCGCCTCCCAACTGGCGAGCGAGCAAGGCGGTCTGATTACCGAAGTCCAGTTCCGCGAGCCATAACCTACTGAGCATGCACGGAGAATTCTCCACCGCCGGCCGCCAGCTCGCCACCCTCGCGTGGCTCGACTCGCTCTCCGCGCCGACACCTGGCGGCCGCGGCGGCGTCGCCGGGGTATCGAGCATGGGCCCCTACACCGGCGGCGACGTCAATAAGCTCAACTCCGACTGGCTCCCCCTGGACTATTCCGGCGACGACGCGGTGGGCATGGCCTGGGACCTCCTCCACCGCCGGGCCCGGGATCGGGGCCGCAACGACCCGGCCCTGACGGCGATCCGCCGCAGCATGGTCGACGGCGTCTTCCGGACCGGGATCGTCTCCCAGGCCGACGTCCTGGACGAAAACGGCGAGAGCGACGACGACTTCGACGACGAATCGGACGAGGCCCATGAAGCCTGGGAGATCGAGGAGGCCGATTGCCAGCGGCGGCTGCCCTGGCCGGACATGATGCGCCAGGCGTGGGGGGACGCGCTGGAGACGGGCGACGCCTTCATCCTCCGCACCGCCCGCGGCGATCGCGGCCGCCAGGTCCCGCTCTGCTACGAGGTCCTCGAGGGCGAGCAGCTCGACCGCTCGGTCGACCGCCCCGCCTCGCCCGGGCTCAACGAGATCGTCCAGGGGATCGAGCTCGACGCCCAGCGGGCGCCAGTGGCCTACTACCTGTTCGACGCCCACCCCGGCGACTCGCACACCCTGGGCCGCTACGACAGCCGGCGGGTCCCCGCCGAGCGGGTGATGCAGATCATGCTCCCGGCCAGGCCCTCGGCCACCCATGGGACCTCGCTCTACGCCGCGCTCTTGCAGCCCGCCAAGGACCTCGACACCTACGTGGGCTCCGAGTTGAGCTCGGCGATCCTCGGCGCCGTCCTGACCGCGGTCCACAAGTCCGCCAACCCGGTCCGCGGCCTGGGCGTCCGCGGCGACGGCTCCGATGGGGCGGCCATCTCGGGCGAGGACACCTCGACCCGGATCCGGCTAAGCCGCGGGGCGACCGTGACCAGCCTTGGCAAAGACGACAGCCTCGAGTTCCTCCGCTCCCCGCACCCCAACCAGGCCGCCGAGCCGTTCCTGAGAATGATCGCCGGCCTCCTGTCGATGGGCGCGGGACTCTCGCCCCACCTGGTGGCCCATGATTACCGCGGCACAACCTACGTTGCCGCCCGGGCGGCGAGCCTGTTGGACGCCATGACGATGGAGCCCTACCAGGCCCTGCTGGGCCGGACGGTGATCTACCCCCAGCGGCGGCTCTGGACCGCGCAGATGGCCGCCTACGGGCGGTTCAAGACCTGCACGCCGGCGGAGTTCGCCCGCAACCCCCGCCGCTGGCAGCGGATCGCCATCCTGCCGCCGAGCATGGAACAGCTCGACCGGCAGAAGGAATCGTCCGCGGACGAGACCAACCTCGCCAACGGGACCACCTCCTACCGGGAGATCTACGGCCGCCGGCGGCGGAACTGGCGCCGCGAGCTCCGCCAGGTCGCCCGCGAGCGGCAGTTTCTCTCCAGTTTGCCCGGTGGCGAGCTGGTCGGCAGCGGGCGGGCCCAGGCCCAGGCGGCAGAGCCGGTACCGGACCCGGACTATGAGGACAATCCG
>Ga0315290_10001652_pt1 | contig 15367 bp, 13 predicted proteins | sample YL17G12_0_MG_FD_203627 | JGI IMG/M metagenome (GOLD analysis project Ga0315290, IMG submission 203627) | Sediment microbial communities from Yellowstone Lake, YNP, Wyoming, USA - YL17G12_0 | ecosystem: Environmental > Aquatic > Freshwater > Lake > Sediment | place: USA: Wyoming | collected... | reverse complement strand
AGGCCCTGGGCGGGCTGGCCGAAGTCCGCCACGTCCTGGCCCTCCAGGCGGTCGTCCCCGCGATGGGCCACGACGCCCTGAAGGAGGAGGCCGCGTCCGCCGCGGTCCGAATCGGCCGCGACATCTGGGAGCGAAACCCCGAGGCCGTCAAGGCGGCCATGCAGAAGGTGCTCGGGGTCTCCACCAACGGCGACCGCAAGCGCGAAGCCAAGGAGGTGCTCGACCGCGCCGAGCAGAAGCTGAAGGAAGCCCGGCCGAAATAGGAGTTGGCGCATGCCCCGGCGGGTGGCATGCCGTCACAGGCGCAGCGGGTGGCATGCCGTCACAGGCGCAGCGGGTGGCATGCCGTCACAGGCGCAGCGGGTGGCATGCCGTCACAGGCACAGCGGGTGGCATGCCGTCACAGGCGCAGCCTGGGTCGGCATGCGACATGCCCACCCGACGCTTCGCGTCGTGAGGGCATGCCACCCAACGCAGCACTGGCTGACAAGCAGCCAGTGCCACCCACCACCCAGGCTAGCCGTCCTTGCGGTTCTCCGCGGCCGCCAACGAGGCGATGGCGTCGAAGGGGATTCGCTCGACGAGCAGTTCGAGGGCGAGTCGGGCATCGTGATCGAGATCGGCCCACGGCCGCGCGACCAGCGTTTCGTCGGCCCATTGGTCGAGCAGGAGCACGGCTCCGCTCGCCGCATTGGCCACGACAAGCCACTCGGACAGCGGATCGGATGCGTCGGGCGGCGGATCGCGGCGCTCGGGCCGTGGCTGATCGTTGCCGGCCAAGTCCTGGGGCGACGGCCCGGCCCGAGGGCCCTTGGCGACTTGCCAGGCAAGGGCCGCGGCCACGAGCAGCCCGGCCGCCATGGCCGCCGCCAGGGCCCACCGCAGGACGATCGTGCGGGGACGCGGCTGCCGCCGCCCCTGCTCGTGCTGCAACCGCGCTTCGCTCACGGCGGCCTGTACCCGCGCATGGAGCGATTCGGAGAACTCGGGACGGGCCTGAAGCGCCTCCTCGCGCAGACGCCCGGCCAACGCGCGTTCGCGGTCGGGAAGGTTCTTATCAGCGTTCATCGCGCACCTCCGCGCCCTGACAGGCCGCCGCGGGCCGGCCTCGCTCGACCCGACCGCGATCGTCGGGCCCCAGCTCGGCCAACAACGGCAGCAGCTTCTTGCGGGCACGAAACATCATGGTCTTTACCGAAACCCAGGACCGGCCCAGCACGCGGCCGACGTCGCGCGCCGGGAGGTCCTCCACGTAGTGCAGCCACAAGGCCGTCAGCTCGTGCTCCGTAAGCACGCGGGCGGCCGTTTCCCACAGGTATCGCCGGCCGTCGTTGGCGGCTGCGGCCTGGGCCGGCCCGGCGGTCCGGGCCGCAGCCCGGCCGATCGCATCGTCGTCGGGCACGGGCCGCGTGCGCCGGTAGTAGTTGATGCTCACCCGCCGCGCGATCGCAAAAAGCCACGTCGCAAACCTCCACGTGCTGCGATACTGGTGCAGGCTCCGGTACGCCCGGACCAAGGTCTCCTGGAGCAGGTCCTCGGCGTCGGCCGGGCGGGCGCGGCGCCGGAGGAACTGGAGCAGCCGGGTCTGGAACCTCCGCAACAACACATCGAAGCTGGCCGCGCAGCCCTGCTGGGCCTGCACGGCCAGCTCCTCATCGCTTCGCAGGTTCGAGTCGCTCGTGGCCATGCCGCGCTCGTCATTGCTTTTCCTTGGCGGCGCCGACCTTGGCGCGGATGCGCGGGCCCGCCTTCCGGGCAGCCTTCTTCATCATGTCCAGCGTCTCGTCGACCGGCATGCGCACGCCGATGCTGAACGTCTTGTCCGAGGCGTCGATCTTGATCGACTCCACGATCTTTTTGGCGTCCGGGTCTTGCTCTTTGCCCAGGAGGGCCGCGGCGCGAAACCCCTCGAGCAGGCCCTTGAGCTGCTGGGCGGTCTCAGGGGTCTTGGTCCGCACGGCGGCCTGCACGAACGCCTTGCCCTGGTACTCGCCGACGGCCACGTCGAGCGACTCGCTCTGCTGCACCAGCGGCGACTTGAACGGCAGCTCCGCCTCCCCGATCCCGGCCGCGCGGAGCACCAAAAGTGCGCCGGTGGGCATCTCGGCCCCCAGCGGCGAGTCCTTGGCCAGGCCGGACGACTTCCCGTCGAGCACGTCCAAGGCCGCTCCCAGCGCCTGCTCCCCCTCGGCCAGCACCACGACCTTCGGCAGGATGGCCCCCGAGACGGTGCGGTTCTCGCGCGGGGCCTTGAAGCTGTGGATCTCGTGGGGCCCGTGCTTGCCCGCCTTGTAGTCCTGCGCCTGCTTGACCCTCTCCTCGAGCGCGGCCCGATCGACGTCCGCGTACACCAGCACGACGGCCTCGCGGCTGCCGACCTTCGGGCCGTACACCGTGATCCCGTGCAGGTCCTTGCGGGGATCGAACTTGAACTGGGCCAAGGCGTCGTCCATCTTCTTCGGGATGCTGCGGTCCTGCTCGATCGCCGCCTCGTAGACCTTCTGGGCCATCGCCGAGCTGCGCATGGCGTCGGCGTCCAGATGCACCACCCACTGCGCCTGGGCCGAGACCGCCTTCCCATCCAGCGGCCCGGCCATCGCGACGGCCGCACCCACCAGCACCACTGCCAAGGCCATTGTCACCGTTCGCATGTTTCACCTCGTCTTCCAAAAGAACCCATGGGACAGAACCGACTCTACCCATGGATACACGCCGAGCCGCGGGGCGGTTACATACCACACCCGACCGTTGATTCCTGATTCCAGCGAGCCTCGGCTCATCCAATCGGGGCATCCCCTCGTCCGGACAGGAATATGTAGACCGGCAGGGGGGTAAAACGTAGCGCTGTCCCAAGTTCACATTGAGCAGGGGAGGGACGCTCGCGAATCGTCGGGGCTCCAACTGGCCCGCCTAGACGTCGCCCCGGCGGATTTCCCCCTCCAGGAACAAATCCTCTGCGTGGGTTGGGAGATCGCGGGCCGTCATCACGAGACCGGCCAAGGCCCGGCACTTGCGGTCGTGGGGAAGACGATTGTCCCCTTGCGCTGGTGGATCTGATGCAGTAGCACCTTCGATCGGAACTGCAGCTTCTCGAAATCAGCAGCTCGCTTCCCCGGATTCGATGGCACGGACCCGGCATATACGAGGATCATCGAATCGATGCCGACAATCACGATCGCAAATCCTCGATGAACGCGCCGGGGTCAGCGATCTGGTCCCAAGCCTTGAGGCCAGCACTCCGCAGTTGCTCTATAGCCTTGGTTGGATCGCCCAGTTGCGGCTGGGTGAAATCCTGGATGGTGAACTCGTAGATCCGCCAAGAGCGGTGAATCCAGGTGGCTGTACCCCTGGCGGCGATTTGCTCGTACAGGTGTTGGCCCAAACGGCGGACCAGGTCCTTGCTGTCCTTGCTGTGCACATCGCAATACAGGAGGTGAGCCCGACCTGGAACGCGCAGGGCACACCGCATACCCGTGGCTCCGCCGACCCTCTGGACACTGCCTATAACCGTGGTCTCCCCGCGGAGGAGAAGTCGGCTCGAAATGCGTTGAAAGGCGTCTCCCTCGACGACGAACAAGGGGGACTCTTCGTGCCTCCCCCAGGTAACCTCTATTCGACAGGTCAACGACCGAGCCACTTGGCTCAACGATTCAATCGGCCGCAGAGCAGCGACCAAGCCGTCTTCCTCCGTCGCCTCGTGGCCTGCGGACGATAGGAGGACTCCCACGCGGGCAAGATTCGCCTTGGCTTCATCCGGGGCACGTGAAACGCAACTGTACACAGCCGAACCTCGTCGCACGTCCACCAGGCCGATGCCTTTTTCCGGTGGTACATGAGGAGTCTCAAAAGGGTCGCGGCCGCAGGCAAGGTCTTGGATCGCCGACAGGGCATCGCTGACGGATCGGAGCGGGACCTGCTCCGGGACTATCTCCGGGCCCACGAAATGGACTCTGAACGTTGTCGTCGCCTTCTTCTTCGACCCCATCGGCAACTCTTCCGGCCCAAACCTGCCCTGGGCGAATGTGTCGCAGTTCAGTCTCTCGTACTGGCCTGCCTATTGATCATGTCCCCCCTCTCCGGGTTCTGTCCAAAGAACCGCTCGCACGGCCGTGCAGGCACAGCATAACCCGTCAGAGGGGCGTGCGCAACCGGACCCCTCCACACCCGCACTGGTCGCCAGTGTATCCTACCTTCCAGCCCCCGCGGCTTCAACGGTGGTCTGTAGGGCAACGCGGCCCTGGCCCCCCCATTACTTGTCTCCGGCGGGGCCTCGCCGTAGAATCCGGCGACAGGTACTGCCATGAATAAGATCGAGCGGGTCGATGCCGTTTTGGAGGGCCGGCGCCCGGACCGGGCGCCGGTGTCGTTCTGGCACCATTTCGGGCCCGAGGAGGCGGCCGGGCCCAAGGCCGTCGAGGCCCACGTGCGCCACGTCGACACCTACGACCTCGACTTCCTGAAGATCATGGACGACAACCGCTACCCCCGCCCGGCCACCCCCGGCGGCGTGATCGCCGGCGCTCGGGACCTCGACAAGTTCTCGGTGCTGCGGGGCGATGAGGAGACCTTCGGCCGGCAGTTGGAGCTGATTGGCGAGCTGGCCCGGCGCTATCGCGGCCGGCTCCGCATGGCGACCACCGTGTTTAGCGCCTGGAGCACGCTGCGGCAGATGACCGAAGTGGACACCGGGCTGCACGGCCCGCCGGTCCTGGAGAGCACGGCCGACCCGCGCGACGAGGCCATGTCGCGGCTGTTGGCCGAGGCCCCCCAGGCCCTGGCCCGGGCCCTGGAGGTCATCGCCGAGTCCAGCGCGAATTTCGTCCGCCGCTGCCTGGCGGCGGGCGCCGAGGGCGTGTACCTGTCGGTCCGGGACGATTGGGTGGATGCCCCACCGAACGGCCCGGGGACCTACGACCGGCTGGTCCGGCCGGGCGACCTGCGGATCCTCGAGGCCGCCGCACCAGGGGTGTTCAACATCCTTCACGTGTGCGGCAGGGCGCTGGATTTCCACCGCTTCGCCTCGTACCCCGTGCAGGTGCTGAGCTGGGCCGACCGCTCGGCCGGGCCGCCGATCGCCGAGGTGGCCGGCTGGGTCAAGCCGGCGATCTGCGCCGGGCTGGACAACCTGGGGACCATGGTCACCGGCTCGCCCGGCGACTGCGCGGCGGAAGTGGCCGACGCACTTGGTCAGGCGGGCGAGCGTCCGATGCTCGTGGCCCCCGGCTGCACCTTCGATCCTGCCGCCGTCCCGGCCCAAAACCTCCACGCCATCCGCCGCGCGGTGGGATGATGGGGTGCGGGCGCCCAAGCCCCGGGAGAACCCAATCATGTCCTTCCCCGGGACAAACGGAAACACGAACGGACGCAAACCCCGTCGCTATGCGTTCGCCCTGTTGATCGGATCGTTGCTCCTGGTGGTCGCTGCCGCGGTGCTCGATCGCGTCGCCCTGGGCAATGACCTGTACTGGACGCCCCGCTTGGGTGCCGTGGCGGCGGGCCTGCTTGCGTTAGGCCTGACCGCCATCGTTCTCGCTCGGCTTGCACGCAGCCGCTATCAGTTCAGCATTAGGACGTTCTTGCTGGGAACCGCGGCGCTGGCTCTCCTCCTGGGGATCGGGGTTCGGCTGTTCCGGGTCCACGCGCAGCGTCTGGCACAGCAACACTTTGCCAAGGAGGCCCTCACGGACTCTGACCTTGGGCACCTCCACGCGGAGCTGGCCGAGCAGACGGACCTTGACCTGAGCCAGTGCCTCCAGGTGACGGACGCCGGGTTGCTGCACTTGAGAAACCTGATCGGCTTGAGATCGCTCGAGTTACCGCCGGGGATTACCGACGCGGGGCTGCAACACCTTGCGGCGCTCGAGGGATTGGAAGAACTCCGCCTCCAGCGTGCGGCCATCAGTGACGCAGGGCTGCGGCATCTGAGACGGCTGACGCGTCTCAAAACGCTTGACGTGCGCTACACGTCAATCAACGGCTCGGGGCTCGTGCACTTGCAGGGAATGTCCGACCTGACGGGACTGTTCCTCGGAGGGACCCCGACCACCGACGCGGCGATCCCCGATCTGAACGCCTTCAGCCGCCTGGAATGCTTGGAGCTCGGGGAGACCCTGATCACCGATGGGGGGCTGGCTCAGCTCAAGCCTTCCCCCACGCTCTGGTATCTCAACCTCGACCGGACCAACGTCACCGATGCCGGCTTGCGGCACCTGGCGGGTTTTCCGGGGCTGCATAACCTTGCCCTTGCAGGATGCTGGAATCTTACCGGCGTGGGACTGAAGCACCTCGCCGTGCCATCGCGGCTCGTGTCCCTTAGTCTCAGCCGCACGGCGATCGCAGACAGCGGCTTAGAGCGTCTGAGTGCCCAGACGAGTCTTCTGTCTCTCGATCTTTCCAACACGGGCATCACCGACGCCGGGCTGGCTCATCTTACGGGGCTCTCCCGACTCGGATTCCTGTCGCTCAAGGGAACCAAGGTCACGGACCAGGGTGTGGAGACACTCCGCCGGTCGCTCCCGAAGACGTCCGTCTTTCGCTAGTGGTGGCAAAGACCAACGGGAACTGGTATACTCTTCAGCCTGGTTGCCCGCGGAAGATGCCCTGCCAGCCAATCTGCTTCTGCCAGATCGGAGCACGAGGCCGGCATCCCCGCCTGCGAGTTGCTCCCGGTTGCACGAATCCTGCGGTTTGAGGAGTCCTGCGATGAATACACGGCGTCATTTCGTGGCGGTCTGCGCGATCGCCCTCTGGGTCGGACTCGCGTGCGCGTCGTATGCGTCAGCGGCGCCGAAAGGAGCGGCGAAGCAGAAGGGCCCCAAACCCGCGGCCAGGAGGGCCTTGCCCATCGAGGTGCCATCGGCGGAAGAACTCCTCAAGCGGCTCAAGCGGGAGCATCCGCGCCTGCTGGTCGACAAGCCCGGCCTGGAGAATCTCCGCGAGCGGGTCAAGACCGACGAAGTGCTCCGCGACTGGGACAAGCAGCTTCGCCGCGAGGCCGACAAGCTCCTGGACGCCCCGCTGCCGCGCCACGTCCTGCCCGACGGGCTGCGCCTGCTCTCCACCAGCCGCTCGGTCATGGAGCGGACCTACACCCTGGCCCTGGCGTACCGGCTGCACGGCGACCGGCGTCACGCCGACCGGCTGTGGAAGGAGCTGGACACCGTGGCCGCCTTCCCCGACTTCAATCCCAGACACTTCCTCGACACCGCCGAGATGACCCATGCCCTGGCCATCGGCTACGACTGGCTCTTCGACACTTGGACCGACCAGCAGCGGGCCACCCTCCGCCGGGCGATGGTCGAGATGGGCCTGAAGCCGGGCCTGAGCGTCTACCAGAAGAAGGGCGGCTGGCCGCAGAGCACCCACAACTGGAACCAGGTCTGCAACGGCGGGCTGACCCTGGGGGCACTCGCGCTGGGCGACGAGGAGCCCGACCTGTGCGGCACCATCCTCCGCCACGCGCTCTCGAGCGTGCCTTTGGCCATGCAGAGCTACGCCCCCGACGGTGCCTGGGGTGAAGGCCCCGGCTACTGGGCCTACGCCACCTCGTACAACGTCTATATGCTGGCCGGGCTGGAATCGGCCCTGGGCACCGACTTCGGCCTCTCGAAGCTGCCCGGCTTTGCCGAGACCGGGCTGTTCCCGATGTCCATGACCGGGCCCACCGGCCGGGCCTTCAACTTCGAGGACAGCGGCGACCGGATCGGCCGCTCCGACTGCGTGCTCTGGCTCGCCCGGCGGTTCGACAACCCCGTGCTGGCCTGGTTCGGGGCCCAGGGCCGCCCGACCGCCCGGGCCATGCTCTGGTACGCCGGTCCAGGTAAAAACCCCATCGCCGCCTCACTCCCCCTGGACAAGCACTGGCGGGGCGTCGAGGCCGTCACCATGCGGAGCGCCTGGGAAGACCCCAAGGCCGTGTTCCTGGGCGTCCAGTCGGGCTCGAACCGCGTGAACCATAACCACCTCGACCTCGGCTCCTTCGTCTTCGACGCCCTGGGCCAGCGCTGGGCCGTCGACCTCGGGGCCGACGACTACAACATGCCCGGCTACTTCGGCGCCCAGCGCTACACCTACTACCGCCTGCGGGCCGAGGGGCACAATACCCTGGTGCTCAACCCCGGCCAAGGCCCGGACCAGGCCCTCTCGTCCGTTGGCCGCATCCGGAAGTTCACCAGCCAGCCGGACCGGGCCGCCGCCGTCGCCGACATGACGGCGGCCTACGCCGAGCACGCCCGGCGGGTCGAGCGGGGCGTGGCGCTGGTGAACCGCCGCGCCGTGCTCGTCCAGGACGAAGTCGACGCCAAGCGCCCGGTCGATCTCTGGTGGTTCCTGCACACCCAGGCCGCGATCGCAATCGCCGCCGACGGCCGCTCGGCCACCCTGACCCAAGGCGGGTCCAAGCTCCAGGCCCGCCTCCTCGAAGGTCCGGCCGGCGCCCGTTTCGAGGACCGCCCCGCCGCGCCGCTTCCGACCTCGCCCAATCCCACCGTCCAGCGTCGCAACGACGGCTTCCGCAAGCTGACGATCCACCTCCCGCAGGCCGCCGCCGTCCGCCTGGCGGTGCTCCTGGTCCCCGAGGACGGCAAGCCCGACCCCGGCCCAACGCCGGCCATCGAGCCGCTGGAGAAGTGGTAACGGTCGCTCGCATGCCGTCACGCGGCGCAGCCGCGCCGTCGGCATGCACCTTGACACAACCACGGACGTAAACCTGGAGACGAATCCACATCCGCCACCACCGGCTCGTGGCTTTCCCGGCACCTATAGGAAGCAAGAAGTCAAGGCGCATTCCCGACGCGGGACGCTTTTCCCTTTTCCTTGCTTCTTGAGGGGCGTCCAAGGTTCCAAGGCTTCACGCTTCGCTTCGTGGGTCTGCTTCGGCCGCTCGTCTCGCATCGGCCGGTGGATCGCTCTGCGTCGGTTGAGAACGGATCTTGCGGGGCAAGGCGGTCGTTCATCAAGCCGCCCATGCACCTATCGGGGACTCTCGCTTGCCGAGGTCCATGAAGATCTCCGAGCGTGGCAAAAGCCGGCGGCGGGTCCATTCATGCCATAGGAGCTCCGGCCCTTCCGGGCAAGGCTCATGCTGTCACTGGGATCTCCGCCGCCGCTCAATCTCCCTTCCTCTTGAACCGCCAGGGCGTATCCACATACGCATAGAACGTCGCCGCCCGGATCCAATCGATTCCCGGCAACGCCCGGAACCGCTCGATCACCGGCTCGCGAGCGGACTGCGTCACCAACCGACTCCGGGCCCGCTTTTCCTGGTCGCACAACAGGTCGTACCACTCCCAGAGCATCGTCAGGTCGGCCCGCAACACCTCGCTTCCAGGAATCCGCGAAACAATCTCGCCAGCTTCTCCGCGTCGATCGGATCGTCCTTGTCCGACTCCTTGGCGATGAGCTGGTTCCGTCGCGGATCGCAGACCACCAGCCGGCCCACCACGGCTCGCAGGTTGCGGAACAGCCAATCCGCCAAGGGTCCTTCCTCGAAAGTCAAGTACCGCGGCCGGGGGACTGACTCGATCAGAGCGACCAGCTCCGGGATTGTCGTCGCGCACCGCTCCCTCCTGGTCAGTCGGCCACTCTTGGTCACCACGGCCATCTCCGAGAATGTACTATGAACATCCAGGGCGATATAATGGTCGGTCCTTGGGGCTCCCCTCCTGCTGGCCTGATGGATGGAACGTCTGAACTACCATCAATCTAGCCGACAGGCCAAAGGGACGCCCCGTCTTCCTATATCTTCATGCCACCAGCCGCCTCCGCCCGGTCCAAGCGCGGCCGTCTACTTGGGCTTTTCCTCCTCGGCTTTTGCCTTTCCGAGCACGCAAGGCCCAACGAGGAAGGCCAGCTTCACCGGCTTCCCATCTATCTTGCCGATCACGGGCGTCACCCTAATGTTGGTGAGCCCGCAATCGCGGGGAGCCAGGAAGAGGCTGATCTGTCCCGCCCCGGGGAGCTTCTGGACGTGAACGACGGCCACCAGCCCAACCGATCGGCCGCTCTCCACGCGGACCTTGAGGTCGTCGACCATCTGGTTGGGCACGACCACGTATTCCAGGAAGCACTCAACCAGGTCGCCCATCTTCGGATGATAGGCCTTGGGGTGCACGGCGGCCTTGAGGTCAACCTTGACCAGGGTACCGGGTTGGGCCATCCCATCTCCTGCTGCGGGCACGGCCCAGCCCAGGGCGACCGCCAGCAACAAACCCACGAGGACGAAATGCCACTTCTTCATCTCACGTCTCCCTTTTCTTCTGCGAGGAAGCTATCCACGGGTGTCGTCGGTCCCTCGCTTCGACCAGACAAGACCCATCCTCACCATGAAGACCATGAAGGGCATGAAGGGAACCCTCTCATTTGCACGTGCGATCGAGCCACGTCTTCGCGTGCTTCGTGCTCTTCATGGTTCACTCGCCCCAGTTCCGCTCCCTGGCGGGCAGGGTGGCACGCCCTGAGGGACCAACGGTGTGCCAGACGAAGCGGGCCCGGCTGCCCTCCCCACGTAACGGGATCCGTTGGTTGTGCCGACCACGCCCATCGCTTCCCTCCGGGCGTGCCACCCTCCGACTCGCGCCAAAGTTGAAACTTAAAGCCTGACCCCGACTCGCGCGACTCGCAACGCACCCCGACTCGCGACTCGCGCGACTCGCCGTGACCCCGACTCGCCGGACCACCCCTCCCTCGTCGAATCAGGATTCCCCCTTCGTTCAAAACGCCCGGAACTCGCCGGTCTCCTCGACCTCCCACGGCACCCCTGCCAACACCGCACGGATCTTTCGCTCCGTTTCCTGGGAGACTTGGCTGGTGTAGATCTTGATGCAGGGCCGCCCGTCACGGCCCAGGCCAATCCCTGTTGCGGTGACTCCTTGCTGCCGACCGAGCCACGGTTCGTGTTTTTCTTTTTCTGCCGAGAGCGCTGAGATATCCCACTCCATGTTGAGCCTCGCGCGTTTAGTGAACATAGGGGGACTGGGTGAACGGCGGAGACAAACGGGCCGCCCTCGGCGCCGTTCGCCTCCGATCATTCTACCCGCGGGTCGGTTACAGGGCCAGGAGGTCCATCTCTCAGCCTGTTAGCCGCCGACGAAGTCACGGATTCCCAACTGGGACTTCACGTTTCCGATCAGGTTGGCGATCGTATGGGTGGCACTGCCGGCAAACAGCAAGCCGACCGGTTGGCAGCTTCGGGCGGCGACGATCACCGATCCGGAATCGCCCCCCTGGCTGAACGGCTTTCCGCCGATCCCTTGGATGATGATTTGGTTATTGAACACGGCGACTTTACCGCCGCTGTACCCGACGCGCACCCCGTTGACCGCAACGCCGGTGATCACCCCCAAGGTCGACTGGGTCGTGCGCCCGTTCTTGGCCACGGTAAGGCCCAGGGAGGCGGCCAACGGGCTCGAGTTCATCCTGTAGGTGACGTGTTGCGGCTTGACCAGGTTCCTCGAAGTGAAGGCCGCGGCGGCGTCCACGACATTGGGCCCGGGGAAACTGATCGGCACGAACCGTTCCAGCACCGCGATGCGGTCGTTCGGCAAGCGTCCGCCGTCGTAAGGCCCCGGCTGAAGGATCGGGTCGCCGATCCTGGCGTTGTTCTCATTGGCCAGCACGTGGTTGTTGCTCAGGATGCAGAGCTTACCGTTGTTGAGCACGACGAGGCAGCCGATCGTGCCGGCGGTGATCTTGTAGTGGCCGCAAGAAACGCCGCAGGGGACCGGTCGCGGATAGCGGGCCTTGTAGACGAAGGCGGTGATTTCTCCCACCGTTTCCACGTCGGTCGGATAGCCGTTGACCGCCGCGGGGATCTGGGAATCGGCGTGGACCCGCGAGACAGGCGCTTTCTCCATCACATACACCTTCACGGCCAGGTCGCCGGTGTACTGCCCGGCCACGCTCTTGAAGCCGACGCCCACGGCCTGGATGTTCTGCGGCCCGAGGCCGCCCGGCTCCGACGCTTCCATCGCCGCGGCCAGCATCGCCTCCTCGCCTCCGAGCATGGCTTGCAGCTCGTCACGGGCACTGAGGATCCCTTCGTCCGGGACAAAGGTATCCGCGGTCGCCTCCGCCTTGGGGACGTCCCCTTCGTCGGCCGTCGCGGCTGCCGTGGGGTCGAACTCGATCACGTCGTGGCCCAGGCCAGCGAGCGTGCTATCATCGAGTTCCGCGATCGGTTGCTGTGACGGACCTTTTCTCTTCGCTGACATAGTAGTTTCCTCCTTCTCAAGAATGGACGTACGAAAAAAGCGGGGCACGAAAACGGCAATGGGGTCGAGCCTCTCGATGCGCAAGAGACCCACGCCTCCCCTTGTCGTGTCACTCGGAGGAATTGTCCGGGCCGGGAGCGTGGCGGCAAGGGAAGGTCTGGGGAAGGTGCGCGGCGGTGAGGGGAAGGTGCGCGGCGGTCAGGTGGAGGTGGTGGGGTGCCAGCGGATGCCCTCGCCCGTGCCGTCGCCGGTGATTCGCAGCAGGGAGTGGACCTGGTGGCGGTTGAGGCTCTTGATCGTGTCCCGCAGCCGATGCTTGGGGGCGTAGTCCCCATCGGGCGGGAGGGGGTCGTCGATGCGAGCGGGCCAGCCCTCTTCCTGGAAGGCGGAAAGGACCCGCTCCTGGTTCGGCGACGGCACGCGGAAACGCTTCACCAGGCGCCCGTCCACGCAAAGCTCGCGGAGCTCGGCGTCCCAGTGCGGAAGCGCGGCGGGGACGTCGGCGGTGATGGGTGGGGAGCCGTTGAGGGAAGATGAGGGAGAGAGAGCAGGCAGGGAGGCGGTTTGGTGGTTGAGGTGGGCGGCGGCGAAGTCCACGCCCGCGTCGGTCAGCACGAACTGGCTGCGACGCTGGAGGATCAGCGGGGGCCCGTCGCAGAAGGCTCGGCCGGAATCGGCGCCGTCGGTGATCTCCCGTTTGTGCTCGACGTAGCCCTTGCAGACCAGCCAGCGGAGCTCGCTGCAGCCCAGCCCGGCCGCTCGCAGCGGGGCCAGCCCCAGGGCGAAGTCCCACGCCGAGCGATCCGCGTCGTGCGCGTAGTGGTACGCCTCCAGCAACAGGTCTAGTCCGCTGCGGAGTCTCTCCGGATGGGGCGCCTCCTGGGGCGCGGCGCCGTCCGGGCTGGCCTTGACCATCGCGTCCACGGCGTGGGACCTCCGGTCTTCCACAGACTGCTGCGAATCCGGGTGTATTCTACCGCGATTTTTCCCACGGCAAGGCCCATGAAGACAGGAATTATGGGGGGCGTACTGAAGAAATGGACAAGATGCGAAATGTAGGCAAGCGCCGGCAGTGCCCCAGCCACCCAACCTGGGCAGAGGAAGGAATCTGCACCATCTTGCGCGTCAATAAACTTGCGTGTCAAGAAGGCGACGAGACTCTCGCCGCGAGCCTCGCTTTGGCCCGCGTTTCTCACTGGCTGAGTTAGAAAGGACAGAGGAGGGTGTTCCTGTAGGACGGGTTGGCAACCCGTCCCTTATGAGGACGGATTGACAATCCTTCCTACGGCGGTGAGGAATGCGGGCTAGCGGCGAAGGGTGCTGCCGCCGGCCGACGACGGACCGTCGTAGCTGACCGGGGCGATGCCCGACTCGCTTCGCGCGTCGGAACCGGAATCGGTCGACGCCTTGTCGGCCGCCGGGGCGGCGAACTCCGACTTGCGACGCGGGTCCGTGCTTCCCGGGCGGTACGAGGCCCCGTCCTCGAGGTTCGACGTCGGGCTGCTGTACGAGCTTGGCGGCGCATAGGAACCCGACGGGACGCGATACGGATCGACGCCCGGCGGGTTGTAGCCGGTGGAGCCGGGGGTGTAGCCGGTGGAGCCGGGGTTGTAGTCGCGCGATGGCGCCGTGTACGGGCTGCGCTCGGCAGCGGCGCTGCTGCCCCGCGGGGCAAAGGCCGAGCCTGCCGGCGGCGCGCTCTCCGGCGTATAGAACGGGTCGGAGCTGCCCGTCCGGCTGCCCAGGCTGCCGCCCGAGCCGCTGCTGCTTGTGCCTCCGAGCCGATCGTCACCCGGCGCCCGCGAGCGCGCGGGGAGATAAGGGTCGGTGCCGGAGCGGGCCCCGGCGTACGGCGAGGTGGCTGAGGCCGGCGAGCCGGCGTCCCAGCGCGAGCTGCCGGTCGACGGGTAAGTTGAGCCGCCCGAGGTGTACCGATCGGAGGGCACACCGAACCGCGGGTCGGAGGAAGGCAGGCTCCCCGCGGTCGGACCCGTGCCCGGCAAGGCGGAATCGCGCGAGGCGGAGCGGTACCCTCCGGGCGGGACTCCGCCGAAGAGCGTCGATCCGCCCGTGCCCGGGTACGTGCCGGACGGCGTGCCCGCGTAGCTGCCGGGGGGCGTGCCCGGGTATGACGGCGTGCTGGGATAGGTCGAGCCGCTGCCGGCCGGGATGGAGCCGGCGAGCCCGGCCCTGGTGGTCGAGGTGGGTCCGGACGCAGGGTTGTAGGAGCCGCGCTGCGGTCCGGGCGACAACGGATCGCTGGCCACGGCGTTGCCGGGCAGCGATCCGGTCCGCGAGCCCTGGGAAGTCGAGGGGAAGCCCGTGCCCGAGGGGCCGGCCGTGGAGTTGAAGCTCGCCGGCCTCGTGCCGGAAAGCCCGGCCGACGTCCCTGTCCCGCCGAGCGTGGAGCCGCCCGGGGCATAGCCCGTCGAGCCGGGGGCGTTGGCCGCCGTGCGCCCCGACGCGGGGCCCGTCACCGTCGGCGTGGACGACTTGGAGGGAGGGACGGGGTAGTCGGACCTGGCCAGGCCGGCCGAGTCGTTCGTCGGATTGGACTTCCAAAACGCCCAGCCGTTGCCGGTGCTCTTGCAGCCGGCCAAGGCGATCACACCGATGAGCAGCCACGCAAAGCGCGCTCGGACCGTGTCCATGGTAGATGGTTCCCGTGCAAATGGAGCAGAAGAGGGGGCCTGGCTTGGGCCCTGGGACCTCCGTGTCTTCGTCGCGAAAAGCCGCCCGTCCTCGTCCTTGAGGACGTGTGGGCGAAAGGCATCCCGCCGGGAAAACGGGCCGGATTATAGACGGCCGGGCCGATGGGTCAATGTCAGTTTCTCCGCGGAGGCGCTGGGGGGAAAGGATGGCGAGCGGGGGTGCGAACCCGGGTGAGGGAAGGGGTGGTAGTCGGTGGGACATACAACCCCCTCGTGGGTGGGAAATCAGCCCGGAAACCGCACTCCCCGCTCGCGTGGATCTTTGGCGAAGACGCTCCAACGACCGGATAGAGAAGCTGTATTTTGACAGCCATCCTTGTCAAATTTTTAGCGGCATGGTGAACCCGGACAACCCTCCCCTTGGAAAAAGCCAGAGAGGAGGGAGAGGGGTGTTGGTGGAAATGTCCCCTCAAATGAGTATTGTAGGGTGCGTGCTTGCACGCACGC
>Ga0315290_10001651_pt1 | contig 15367 bp, 10 predicted proteins | sample YL17G12_0_MG_FD_203627 | JGI IMG/M metagenome (GOLD analysis project Ga0315290, IMG submission 203627) | Sediment microbial communities from Yellowstone Lake, YNP, Wyoming, USA - YL17G12_0 | ecosystem: Environmental > Aquatic > Freshwater > Lake > Sediment | place: USA: Wyoming | collected... | reverse complement strand
ACTGCGGGACGAAGAGTACCTTCGCCTGAAAGTCCTCACCTGCATGCTGCCCGAGATCTGAAATGGTCAAAATCCACCCACTCGATTACGCGATGAGCCCAAAAACTATATAGTCGGAGAGAGGGGGGTAGTTACGCTATTACACATCCCCGGGTCTGCCTTTGAACATTACAGGGCGGGCAACTCCCGCTTTGCGGAGAAGAAACTTGAAAGATGTCGCCAGAACGCCGATCCCGTATTTGACGCTCCGGGCGAAGTTGATCGAGGAGGCGTCATCGAAATATCGGGTCGGACAGCTGATCTCACCGATCCGGAAACCGAAATACACCGCCTGAGCCAGAATCTCGTTGTCGAAAACGAAGTCGTTCGAGTTCGCATCCAGCGGAAGGGTTTCCAGAACCTGCCGGCTGTAAGCACGGAACCCGGTGTGGTATTCGGAGAGTTTCATTCCAAGTACCAGGTTCTCCACAAAAGTCAGGAACCGGTTCGCAACATATTTATACAGCGGCATCCCCCCCTGGATGGCGTTTCCCCCCAAAATCCTCGAACCCAGGACCACATCGTAGTGGCCGGAAACGATCATTGAGGCCATCGCGGTCACAAGGCGGGGCGAATACTGATAATCGGGGTGAATCATGACTACAATGTCCGCCCCGCGCCTCAACGCCTCGCCGTAACACGTTTTCTGATTGGCACCGTACCCCATGTTCTCCGGGTGTTGGACTGTCAGGATCCCGAGTTCCTGCGCCACCTGGATGGTGGAATCGCCCGAGGCATCGTCAACAAGCACCACCTCGTCCACGAGGTCATGGGGCAGTTCCTCCCAGGTCCGGCGGAGAGTCTTTTCCGCATTGTAGGCAGGCATCACCACCACGATTTTTTTCCCGCTGATCATTGGTTGTGAGAGCCACCTTCCCGGCCAAGGGACAACATTGGCGGTTTCCGGGATTATACCCGGGCGGTGCGCGTTCGCAATGTTTTCCCAACACCCGCTCGCTCTGGTGCATTATCTTCGGGAAGCAACCCCATTATTCCAGGGGAATATCGAACAGATGAGCACAACCCGCGTACCCTCCAAAGCCGTGCTTCCCGTGATGGTTCTCGCCCCTTCGTTTCCTTACGTCTTGTTGTCCTGTGCCAGTTGTTTACGACTATCTACCACACATTTTACGGCTCAGTCGGGAGGCTCATCTTTGACAGGGTGTCTTGCAAGTAGTTGATTTAATAGCCCCGATTTTGGCAGTTTTTGGGCGTAACACTACATTCCCAGGAGTTGTTCTCGGTTAATGGACTGGGCTGACGCGACGCGGAACGGGTACCTCGGCGGCTTGGAAGATGGCGTTGGCGGCGGGGGACAGCTCGGTCCGGATCCGGTATTCCGCCTCCCCGGCTTTCAGATGAACCATCCGGACCTCGGAGAGTTCTTGCAGCATGGAGCGGACCGACAGTTCTTTCAACTTCTCCTCCCCGCGAACGATGCGAAGGAACGTGACCTGAAGACAGAACGCCAGGAAGCAGACGGCGATGTGTCCTTTGATCCGATCCTCCCGGGACAGGTACACCGGCCGGATCTCGAAGGTGGTCTTCATCTCCCGGAACGCCCGCTCCACCTGCCACAACCCCTTGTAGGCCAACGCCGCCTCTTTCGCGGACAGATCCGTGTTGGTGCGAAGGACGTAGATCCCGTCGAACTTTTTCTCCGAGGCGATCTTTTTCTCGTCGATCCGCACGGCGTCCTTGTCGACGGACAGATACCGGCGGTACCCGGTGTTGCCGATCATCTTCTTGGGACCCTTCGCGATCTTCTCCCGGAGTTCGGACACGATCTCTTCCCGGACGGCCTGGTCCCGCTTGGCCTCTTCCTCGTTGAGGCAAACGATGTACCGCTCTTCCCCCAACTCGACCAACTTCACTTTCAGGTTGTCGGTGACTGTCTCGAAGGGGGCCTTGCTCTCGAGCACGATCTCTTTCACGTCCCAGTCCTGCCGCATCTTCACGCCGGCGATGTACTCCAGCTTCAGTTCCTCGATGCGGGCGATCACCTTCGCGTTGAACATTCCGCGGTCACCCACCACGATCACACGCTTGATCCCGAACCTGGTCGAGAGCTCCTCGATCACTTCCGAGAAGGCCGCTGCGTCCGGGGTGTTCCCGGGGAAGACGTGATGGGCCAGCGGCGTTCCTTCCCGCGTCATCACCACACCCACCATCACCTGCTTGTTCTCGGGGTGGTTGTCCTTGGAGAAGCCGTGACACGCCAGATCCGTCATCGGCCCGGCGCCGGTGAAGTAGGTCGAGGTGGTGTCGAAGAACAGCAGATCCGGCGCCGGGGTGAACAGGTCCCGCTCCCGGTAATACAGGTGCTCCTCGATCTTCTTGATGCTCCGTGCCAGGATCCCCAGCGACCGGTAGTAGTGCTGCAGTTCCACGACGGCTCCGTCGTCCCACCAGATCGTCTCCGCCCACCGGTGCGTGGAGAGCTTGCTTGCCGGATCGAGCAGGCGTCCCAGCACCATCCGGAAGATCACCGGGGCGGGATCGTAGGTGGCGGTTTCCCGTGTTGTGGCTGTAGCCATCGCTTCCGGAAGCCCGAGCTTCCTCCACAACGAAGTAAAGATCGGGACGGGGCCGAAGGACAGTGCCGAGGTCGCCATCAATTCCTCGGCCTTGCACAACAACTCCTTCTTCTCCACGTACCGGGAAAGAGCATCGGAAAGTTTTTCGAGGGTGCCACTGGCGATCAGTTCGTCGAGGCGCCCGAGGTTGGCGACGATCTTCTGGCGGACGCGTCCGCTTTCCCGGTACGTCTGCACGATCTGGAGATACTTCCGCTGCGATCCGTCTTTCCGGGAGAAGGCGAGGCATCGCAGAAACATGAGTTACAAATATCAGCATAACAACATGATGTCAATCATTAATTATAATAACCGTAACACTACATTTTGGGTTTTTCGGAATCACGCGATAGCGATGTTCCCGAAAAATAACGGGTTTGATCAGTGACGGGGCAAGAGGTTGTCAAACTTCAGGGAGGGGGGGCACGACTTTGTGGCACATTTTTTATAAGACCCCTTCCGATGTCGCCGCAGTTTTTTGAATAGTGGTTCTGAGAGCTATTAAAGCATCTCGGACCGATTCGAGGGGAGCGGGTTTAATGGGGACAACACCACCTTCCAGTTGTGCCCATCTTCGTCAGTTAGAGCGCGACAGACGTCCCGCACCCCAGCTCCCCGGCCGCAAGCCCCGCCATGAAGACGGATAGCACGATCGAGATGGGGGGCGTAGTCACGCCGAAGGGTGCCATGGCGACGCGCAGCCTCACGACCTGGTAGGCCAGGCCGCAAAACCCCCACAGGATGAATAAAACGAAGAACCATGCTATGGGTCACTCCAGCTGCCAGAGGGAGAAGCGGTCGAGCACGTCGTCCCCCCACGCCCAAGGGAGGAAGCCCCACCCGGTGGAATAGAAGCCGCTACCGAGGGACTTGTCCATGATCCGGCCGCCCGGGGTGCTGTCTTCCAGGGTGGCGAGCAGCTTCCGCTTCGGGAAAAGATTAATGGCGTATCCATACGAGTTGAGACTCGAGACCGCGAGGTCGCCACGGAGCGGTAGCGGCGGCGTCTTCGTTAGGCAGCGCGCGCCCGCCTTCTCCGCGTACCACTGAAATCCCCAGTGACCGGCGAACCAGACGGTGCGACCGGCGGCGACCTGCGGCGCGATCAGCTCGTTCGCAGCGCGCCGCCCAAGCCCGGCGAATTCGGCGTCTGCACGTATCATCAAGAGGCCAAGAACGACTCCCGCGACGACCGTCGCCCCCAAAATGGCTCGCGAGAGCATCCGCGATCTCGCCGCGAGCGCCCGCCCAATTAGGATCGACGCGGTCGGGGCGGACGCGAGGAGGTACTTGGACGGCATGTGCAGGTAGATTACGATGGGCAGGGCAATCAGGAGGGAGAGACCGAGGACGATCTGGATCGCGTCACGCCGACGCCAGCCCTCGCCGATGACGTCCCAGAGGACTCCTGCGCCTACCCCGGCTGCGGGTGCGATCAGAAGCGCGAGGTGGGACTTTCCCCCGGAGATAAATAATAACCCGACCGTAATCGTGACGATATAGAGGAAGGGCTGCCGCAGAAGCGCGCGCCAGCGCAGCACTGCCCAAGGCAGAGCGAGAGGCATCACGAGCGACCAATGCGTCGCGAAGGCCACGATGTTTCTGGGGAGGCGGGACAGCGAGCTGTAGAGACGGGCCGCCCCGGCCATGGCGATGGGCGAAGCAGCGGGGTCGCGCGTCGCGGACACAGCCGCCACAACCAGCAGGGGGACCGCGAAGAGGGGAAGCCACGCGGTTCTGTGGGTCTCCTGCCAACCGCGTCGCGTGAGAAAGTCACCCGGGAGCGCGAGCGCAGCGATCCCGAGAAGCAAGATCAGGTGTGGACGGGCGAGGGCAGAAAGGGCGAACGCCAGCGCCGCCGAAACGCCCTGTTGCCAGCGGTGCTCATCTCGCCATGCTAAGAGACGCTCCATGCCGACCACGCCGAACGCCATTGCGGGAACATCGGGCATCGCGGTGGCCGCCATGGTGAGGACGGCCGGAGTGGCCGCGAGAAGGAGCGACGCGGCACGCGCCCCCGCGCGATCGAGGCCGAGGCGAAGCGCCAGCCCCGCGGTCGCGAGGATCGCGAGCCCGAAGAGCAGGAGTTGAGTGAGGTGCGCAACCCACTCCGTGCCTCCCAAGCGGACGCAGGGCACGAGGAGATACGCCATCGTCGGTCCGCTCGGCATGATCGCGGACATCCTGAGAGGGGCCGCTACTTCGGACCAGACTATCTCGAACGCGGTCGGGTGGAGCGGATCGGAAAGTAGATGTTCGGCCTGCTTGAGGAATAACGTGTCGTCGATCGTGAACGCCTTTCCGAGAAACGGTAGGAGGACGGTCGCGGCGAGCACGAGCGCCGGGGCGGCGCATCTCAAGGCGGCGAGCGTCATCGAGATTTCATAGCATCGCGGCAAGCGAACGATGACGGACTCGTAAAAAGTCCCTTGGTTTCATAACTGGTCAAAATTATTGGAGAAACGTGCATTTTCCCCTTGACATCGGTATGGCCTCTCTGGTAAAATCCCCAACAATATCAAAAGGTTGGGGAGGACCATTGATCTTCGCCAAAGACCACAAAACCCGTGACATGTTCGACCCGCTGGCCCGATTTGGCCCCCATCGCAGGGAGCGACTGGAGAAATCGTGGGCGAGGTTGTTCCGGGAAGAGATCCTCCCCGATCTCCCCGCCCACAAACTCCGGCCGTTCTTCTCCGAGTTGAAGGGGGCGCCGACCAAGGACCTCTACGCGATGTTGGGGATCGCCCTCCTCCAGCAGATGCATGACTTGACCGACGAGGAGACGATCGACCGGGTCGCCTTCGACCTGAAGTGGCACTTCGCGCTGAACCTCTCCGAGGGGAAGTCGGGCGACGTGTACGTCTGCCCGAAGACTTTGTGGAGCTTGCGGCACCTGCTCTCCGGGAACGACACGACCTCTCCGGGCTGATCTTCACAACGGCGACGGAGAAATTGGCGAAGTTGTTTTCGATCGACCCGTCCTGGCAGCGGCTGGACTCGATCCACATCTTCTCGAACATGCGCCACCTGGGGAGGATCGGCCTGTTCGCGCGGGTGATCAAGACGTTCCTCGTCAACCTGAAGCGTCAACACAAAGCTTTGTTCGACGCCCTTCCCCAGGAGATGGTGGAGAAATACCTTCGCAAGTCCTCGGAGTCGGTCTTCTCGATGGTGAAGCCGTCGGAGTCCGGGAAAACCCTGTCCGGTCTGGGCGATGACCTGTTCTTTCTCGCGCGTCGCTTCCGGGAAGAGAAGGCGGTGTCGGAGATGACCAGTTACCGTCTCCTTTGCCGTTGCCTGGCCGAGCAGTGCGTGGTCGAGGATGCGGGGAGCGAAGGAGAGAAGGTCCGCGTGAAGCCCAACGCGGAAGTCGCTTCCGACTCGTTGCAGAACCCGTCCGATCCGGACGCAACGTACAGCGGCCACAAGGGTCAGGGGTACCAGGCGCAGATCATGGAGACATACGCTCCATCTTCCGATTCCTCCACGGACGCCCTGCCGGAAGGGGGCGAGCCCGCCGGCGCGAGCGACGCTCCCGGTCTTCGTCTGATCACTCACCTTGCCGTGGAGCAGGCTCATCAAAGCGACGCCCACGCGCTGATACCGGCGATCGAGAGCGCGAAGGACCGCGGGCTGGCCCCCGCGGAGGTTCTGGCGGACTCCCTCTACGGGAGCGAGAAGAACATCGAACAGGCGAAAGCGATGGGGACGGAAGTCGTCGCTCCGGTGCCGGGTGGAGAAGGAAAAGGCAAATCGTCGTCCCTGTCGGAGTTCGCGTTGACGGACGAAGGCGGAATCGCGAACTGCCCGATGGGCCACGCCCCCATCGAGGACGTCGTCCGCGGGAATCACCGCGAGGTGGTCTTCGCGGTGGGGCATTGCTTCGGGTGTCCGCGAAAAAAGGATTGCCCGATCCGGTCGGTCCGCAATGGATACGGCTTCTCGTACGACAGGAAACAGGTGAAGATGGCCAGACGCCGGGCGAGGGAAAAGACGGCGGTGTTCCGCGACCGGTACAGGTACCGTTCCGGGGTGGAGTCGACGATGTCGGAGCTGGATCGAAAAACGGGAGTGAAGCGGTTGCGCGTTCGGGGAATGATCGCGGTGCGGTACTGCGTCACGCTGAAGATTCTGGGGTTGAACATCTTCCGCGCGGCGGCGGCATGGAGCGCAAGGAACGTGGGAAACCCCGGTCCGCAGGGGGAAAAGTCCGACCGGAACGGCGCAAAGTACCCCGTCGGGGCGGGAATCTCCCGGATCCTTCGCCCTGTGCGTCTTCTCGTATGCCGGTTGCTCGATCATCCTGCTCCGTTCCCCCGGTGGGGGAGAATTGCGTACTCGGGGGGATGCTGACTTATTACGAGGCCATCAACGATCGACGATTCCTGCGTTGTGGGGATTTTCTACGTTGCCCCCGCCTGCGTCCGACCCACATTATCACCGAGGCCATCCCCAGATACCGAAGGGTTTCCTCCGCGGAGGGCCGGTCTTGAGGACAGTATATTGGCGGCGGGAAGGGATTACAAGTGGCGGGGCACCCACAGATTCGGAGCAGATTCCGCGTTGAGTTGATCTAAGAAGGGGCAAGGTCAATACGACCTATCAGTTTATTCGATAGAGGGTAAGGATGACGAATCCTTCCTCTTATCTATGAACGTAATTAATATCACAAAAATCCATAATATCATCAAAATGGCTGACGGTCGGACAATGTACCCAGCGACGGCAATAAAACTACTTTTAAGAAAGAATGGTGGTATCAAAAATATGATTGCAATGAAAAGCCATTTAGCGGCTTTTTTCCCTGGTTGCATCAAGTGATCGTGAAATAGCTTGGCCACCACCACGAGAAGGAGTGTGTCGTAATAAAAAAGGTAGGGGCAGAAAAATATTCCAAGCAGGAGACTAAGCGACATCTTAAGATCGAACCTTTCATCGTCTACATAAACCCTACCCCGCCATAGAAGGATGACAACAATGAGTGCACAGAGAAAAACGGCAAATGTGAGTGAACTGATTAGCGGAAGCGATCCTGGACCGAGGATCAGGATTAGAAAACCTTTGAAATTGTACATATGTACGAGTAAGGCGGTGATTGAGGAGTTGGAATCAGTTCCCAGAATAGAAAGCACGAAATCGCAGATACTCTCCGGACCAAGCGATATTGCACATATCGCAGTGATCAAGGTTCCTCCTGCCGCGAAATACACCAGCGCTTTCCATCTTCTTGCCAAGATGGTAAGCAATAAAGGCACAACAATGAGTTGCGGTTTGATACTTCCAATCAGAAGCCAGACTGCTATACCTTGATCGTTACCCTTACGCAACTCTCTAATCCAGAGAATGATGCAGAGAAGTATGATCAGAGAGAACTGTCCTTTGTATATGGTTACGAAGAGCATCGGAAAGGAAACAAAAGCTCCTATGGGTATGATTCGCTCATGCCATGAAAGTCCTGAGCTTTCTGCTATGTATAAGCGTATAAGTAAGACAACGAGAATCATTTGTAGGACAATCCAGAAAGAGAAGGCCCAATGAGGCGGGAGTATAGCCAATGGCAGAAGTGCAAGAACCAGATGAGGTGGCCCGATAAAAGGAAGAACACGACCATTCAGAGGAAACCCACCCAACAGTTGAAACTGATATTGGCCTTGTATCCCTAAGTCATACAACTGATTGCCGTGGCCATCCCAGACAATGACTGCTTCGGCGTAGTAAACCCAAAAATCGACAGGATTGAAACTACCACGACTTGCAAGCTCCACCCATACGCTTAAATACAAAGCGGTTATAATGACACTAACAAGAGCCGCAAACACCAGCAGTCGCTTTGTCATCTATTCCTCTTGCTGAATTTCTCCAACAATTTTAATCCATCCTGACTATATGGATAAATCGAAGTGAACCGCAAGGGGGGCCAGCTGAGTACCGGCTGGCCCCTTTTGTATGTCCTGCTTTGTGAATCGCCCCTCACCTTCCCTCCGTCTTGCTGTCCTGTCACGGTTGTTTACGGGCTACTGCACCTTCTACGGAACAGTCCAGGGGGGGGGCGGCCCCCGAGTGATTCTTCCTCGATAAATATAAGACCCCTTTCGAGGTCGACGCAATTTTTTGGAAAGCGCTTACCCCTTCCATCCTGTCCCTGGGGTTAGCGGAAAAGGTTATATTGAATACGGGACCACTTTTGATAATCGCCTTCTGTTCATAGACAAAACCGGTACTATCAAAGCGGGGCCCATCACCTGAGAAGCCGATAGGGTCGAGGATCCTATCGGCTTCCTCAATGGGGTGAGAAATGGCCGAACTGAACCGACTGCCGTCGTCGAATTCCTGGGGCTACCTCCCCTGGGCGTGGGGGGGGGGGAAAGACGTGCTCGAGAGATTCTCCCTCTGGCAGCTGGAGTGAAGCATGGGCTGGTTCTTCGCTTTCTTCATCCTGTCGGGATTCTGCGGCTTGGTCTATCAGGTCGTGTGGCTGCGCATCGCCATTGCGACCTTCGGCGTGACCACGCCTCTCGTCTCGATCGTGCTCTCGGTTTTCATGGCGGGGCTGGCGGCTGGGAGCTGGGGAGCGGGACGGCTTGCTGGTCGGCTCGAAAACCTTGGCCCCGGCGGATTCCTCCGGCTGTACGCGGGGGCCGAGCTGCTGATCGGAGTCTCCGGGATCGCGGTCGAGCCTCTCCTCGGCTGGGGACGGGTCGTGCTGGGCGTCTCGGGCGGGGAAACAGCGTGGGGATCCCTCAGCTACTACCTCGCCTCCGCCGCCTGGATCACGGGAGCGCTGTTCCCGTTCTGCTTCTGCATGGGCGCGACCTTCCCGCTGGCAATGGCAGGGATCCGGGCCGCGTTCCCCGACGCATCGCCGAGATCGTTCAGCTTCCTCTACGTCGCCAACGTCCTCGGCGCGATGACCGGGGCGCTCGGCTCGGCATTCGTCCTAATCGAGATCCTCGGCTTCCGCAAGACCCTTCTCGTCGCCGCTGCCGTGAACGTGACAGTCGCGACGATGGCGCTCATCGCCTCGAACAGGCTGGCCGCCGCGCCCCTGCCCGCGCCCGCGTCACGTTCGCGCGACCGCAGCCCGAGCCGGGCTGAGACGGCTCCCCGTCAGACCGACAAGCTCGGTCTTGCCTTCCTCTTCACCACGGGACTCGTGAGCCTCGCGCTTGAAGTGGTCTGGATGCGCCAGTTCGTCCCCTTCCAAGGACCGATGGTTTACGCGTTCGCGACCATCCTGGCGGTGTACCTCTACGCGACGGTCATCGGCTCGCGTATTTACCGCGCCCGTTCGTCGGCACGCGGCGTGGAAGACACGGAGTTCCCCTGGGTCCTCGCGGGCGTCCTGGCGGGCACATCGGGACTTCTGACCCTGCTTGCCGCCGACCCGCGCCTCCCCCTCCCGGTCGGACTCCTGGCCGGCATGGTCCGCGTCGTGATCGGCATCGCGCCTTTCTGCGCGGTCCTCGGGTTCTTCACCCCAATGCTGGTGGACCTCGTCTCGGCCGGAAACCCCGATCGCGCCGGGACAGCATATGCCGTGAACACGCTCGGCTGCATTGTCGGCCCCCTCCTCTCGGGATTCGCGCTCCTGCCATTCCTCGGGGAGCGATGGACGACGGTGCTGTTGATCCTGCCGCTGTTTGCGCTCGGCGCCGCGGGCCACCGCGCAAACGCAGAGATGTCGCCCACGAGAACGGGAGCCGCGTGGCCGGTCTATGCCGCGGTCGTTGCCTCAGTGCTCCTGATCGTCCTGACGAGGGACCTCGAGACGATGTACACGAAGCGCATCGTCCGGCGCGACCACACGGCCACGGTAATCGCGACCGGAGAGGGGATGCAGAGGATGTTGTTGGTCAACGGCGTGGGGACCACGAGCCTCACGCCAATCACCAAGATGATGTCGCATCTTCCGCTGGCTTTGCTCGACCGACCACCGCAGAAGGGACTGGTGCTGTGCCTCGGGATGGGAACCTCCTATCGTTCGATGCTCACATGGGGGATTCCCACCACAGTGGTCGAACTGGTTCCCAGCATCCCGTCCCTCCTCAGCTACTACTATGCCGACGGCGAGGCCGTTCGGAACAATCCGCGAGGTCGGATCGTCGTGGACGACGCGCGGCGTTTCCTGGAGCGCTCCGCTGAGACCTTCGATGTGATCGTGGTCGACCCGCCACCGCCGCCCGAGGCTGCGGGTTCGAGCCTCCTCTACTCGACGGAGTTCTACAACACCCTGCGCCGGCGCCTCGCTCCCGACGGGATCCTCCAGCAATGGTTACCCTATGGGGAGAAGATCGTGATCTCGGCGGTGGCCAAGGCGCTAGCCGAGCGGTTTCCCTACGTTCGGGTCTTCACCTCCGTCGAGGGCTTGGGCTTCCACTTCCTGGCCAGCGGCCGGCTGATACCGAACCGAACCGCCGCCGAGCTGGCCCAGCGACTCCCTGCTGCCGCGGCCAAGGATCTCATCGAGTGGGGGCCGGCTCTGAGCCCCGAACACCAGTTCCTCGCGGTCGTCGGGCGCGAGCTGCCGTTCTCGTTGGTGATCGGCCTATACAAGGACGCACCGGTCCTGACCGACGACCGGCCAGTCAATGAGTACTATTTCCTTCGCCGGCTCGTGAGCCCCCCGACGGCACTCCCGGTTAACCGCTAGATGCCGTCGCCCCGATCGTGCTCTTCGGACAGAGGATCGAATAAAGGCGCCCGTACCCGTTGGCGCCGGTATCGTTGTTCTTGTTTTTCCTGGGACGAGCCATCCTGGCAACCCCTTTCACCATCCGCGCATAGAAGGCTGATGATCCGTTGCCAACAGCACCGTTTCCAACTACCCCTTGACACGCCGGTCAGTCATAGAAGAAATGTCCAAGAATTGAAGAGATGGCCAGCCGGAAACAGGATCGGATACTTGGTCTGAGGCGGATTCGTCGGCAGGCTGATGATTCGATAGCCTTCCCATTCCGCGAGCGCCTTCGCGGTCACCAGGTAGATTCCGTCATCGTGATTGATCCCGACAGCTGGGGCCCGAAACGCGATCCAATATGCGGGAAAAAGTATTGCGATGTAGAACAGGACAAGCGATTTTCTTCCGATATTTTTCACTTGGGGTGAGATTCGCCTCACCTAAGTTTCGGGTGGGTAGATCCGATCGGAAACGCGCCAGATGGCGACGGCGATCAGGGTGCCAATGTATCCGTCGATAGCGTAATGCCACCCGAGGTGGACCGACCCGATCTGTACAAGAACCGCATAAATGATAAAAAAGTATCCGAGCAGTCGATGGATCGACCATGCGGCACATGCGAAAAGGGCTGCTGTCGCGACGTGCACGCTCGGCATCGCCGACACTCCCCCGAAGATCAAATTTTTATTTGCCGTGTTCGCCAGCCACAAACCGTCCTGGAATTTTACTGCAAAGAGGAACCGGTCATCGTGCACGGACCGGAGATATTCCATCAGCGGCAGGAAGGGGTTGGCCCCCGGATTGATCTTCCCGTAGTAACATGGGCCTGCGGAAGACAGCAGGATCGCCATTATCGAACCCGTGATTATCCAGGTCAGGATGAAGCTGATGCAATATCTCGACCGCAACCTCCGCCGAGAGTTGAGGCCGAATCCCGTCAAAAAGAAAAAGAGAAAACCGAACCAGGACACATAAAGGGAATCGATCAACTTGGTCACTACAGGGATCCCGAGGATCGGGTGAAGCAGCGCCCAGGGATGCATCCATCCGTGAAGGTAGTAGTCCATCTTCATAAAGAGTTCATCCCACGAAAACGGATGGATCAGAGGAATCGCCTGCTTCAGATTGCTGAAGGTGCTCAGAAAGAATGTCAACGAAACCATTATGACCATATAACCCGCGACCTGCCTGGACGATAGGGGCGGCCCAAGGGATTTTCCCCTGACTCGTGCTATCCCGGTCCTCCGCTCGATCACCTCCGCAACCACGCGCGCAAGTTGCCGGGCGCCCTTGAGCATAAGCAGGAATCCCAGGTAAATGACGGCACAGAAGGCGAATATCATGAATCGAGAGAATAGGTGGGCAAACCCGTTTCGCTCGATGAAGGCAAGTACCATGTACCCGAAAAATACGTAGACGACCAGGACGATGAAGAACAGGCGATGCTCGTAATAAACCCCGAGTAGGGAATCCGGGAGGCTCTTTCTGGCGGCGGGAACGGCCATTTCAACGCTCATTTCGGCGACCACCGCAGCCCTTTGTGCGCGTGTATCCCTTCCACCAGGGAAAAATCCGTCCTCACGGAACGGATCGTCTCCCCCCGTTGGCGTATGCTGGCCTCCTGGATCGGGCCAAGCCTGCCCGAAGCTTTCGCGAGATAGGGAACCTTTTTCGGGTCGATCCCCATGATCCTCGCACTGGTGGCGTCGACGGCGGGGAGGTTTCGGCCCATCACCAGCACCCCGGCATGATGCGGATTCCCCATGATCGGTCCATCCCCCTCCATCCCGATGATCCCGTCCACGATGCTGAAGTAAGGGCGGACCGTGGCGTTAATGTCCAGGATGCACTTTTCGATCCCTTCGAAATGCAGCGCGTTCTTAGGCCATCCGTAATATGTCCCCGGGAAAAGGCCGAAAAGGTTTTTCATCGAGAGGGTCACACCGGCCCAATGGTGAGTCTTCATCTTGGCCAGAGAGACGACCAAGTCCACTTCACGTAATGTCCTTGGCAGAACAAGGGAGCGAAACCTGCTGAAACCACCCTGGTTCGGCACGCGATATCCGTCGTCATAATTCAGGTCCACAAACCGCAGCTGGTCTTCGATCAGGACGTCGCCCAACCGGGATTCTTCCAGAACCATCTCGGTATCCATGCAATGGCCCGGCCCGTCGCCGACGAGAACTTCCGAAGCCCCGCACCGAAGGAACGCTTCCGCCGCCCCGCGGACAACCAATGGATGGGTATTGATGTGGCCGGCCCCTATATGAGACTCCACCAGGTTCGGCTTGAGAAGGATACGTTTTCCGCGTATCTCCTCCGGAGAAACCGCCAGTTCTCCCAATCCGCGGAAAATAATGGAGGCGATATCCCCGTCGTAGCTGCCCATGCGGCCGATGAAGACATCGGCGGATTCGAGGGAACGCCGGCATCCCGCGAGATTGGGGAAGACCATCGGGGCGAGGATCGCCCCCGTGGCCGCGCGTATCAGGAATTCCCGCCGGGTCAGTTGCCGGTCCAACAGGTTTCCAGGCATCGTTTGCGAATTACGACGCGTCATCCCTTCGCGGTTTCCTCGATGAGCGCGGGATTACCGGAGATCGCAAGGAGGAGAAGGGAACGCTCCTGGGTATTATAAATCCCCCTGCGATTCTGGCGATCGACACATTCGCGGACCCAGTTCATGAATCCGGGAGGACGATCCCCCCACGCCCCCAAACCCAGGAGGCCCAACCCGAGGGAGAGCGGTGTACGGATTCGGCCGATTTCCCTGCCAAGATATTCAAGACTGCGAATCACCTCCCCCTTCGTTACATAAGGACTCAGTGCGGAGAGGGCCACCCCTGTCTGGTCTGGTTGAGGGTATAGTTGGCGTCCGTACACGGAGGTGTTCCCGTAGTTCCATCCCCCCGCGGCCAGTTGCCTGTTCATCAGCATCCTTGCCGCCTCCTCTGCACGAGGATGACGGATTTTTCCAACAGCCCGTAACGCCAGCAGACTGTAAGACGTGGGAGCAACCCAGGAATGGACACCGGCGGTCCAGGACCACCCCCGGATGGAGGTATCATGAGCGACTGGGTCCAATTTCTGCTTCTTCCAGTGTTTCCCCGAAGTACTCAATAGAAATTCAACCGCCCGATTCATATTTTCTTTATGCCGTTCGGAACCATGCCATGCCAGGACCGCCAAGGGCGTCACCCAAAATGCATCCGGGGCATCCGGTGATGTGACCACGCGACCATCCCGCATTTGATCCCCTGCGAGACGGTTCAGGCCTGGTTCGATCAGGTTTTCCCCTTCCCCGGCACTTCTCAAACCGATGATCGCCCAAGCGGTGGCGTCCGTTCGGTAACTCCCCCCGTTGAAGAATGCAAACCCCCCATCAGGGAGCATCCGCTTCTTCAAACCCTCGATCAAAGTTTGCGATGGGGTCATTTCGGGAGCAGGAATACGAAGGGGTAGAGAACTTCCACGGTGCGCCCCGCCGTAGGCTCGAAGGTCCAGCGACGGACCTTGTCGAGGACGGTGCTCACGAACGCAGCGTCGGGTAAGGACCCGTCGGCCGGCTCGGCCCGCTGGACCTTCCCCGACGGGTCGATGCGGAACCGGACGAGCAGCTTCCCGCGAAGGTCGGGGGTTCGCCGGATCGCGTCGGTGTAGACCCCCTCCAGTTCGGGCAGGCGGTCGCGCACCCTTTTGCGGATCATCTCGCGGATCCAGGCGGGGATCGGCTCCCCGGTGGTGTCCCCGGCCCCCCCGAACATCATCGACGCCTCGGTCTCCTTCCCGATCCCCACCGCAGGGCGGCCCGACGCGCGGACGCGGCCCTCCAGATCCTCCAGGTGCTTCCGGAAAATTCCGGGGTGCTCGGGGGCGACAGCGGGGGCGAAATCCCCCGGCCTTGCGGGCCCCTCGTTGGTCCAGTGCCGCACGGGGATGCCGCCGGCCTTCCCCTCCTTTCGCATGACGGGGGCCTCGGGGACCTTCGAGATGCCCGCATCGAGTTTATCGAGCCACCGGCGGGCCTCCTTCTCCACGGGGCGGGACGGGACCGGCGCGCGCGGAGAAACCT
>Ga0315290_10001650_pt1 | contig 15372 bp, 10 predicted proteins | sample YL17G12_0_MG_FD_203627 | JGI IMG/M metagenome (GOLD analysis project Ga0315290, IMG submission 203627) | Sediment microbial communities from Yellowstone Lake, YNP, Wyoming, USA - YL17G12_0 | ecosystem: Environmental > Aquatic > Freshwater > Lake > Sediment | place: USA: Wyoming | collected... | reverse complement strand
GGACGCCTTGTGTTGCTTGTTCTCCGGGTAAAAGGGAACGGGGGTAACAACATCTCGCCGAAGACGGGCGATGTAGAAGGCGCCGAGCGGGTCCAGGTGCTGAGCCCTGGCGATGTCCGCGATCTGTTTGTCGCTGCTACTCTCGTGCCTGACAATCAGGTACTTGAGATAGAGCTCGGCCGGGCTACGTCTAACCACCAGCCAGACGTTGCCGCAAAGTCAAGGACTTGGCAACCACTAGGATGTGAAGGCCAAGACCTTCAGACCTTCAATGACCTGCTCGGTCGACTTGATTGCCTTCTCCAAGGCACCGACCGGCACCGCCGACATACCCAGGCGGGCGGACAGAAGCAGCTCACACATATGCCCCTGGGCTTCATCAATTTCTGGCAGATACGCCACGAAAGTTGACATGTTTTCGGGGTTGACGAACCCGAGCGAGAGGACCGTATCGACAGCGGTGGGGTCAGTCAGGAAGGCCGCCTCCTTGAAGAGGGGGCGCCGCAGGTCAGGGAAGTACCTGGACGCCGCCTTGACCCTGGCCTCGGCAACCTGGTCTTCAGCCAAGGTGATGGCCCTCCCCACCTTCACGTAGGTGAGGCCATCCCCCACCATGGACTGGCCGAGCTTCTCGATGGCGCAGTTGGGCTCCACGCCCAGGGCGGTCAAGAGGAACATGGCGCCATCGACGTCGAGACCATGCTTGTGCTCAGACGCAACCTTATCCAAGGCCAGGCCGTCAAGCGCGAACAGGCCAGACCGGCTGCCCCGCACCGACACGGACTCGAGGTAGCGACCAACCTCCGCCTCCTTATCGAAGTCGTCCTCACCACCGATGAGATCGACCGGATCGGTACTGTCGAGCGGGCTCCAGCGCCAGTCCTGGGGGATCAGGAGCTTACCGTCCGGCGTCTGCATGATGACCTGGATGCCGGGCTGCTGCGATACCTCAACGGGGCGGCCGTCGAAGGTCTCGCCTACCATGTTGGTGGGCTCCCCCGGCATCGCCGTGGTGGCCTTGAAGGTCAGGGGGATCGTGGCCTTGATCTTCTCTCCGTCGGCCTTGAAGAAGAACCCGTGGCCCTTGGGTGAGCCAGTTGGCAGGTTCATCACTTTGCCCGCCGGGATACCTACGATGTCCGATTGGACGGCTGACACCGTACCGTTCGTGAACAACGAGATGGGCAGCTCCTTACCGTCGATGTCCAGCAGGTTCGAGAGCACGACACCAAGATGCTCATGCCCGTTACTGTCGTGTACCTTGTACAGCCCGGAGTGTGTGACAGACCCAGCCTTCGGTCCCTCTTCAGCTTCAGGCGTGATGGTATCGGCACCCTCCCCCATGGTGACGGCACCGTCGGTGTCGACGGCCAACGCCACCTTCTCACCGAACCGGGCGATAACATCAGACCGGTTGATCACCTCGTTGTAGGGCTTCCAGTACAGATGACTCGCAACCTTGATGGCGTAGGCTCCATCATCGAGACGACGAACCTGTGCGACCGTCGGCTGCACCAGATCGTCAAACATGCCAGCGACCTTCTCGAGAGACCCAGCTGATGGGTCATGGTCGAGCAGCAGCTTGATCGACGGGTATGTCGCGGCCGCATTCTTGGAGAAGGCCGCGCTCATCCCCGGCTCCTGCAACGCATCGGTGAACTCGAGGTAAGCGTTGACCCCGATGGTCGGGAGAATCGCCTCGAGCACCGACGCCGTCTTCTTGGCGGCCGCGTACTTGTTGATGAACTCACCGAGGTTGCCGGGACGGAAGTCCACGGTCACGGAGTGCTTGCCGGGGCGCGCATGGGTGCGATCACCGGCCAGGTAGTCATCGATGGCGCCGGCATTCTTCTCGGTCAAGGCCTCGGTCTCGAGGTATCGCTCGAGCTCGGACTTGGCTTCCGACTGCTTACCGATCCCCGTCGACATCGCCATGCCACCGCCACCCATCCCGTAGTTCTGGCGGTAGGGCGGGTAGAGCTGACCGATCATCGATTGGTCGCCGGGGGTCCTGGCGGTCACGTCGAAGGCCTGGGGCCGGAAGATGGCCTGGCGGAGCCGTGTCTCAGTCAACGGAATGATCTTGGAGTCATCCGTGACCAACAGGTCCAGTGGCTGAAGCATCCCCTCGCGGATGACGATCGGAACCCTGACCGTCCTGATGCCCGCGGCCTGCAGCTGCTCAGGGGAGCTCCCGCCCGGTGCCTCGGTCTGGTTGGTGATGGCGATGTGGCCAAATCCGTAGCCCTTCTCGCCGTCGGCCCGGTCCATCTCGACGTGGGGCTCGAAGTCGGCGATGTACGGAATCTGCTTATGCAGCTCCTGCATGATCTCCATGGGCCACTTGTTCGGGTCCGGAGGAAGCCGCATTTCCACGGCGGTCTTCTCAAGATACTGGGCGGGCTCGAGGAACAGGGACTGGACCATGGTGGGATTCTACCTTGCTACCGGGTTAGAACGGCAGGCCTAGATTCCTAGAAACAGGAAGTCGAGACCAGCCGCGACACTCAGGTTGGGGCCTTTCGCCACAAACATGTAGCCAAAGGCCGTATCGCCAGGACCGATCGAATTGAGTCCGAATGTAACACCAGACGCAAACTTGGCTGCAACATCAGTGCCGAGCGTGGCCAGCGGCGCCGATGCCATCTCCAGCAGGATAAGGGGACCCGCCGAGACACTGGCCTGGATCTGTGCAGCCAGCTCGATCACCGGAATCTTGATGGCCAACATAGCCTGGACCGCCAGGTCTAGAAGGCCGAGCTGAATCTGCAGCGATGCCGCCAGGTCGAGTGACGCCGCAATGCTGGCATCCAACGAGAACGAAATGCCCGGCATCGTAAAGCCCACGGCCAAGGCCGCTTGTATTGCGGCCTGAAGCGCAATCGATGCGTCCAATAGCAGTTGGAGACTGATGGTCGGCAGGGTCAGGCCAAGACTTGCATCCAATGCGAAGTCAAGCGACGCGCTTAGCTGAAGCTGCAGTGACGCTGACAATGGCCCGAGCGAGATGTTGAGGAATGCATCAAGCTCTGCACTCAACGGCAGCATCAATGCGGCGGCAGCACTGGCCGCGAAGTTGAGCTCCCCAAGGGTGCCGCCTGCTACTTCATTTACGGCTGACATCAGACCAACACGTTAGCTCGTCCGTTCAAGATGGCGCCACCAGCACTGGCAGGTGCCGCTGGATTCAGTGCCGAGACCACAGGTGCTGGTCCCGTCGCAGTCATGGCGATCAACAGACCAGGCGGTATCTGCACAACAACAGAGCTGCCTACGAATGCGACGCCCTGGGTACCAGCTCCGATCTTCACGACCTTGCCGGTCAGTGTGAGCAGCGACCCACCATCCACGGTCACGTCCTGCTCGCCCTTCAGCACCAAGCTCTTCTTGGTCGAGATCGAGATGTTATCGTCGGCCCGGACAATCAGTTTCTTCTTGGTGGCGAACACTATGGAACCAGCAGACCAGAGATACCCACCGCCAACACTATCGAAGGCGAACTGCATCTTGGCCGATGCCTGCGTCGTCCCAGTGTTGGCACCGGTATCGGCTTCGATATCTTCGGGCGAGATCACTACCTCATAGATGATGGGGTTGGCCTTGGCTCCGATCGCCTCTTTCGATACATCACTCTGGCCAACCTCATTCACCTTGATACCAACTGGGCTCTTGATGGTACCGACCGACACCCTGACCGTCGCGTTCTTCTCGGTAGCGTGAAGTCGAAACGTCTGTGTGTGCGTGGTCGGTGGAGTCGTCTCACTATCCGCGGTCGATACTGCCCAGCTGATTGCTCCACCCGTGTTGTAGTGGTGATAGTTCTGCGAGATGTCCGTGACGATGTTGTTGATGGGAATGTAGAGCCGTTGGGCCAGCGCGGTTGATCCGATCTGAAGGACTCCGCCTCGGTGCATGATACAGAAGTTGCCGTCCCGACCCTTCATGTAGATGTCACCGGGCTTCGGTCGAGGACGACCACCCGAGTAGGTTGACCCTGAGAACGCGATGGCTCGTCCTGCCGTCGCATCCACCGCGGTGGCGGGGGTGGTGCCAAACGGTGCATCATCAGTACCAACATCACTGAGTGTGGTGGCTGGCATGATGAACCCGATGACGACCGGAGGAGGCCCATCACTGGGGATGGCGAGCAAGCACTTGGCCCCGAGCTCCGGGAACATGTAGACACCCTCACCGCTATTGGGGTGGCAGTAGGGAGTCATGACCTGGATGTTCAAGAAGAACCGACGGTCAAACTGTGTGCGAACATCAACGGTCCAGGTCGCCATGTTGATATCCACGATCTTGGCTTCGTGGATAAACGCGGCGGTCGCACCCTCCGGCTGAATCCAGGGGACTCGAAACGAGCCCCTGACCATGGGGTTGCCTTGCCCCCCAGTGCTTACGCCTTTTAACGACATGGTTTCTCAGTAAGAGTGGGTTGGCACATTCTTCAGATGTCCAAGCCCAGGTGTCAGCGCCTTGGCCGAGGTCATACCGAACTCTGCACCGTACGCGATACCAGGAACAGGGTGCGTGCCGTGGATGTGAGATACCCCCGCGGTTGCGGCGGCCTGCTGCAGAGTAGAGGTGAGCCGGTTATGCTGCAGCTTCGCCATCCAATCCTCATGAACGTCAAACGGAATCATGTCAACACCCTTCAGAATAGGGGTGTGCTCGATCGGCTTCCTGCCAGCCTTTATGAGCTCGGCGTTCATTGCCTGCACCTTCGATGCAGATTGGAACTCACCGTGCAGGATACCTTCTGCATCACCAGGGTCACTGATCTTGGTCAAGTTACCAATGGCCTTGACGATGGTCTCGACATGACCACGCCGTACGCCCTCTTTCTTGTAGAGACCGTGTAGCTCATCGACCAAGAAGTTCTGGACCTTCTCCATGCTCCTGGTTGCCTTGTACAGATCGTGAGGATTGATCACGGTGCGGTTGGGATCTGTAAACTGATGCCCAGGAGTAACGGACATCCCAACGACCGGAGGCTGCCAGGGCTTGTACCCGCTGAGCTCATCTGCTCTCGGCAGACTCTCATGTAGCAGTCGACCGTGACGGTCTTTGTTCACGTGGTACGCGGTCTCACCAACCCAGATGTTCGCACCAGTCGCATCCCTCTCAATCTTTTTGATGACACCAGACTGACGCGATAGCACTGCTGAGTTAGGAATCTTCTTCGCCAACTGGGTCAACTGCTCGATGCGGGTGAAGTCATCCGTGAGCGCCTGGCCACCAGTACTGACAACACCGCCGCTGTGAAACGCCTTCAAGCTCAGCTGAATAGAACGCTCACCCAATGACTGTGCGGCCAGCAAGCCCAAGTTGGTTCCTACATTATGAAGCTTACCTGTCGGAGAAACGCCGGCACACAGCTGACACAGACCGACATGATGCTCGCACTTCAGAGGACTACGAACCAGCAGGCTGGCACTCTTGTCTGCTTGTCGGATCTTGCCAATGACGTTCGGGTCTAGCGTGGTTCCGGCAGGGACGACCAACCCCTTGGCAGAGAAGTCACGAGCGAGGATTCGATCGTGTATATCGCTCGAGGTGGCAGGCAACGCGATACCATGGCTTGTTCCACAGTCGTGACCCGCCACAACCAGGTTAACGGCCGTCGACATCAGCTGCTTGGACAGGGCACCGGGCTCTCGAACCTCCTGAACCTTCATGACGGTACCGCGACGAGCTCCACTCATCTGGGTCCAGTAATCGGCGACACTCAGACCTTCGGAGTACGACTTCGTTATCGCATGCGGGATGGTACGACCAGAGGCATCGGTAACAAGGATCGGAGCCAACACCATCTGCTTGTACTGGTTCCAGCTCGGCTTCGTACCGGCCATCTGCATGATCGCCAGGTTAGACGGATCCCTATGCATCTTTACTTTGTGGGCAGCGTCTACGTCCTGTCCAGCTCGAAGCCAGATATCAATGAGCTTACGTTCGCGCTCACCAGATGAAATCCTAGCGTTATCCAGAGCGGCAACTTCTTGACGGGCTTTGTTGAAGATTGGATCTCGAGTCGACCTGTCCGGTGAGAAGTCATCAAGAGAGAGGGTGTGTGTGGTCGTCGGGATGAACTGAACGTTCTTGCTTTGATTCTCCTTGGCGATGATGGCGGTGGGGCCCTGGTGATTCGGGTGTCGAAGCTCAATCGCACCAAACGACATGCCAGTACCCAGGTCTTTGAGCTTGTTGGCGTGAACACCAAGCTCCGCCGCATGATCCTTGGCCAGTGTCGTAAAGAGACTGTTCAACCCCTTACCGTCGATTGGATCTGACCCCCTGATGATTCCGTCCTTCATGGCCGTGGGTAGTGCATCGGCCAAGAGCAACCGGCCAACGGTCGTCTTGGTACCGGCAATCGAGACAGGATCGTTCACATGCAACGACCTGGACTGGGTCGCTTTGATAGCCTCGGCTGGTGATCCGAAGGACCGTGCGGTGCCAGGCCTGTTGGTGCTGAGTTTGTACAGACCGAGTGCGCTCTCAAGCGTAGGCTGGTACATGACCTTGCCGGTCGCTTCGTTGAAGAGGTTGTTCGAGGGAAACATCTTCCTCGCTTCTTCAACAGCGTCACGCCCTATCGGAACGTACGCCGACATGGTGTCACCATCGAAGTCGGCGTTGAAGCCACCGGTTACGAGTGGGTGAATCTTGATAGACCGCCCCGCCACAAGCTTCGGCGTAAACGCCATGGCTGAGTGCTTGTGTAGCGCAGGGTCACGCTTGAGAATGACTGGGCGCTCCTGCATGACGAGCTCGAGAGCTCGGCGCACCGCCTTGTTATCATTCTTGATCAGCGACTGTGCCTCAAGTGCGTGCGCGGCCGCACCGGTCTGAATGAGCTTGTTGACCACGAATGGCTTGTACAAGGTCAGCGCCTTCTTCTCGGGAAGACCTACCTCATCGAGCGCCAGGGATGGCTCAGGAACGATCACAGATCGCATCGACAGGTCTTGCCGACGGTTCATCAAGACGCTCTGGAAGTACCCCTCCTTGACCCTGGTTCCATGGATCTGATGAAGGATTCCTTTCGGGTCGTCATCTCCGATCTTACCGATGCCTACGATGGCCCTCATACCGTCGTAGGCGTTTTCACGCAGATCACGCAGACGCTCTGGAGCCAGGTTCTTACGGAGCGCTGGGTCTCCAAGCTTCTCGTTGACCTGCGCGAACTGTGAGTACAACCCATTGATGTCGGCCCACTTGATCTTGCCGTTCGGTAGGACAGGTGCTGGGCGCATTATGGGGGGCATGATCGGAAGGTTGTGTAGGACGTAGGCGTCCTGCGCCTTCATGCCGAGCTGGTCTAGAGCTCTCAGGTACTTGACCTTCTTGACCATGTGGTTCACAGCAACGGCCTCTACGCCCTTGTTGTTGACCAACGCCTTCAGCTGCTTGGTGCTAGCCGCCAGGTCCTTCTGAACATCGATCTGACTAAGCATGTGGTTGATGGCCGGGCCACCAGTCAGGGAACCTGCGGTACCCAGCGTGACCACACGACCGGTGGTGGTGAGCCCACTGTGTCCGGTGACAACAGCCTCGTAGTCCTTCTCTTTGAGCCCAGTCAGGCTGGTGATCGCGTGCTCATAGATAGGGTTGGGAATCGGCTCTGCAAGCTTGATGTGCGACCACTTCCGCCCACCGTGCCCACCCGTAAGAGTCGAATCAAAGAGACCACCGGGGCGTGGCTTGAGCTCACCGTTCTTGTCCATCTTGGACTCGAGCAGGTCCATGGGCTTCGGAAGAGCTCCACTGGACATCGACAAGATCTGCCGATTCGTCAACGGGCTGAGCTGGAACGTATGTCCGTTCTTCTCGATGTTGATTCCAGCTCCCTTGAGCATGTCCTCGAACCGCTGGAACGAGTACGTCTTCTTGGGCGCAGGTATGGGTGTGCCGTTCTGAATGGCGTTCCACACATCCTTGTGCTGTGACGCCCACCGCTTACCCTCGTTGGGCTGCGGGTCAATACCCTCGCTCTTCCAGGTCTGCATCTCCCGGATGTTGGCCTTGGCACCATGAGCCAGCAGAGCGTTCTGCGTGAACGGGTCGATGCTCTGACCTGCGGTCTTGCCTCCCTGCGATGGGATGAGGTTGGAGTCGTAACGCTCCATCTCTCCGCCGCCACCTATCATGCCGGAACGAGCCGCGATCTTCTTGTCGACCTGATGCGTCAGCTTCAGCATGTACTGGTAGCCAACCAACGTCTTGCCAAGCGCCACACCAGTGACCGGGTCATGGAGGTCTTCGGTGTCACTGATTCCATGCCGACCGAGTTCGTGCTTGACCGTAGCGACCGCATCCTTGTTGTCGAAGTTATCGACGATGTAGGGCTTCCCGGTCTTCTCAGCGATCTTGGCTGCAGCGGTCTCCAAGATCTGACCGATGTTGACACGACCAGGAACGCCAAGCGGGTTGAGCGCGACCTCAATGGGCTTGTTGTCCTTGGTCTTGGGCATCTCATGATCTGGAAGGATCAACGAGACGATGCCCTTGTTACCGTGTCGTCCCGTGATCTTGTCGCCGACCTGCATGGGCTCGATCGTACGGACGTGGACACTTTGGTTACCCCACTTGTCCTTGACGACAGCCACAACCTCACCCGAGTGGTCTGATTCCCACTTGACGCTATTGTCCGTGTGGATACCGGAGAGGCTTCTACGTGCCGCACCAATACCCATACGGTCCTGTAGCTTGTACGGACGCATCGCCAAGATGAGTGGATCACCAGGCTCTACGCGTGTCCCTACCCTAACGAGACCATCTGCCCCCAGTTTGCTGTATTGATCGCGGCTGTACACCGTAGGGTGCTGAACTTGGAATGACTTGGTATTCAACACCGTCTTGTCATCCGTCATGATCGACGGCTTATGCAGATGCATGCTCGACAGCTTCTTGGCAGCAGTCTCGCTGATGACAACACCATCCTCGAAGTTGTACCCCCTGAACGGTACATAGCCGACGCGAAGGTTACGGCCCAGCGCAAGGGCACCATCCTTCATGAAGTTGGTATCGGCAACGTTCTGACCCGCCGTGATCTTGTCACCGACATTAACGGTTGGTGTCGAGTGCAGCACCGCCTTCACATCATTGAGCGGGAAGTTATCGTACAGGTGCACACTGTGAACCTTGCCGGACGCCTCTTTGATATCCACTCTCTTGGACGTGACCTTGACCACAGAACCGGCAACCAACGACGGGTGCCCCGACTGCTTGCCAAGTAGCTCTTCAAAAGTACGACTACCTGGTTTGTCCGACCCGGTACCAACCTGAACAAAAGGCGCTTCTCTATCCTGTAGCGATACCGCCTGTGAGATGTGCCCCGACGCATAGGTTGCTCTGTTGCCGGAGTTACTACTGAGGAATGGGATCAGGTTAGACGCAGCGCTGAACAGCATCGATGGGTGACGCAGCACGTACTGAGCGGACCCAAAGGAGCCGGTCTCGACCTTGTTATCAGCCCCAGTCAACTGTACAGACCTACCAATGGGGGTTGGCACCCCGTTCTTCCAGGTAACTTGATCGGGCATCACTACCCTGGCGGCCAGCACCTCCTCAGAAGAAAGCAAGTCAGTCTTGCCTGTCTTGATGTTGTACATCTGGATCTTGGCGACGTTGCCTATCTTCTGCACACCGAGCGGTAGATGGAGAACGACACCACTCTTCTCAGACTCAGGCGTGTGGATGGGATCGATGAACCCGAGATGGCTCGGATTGATGAACTTCACCTCATCGTTGATCTGCTCGTTCTTCTTGATACCACCGTCACCCGTCACTGTTGTCTGCCTGGCGTTGGACAGCATCTCGACAGGATTGATCTGACTCGGTGTAGAAGACAGACTGTTCTTCGTGAACGTGTCCCTGATGGGGGCGTTGAACATGTCGAACTTAACGACATCTCGAACACCTTCAGCGAAGTTGATCTTCCTGGCGAACTTGTTCTTGATGTCTCGCTTGGTCGTCCAGTGGGTCAACTTCGCATGCATGAAGTCGGCGGTCGACCGTAGGTCTTTGAACTTCAAAGAGTCACGATCATCCTCGGGAGCTCCACCATGCACCTTCAGCATCTTGTGGGTAGCGGCGGTCAAGGCCTCGCCACTAACAAAGCTGAATGGCTTGCCCAGAGTTACCTGAGACGCATCAGGTCGCAGCCCTGACTTGGTAAGGGTGTCTACAAGGTAGGCGTGTGCGGTGGCTGAGTCTGCGGGCGGAGTCTTCTTGTCTGCTCGGTAGAACTTATCGACAGCAGATCCCACACCACGCGCCTGCTTGTTGGCGTTGAATATCTCTTTGCCCCAGGTCTTCTCTAACGTCGTGTCATCGACACCCATCGCCTTGATGATCGGGTACGCCGGGATGGCCTTGCTAGTACTCCGAGTCATCAGGAACTGCTTCGTGTCGGGGTCGAACGTTATCTTGAACGGTGCCTTGCCTGCGATGTTGAACTGGGTCTCGAGCTTGCCGGTCTGCTGACGGCGGACGTAGGCGCCGGGCTTCAACTGCCACTGGTTGGCAATCTGGTATTCCTGACCGTCCAGGATGAAGCTGTGTCGGCGAGTTGGCTTCGGGATCTCGGCGACCCGCATGGTTTTGGCGTCGATGACTTTTCCGGTAGCGTTGTCGACGAGTCGCATCTTGGCAAACACTGGAGCGGTCCAGGAGCTGCCCTCCATCTTGGCCTTCTTCTGGCTCTCGATGTCATCGGCGGCGGCATCCTCATCCCGAACTTCCAGCCCATCCAGCAGCAGCGTCTTCATCTTTCCTTGCACGGGAAAGTGCTCGGAGATGCCAGCAAGAGCTCGTTCTTGAAGGTCTTTGTAAACGTCCGTGTGCCTGATGTGCGCCATCGTCAGCCATTCTAGCCCAAAGGCTCGACGGTACGCGAGTCGAGATTACGGGATAAGAGTTTCAGAGGAGACTACATGGCTGACCCCAACAAAAGATACGAAGATTCTGGGGACGTATTCGCGTCCGAGCTCCAAGAGCTTTACGAACCTCCGGCACCCGAGCCCGAAGATAACAAAGGAGAAGAGTGATGTTTCTTCAGTCGTTCCTGATCGGAGGCGCCATCGGCCTCTGCAACGGAATCTTGCTCTGGCTCGGAGAGAACCAAGCCCGTGATAGTAAACCCGTACAGTGAGTACGTGCCCGTAATCCCAGGGACCAGAATGCTGGCCACGGATTACGGGCTGACGGGAGCAGAGATCGTAGACATCACCAACGACCAGCGCACCTGGACCGCTGTGGGTTTCTACGCCCCTGTCCCTGAACGATGTCTCGGGGGCATTCGAATCAAGCTGCTCGACCAGAAGGGGTTCACTACCTTCTGTAACCAGCGTGACTTCGAGATCTTGCTCGGTATCGCCAAACCGGGTGACTTCTGCAAGTGGACGGGGAAGCCGTACCCACACCCCCATGACGATGATGACTGGTTCGGCCTCTGCATGGACCTAGTGGACCTGCAGGATGACCTGTTCGAACGTGAGCTCGCTCTGAGAGCCGAGACTGCGGCGTTGCCAGAATCGTCCGAGATACTTCGGCGCATTCACCCAAACACAACACGTGATGGCGAGGACTATTGGATACTCCTTCGTGATCACGACATGATGACAGGGGTCGGTCCAGACACCCGCATCGAAACGCTATACGACCGATGGTCCTGTGTATCGCGGGACTGGTTGGATTGGATGAGAGTATGAGGGAACAGACAGACGAGGACGACGAGTTGTTCAGAACCATCATGAAGACCGAGCATAACTGCTCGGCCTGTGATGACCCGCTCTGCTACACCGATGAGGTCGTGGTGATAAAGGTGGTGGCGCCATCTTTCGAGAATGGCCTCTTCACCTATGCAGACGCCGAGGCCGATGATGGCGACTTCCTGTATGAACCCAGGTTTGCAGACTACGGGTGCTGGGAAGATGCAGCCAATGAGGTGGGTGAGCTGGTGGAAGACTTGCCCCCCATAGAAGATCCAGCTGCCGTGCTGCTGTGCAAACTCTGCAGCAGTGGCATCTTACTTGGGGAGCTCATGGGGCTGGTGACGATGGGTGAACTTCACTGTTCTCAGCGTTCTCCAGATATCGCTTCAACTACTATATTCGAAGCGCAAGACCCTGACCCAGTAACAATCTGCATAGTCTGCCTGCGCAAACTGTCTGACGAGTTCCTAGATCTATGGGACTCGGTCGGTCAGGGGGACGAGTGTGAAGAGGGCGCCACGATTCGATGCTGGAGACTCAGTTGTCCTGGAGCAGCCGCCTGTCTGCTGAAGTGCTCATGACGAAGATCAAAATGTCAGAGCACGCTTTGAAGCGACTCCGTGAGAGATGGCCGTCGGCGAACTCGCTGGATGACCGGTTCCTCACAGAGTTGCTTCTTAGCCAAATAGAACAGGCAGACGTAGTGAACGATGCATATGACACGGCAGGTGGTCGGTACTATCCAATCAGTCTGCAGGGTGAAGATGGGTATGCCGTCGTCAAAGACGGAGCTGTAAAAACTGTAATGCCAACCCGATACTGTCAAGAAGTGGATGAGGTAAGAAATGGCCGCAAAGAAACTTGAAGTCAAACGCGCGACTGTGGAACGGCACTTTGTCGATCTGACAACCCTGGTGATATCGACACCCCAGGACAACCCGGCGGACCCGAAGTGCCGCTGGGGATTGCCTACGGTGTTCTGGGGAGGATCTGGGATCGGCAAGTCCGATCAGATCCGACAGGCTGGAGCTCGAGCTGGCCTGCACGTTGAAGTACTGATGCCGGGCCAGCAGCAGCCTGAGAACTTCTCAGGTGTCCTGATCCCCAACCCCAGTAGCCCCGAGGGTGTCACCATCCAGTGCTTGCTGCCGGCGGTCCGGCGACTGAACCGTCTGGGCAAGGGTATCCTGTTCGTCGATGAAGCGGCCAACGCTCCACCGGCCGTTCAGGGTGCGATGCTCGGCATGCTGCTGGACCGGATCGTGGGGGAGACCGATATGGCCCCTTTGATTCGTATCCTGCTGGCATCGAACCCGCCGGAACTTGCAGCCGGTGGATTCGGCTTCGAGCCACCCACCGCCAACCGCATGGCCCACTGCTTCCTCGGAGCGCCCAGCTGGGAGGCGTGGAACCGGTGGTTCATGTCCAAGAACCAGCCGATCAAGCCGACTGGTGAAAGCCTGGAACCGATCATCATCAACGCGTGGCCCACGATCTACCCTGCGGTCCAGGGCATGATCTCTGGCTTCCTGAACGCTCACTCAACAAGGCTGTACGAGCAGCCCGGAGCCAACAGCCCAGAAGGTGGCTATGCTTGGCCAAGTCCCAGGACCTGGGACATGGTTAGTAAGGCGATGGCTACTCGCCGAGCTCTGAAGCTACCGGAGGAGTTGGATAACATCATATGTGCAGGACTGGTCGGAACAGGTGCCTCCGATGAGTTCTCGACGTACAGACGCGATGCGGACTTGCCGACTACTGAGGACGTACTGGCAGGCAAGTGGAAGATCGATAAGAAGCGTATCGACAAGACCCACGCAGTGCTGGGTTCGTTGGTGCCTTACGTCGGTATGCAAGCAGAGGGCAAGCTGCGCTACGAAGCAGCCGTGAAGGTCTGGGCAATACTAGATCAGGTCTGTGATGCCAACCTCGCCGACATCATCACCGACCACGTCGAGATCATGATCAACAACTACCAGCTGGGTATGACCGGCAAGGCTCCGGACGATGTCAAGAAGGCGGCCGAGAAGGTCGTCAAGCGTCTCTCCCGAAGTAAGGTCGGTGAGTACATGGGTACGCCGTGACCGAAGAGGAGATTGAGAACAAGTGTGCGCAGGCCCTGGAGAACTCCAGGGCCCTCGTCCGCTTTCGAGCCCCCTACGTCATGAAGACTCTGTATGGATTGATCCCTCACCTGGTACCAGGACTCGACACCTTGGGGGTCAGCCGCAACATGGTGCTGGTCGTAGACCCAGCCTGGTATATCAAGCTGTCGACAGAGGAGCAGGGTGCCTGCCTGATGCACGAGATCTCGCACATACTTCGAGACCTTGATCGTCTTGCTCAGTTCCCCAACAAGGATAGGGCTAACCAGGCATTCGATATCCCCATCAACCACAGCCTTCGAGAAGGTGGATGGAAGTTACCCAAGACCGCGCTGTACCCAGAGACCTTTGGGTTCCCCGTGGGTCTTACTGGTGAGCAGTACTATGACCTGCTCGAGAAACACAGCGATGAGGTTGAGAAGAAACTAGAAGGCACACAAGCCGGTCTAGGCGCTGGTAAGTGCGGTAGCTGTGCGGGTAACGCAGTGGATAAGGCGCTGGAAGAGGCACTCGACAAGTCCATCGGACGGACAACCGCTGATGTCGACCACATCCGGCACGCAACCGCCAAGGACATTCAAGAGGCGGTGGCACAGGGGCGAGGCACAATACCTGGGACACTCAGCGAGATACTGCCTCCTGACCCAGACGCACCCAAGAACAAGATATCGTGGAGGGTCAAGCTCTCGAGGATCCTTCGGCGGTGTACGGGCCGGACAATCGCAGGTCGTGCCGACTACTCGTACAAGCGGCTGGCTAGGAGCTCGTTCCTGACCGGCATGATCAAGCCGGGAATGGTCTCGCATGCACCGATCATTGCGTTCGTCGAAGATACCAGCGGCTCCATGGGGCACGAGCAGACCAGAGAGGCTCGTCAGCAGGCGGTCGATGTCATGAAGCAGCTGGGCATCGAGTCAGCCTGGTGGATCAGTGCAGACGCTGCTGTTGCAGCTCCTCCACGTATCCGACGGTTGAAAGAGATTCGTGAACTACCGATTGAAGGACGTGGCGGCACCGACTTCAGTCCGGCAATCGCACTGGCCCAGACGTTACGGCCAAGACCCGACATCCTCATCTACTTGACCGATGGGGATGGTGCGGCACCGGCAGAGCCACCACCCCGCATGGAAGTGGTCTTCTGTATCGTCCCCAGCTACTACAACCAGTCGCCCGCCGATTGGGGCCACACCGTCATCATCAAGGACGAGGTGGCGTAAACGCAACTCCGACGCGGTTTCGGGCATAAGAATCATGGAGAACAAGCACAGCCATGCCGGTTGTGAGCTCCAGGAGAACTACTATGGACAAAACCGAAACGACGGACAACGGCACCTCCAAAGCTACCACCCCGAAGGTCGAGGCCTTCAAGGATGCCTTCAAGATCGACTGGCAGGTGGAGGCCGACAAGGCAGCGTCGGCGCAGAAGGAGCGGCGGGCGGTGGAGGCGGCTGAGGCGAAGGTCGAGACCGACAAGTCCTCGGCCCGGCTCAATGCGGCTCGAGCTGAAGAGCTCGAGATCAGGGCGAAGATCATGATCTTCGCCCTCG
>Ga0315290_10001648_pt1 | contig 15375 bp, 15 predicted proteins | sample YL17G12_0_MG_FD_203627 | JGI IMG/M metagenome (GOLD analysis project Ga0315290, IMG submission 203627) | Sediment microbial communities from Yellowstone Lake, YNP, Wyoming, USA - YL17G12_0 | ecosystem: Environmental > Aquatic > Freshwater > Lake > Sediment | place: USA: Wyoming | collected... | reverse complement strand
AAACCCACAATCGACCAAAATCGGTTTTGCAGTGCATCGCGATATCCAGGCACGCGCCGCGATAATTGAAATCCAGGACCGTAAGATACTACTTAAAGAAGGACAGTGGAGCCGCTGGCTTAAACTGGAATTCGAACTGACCATGCCTTTTTTTTTGCCCGACAAAAACCTCAGTGGAATATGCCGTTTTTACCTCCAGGAAGTTGCTCCCAACTTCCGCCTCTACGTCAGCCCTATTAACACCGACCCATCCGAACCGGCACTTAGAATTACCGAGCCACCGGAGTTTATAGAAAAAATTTCAGACAAATTGGGATTGTTCTACACCACTGGGTTCCAGGAAGATCACAAAGCACTGTCAACAAAAATATTCGTCGAGGACGAATTTATCACCCAGGCCGGTATTGTGCTCGAAGAGCGCCTTAACCTGCTGGAATACGCCCTGGAAAACTATGACGACGGCTTGTTGTTCTTTTACTTCTCCAGTACCGACCTGCAGGGCCACATGCTATGGTGGGACTCAGACGATAAACACCCGGTCCGTTCCACAGCCGAGGCAAAAAGATGCTTTCTCCATCTCCAGAACATCTACCGAAAAATGGATGACGTGCTCGGACGAATCGTCAAACGTTACGGCGATCAGGCCACCATTATGGTGATGAGCGATCACGGCTTTGCCAATTTCAAAAGGCAGTTCAACCTCAATACCTGGCTGCGGAACAACAGCTATATCGCCCCAGCAGACGCCTCGGGAATATTGAGTGACGTTGACTGGTCTTGCACCAGGGCGTACGGCTTGGGTATTAACGGACTGTATCTTAATCTTAGCGGACGGGAACGGGACGGTATTGTACAACCGGGTCGGGAACGGGAAGAGCTTATCGCCGAGCTGATAAGCAAACTCCAGGCAGTCACAGACGTTAATGGCAACAGGGTGATCCGCGAGGTGCACCGCACCGACAAGGCATATTCCGGACCCGCTACCGGATTGGCGCCGGACTTGATCGTCGGTTACTGTCGCGGCTACCGCGCTTCATGGGCTACCTGTCTGGGCAAGATGCCCAGGGAGGAGGATGTGCTGCTGGATAACGACTCAGCATGGAGCGCCGACCATTGTGCCGATGTCTCGGAGGTGCCCGGTGTCCTCTTCAGTAACAGACCCATTGCCGCCGATAAACCATCGCTGGTGGATATGGCGCCATCTATTCTGACAGAATTTGGCTTGAAGATTCCATCGACGATGACAGGAAAGAACATTTTTACGACCCAGGCGTAATAAACCAGATAGGCATAGACCTATAATGAATGAAAATGTCGGGTACAATGATACCCATTGGGTATAGCAATTGAATTAGGAGTTATCGCACATGGCCAAGATCAAGATCGACTCGAACCTTTTTGATCGTCTCAAAAAGGCCGCCGAAGTAGCCGGCTACAGCAGTACCGAAGAATTTGTCACACACATAATCGAAAAGGAATTGGCTAAAATCGAAACTGACAACGTGGACGAAAACGTCGCGGATCGCCTACGCGGACTGGGGTATATTGAATGATGGACTTTCTCACCGGCGTTATAGCCTGGATAAACGTGCTGGCCAACAGCCTGGGCTGGCTTCTACTGGCGCCGATAGCCGTACTGCCCGGATGGTTATCCAACACCATTATCTCCGCAGTAACCGGAGTGTTGTTACTGCTTATTTTCAAATACACTTCCAATCAGCTTGCTATCGGCCGCATCAGGAACGAGATCAAGGCCAACATGCTCGCCCTGAAACTGTTCAAAGACAGCGTCTCAGTAACTTTGAAGGCCCAGGGACATATTTTTGGCGGATCGCTACGATTATTGTTTTATGCTATCCGGCCAATGCTTGTGATGATCCTGCCGGTAACTTTGCTGTTGGCACAGATGGGACTATGGTATCAGGCACGGCCGCTGCGAACTGGAGAGCAGGCCATAATCACCATGAAACTAAATGGTGATCTCGATACCGCTTGGCCGCAGGTAGATATCAAATCGACGCCTGCCGCAAAGGTGATCACCGGTCCGGTCCGCGCTTTCAATACGCGGGAAATATGCTGGGAAATCGAAGCTCAGCAAAACGGCTGTCACAATATAGTTTTTCAGGTGGATCATCAACAAATCGAAAAAGAACTGGCAATCGGCCCCGGCTTTATGCGCGTAAGCACCAAGCGGCCGGGCTGGCACTGGACCGATGTCCTGATGCACCCATGGGAAAAACCTTTCAGACCCGATTCTATCGTTCACTCGATCACCATCGCCTATCCGGACCGCATTTCCATAAACAGCGGTACCGACTGGTGGGTGATTTATTTCTTTATCGCTTCAATGGTGTTTGCGATGATTTTCAAACCGTTCCTGAAAGTTAAAATATAAAAGGTTGATTGAAATGTCAAATTTTGTGCGTTTTGTAGCGTTGTTGATGATACTGTTGGTCTGCGCATCGATTGCGTACGGTCAGTTTCGCCCGTACCGCCCCACACCTAAGGATAAGGACAAAAGCCAAAACAAAACCCAAAGCCAGGACAAAGCCCAAACCGAAAATAAGGGTGCCGACGAAAGCGAAAAACCGCAGCAGGTCACCCCCACCCCAGAAGATCGCATCGAAACTCACCAATTCCCAACCGCCGATCACTGTGAGATACTTACCGTCCAATACGATGGTGATCGGGTAACTGAATGGTCACAGGTTCTGGTGGACGAGCAAACCTGCCTGGTTTCACCGGTACTCAAAGTGGGACGCGAGCACGAGTTAAATCATCACCGTGTTACTGTAACTTTCACCGGCACAGGATCGGTAGAGATGTCTCTTGGACACTATGGATGGGACAAACTCGACGATGTTATCGCTAAAAAAAACCTTCGCAGCAAATTCGAAACGTTAAAAAGCGGACAGGAAATACCAATTTCTTCATCATACAAGCAGGAACGTTGCGCATGGCTGTTTCTGCGAATCGCAGGCCAGGTAAAAATTGCCGAAGTTCGTCACACCTTCTGGCGGGGCCAGGACACAGTTTACGGACATGCCCCCGGACAGTTCGAATTCGCCGGACTTAATCTGCCATATCGGCTCATGTACCCCCGAAACTACGACCCGAACAAAACCTACCCGCTGACCCTAAGCGTCTCAGGTTCCGGCGGCATTGGAGCCGACAATATAAAAAATATGGAGCAGGTTATACTGGCACGGTATCTTTTTACCAACTACTACTACGACAACGATTTCGAATGCTTTAGTCTGGTACCGCAGATCCCTGACAGAAAAACGATCCCCTCGCCATATTGGCCCAGCGGCGACCGGGGAAAACCTTCTTCTTATCATCCTGCTCTCAACAGCCCGCCCGGCCAGTCGGTACTGCCAACGCTTGACGAAAACGGATGGTACGTGCAGGCCACCCTTGCGTTGATCCACAAGATGATTGAAAACAAAAACTTTCATATCGATCCAGACCGTATTTATTATTCCGGGTTCTCTTTTGGCGGAAAGGGCTGCTGGGAATTCCTAAAGGCTGACCGCACGCTTTTCGCCGCCGCTATGTGCGGCGCCGGCTGGCCCATCGGACAGCCTTATACCGATCCGACCGGCCCGCTGCTGGAACGCCTTAAACTCGAAGTGCAGCGATACAAACATACTCCCGTATATATCTTTGCCGGCCAGCTCGATGGTATGCGATATGGCAGCAGTGCCGTGGACAAGGAAATCCGTGCACAGGGCGGAAACAGCACCTACATCGAATTTCCCAACACCGATCATATTTCCACCGCTGGAAAAGCCTGGGGCAAACGCGACCACATCGCATGGCTGTTCCAACAGAACCGCAAAAACAACCCACCTCCCGGCGAAGACCCGTTCCCCAACGGCGTTTACCCATAAACCCCATCGGAAGAACTATTATGATTACCTGTAACATCAGTTTAATCATCACTCTGAATATACTCCTCATATCATTACCGACACTTGCGGACACTCCTCCAGTCCTCCGAGCCGACGACTTCAAACATTACATCGACAGCTTCAACCAGTACGACGAAGAGCTTTACTCCAACATCCCAAACACAAAAGCCTGGGATTTTCTCCGTAGTAACATCCCTCTGTTCGAATGTCCCGACCGTGATTTCGAACAAACCTGGTATTTCCGATGGTGGACCTATCGAAAACACGTCAAACTCACACCGGACGGTTACGTCATCACCGAATTTCTCCCCAAGGTCCCATGGTCCGGCAAACACAACACCATCAGTTGCCCAGCCGCACATCACTTCTACGAAGGACGTTGGCTGCACAACCAAAAATACCTCAACGACTACGCCATCTTCTGGTTCCGCAAGGGCGGCAGTCTCCGAAGCTACAGCTTCTGGGCCGCCGACGCCATGTACGCACGCTATCTCGTAAACGCCGACAAGGAATTCCTCATCGGACTGCTCGATGACATGATAAACAACTACCACGAATGGGAAAAGAATCGCCTCGAACCAGACGGACTATTCTGGCAGATTGACGACCGCGACGGAATGGAAGTCTCCGTTGGTGGCAGCGGTAAACGAGCCACCATCAACAGCTACATGTTTGGCGACGCCACCGCCATCGCCAAAATCGCCGCTCTCGCCGGCAAACCCGAACTCACAAAAATATACTTGGCAAAAGCGGAAAAAATCAAAAACCTCGTCCTGACCAAACTATGGGACAAAAAGGCGCAATTCTTCAAAGTACTACCTCGCGGCGAAAATGCCAAACTAGCCGATGTCCGAGAACAACATGGCTACACTCCCTGGTACTTCAACCTCCCCGAACCCTCCAAAGGATACGAACATGCCTGGAAGCAGTTCATGGACCCCCAGGGCTTCTACGCACCGTTCGGTCCCACAACAACGGAGCAGCGGCACCCTGGCTTCAAAATCTCATACCAGGGACATGAATGCCAGTGGAACGGACCAAGCTGGCCATTTTCGACCTCCATCACTCTCACTGCACTGGCCAACGTCCTAAACAACTACCCTCAGTCCGCCGTCACAAAATCAGACTACTACGAAACACTAAAAATCTACACCAAATCCCATCGCCGTAAACGCGACGATGGCCAAGTCATCCCGTGGATCGACGAAAACCTCAACCCACACACTGGCGACTGGCTCTCACGCACGCGACTGAAATCATGGAAGAACGACACCTGGGACGAAGGAAAAGGCGGCAGAGAACGCGGTAAAGACTATAACCATTCTTCTTACTGCGACCTCATCATCACCGGACTCATCGGCCTGCGACCACGCCCCGACGACATCGTCGAAATCAACCCACTGCTTCCCGAAGACCGATGGGACTGGTTCTGTATGGACAATATCCTGTATCACGGACACATTCTCACCATCCTCTACGACAAAACCGGAACAAAATACAACCACGGCCAGGGCCTTCACCTCTTCATCGACCAACAACCCGCCGCCCACGCCAACAACCTCACCACCATCAAAGCCAAACTACCTACCTTATGTCCCCAATAAAAACTGATAATTTGAGTCAATTTATTCCCACTACGCCTGATGAAATGCGTCAACGCGGGTGGGATCGGGCTGATATTATTCTTGTTACTGGTGATGCCTATGTTGATCACCCTGCTTTCGGTGCTGCATTGATAGCCAGATGGCTGGAAAAACTGGGCTACCGGGTGGCTATACTTGCTCAGCCCGACTGGCGAAGCGTGGAGCCGTTTCGAGTTCTTGGACCTCCAAGACTGTTCTGGGGCATTACTTCCGGTGCCATTGATTCGCGTCTTAATGATTATGCTTCTATGGGGCATCGTCGAAAAAAAGACGCATATAGCCCGGATGGGGCCTTGGGGCTTCGTCCCGGGCGACCTTTGCTTGTTTATTCGGCCCGTGTCCGCGAGGCTTTTAAGGGAATTCCTGTAATCCTTGGAGGCCTTGAGGCCAGCATTCGCCGAATTGTTCATTATGATTTTATCGAAGATAAGCTGAAAAGATCGGCTCTGACCGATGCCAAAGCTGATCTGCTGGTGCATGGTATGGGCGAACTTGCCGTCAAAGAGATTGCCCAACGGCTAAGTGATGGCCAGTCCATCAGCCAGTTGACAAACATACCAGGCACTGCTTACATGGTTAATCGTCAGACAGCTATACCGGATAATGCCAAACGCCTGCCTTCATTATCGCAGCAAAAAGCAGACCCCTACAGTGTAATGGATGCTCAGAAATTGTATGAGGCTCAGGCTCACCCAAACGGCCTGCCGGTAATCCAGGATCAGGACCCGGGCACTCTTGTGGTAATGCCGCCTTCGCAGACTCTAAGCACATCCGTGATAGACGAATTGTATGGTCTCCCTTTTACTCGCAGATGGCATCCAGCTTATGACAAATTGGGTGGAGTTCCAGCACTTGAACCGGTACATTTCTCAATAACTACTCATCGCGGCTGTTTCGGCGGCTGTTCATTTTGTTCCATTCATATTCATCAGGGCAGGCAAATTTGTTCACGTTCTATTGAAAGTTTATTGGCGGAAGCTGATTCCCTGACAAAGCACAAACAATTCCGCGGTACTATCAGCGACATAGGCGGTCCGACAGCCAACATGTACGGTATGGGATGCGATCATTCTGATAGTTGCCGGCGAGTAGGCTGCCTTGTTCCATCGGTATGCAAAAATCTCAAATCCGACGCCAGCCAATTAATGAATATGATGGAATCATTCCTGAAATGGAAAGAAAGTCAGCCGACCCCGGTAAACATATATGTAGCTTCAGGCATAAGACATGACCTGGCGCTTCGAAATAAAGACTATATCGATTTACTGGTTCGGCATTTCGTGGGCGGCCATCTTAAGGTTGCTCCGGAACACTATTGTTCCAGGGTACTTGAGCTGATGGGCAAGCCTCCGTTTGAAATCTTTGAAGAATTCGAAGCTTATTTTAAGCAAGCTTCTCAGCGGGCTGGTAAAGAACAATACCTTGTGCCGTATTTCATAAGCTCGCACCCCGGCTGTACCGCTGATGATGCGATGACGCTCACAGAGTACTTAGTATCACGTTCATGGCGCCCACGTCAGGTTCAGGATTTTAGCCCCGTACCGCTGACTGCTTCAACAGCTATGTATGTATCCGGCCTTGACACAAAAGGTGGAAAAATCCATGTCCCTCGCGGGCATAAGGAAAAAATTCTCCAGGCTTCACTGTTGCAGTACTATGAACCTAAAAACAAAAAAATTGTAACCGATTTTCTTCAACACCAACATCGAACTGATTTAATCAGTCAAATTAGCCGGTTGAAAACGCGTAGAAAAAATACGTTCTAAATCTTTCTTCGTCATATTCGCCCAATATATATAACCTTGTCATCACCAACAGAATAGAAATCTTTAATACAGGCTTCATTACGATAGCCAAGCTTTTCGTAAAACTGACGCGTTGAAAAGTACCGCTGGCTTCCCGACGTATCGACTGCAATCATTCGGCCTTTGAGTTTTTTAATAATCGCTGTTGCATACTGAACAAGAGATGTTCCCACGCCTTGTTTTTGTTTTTCCGGGGCCACTGCCAGCCAGTAAATGTCAAAAGTACCGACTGTGCATGGTGTCGCTCCGAAGCATATCCATCCGATTGTTTTCTGTGCCTCTTTGGCAACAAAAGACTGGTAGCCGACCTCCGGCCCACCTGAAATCGAATTGTCAAATACTTCTTCTGCTATCTTAAGCTCTTCCGGCCTAAAGAACTCTGTCTGTTCTAGAATCGCCATAACGACATTCTTATCTTCCGGGCAGGCTCGCTGTATGCCAGTTGTAAAGGGTTTAGTACGCATAAAAATATTTCCTGTAATAGTATCAAAGCGAAGTTTTATTAGAATTCCGCATTAAAGCGTTATGCAATAAGGTTTCTATAAACTTTTTGCAACTTATTCCTCCGGCCTCAAGGGCGGCTGCAAATCCGGCATCGGCGGATATATCGGGATTCGGATTGACTTCAAGTACGAATATCTGCTTATTGTTGTTCATACGGAAATCGACACGGGCGTAATCTCTACAACCGATAGCATTCCATGCGGCGAGTGCATATTGCCGCACCAAGCCAACCACTTCTTCGGATAACCGGGCCGGTATAATACGGGGGGTGTTATTATATGCAAAGGAATCGGCATCCCATTTTGCGGAATAACCAACAATCCTCATGCTATTTGCATCAAAGGCACTAAAATCAATTTCGGCAATTGGCAGAACCTGAACTTCGTTATTTTGCTGAAGTAAAGAAACATTGAACTCACGGTCCGGTATAAATTGCTCAACAAGAGCCGGCTGCTTAAACTGCCTGTGAATTTGATTGATTGCCTTGTCCAAAGCCATACCTGGCAGGTCAACAATCGAGTCAGCATCGATGCCTTCACTGGCATCGGAAAAACCCGGTTTTACAACATATTTCCCGTGTACCAGCCCTTTCAGACAAATCCCCTGCCCGATTGGAACAATTGTTCCTTCCGGAACCGGAACCTCTGCTGCTTTAAGCACAGCCTTTGTCTGCCATTTGTTTTGAGCCAGTATCAAAGCAGGCGTGTCACTGCCTGTACATGTTCGGCCATACGCCTGGCAGATCGCGGGAACATAACATGCGTGCAAAATATCAGCCGGCAACTCTTCAACCAGGTTAAAGACGATTCCTTGATCACTATGGGTAAGAATATCGGGTAATTGTTCGATTGTTTCGATACTCTTGACCTGGTATTTTATCCCCAGCGCCCTAAACGCCTCAGTAACCGCATGGACTTCCTCCATAAGACCTGCGTTGCTTTCCACGAAGACAGCTCCGTCTTTGGTTATCAGCCCTTTGTCCACAGCGTTGTGGATAATCAGAACATTGCCTGTCATATAAATGTTGCCTGTTCATTTTAGGGAGCCTCTAAAAATTGCTTTTGTCACGAGAACGAGCGAAATTTTCGTCAGCGAGGCAGAGGTCAAAAATCGCCGCAGGCGTAGTTTCAACTACGTTGAGGACGATTTTTGGCCGATAACGATGCTGACGGAAATTGCAGCCGTTCGTAGTAAAAATGAATTTTAAGAGGTTCCCTTAAGCCTTTTAAGAGCGTTATTAATTATTTGACCGATTAATTCTTCGTACTTCAATCCTTGTTGAATTGCAATCATTGGCAGATCGGAATGTATCGGATGAAGACCTGGCAGGGGGTTTATTTCTAAAAAACATGGAACCCCTTCTTTATCACAACGAAAATCCACGCGAGCCGCATCTCTGCATTGAAGGGCTTTATAGGATTTCAGGGCTAATTGCTCAAGCTGCCTGTGAAGTGAGCCTTTTCGATATGGTATATAGTTTACTAGTTTTTCATATTGCTTCTTCGCAATGTATGAGTATATAGCGCCATTTTTGTCCTGCAGTATCTCGATTTCCATAATCCCCAGCACATGAGCATCATTCCCATTGCCTAAAACTCCAACCGTAAATTCCCGGCCAGGCAGAAATTCCTCCACCAGAACAGGCTGAGAAAAACGCTCCAGTAAATATGCACATGTTTCTGTCAGTTGGTCTTTTGATTCTATCCGGGAGTTGTGATTTATGCCCTTGCTGGTTCCTTCGGCTATAGGTTTTGCAAATAGGGGATATTCAAAGGCGGTGTGGTCAATGCTTTCAGGAGATTCGATTACTTTGAATTTAGCGGTGGGCAGTCCGCTGTCACGTACAATACGCTTGGCAAAACCCTTATCCAAGGTTATTGCGCAAACAAGAGGATCTGAAAATGTATAACCGATATTGTACACCTCAAGAATTGACGGCACATGCGATTCACGACACCGGCCTGATAAACCTTCGGCAACATTGAAAACCAGGTCCCATTTTTCTCCAGCGACAAGGCGAGAAGATAGCGAACGAGCATTGCCAATTCGGTCGGTCTCATACCCAAGACTTTTAATGGCCTGCTCTATCAGCGCAATTGTTTCCTCCAAATCGAGTTCCGCGATATCTTCCTCGTCATAGCCTGAACCTTCGTAATCGATCCTCAAATCGTATGTGAGGCCAATTATCATAATATCTCCGTTTCACAGAACAGCTAAACATCATAAATCAAACAAAAAACTGCCATCAGGAGTTGGTGTCTTTTTCCTTTTTTCAACAATTTCACGGCGTCTCTCGTTCCTGGCCATATTGACAGGCTGAATAATTGACGCCTTTCCAACGGCCAACTCCCATACACCGGCCTTGAGCGGTTGGACTTGTTCATCTTGTGGTTTGGGTAATGTTTTGATTTCAGGTTCAGGGTAATTAACCATAAGCCCTTCGTAGTTACGTAAAACCGTGTGTGTTGGACTCATGGAAACAATATAGTTCGGCATAATAGGTATTTTCCCGCCGCCGTGTGGTGCATCTACTATAAAAGATGGTATGGCTATGCCGCTTACTCTACCCTTCATATATTCGATTATTTCTATCCCCCGGCTCAAAGGGGTGCGAAAATGCTCAATACCACGCACCAGATCACACTGGTACAAGTAATACGGCCTGACTCGCATGCGAATCAGCCCGCGACATAGTTGCTCAATAATCTGGGCGGAATCATTAACTCCTCTTAGCAAAACTGTTTGATTGCCAAGAGGTATTCCTCCGTCTGCCAACTTGTTGCAGGCATCTGCCGATTCAGGGGTCAATTCGTTCGGGTGGTTAAAATGGGTGTTGATCCACAGCGGATGATACTTACGCAGCATTTCTACGAGTTCGGCGGTAATCCTCATCGGCAAAACAACTGGTACACGTGTGCCGATGCGGATTACCTGCACGCTCTCCACTGAGCGGATACTTGACAGGACGGCCTCAATCGCATCGGTTGGCATTGTTAATGGGTCGCCGCCGGAAATAATAACATCAGAAATTTCCGGATGAGCTAACAGATAATCTGTTACTTGTTGGAGCCTGCGAGCGGAAATCGTGCATTCTCTGGTTCCAGCTATACGCTTACGTGTACAATGCCGGCAATAAGAGGCGCAGGTGGTTGTTACAATCACCAGTGCTCGATCCGGATACCGATGCACAAGGCCTGGGACCGGCATGTCTTCATTTTCTTCCAGCGGGTCTTCGCTTAGCCAGGACGGACTGAAAAGTTCTTCAGGCTGTGGCACACACATCTGAAAAATTGGGTCCGAAGTATCCGGACGCTGTATCAGCGAAGCATAGTAGGGGGTAATAGCCAGGGGATATTTTTTAATAACATCCGTTAGATTTTGGTTATCGTGTAAGGTTGGCAGATAACGTATCAATTGGTCAGGTGTACGTATCCGGTTTTTGATTTGCCATTTCCAGTCGTTCCATCTGGTTTTAATCTGCAGATTGTCTTTACACAAGTCTGCAGAACACCTTTCTGGGCGGACTTGTTCCAAAACTGAGGTGGGCGGAGGTTCATCGGATTGCTCCGTATTTTCGGAAAAACTACACATTTTATACATGATCTGTATTCCTTAAAAAAATGAAACATTGGAACATGGTGGGCATTAAAAAAATGTCCTAAAATATCTTCCATGTTTTCATGCTCTTCCGGATAGGAACGAATACGTTCGATAAGATGTTCAATGGCATCTTCCACCAGCACGAGAACCACTTCCTCTTTATCCGCAAAATGCCGATGGAGTATGCCTTTGCCGAGGTCGGCTTTTTCAGTGATATCTTCGGCCGTTGCGGCATCAGCACTCTTTTCGCTAAAGATATCCAAAGCTGCCTCCTTAAGCTTCCTTCGGGTCATGGCGACTCTTTGCCGCCCTGCCAACTTTTTTAGACTTAGTATTCATAAGAATGACCATATAGTCACAACTGACCGCTTGGTCAACAATAAAAATAAATTTTGAAAGAATTTTATTATTGTTTAGCACTACAGCGAGACATAGCTGTTTTTAGACCCCAAAACCGCGTTTACAATACGGATAATAAGTCCAATAGGTGAGCATAATACTATCGACTTAAACAGGTCGGCCCGGCGGAAGCTGGTAATTCATATCTGCTGCTCATACAGTCGCCGGCAGAAGCGGTCGGTCATGCCTGCAATGTAATCGCAAACCACCCGATGTGGGCCTTGCTCATCCAAACGCTGCTGATAACGATCGGGAAGCAGCAACGGCCGTTCGATGTAACGGGCGAACAAAACGTTTAGCTTTCGGAAACAACTCATTAACACTATGCTTGATAAGCTGGTAAAGCTCTACGCCGGCCAATTCCCCTTCGTCGATTAGTCCGCAAGCCAGCGAATCGTCCCGATCATGCGAATTATAAGCTATCGCACCGGCAATATCTGCAATCTGACCTTCGAACGGCGCCTGACCGCAGCCGTATTCATGTTCACCGACTGGATGGTCGTATTGCGTCTCGTGTTTCGCCAGGCATTCGCGTGTCTCGTATGTCAGGTTCAACCCACGAAAAGCTGGATACGGATGTTCGAGATATTCCACCGTTCGCAACGACTGACGGTTGTGTTCGAACCCTCCGTGTCCGTCCATAAGCTCATTGAGCACAGCCTCGCCGCCATGGCCGTAGGGTGGATGCCCCAAATCGTGCGCCATCGCTGCCGCCTCCGCTAAATCTTCATTTGAGGAATACCTGTGTTTTTGGCCTCCAACCGCCGAAAAGCGGCACAGTGAACCACGCGGTCGCGATCACGCTGAAAACAAGTGCGGTAAGTGTGTTCAGGTTCATTGTGACGTCGGCCACGTGTCTGGCTACTAAACACCGCAAATCGGCTCAACCGCTCCCGTTCGGCCTGTTTCTGCCGGCCTCTTGTTTGTAGAAAGTCGGTCATCTATCAATGCCCTGTCTAAAACTCATAACATCCTTTTGACACTGAGGTTATCGTCATTTTTTCCATGTAGTTTTTCCCATTTTTCGATCGCCTCAGGCTGACGCAGATAGGTCGGCACCAGTTGATCGGGGTCGGCGAACAGTCCTGCGTGCGCTCGCAGCCAACCGCAACGATGTATGTTGGCGGCACGTGGCTGCCAATATTTCTGATCCAGCCAAATTATACCGTTGCCTGTCAGTTCTGAGGCATGATAGCTAAGTCCTTGTCCCAACAGATATAACGGCCGTGATGTCGCGGCGAGGAGTTGATCTGGGTTCATGCGTGTTTGCTCTGTCACAACGCGAAATTCCGGCAAAAAGCCGCCTGGGGGTGTCCTGGAGGGGGTTTTTTCGAAGATGGCGGTGAAAATTTCTCCTCGGCCGGCTTCCAGGACGACGGCTAAATGCTTGATAGGGAGCTTTTCCTTCTGGATGGCTAAGTCGGCGTTTAGGGCCTGTGGCTCGATGCTTGGCACGGCGACGATTTTGGTTTGTTGAGCGTAAGCTATTGTTTTTGCGACAGTTATGGCAATGCGAACACCTGTAAAACTGCCCGGTCCGGCGGAAATGTATAAGTGTTCGATGTCGCAGGGCTGCCAATTTTGCTGGCGGCAGAGGGTTTCCATGGTGGGCAATAGTTGGGCGGCGTGCTGTAGTTCGGACGTAAATGCCTGCTCTACAAGGAGTTGTGGGCCTAGAGCGAGTGCCACACTGCCGAGGCGACCTGAAGTTTCTATGGCCATGATCTTAATGTCTTTGTTCATTTGCACTTATGTTAACGTAAAGAGGCGTGGGAAACAATTGGTTTTGCGGATAAGAGGGTTTTATTTTGGCGGGGAATTGATGTAACTCCTTATTTTTCGTTCTTGAAAATTGATGTACTGGATGCCCGATCAGGTCGGGCATGACAATTATTTTTGGTGTCGAGGAATTGATGTAAGTGCTTATTTTACGTTGTTGGAATTGATGTAAGTGCTTATTTTTGCGTAACGATTGTAACGATTAGGTAAGATGGGTAAGAAAAAAGTGCGAAATTCGGATGAATTCCGATGAAAAGTGATGTGGTTTGTACTATGTTTGCACTATGTTTGTACTATGTTTGTACTATGTTTGTACTATGTTTTGATGAGTTTTGATGTCAAGATAGGTAAGATTAACCACAGAGGCGCGGAGACACAGAGAAGAAGTCAGATTTGAGATTTCAGATTTCAGATTTGAGAAGACAGAAGGAAAGAGGGCGGTCCAGTTGGGGGGAGGGGTGAGAAGGTTAGAAAAGTGGGAAAGGTGCGAAAGGTTTGAAGGGTGCGAAAGGTGGGTGAGTTGGTGGGGGGTGGGGATTTTGTTTGACATTTTGGACGGGCCGTGGTAGTATTGGCTTATGGCTGAAAAGGGCTGTGTTGGGATGGGAAGGACTTACGCGAAGGCGGTAAGAAAATATAGAACACGGATGGCACGGATTGGAACGAAATTAGTATAGGGAAGGATTATTAATGGTAGTTACCCCTAATCGATTCGATTATTTCAAATCACTTGGAGACGAACTGTTGTCACAACATAATCGAGTAAGAAATCTGATTGGCAACCGACACTGGGTGTCAGACGGTCATCATAAAGAGTACTTATTAACATCTTTACTTAAAAGATATATACCTGCAAATGTGATACTATCGCGTGGTTTTATAGTTGACCCGAATGATTCAGAATTATGTAGCAAAGAACAGGATATTATTGCTGTTAGCACAAAAGAACATGGACCATTATTTAACCAAGGTGGACTGATCGTCGCCTTATCTAATACAGTGATAGCCTCTATATCAATCAAAACAAAAATGACACGAAAGGAAATTAAAAATACTGTGGAGAACCAGAACACAGCTAAGTCAGTCATTGCTTCATCTGCAGAAGGATTACCTCCGCTTTATTGCGCCGGTTATTTTTTTGAGGCTAATGAATCTATCCATAAGAATCCATCTAGTGTTTTTGATATATACAAGGAAGCAGTTGACTTATATCCTATTCGAAAACTATTATTATTCCAATCACCTTGCTTAGTTCCCGGTCCCGACATTATGTGTTGCGGTGATAAATATGTTTATACAATACGATCAGAAAACCATTCCGATTCCTGTAAGCAAAAACAAGTTAAGATTCTAGGATACGACTGCGATCATCTGGCTGTTGCAGTTTTTCTGGCAACGATTCTTGACCACATAAGCTCCTATACCTCCAATAGAACCGGTTCTCTATCACATCTTGTGGATTGTCCAAGTATTAGGCCACTTGATCCATCATGCAAATCGTTTGAATGATAGTATAAATTATGGTTTCTTTGTTGCCCAAGGTCCACCAAAACTAAATTGTAAATATACATGTTCTATTTCGCCATCACGCCCCCAACTCTCACTCCGGTTTAGCAAAAAATCAGCATTTAATTCTTTTATATGTATAAAATGGCTTTGAGCTCCTTTCTTCAGTGTTCCTTGAAATGACTGCATGTTTCCTCTTGGTCCCATTAGAAAATCTCTTGGTTC
>Ga0315290_10001643_pt1 | contig 15403 bp, 15 predicted proteins | sample YL17G12_0_MG_FD_203627 | JGI IMG/M metagenome (GOLD analysis project Ga0315290, IMG submission 203627) | Sediment microbial communities from Yellowstone Lake, YNP, Wyoming, USA - YL17G12_0 | ecosystem: Environmental > Aquatic > Freshwater > Lake > Sediment | place: USA: Wyoming | collected... | reverse complement strand
ATCGAGGTCTCGGCCGAGCCGGGCGGCGGCATCCTGGTGGATGATCACCTGCGCTCGAGCGTGAAGAACGTCTACGCGGCGGGCGACGTGGCCCGCGGGCCCAACCTGATCACCGGCACGCTCGAAGTCCACGCCATCGAGCCGACGGCCCAGGAGCATGGGCGTGTGGTCGGCGCCAATATGGCCGGGCGCGACCTGGCGTACCGCGGCAGCCTCATCATGAATATCGTGGAAGTCTGCCACCTCGACATCGCCTCCTTCGGCCAGTGGGACAATTCGAAAGCCGAGGTCTACACGGCGACGCGCGCCGACCGCTCGCAGTACAGAAAGCTCCTTTTTGAAGGCGGCACGCTCACCGGCGCCATGATCTGCGGAGCGGCAGAGGACGTCTGGAGCACCAATGACGTCGGCATGCTCAAGGGCCTCGTCTACTCCGGTGCGGACCTCTCCCGCTGGAAGGCGCACCTGAAGCAGAACCCCTTCGACATCAAGCCCGCGTTCATCGCGACCCACACGGCAGGCGCCCTGCTGCCGCGGACGGTTCTCGGGCGGGCTTCCCACTCACCCCAGCTTCCCCACCAGGTGATGGTCCAATGAGCCCGACAGCAACGGCAGCCCGTCCCGCAAAGAAGGCCGCGTCCGCCCCCGCTTCGGTTCCCGGGTACGCGGGTAAGCTCCTGCGCGTCAACCTCTCGACAGGCAAGATATGGACTCAGCCCTGGGCGAAGGACATGCGCGAGTACCTTGGAGGCATAGGTCTCGGCGCCAAGATCCTCTACGAGGAGGTCGGTCCCAAGGTCCACTGGGACCATCCGGACAATCGACTCATCCTGGCCACGGGTCCGCTGGCGGGACTGCCGGTATGGGGTACGGGTGGACTCACCGTCATCACGCGCGGCGCGCAGACCGACGGCGCGACGTCGACCCAGGCCAATGGTTTCTTCGGGGCCGCGCTCAAGTACTCGGGCTATGACGCCATCGTGATCCAGGGGCAGGCCAAGGCGCTCTCCTACCTCTACATCAACGACGACACGGTGGAGATCCGCTCCGCCGCGCACTTGAAGGGCAAGGACACGTGGGAGACGCAGGGGGCGCTCGAGGCCGAGCATGGCCTTTCGGGGCACCGGCTTTCCGTCTACTCCATCGGCCCGGCGGGCGAGAACCTGGTCCGCTTCGCGGCCATCCAGGGTGACTACGGCCACGTCGCGTCGAAGAACGGCTGCGGCGCCGTTATGGGCAAGAAGAAGCTCAAGGCCGTCTGCATCGTGCGCGGCACCAAGTCGCTCAGGCCGCATGATGCGCGAGGGCTCGTCCAGGCCGCGGACGACATCGCCCACGACCTCAAGACGGATCCGGGGACGTCCACGCTCTACCGGTGGGGGACGCTGCCGGGCGTCGGCAACCTCTACAAGCTCGGCGTCCTGCCCATCAAGAACTACACGACTAACCTGACGACGGTGGACATGACCACGTGGGAGCCGGCCAAGCTCCGCGCGGGCTTCGACCACCGCGGCCACCAGTGCAATGCCTGCGGCATGCACCACTGCCACATCCAGGTCATCGGCAAGGGGCCCAAGGCGGGCGAGCTGGTCGACGAGCCGGAGTACGAGGGATGGTCCGGCGCTGGCTGGCAGATCGGCCTCACCGACAAGGAAGCCATCACCTGGCTCAATACACGCCTCGACCGCGCCTGCGTGGACGTCAACGAGTTCGGCTGGGTCTGCGGCTGGGTGATGGAATGCATGGAGAAGGGCTATCTCACCGAGAAGCAGGTCGGCTTCAAGCTCCAGTGGGGCGACGTGGACGGCGCCTACCGCCTCCTGCAGATGATCAGCCACCGCGAGGGCTTCGGCGATCTACTGGCCGAAGGCGTCAAGCGCGCGTCCGAGAAGATCGGCGGCGAGGCGGCGAAGTGCGCCGTCTACACCACGAAGGGCGCATCTCCCCGGGGCCACGACCATCGGGGGCGGTGGGAGGAAATGCTCGACACGTGCACCTCATCGACCGGCACGATGGAGAGCGCGAACGCGACGCACCAGACCGAGATCGGCCTGCCGGGGCGCATCAATCCTTTCAACGGCGAGGAGGTCGCGAAGATGGTCGGCGGCATCCTCGGGCGAAAGCACTTCGAGGACTCCCTCGGCGGCTGCATCTTCACCTTCCGGACACGGATCGAGTACCTCGCCCGCGTGCTCTCGGCGGCGACGGGCTGGACCTATACGCTGGCGGATGCCATGCGCCTGGGCCGGCGGACGGCGGCGATCCTGCGCGCCTTCAACCTGCGCTGCGGCATCGGCACCGATCTCGAGTACCCCTCGGCGCGCTACGGCTCGCGGCCCGTGGACGGCCCCGCGAAGGACCACAACGTCATGGACCAGTGGGAGCGTATGCGCGAGGTCTGGTACGAGACGGTTGGCTATGACATCAAGACCGGCAAGCCCACGCGCGAGACGCTCAAGAAGCTGGGCCTCGATTGGCTCGCGAAGGACCTGTGGCGCAGGTAGGCTCGACGCCAGCGCTCAGCGCTACCATTGAAGTCACCACGTGGGTGACGAAGCACGTGGGCGGCGACGGCTCGGGCAGCAAGATCTTCGCCGAGGCCTTCGATCCGGGCGAGACCGTGCGCCAGGTGCTGCGGCGCTTCTCGCAGCGGCATCCCGAGCTGGACGCGGCGCTCTGGAGTCCGGACCACGCCGAACTCGGGGAGCACCTCGAGGTCGTCATCAACGACGCCGTGCTGGGCGTCACTCATGAGCTGGACACGCCGCTCCAGGGCGGCGAGCGCATCACGCTTCTCGGCCAGTTCATGGGTGGCTAGTGTCGCGCCGTTCCACGCGCTGGCTGCTTCCGGCGGCCGCGCTGCTCCTCTCATCGCTCGTCGTCTGGTACTACCTCATGGGCACCCCGCAGTACTCGCTCTACCGTCTCGCCGGGGCCATCCACGGCCGGGACCCGGCTGCGGCGGAGCGCTTTGTTGACGTCGATCGCATCGCCCAGGCCGCCAGCGACACGATAGCTGGGGACTACCTCGAGCACGAGCCGCGGGCGACCCAAGCCCTCGAGGCGCTCGGGCAGGGTGGCGCACGGGCCACTGTGGCGCGCGCCCTCAAGCCGATGGTGGCAGCCCGCGTGAGAGCCGAGATCAGGAAGATGGCCCAGGACGGAGGGGCTGGACGCGGCGTGTTCGCGCTTCCCGCCGGAGCCTTGGCGACCTTCTGGGGCGTCCGGATCGTGCGTGAGGCGCCCGACGCGTGGGTGACCTATACGGAGGACCCTCGCCGCGGGGCGACCAGGTTCCGGATGAGCCAGCAGCCAGATCGCTCGTGGAAAATCACGGAGTTTGATCGCGACTGGGTCCGCCGCCACCTGAGGAGTTAGCCGGCAGCGGGTTGGATCGTTCCGCTTGGGGGGTTTGGGGCTGTTCTTGGCGGGTTTGGGCAGTTCCGGCTTGACTCGCTGCGCCAGCCTGTGTTACTTCACGCCTTGCGGGTTCGATGTCGTCCCTCCATCTCTCGGCCCTCGTGAGGATGACCATGGCACAAACCGTTGGAATGATTGGGCTCGGAATCATGGGTCGCCCCATGGCGAAGAACCTCATCAAGGCCGGCTACCCCCTGGTGGTCCACAGCCGAAGCCAGGGACCGGTCGACGAGCTCGTCGGCGCCGGGGCCAAGCGTGGGTCCTCACCCAGGGAAGTCGCGGCGCAGGTGGACGTCCTCGTCACCATGCTGCCGAACTCTCCCGAGGTGGAATTGGTCGCGCTCGGCAAGGACGGCATCATTGATGGGGCCAGGCAAGGGCTCCTCTACCTCGACATGTCCACGATCTCGCCTCTGGTATCCCAGAAGGTGGGCAAGGCGCTTCGCTCCAAAGGTGTGCGGATGCTCGATGCGCCGGTGTCGGGAGGCGAGAAGGGCGCCATTGACGCGGCGCTGAGCATCATGGTCGGTGGCGAGCAAGCGGACTTCGAGGCCGCGTTGCCAATCTTCCAGGCGCTGGGAAAGACTATCACGCACCTGGGCCCGCTGGGCGCGGGTGGATTCACCAAGCTCGCCAATCAGATCATCGTCGCGGTCAACCTGACGGCGCTCGCTGAGGCGTTGACGCTGGCAAAGAAGGCGGGCCTCGATCGCGCGCTGACCTTGAAGGCGCTCGGAGGCGGCCTTGCCGGCTCCAAATGCCTCGACCAGAAGACTCCCAACTACGTCGCGGGCACCTATAATCCCGGATTCAAGATCGACCTGCACTTCAAGGACCTGGGTCTCATCATGGAATCGGGGCGGGCGCTCGGGGTTCCGCTGCCATGCACGGCCATCGTCCAGGAGCTCTTCAACGCGATGAGGGTCAAGGGCAGGGGCGGACTGGATCATTCGGGCGTCATCACCCTGCTCGAGGAGCTGGCAGGGCTCCCGAATCAATCATGAGGGCGACGGTGGACCGGCCGGGACTCGACAGCCAGGGACGCTCGCCGCTCATCAAGATTCGTCGCGTCCGCAAGGGCGACCTCGCGAAAGTGCGCGATGTCATCGAGCAGGCTTTCGGTGACTTCTTCGAGCGGCAGATGGGTACCCGGCCACGCCAGGTCTTCGGAGGCTCCCAGTACGTCCACCACCGCTGGCTCATGGAGCCCTGGGGTTGCTTTGTCGCCGAGGAGGGTGACGGCAAGATCGTGGGGGCCGCGCTGGCGGTTATGTGGGGGACCGTGGGGCTGGTCGGGCCTGTCGCGGTGTTGACCAACTACCAGAATCAGGACATCGGCCAGCAGCTCCTCACGGCCTGTCAGGGCTTCTTCGAAGAGAACAAGGCGACGCTCGAGGGCGTGTCGACCTACCCGAATAGCCCGAAGCACATCATGCTGTATCAGAAGTTCGGCTACAGGCCCAAGGGCCTCGTGATGCTCGCCGGCAAGCCTCTGGATCGCCGCGAGATCGTGCAGGCGACGCGTCCGCCGAAGCCGGGCCTCGCCGTGCGGCGCTACTCCTCGCTCGAGGAAGCGAAGAAGAAGACCGCCATGCAGCGGGTGCGGCGCATTACCAATGGCATCTGGCGCGGGATGGACCTCGGCAAGGAAGTCGAGATCGTGGATGGCCTGGCGCTCGGTGACACCCTCCTGCTCGAAAAGGGACGTGACGTCATCGGGTTTGCCATCGTGCATATGCCCGGCGTCAGCGAGGCCCCGCATGGCAGCGCCTACGTCAAGTTCCTCGCGGTGGATGGGGGGCAGCGGAAGCCGGAACACCTGCACGCTCTGCTGGCGGCCGTGGAAGACATGGCGCATGCCGCGCAGCTGCAGCGCGTGGTCGCGCCCGTCTACACGTACTACTGGACCGCCTACCAGATACTCCTCGAGCGCGGTTACCATCCGGACTTCACCATGGTCCGGATGAAGCGGGGCAAGCAGGAAGACTACGAGCACCCGGACGACCTGGTGCTCGACGACTGGCGCTAGGGCGCATGCCGCGGATCGCCAGCGCCTGCGCGGCGGTATTGGCCGCCGCGCTGATAACCGCGGCGCCGGGCCAGGCGGCGGCACACGCCATCGTCCTCGAGGCCGAGCCCGCCTCAGGCGCCAAGCTGACTGAGCCGCCGCGGCAGATCTACCTGCGCTTCAATAGCAAGCTCGAGAAGCGATTGAGCCATGTGACGCTCTCGACGGAGAAGGGCCACCCCCTACCGCTGCCCATCGCGGTCAATGGGAGCGAGAAGCCGGACCGGCTCGTGTTGCCGCTCGCCCCCCTCACCCCCGGCGCCTACGTGGTCCGCTACAAGGTTCTGGCGGTCGACGGTCACATCACCGAGGGTGTCCTGCGCTTCTCCGTGCTCGGGCCCAAGTAGCGGCGGGACCCCCCCGATGCTCAAGGGCTCGGCGACCTCAGCGGGCACCGCGGCGTACCGCAAGGCCATCGCCGCCGAAGCAACCAACGGTCACTTCCGCGAGTGGCGGGGACTCGTGCTCTCCTCGGTCGGCATCGGAACCCATCTGGGCCCCGACGACGACGCCACCGACGCGCTCTACGAGGCCGCCATCGAGCAGGCGCTCGTCTCCGGCATCAACGTCATCGACTCGGCCGTGAACTACCGTCACCAGCGTAGCGAGCGTGCAGTGGGGCGGGCGCTCGCCAGGGCGGCAGGCGCCGGACGTGTCGCGCGCGAGGGGGTCGTGGTCGCGACCAAGGGCGGTTTCCTGCCCTTCGACGGGCCGGCTCCGCTGGGGCTCCTCAGGCCAGGTGATCTCGTCGCCGGCTGCCACTGCATGACTCCGCGCTATCTCGAGGATCAAATCGAGCGCAGCCGCACCAACCTCGACCTCGAGACCATTGATATCTACTACCTCCACAACCCCGAGACGCAACTGGGTGAGGTGTCGAGGCCCGTCTTCATGCGCCGGCTCCGGGCGGCCTTCGAGCTCTTGGAAAGCGCTGCGCGTGATCGCCGGATCGGCGTCTATGGCACGGCGACCTGGAGCGGCTACCGCCAGCCGCCATCGGCCCGCGACTTCCTGTCTTTGCCGGAGCTCGTCGCCGTGGCCGAGGAGATCGGCGGACCGGAGCACCACTTCGGGGTTGTCCAGCTGCCGTATAACCTCGCGATGACCGAGGCCTTCACGCTGCCCAATCAGCCGGGCGGCCCTGAGGCCGTCCCGCCGCTCGAGGCCGCGCGTCGGCTCGGCGTTTACGTCATGACCTCGGCATCCATCTATCAAGGGCAGCTCTCGCGCAACCTTCCACCGATACTGTCCCAGGTCCTGCCGGGCCTTGACACCGACGCCCAGAGGGCGCTGCAGTTCGTGCGATCCACGCCCGGCGTGGGCACGGCGCTCGTGGGCATGAAGTCCGAAGCCCATGTGAAAGAGGCGGCGGGCCTCGCCCGGGTCGCGCCGGTGCGCTGGTCGCTGCTCCAGAGGCTCTTCGCGTCCACGTGAGCGTGTTCTCGGGCGGTGAAACCGCTTGAAATTCCACCGGGGCTCGGCTAGGTTGGTACGTCGCCGCGGAGTCGGTGCTTTCCGGCCGGCGGGCCGCGGCTGACCCAAGATATGGTCAAGAACATTCACCACGTCGGTATCGTGGTTCGAAGCCTCTCCAAGGCGTACGGTTTTTGGCGTGACGCCTTGGGGCTACCGCTCATCCGCGAGGCCGAAATCCCCGACCAGGGCGTCCGGGCGGCTCTCCTGGCGGCGGGCGATAGCGAGATAGAGCTGCTCGAGCCCACGCGCGGAGACACGGGTGTGGCGCGTTTCCTCGCCAAGCGGGGCGAAGGGCTGCACCACCTCTGCCTCGAGACAGCGAACGTGGACGCCGACCTCGCGACCCTCAAGGCCCAGGGCGTGCCGCTGCTGGACGAGTCGCCGCGCCAGGGCTTGGCGGGCCGGATCGCCTTTCTGAACCCGAGCGCCTGCCACGCCGTGCTGGTGGAACTGGCGACCCCGCCGCACGGGGGCGCCCACGCGGACTCGGCCGTTCGCTTCAAGCGCCTCGTGATTGGCTGTCGCGACCCGCACGACACCGCGAAGACCTATCATCAGATCTTCGGGCTGCCGGAAGTCGCCGTCAACGACGGTCCGCGGAGCATGCTGGGCTGGTCTGGTGGCGGCACGCTCCTGATGGTGCCGGCGAGCGAGGTGGGGGGCGCCCGGGGTTTGGCGGCGCTGTCCATGGTGGCGCCGGAGATGGGACTGCTCGTCGAGCGGCTCAAGAAGATCGACGCCATGATGTTCTATGGCGCCAGCGAGATCACGCTCAAGCCCGAAGCCGGCAACAATGTCCATCTGCACATCTCCCGCTACCACTTCCCGTAGCGCCGGACATCGTCCGTGAAGCTCGAAGGCAAGATGGCGCTGGTGACCGGCGGCGGCACCGGGCTGGGCCGCGCCATCGTGCTGGCGCTGGCGGGTGAGGGCGCGTCGGTCGCCGTGAACTATTCCAAGTCCGAGGCCGCGGCGCGGGATACGGCGCTCAGTGCCCAGAAGGCCGGCGTGACGGCCATCACCGTGCCGGGTGACGTCTCCCGCGACTCCGAGGCGCGCGCGCTCGTCGATCGCGCCGCGCAGGAGCTCGGCGGCCTCGACGTTGTCGTCAACAATGCCGGTTGGACGCGCCGCGTTCCGCACGAAGAGCTCGACGGGCTCACCGACGAGCTCTGGGAGCGCGTCATGGGCGTCAACGTTCGCGGCGCATTCTACTGCGTGCGGGCCGCCGTTCCCCATATGGAGAGGCGGGGCGGGGGTGTCGTCGTCAATATCACGTCTGTGGCCGCCATGACCGGCGGGGGCTCGTCCATGGCCTACGCGGCCTCCAAGGCCGCGCTGGGGACGCTGACGATCGCGCTCGCGCGGGCGCTGGCGCCGAAGAAGATCCGCGTCAATGCCGTGGCGCCGGGGCTCCTCGCGACAGGATTCGGCGGCGGCTTCATCAGCGACGGTATGCTCGAGGCCGTCGCGGCCAGCACCGCCGTCGGAAGACCCGCGACCGTCGAGGAATGCGCCCAAGCGGTGCTGCACCTGGTGACCAATGGCTCGATGACCGGCTCCACGATGATCGTCGATGGCGGGCTGACGGCTCTCGGTCCGAGGGACCGCTAGACGAATACCAGGCCGCGTGGCCGGGAGCCCGGCGAAACGCGCGGGGGCGACACGACCTGGCTCGTCGGCCTCTGCGCAGCCCGCGTCACCGGCTCCACGATGGCCATGGCCTATCCGGCCGTGCTCTCGGTCGTCCAGACGGAGTGGGGACTGTCCTCGACGGCGGCGGGTTCCATCTCCTCCGCGTACCAGGTCGGCACTGCCGTGGCGTTGGTTTTCGTCTCAGCTCTGGCGGACTATCTCGATCCGCGACTTGTCTTTCGCGTCTCGGCGGGTCTGACGGCCGCCGTCTCCCTGCTCATCCCGGTCCTGGCCCACGGCCACCTCTCGGCCCTGTTGCTCTTCGGCGCCGTGGCCGTGGCCGCGGCCGGGATCTACACTCCGGGCATCATGCTGCTCGCCGAGCGGTTCGAGCCGGCGAGGCGCGGGAAGGCCATGGGCTGGTTCCTCGCCGCCTCCTCGATGGGCTATGTGCTGGCGCTCCTCGCCGGCGGGGCGGTGGTGGCGCGGGCCGGCTGGCGGGCCGCGCTCTTCGTTCTGGCGCTGGGGCCGCTGCTCTGCTTCCTTCTCTCGCTCGTGCTCTTCCACCGCGAGCGATCGCGGCGCGCGGCGCCGCCTGGACCGCGGCGGGTGTCCTTCGACGCCGACCTCGCCGGAAACCGTCCGGCCCAGCTCATGATCTGGGGCTATGTCTTTCATTCATGGGAGCTCCTCGGCATGTGGGCGTGGACGCCCGCTTTCATCGCCGCGGCGCTGGCATTCCAGGGCACGACCGTCGAGCGCGCGGCCGGTCTCGGCGCGTCGCTTTCGGCGATTTTCCACATCATGGGCATCGTGGCCTCCGCCACGGGCGGGGCGCTGTCGGACCGCTGGGGGCGCACCGCGGTCATCGCGGGGATGATGCTCGTCAGCAGCGCGTGCTCATTCGGCTTCGGCTGGATGCTCGCGGCGCCGCTCCTCCTTATCGTGGTCGTGGGCAGCGTCTACGGCTTTTCCGCGCTGGGTGATTCGTCGGTATACTCCACGGGTATCACCGAGACGGTGAAGCCGGAGCGCTTGGGCTCGGCCCTCGCGGTGCGCTCGCTGCTGGGCTTTGGAGCGGGCGCCGTCGCCCCGCTCGTCTTCGGTTGGGTGCTCGATCTTTACGGCGGGCAGAGTGCGTCGGTGGCAGGGTGGGGCTGGGCGTTTTCGGCGCTGGGTGTGGGCGGCGTGCTCGGTCTGCTCTCGATGCTCTGGCTCCGGACTATGCCCGAGGCGCGAAGGCTGGCGGGTGGAAAGCGTTAGACCCTGATCCAAGGAGGCTCTATGGCCACGGTGCTCTTCGTCGTCAAAGCGACCATTCCCCGAAAGAAGGAAGCCGCTTTCAATCGCTGGTACAACTACAAGCACTGCCCTCAGTTCCTGCGCTATCCGGGGGCGGTGAGCGCGCGGCGCTACAAGGCCATCATGGGCGAGGACAAGTTTCGCTACATGGCCGTCTACGAGGTCCAGGACGAGAAGACATTCCGCGCGCTGATGAAGTCCGGCCACATGAAGGCGCTGCGCCGCGACTACGACCGCTGGTTCGGCAAGGTCTCGGAGCGGGCGCGCTTCGCCTATACCCAGGTCTGGCCATAGCGCCGCCCCGGAGGGTGCGTGGCATCGAGGCGGGGCGCCGCACGCGCCGCAGCCTCGACAAGGGCGGCACCGGTACCGCCGGCGCCCTCAACGAGATCCTGGGCGCGTGGCCGCAGGTCAAGATCACCCCCATGTTCGGGCGCTGGGGCTATTTCGTGGGGCCGCGGCTCTTCGCGTGCTTCCCGCTGCGGGCCAAGGACACCGACCTCTGGCTCTGGCTTACGCGGGAGGACCAGCGGCGGGCGATCGACTCAGGCGCTTTCACGCCGCACCCTCGAATGGGCGGCAAGGGCTGGGTCGTCTGCCACATCGACGGGCTGCGGGCCGCGGGGCGGACGCTGTCGTGGCTCAAGAAGAGCTATGAGAACGCCAAGCACGTCGTGGAACGCGAGGGGCAGACGGAGCCATGATTCTCGTCACGGGGTTTGAGCCATTCGGTGGGCATCCATCCAATCCTTCGGAGGAGATCGTGAAGGCTGTCGATGGCCGCACGGTCGGGGACCAGACCGTCCGCGTCGCGATCCTGCCCGTGCACCACGTGGAGGCGGGGCGCGCCGCGACTCGCCTCATCAGCGAGCACGAACCGCTGGCCATCCTGCACCTGGGGCTGGCCGCGGGGCGCGCGCGCCTGGCACTCGAGCGCGTCGCGCTGAACGTGATGGACTACGAATGCGCTGACAATGCGGGCTACCAGGCGCGCGGCGAGCCGTGCGTGGCGGGCGGCCCCGCCGCCTATCTGTCGACGCTTCCCCTCCCGGCCATACTCGGAGCAATTGGCCGCGAGGGGATTCCCGCCTACCTGTCGAATACGGCCGGCACCTATCTCTGCAACCAGACCCTCTACGCCACGCTGCACGCAATCGTCACAGAGCGGCGGCGAACGCTTGCGGGCTTTATGCATGTCCCGCTGTCGCCCGCCATGGTCGCCGCCTCGGGACTCGACCAGCCAAGCATGGATCCCGGCATCGGCGTGCGCGCCGTCGAGGTGGCCCTGCGCGTGATCAGCGAACACCTCGCCATCCACCTTTCCTGACGCAAGTCAGTCCCGTTCAGCGATACCGATACCGGGCGGGTGGTTCGAGAACTCGGAGATCGCGCTAGAGCTTGTCGGCTATAGGGGGAGCCTGGGCGCGGAGTGAGGCGAGGCAAAGGAAGCCGAGGCCCGTCCAGGCGGCTTCGCGCACGCGGCGGATCAACGTGAAGGCCAAACCGGCAGGGGCGCCGAGGCCGAGTGCCGCGAAGATCGCCATGTGTCCCGCCTCGAGGGCGCCAAGATAGCCGGGAACGAGAAATGCTGCGAAGCGGATGCCGGTGCTGAACGCTTCGATGGCGGTGGCTTCGGCGAGTGAGACGGGAAGCCCTATCCAGCGGAGGATGAGCCAGGGCTCCAGCGCGCCGATCAGCCAGGCGAGGAAGTGGTAGACGATCGACAGCGTCAGGCGCCTGGGCTCGCGCCGGTAGAAGTGAGCGAGCTCGTTGTTGATCTGGGTGAGCGTTTCGATGGGGCGGTCCGAGAGCCATCCGGCCTTCTGCAGCCAGCGCGTGCTGCCCCGGAGCGCCCCGCCCGCCTGCACGACCACAAAGCCGCCGACGGCCAGAACCTGGACCACGAGAAGCCACTCCATGCCGCGTATGACGAGCGAGTCGGACGGCAGCGCGGCATGGGCGGACACGAGCCCGACCACGACGAAGAGCGCCTGTCCCATGACGATCGTCGTCTTGGCGACGATGACAGACGGCAGGCCCTCGGCGAGCGGCGCCCAGGGTTTCACGAGCCAGGCCTTGACCGCCTCGCCGCCCACCGACGCTGTCGGTGTTGTGAGATTGAAGGCCTCTCCCGCGAGGCGCGCGGCGAGGAGCGAGCGGAACGGTACCGTGTCGCGTCGAAACGCGAAGCGCCAGCCGAGCGTGTCGAGAAGCGTGGTGAGGCCGAAGGGAAAGACGAGGATGACCAGGAGCCGCCACGAGAGATCGGTGAAAGCCTGGACGATAGCGCCCGGGCCGATGCTCGCGACGAGCCACAGGAAGAGGGCCGCCCCGCAGAGGAGCAGTCCCAGCCGGACCAGCCGCATCAGGTTGCGGGCATCTCGGCCCTCTTTGCCTTGGCCTCGATGCGGTCAATCCGCACAAACGGCACGAGCAGCCAGACGGCCGCCGTCGTGACCGTCGAGATCAGGACGAGCGGCGTATAGCCGTAGGAGTCGTAGAGCCGGGCGCCTACGTTTTCCGAGACCTGGATGCCGCCGTTGTAGACGGACATCAGGAAGGCGAAGAAGGTCGCCTCGACGTGGCGCGGACACGACTTGGCCGCGAGATCGAGGATGGCCAGCCGGGTGATCATGCCGATGCAGCCGAAGAACACGTCGATGATCAAGGCGGACACCCAGTCCCGGTAGACCAGGTAAGACAGCGTGCTGAGGACCGCGATGCCGATCGAGAGGTTGATCAGCCGCTTGAGGGGTACGCGGCGGGAGAGCGGGGCGTAGATGAAGGCGCCGACGACCCCCGCCACCGAGGCCAGCGCCCCCAGATGGCCGATGAATTGCTGATCGAAGTGCAGCACGTCGGTCTGATAGAAGAGGAACGCGGGCCCGAAGGAAGGGCTGAAGGTCCAGCAGAGGATGAAGCCGGCCACCAGCCAGGTTTCCCGCTCGCGCATGGCGTACCGGATCGCGGTCCAGGTCTCCGCGAAGCTCGCGCGGTCGCCTCGGCCTGGCGCCTCGTGTACGAAGAAGGCGGCCATCAGGAGCGAGAGCAGGGGGAAGCAGGCGGCCAGGAAGAAGGCGATGTGCAGGCGCCGGTGCTCGGCCAGGTAGCCGCCGAGCTCGCCCACGAGGATAGAGGCCGCGATGATGGCGCCCCACTGCACGGATTGGAAGGCGCCCGTCAGGCCCATGGGCTTGCCGTTTTCAACCATCAGCGCGTCCACGAGCACGTCGGTGAATGCGAGACCCAGCGCCATGAGCGTGAAGAAGGTCGCCACCCGCCAATACGCGTGGTCGCCGGTCAGGCCGAGGAGCAAGCCGGCCCCTGCCGCGGTCCCCGACGTCAGTATCAGGTAGCTCTTGCGGTGATAGCCGAAGAGCGGCACGAAGTCCGACAAGAGGCCGTAGAGCGGCTTGATCAGCCACGGGACGGTCGTGATGGCGAAGAAGGTGGCGATCTGACCCGCCGACAGACCCCCGTCCTTGAGGGAGATCGTGATGGTCTGGTTCGGCAGGGACCACATGCCTTGGGCGAAGTACACGATCCCGAAGAGCAGGGCGAGGCGCTGGGCGCCCGGCGTCTGGAACGGGTGAAGCGTCTTCAGCCGGGCGAGCATTTGAGCACTATACAACGTGTGCTACCCTGTTGCCTCGATGCGTGAGACCCGTCACTCCGTCTGCCCGCACGACTGCCCGTCGCAGTGCGCCCTCACCGTTACGGTGGAGGGCGGGCGCGTCACCGATGTCGCCGGCGATCCGGGGCACCCCTTTACCCGTGGCGTCGTCTGCGGCAAGGTTCATGACTATGCCGAGCGTCTGTATGCCCCCACGCGCGTGCTGACACCGCTCAAACGGGTTGGGGCCAAAGGCGAGGGGCGCTTCGAGCCCATAGGCTGGGATGCCGCGATCGAGGAGATCGCCCACCAGTGGCGTCGCGTGATCGCCCAGTGGGGCGCCGAGGCCATCCTGCCCTTCTCCTACGGCGGCACGCTCGGGCTTCTCCAGTACTGGGCCGGGCACCCGCTCTTCCATGCGCTGGGCGCCTCCCAGCTCGACCGGACCATCTGTGTCAGCACCGCGTATGCGGGCTGGATGGCCACGGTCGGCACGGTGGCAGGGAATGATTCAGAGCAGATGGTGGACTCCGACCTCGTCGTCCTCTGGGGCATCAACGCGAGCTATACCCACATCAACTTGATGTCGCTGGTCAAGCGGGCGCGCCATCGCGGCGCCGGCATCGTCTGCATCGATCCCTACCGGACGCAGACCGCCAAGAACGCAGATCTATACCTGCAGCCGCGGCCCGGCACCGACGGAGCGCTGGCGCTGGGCATGATGCACGTGCTCATCGGCGAGGGGCTCGTGGACCACGACTATATCCAGCGCGCCACGCTCGGCTACGGGCCTCTTGCCCAACACGTCAAGCAGTACGATCCAGAGCGCGTCGCCGCCATCACCGGGCTCACGCCGGACACCATTGTGAGCTTCGCGCGGCGCTATGGCGCGACCCGGGCCTCGTTCCTGCGCGTGGGGATCGGGCTGTCGCGCCACGACAATGGCGGCGGGACCTGCCGCGCCATCGCGTGCCTGCCGGCGCTCACTGGCGCCTACGCGCATCCGGCGGGCGGCGCGCTGCTCTCCTCGTCGCGCTCCTTCGGGCTCGACCTGGCGGCGCTCGAGCGCCGGGACCTCATGCCCACGCCGGCGCCGCGAACGCTCAACATGATCCAGCTCGGGCGCGTGCTGACGGACCCGCAGGTGAGCCCGCCGGTGAAGGCGCTCTACGTCTACAACTCCAACCCGGCGTCGATCGTCCCGAACCAGGAGCCGGTCCTGCGAGGTCTCGGGCGCGAGGACCTCTTCACCGTGGTGCACGAGCAGCACCTGACCGACACGACGGACTACGCCGACATCGTGCTTCCCGCCACGACCTCGATGGAACACGCGGACCTCTACAAGTCCTTCGGCCACCTCTACGTCCAGCTGGCGGAACCGGTGGTCTCTCCTGTCGGGGAGTCGCGCTCCAACTGGGACGTTGTGCGCCTTCTGGCGCGCGCCATGGGCCTGACCGACCCGCACTTCTCCAAGGACGAGCCCGCGCTGATGCGCGAGGCGCTGGCATCGGGCGACGCATCACTCGCGGGCGTCACCTACGAGCGTTTGCGCGAGGAGCGCTCGGTGCGCCTCGAGGTCGGGCGGCCATATCTGCCCTTCGCCAACGGGGCGCCGACGCCCTCGGGCAAGGTCGAATTCGTCTCCGAGGCATTCGCGCGCGAGGGCCTGCCGTCGCTGCCGACCTGGGCTCCCCTCGTCGAGGGACCGGAGAACGAAGCCGTGGCGCGGCGCTATCCGCTGCAGTGCATCGTGCCGCCGAACCGCTTTTTCCTGAACTCGTCCTTCAGCCAGTCGGAGTTGCTGCGGCGCCGCCAGCGGGGGCCCTCAGTCTTCCTCCACCCAGAGGACGCCGGGCCGCGCGGGATTGCCGACGGAGACGCCGTCGAGG
>Ga0315290_10001641_pt1 | contig 15405 bp, 11 predicted proteins | sample YL17G12_0_MG_FD_203627 | JGI IMG/M metagenome (GOLD analysis project Ga0315290, IMG submission 203627) | Sediment microbial communities from Yellowstone Lake, YNP, Wyoming, USA - YL17G12_0 | ecosystem: Environmental > Aquatic > Freshwater > Lake > Sediment | place: USA: Wyoming | collected... | reverse complement strand
GAGGCAGCCTCTTCGCCCAGTAGCTTCGACCGGCCGTACGCCGACTGCGGCGCGGGTGTATCCGCTTCGGTGTACGGCTCTTTCTTGGTGCCGTCAAAAACGAAATCCGTACTGAAATGCACAAGCGTCGCACCCAACTCTTGCGCGACGTGCGCCAGAGTCTCTACGGCCTGGGTGTTCACGAGACTAGCCCGCTCGGGGGCCAGTTCGGCACCATCTACGTCGTTGAACGCCGCGCAGTTGATGATGAGCGACGGGCGCAATTCACGCGTGAACAAGGTCAAAGCGGCCTCGCGCGTGATGTCGAGCGTGTCCACGTCCACTCCCACCACGTGAGTCGATCCAGACAACTGCCCAACATATGCGGCCCCGAGTTGGCCCAATGCTCCCGTCACCAGGACCCGCGAAATTGGCGGGCGACCACTATCTTGATAAGACATGCGTGCTCAAAGAGTTTCTGGCTCGGGGGGTCAGTAATTCCGAGGCACGGAGCGTCATGGGTGAAGTCGCCTGACGCTGCAGATGCGTCGGCCGTATCCGTCGTGGCGCTGATCCGGCAGCTCTGTCAGACCGAATCCGAGGCCACGAACGCCGCGCAGAAGGGGGCGCCTAGGCGTGGTGTTGACTGACGCAGGCGATGCCTACGGGCAGAATGATCGCCGGATAGTGGAGATCACGCGGTCCTGATCGCCAGGGCAGAGGTTCGAGCCGCTGGGAAGGCACAGGCCGTCGCGGAACAATCGCTGCGACACCTCTCCACCAAAAATCCGCGCTCCAGCAAACACCGGCTGCATGTGCATCGGTTTCCAGACCGGGCGTGCCTCGATGTTCTCAGCCTCGAGCGCCATGCGAACCACCTCGCGGTCTACACCGAACCGGCTTGGGTCGATCGTGAGGCACGTCAGCCACCGGTTGGACACTCCGTAGGGGGCCTCAGGCATGAACTCGATGCCGGGGAGATCTTGAAGGCCTTCAACATAGCGGTCGAATATACGCCGGCGCGTGGCCACCCTGGCCGTCAACGTCTGCAGTTGGCCTCGGCCGATTGCAGCGAGCACGTTGCTCAGGCGGTAGTTGTAGCCGATGTGAGAGTGTTCGTAGTGGGGCGCGGGATCGCGTGCCTGGGTGGCGAGGAATCTCGCACGGTCAATCAACGCCTTCTCGTTCGACACCAACATCCCGCCTCCCGAGGTGGTGATGATCTTGTTGCCGTTGAATGAGAAGACACCCAGCCGTCCGAATCCGCCTGACGGGCGGCCTTGGTACGTCGCTCCAAGAGCCTCGGCGGCATCCTCAACCAGCGGAACACCGTAACGGTCGCAGAGTTCAAGAATTGGCTGATAGTCGGCACACTTACCGTAGAGGTCCACGACAATGACCGCCTTCGCTCTTGTTCCTGCTGCGTCCCCCGACTTCAATGCGTCTTCGAGCAGGTTCGGGTCGAGCGTCCACGTCTCGTCGCAGTCAATGAAGACCGGAGTGGCTCGCTGGTAACAAATCGGATTTGCCGAGGCGCTGAAGGTTAAGGAAGAGCAGATGACACGATCCCCGGCGGCGACGCCGAGCAGTTCCATGGACAGATGAAGGGCAGCGGTTCCTGACGAGAGCGCGAGCGCATGAGGCACGTCGACGACGTTCTGGAACTCGAGTTCAAAGGCATCCACATGCGGACCGAGCGGGGCGATCCAGTTGGACGAGAAAGCGTCCGCCACAAGCCGTTGTTCGTCACCGAAGACGTGCGGCGGAGACAAGTAGATTCGATTCAAGGCCACTCCTTCGCTACCGGCGTCACGACTGCTACTGTGTGCCCGTCAGTACTCACCGGGCGCGAGCCGGTATCCCGACGGCAGTCACGCGGGAAGGGATGTTTCTGGTTACGACAGACCCGGCACCAATGACCGCCCAGTCGCCTATCGAGTGCTGGGGCAATACCGACGACCCGATACCCACCAAGGTCCCAGCTCCGACTTGCACATCGCCGCCAAGGTGTACACCGGGGGCGATGTGGGCATAGTCGTCGATTCGGTTGTGATGATCGATCGTGCAGCCCGTATTCAGGATGACATGGGCGCCAATGACGCTCCCTGGGTTAATCACCACGCCACCACACACCAAGGTACCCGAGCCGATGATCACATCTGGGGCAATCACGGTCTTTGGATGGCACGCAACAACGAATTCTTCGCCGTGGCATGTCAATTCGGTTGCCAGCCGCTGGCGCGTTTGGTTGCCCCCCACTGCGACGATCACTGCGTCGTGAGGGACAGAGGTTCGGTCTGCCAAACAGCCCAGAATCGGCAGGCCAAGCCGGTACTGGCCGGTCAGACTCGGGTTGTCATCCAAATACCCTGCCACCGTCAGACCCGAACCGGCTTCTGCCATGCGGAGCAGAACATCCGCCACAACCTGTCCGTGACCACCAGCGCCAAGCACCAAGATACGCATGTTACCGTGGATTCCGCAGCGAGTCCTTGGTTCCCAAGTCCGAGCCGAGGAATTCGTGCATCGTGGCCTGCCCCGGAGAGGAGATCCCCTCGCGCAAAAGGATCTTCCAGAGGGTCAGCGCGATGATTCTCATGTCCAGCCAGCAGGACACGTGGTCCACGTACCAGACATCGAGCCTGAATTTCTCGTCCCAGGTCAGCGCGTTTCTCCCGTTGACCTGGGCCCAGCCCGTGATTCCCGGTTTGACATCGTGTCGACGGGCCTGTTCCGGCGTGTAGCGTCCGAGGTACTGGGTGAGCAGCGGCCGCGGCCCCACCAGACTCATGTCGCCGCGGAGAACGTTCCACAGTTCCGGGAGTTCATCGAGGCTGGTGCTGCGCAGGACGCGACCGAGGGGGGTCAGACGTTGTGCGTCCGTCAAGAGCTTGCCACGACCATCGCGATAGTGGGTCATAGTCCGAAATTTATACAGGGCGAAGAGGCTCCCGTGCAGGCCAGGCCGTTCCTGCCGGAAGAAGACCGGGCGACCCAACGCGATCCGTACGAGACCGGCCAACGCTAGAATGAGTGGCGAAAACAGCAGAAGCGCTAGCAGACTCAAGGAGAGCTCCAGCGTCCGCTTCCCCCAGCGGCCATACCACCGGCCCAGTGCGCGTCGTGGCCGAGGGATGACCGGGTGTTCCTTAGGCGGGCGGCAGAAATCACCGGCGCCTGCCCCGATCTGGTCGCCCGCGTCTTTGCCGTCACTTGAACGCGCGTCACTCATCTCGCCCATTCTAGTTAGGCAGTTGCTCGATCGCCGACAAGTACGCCCGGGCGAGAACCGCGTACGATCGATTCGCGAGCAGCCACGCTTGGGCTCTGCTCCCCATCTCGAGTCGCCTCTCCGTGGGCATCTCCGCCATGCTGATTATCGCTCGGATCAACTCGTCGGTGTCCCCTGCAGCGACGAAAACCCCGGCATCCGCCTCGTTGAGCATTGACTGATGCCCGGAATACGAAGCGATAACCGGTTTCCCGGCCATCATGTAGTCGACCATCTTGTTCAGCGACTGTCCGAACCGCCACACGGGCGAGTCGTGTGCCGACAGATACAGAATGTCGCACCGGCGCAGGAGGCTCTGGACCTGATTCCTCTCGATTCTGGGCACAAAGGAGACGTTCTTGTGTCCCGCCAATCGTGCCATGTGGGTTTCCCGGAGATCTCCGCCGCCTGCAACCACGAAGTGGATCTCGCTTCGCCCCGACAGTCGCTCGATGCTCTCCATCAGCGGGTCGAGAGCATTCGTGATCCCGATGCTACCTGCGTACCCAACAACGATCTTGCCTTCCGGAACGTACTTTCGCAGGAACTCGTCCGAAAGCGGCGTCTCGTCAGCCGCCCATTCAGGGGCGTATCCTAAAGGCGCGCAGAAGAAGGGCCGGTCTTGCCCGATTCTCTCGCGAACATGAAGATCCAGCCGTGGCATCGTACCCACGACCAGGTCGGCCTTCTTGTACCCGAACCGCTCGATCATCCCGAGAAACACCACTAGCGGGTGCCAGCGGTGAAACCCGCCTTCTTCCACCATGGTCAGTGGCCAAACATCACGGACTTCAAACACGAGACGCGCGCGATAAATGACTTTCAGGTAGTAGCCGTAGACAACGGAAAGGAGGGAGAGCGACGAGACAATCACAACATCGGGGCGGGGCATGCCTTTCCTTGGCATCCCGAACAGGCCACGCTCGAAATCCAGCCAACTCAACACCCGGCTGGCTGATGCGGTCTTCCGATACTTCGTTGTCTTTACCCAGATCGCCCTGACGCCATCGACATCTTCACGGTTGTACCGCGTCCGACTTTGTGGGAAGTTGGCCAAGTGATTGGCATCCGAGGTCAGAATCAGAACTTCGTGGCCAGCCCGATGGAACTCTCGGGCAAGATAGAACAACCTCAAACCTGGGCCGTACCTCGGCAAGGCCGCATACTTCGAGATGAGCCAAATGGTCTTCCCCACAGTAACTTCTGTCAGGACAGTCTTAAGATGGGGATCATGGACGCGATGCTTGACTCGAACTCTAATGAGAAACCGACTGCCGGGTGCACGCGGCGGGGAACCGATTCTAATTTAGTACAGTTTTTGAATGCCATTGATTACCTTAACCGTTGTCTCAAAATCGACGCCAACAATCTCCAAGTACCATTTCATGTTTTCATAGCGCGGTTCGTTCTCGTCTGCAATCTTGCTCAACGCATCTTCGCGCGACAAGAGTCCCTCTCGAATCTGGTTGCTCCGAAACGTGTCGTTCTCGGTAAAACCAGCAACCGTGTAGTAGATGTAGTTGTAGAAACTGGCTGTCCCGTCGCCGATACGCCACGTCGAACGGGTATCGATGGCGCGCTCCCAGTCGTACTCATTGAAGATCAGGTCCTCAATTTCCTTCTCGTTCCACCGGTAGTAGTCGAAGATGCTGTAGTAGTCTTCCTGCGGAAAGAGGTACCTCGAGAGGATGGATCCAACAGAGTCCAAATTGGATGAATTGAAGTACGACGGGTTCAGCAGGAAGTTCTTCCCCACGAAGGAGAAGAACTTCAATTGGCCCAGTGTCGACAGCGAGTAGATCCACTTCTTGTCGAAGATGGGCGCCACGCCGGCGAAGCCGATCTTGAAGTCGGTATTCTCAAGAGGGTTGATGCCCCAGACGTTTAGCCGAATCCCCGTCTGCTTCTTCAGCCGATTGGTGTAGTAGAAGAAGTACTTGTCGCCGGACATGAAGAGTGGGATCATCCCGAGACTTGGCCGCTTGAGCCACGCTAGGATGTTCTGCTGAATGTTGAGTCGCTTCCTCACGATGTCGGCGGCGACTATTACGTTCTCGACGCCCAGTTTGCCACAGACGCGGGCAATGTTCCGCCGCGCCAGATCCGTCACCATCCCCCAATCGTACGTGAAGGCGATGGGGTTCATTCCCAGCACCGCCTTCATGGTGTGGAGCGTAAACGTGCTGTCACGTCCTCCGCTGAACGGCACGATGCAGTCGTGGTTGTGGTTCTTGCTTCGGTATGGTTCCACGAGGCGACGCAGGTCGTCGAGTGTGCCCGGGCGGGTCTTCGCGCGGTGGTTGCGGCAGTAGTTGCACACACCTGCGTCATCGTACGAGATGAACGGAAATGTTTCTGGCAGGATGCACCTGGCGCAACGACGGAGCCGGGCGACGTGTTCGGCATTCTGCTCGAGCAGGCTCCGCTCGAACGGTGCCCTCGGGTTTGCCGCAATCTCTCGGAAGTCGACCAGAAGCGACTTGTCACGGGGGTTCGCCGTAACAGCTCGCGTGGTGGTCACGTAGGGCTGCTTCCGGCGGTCCGGTGGTGCGCCAGCGCTGGTGTCGGCGAGTGAGAAGAAGCTGGCTGCGAAGCTCCGGATGTTCAGGACGCAGCCGGCGTTCGCCGTGAGTTGCCTGGGTTTGAGACGAGCGACGCGCGGGTCCGCCTCGAGTCGTTTCTTGAACTGCTCCAACATGTAGCGTTCGGACGCGAAGACAAAGAGGCTGGCCTCGTCGGTCATCACGTGGAGCGAGCCGTTGTTGGTGGCCACCACCAACACCGGTCGGTCGTCGAGCAGGCAGGCTGCGGACACCGTGCCCACCACGCGGTTAATCGCCTGTGAGATGGACACCGCGGTGGACGCGCCCTGTCGGTCGTAGTGCCGGAACAGCGCGAGCAGTACTTCGGTGTCGATGTCGTATTGCCTCAGACCCGGCGGTAGAGTGTTCCACAACGCGTCCACGTTGACGATGATGCCGTTGTGGACGCCGACGAGGCCGTCCTTGACGACGGGCTGATTGTTGAGGTCGTTGAGTTGCGTGCCGTTGGTGACCAACCTCGAGTGGCCGATTGCAGTGATGACTCGCCCCGGAGTCGTGGCGGCCGGGACGTGCGCTCGCCATTCAGACCTGAACTCTGGAAGCTTCACGAGCGTAGAGATCGGGAGCGGGGCCCTTAGCACCGTAAGCGTCCGATGGTCGTCGTCGGAGAAAGCAAATCCCGAAGAGTCCTTGCCCCTCGATTCCGAGAGCAGGGCCAGCGTAGTCAGGGCCTTCTCGGCGAAGGCCGGATCGAGTCCATCACCTTCCCGAGCAACGAGGCCGAAGATCCCGCACATGGTCTACCTCTGACCCGACAGTGAGGCGCTCATTTGCTGCGCACTCCTCGCAAGAAGATGTCTGAGAATGTCTGCAGGAGGTACCGTGCATCAGTCCGGAAGGGGCTTTCCCAGTACCGCTTCAGGTAAGTCAACTCGACCGCCACGATGCCGGCGAAGCCTGGTGTCGACTCATCGAAGATCGGTGGGATTAATCCCGGTTTGGTCTGGATGTAGAGGTCGTAAAGTTCCTTCGGATACAGAGACAGGTAGTGGCGGCTGGTTGCCCGCATGCCGACAAGCTTGACGTCGCCCCGAATCCAGTCGAAGATCTGGGGCAATTCGTCTAGCCAGTACTTCCGGACGAACGCGCCATACTCCGTGAGGCGGTACTCGTTGGCAAACTTGCCTGTCGCCGCCAGCCCTTGATCTTCGAAGATCTGCTTCTGAAGGAACTCGCTGAACGGGAACATCGAGCGCAGTTTGTGTGTGCGAAGGAGCTCTCCGTCTAGGCCAACCTTCTCAAGCGCGACGATGGGGTAGTACGACGGACGACGATTCGACACCGGGAGCGCGACCCGCTGCGCCAGCAGGAACGTCTCGCGTCCCGCGGGGGCCTCTGCCAGGATGCGCATCCCGCAATAAGAGAGCCGTCCCCAGATCTCCACCTTCGAGAACACCCTGTTCTTGCCATTAGTCAGAAGGAAGTAGAGGCGGTTCAACCCGGGCACCTTCGGAAACGCGCGACCCCACAAGAAATGAGCGAGGCCGACTGGCCATGAGAGCCAACTCGGGTACCGTTCCTTCAGTTCCTTCTTCAGAGTATCGTGGCTGACGTACCGGCCGGTAAGATATCCCCCCATCGGCAGGCGGTCGCCGCAGGCCAGCAGGAACTGGTTCAGGCGACGAATGTCATTGAAGCGCTCGGCAGAAATGACAAGGCCCGTTGCCGGCGACTCGCCTGATGCGGTCGGGGCCTCGCCACGACCGACCGACAGGACGTGTGCCGCGCCCCCACTCGATGGCGGCAGATGTGCTTTGAGAAACGCCGCCTGGCCGGGGTCGAGATTCACCGGAAGGTGGCCCAGGATTCCAGCGGTATCGACCGCCACACGCTCGTGCTCCTTCGATGCTTCTGGGGATCCGACAGCAACCGCGTCACCGCTCCTGCCTGGGATTGCCGCCGCACGATCACCGCGGGAGGGCACAGACAGCAGGGCATCAACGATGATACCGAGCGCGAACGCCTGCCACAGGCCGCTCAGGCTTGCCGCGTGCGTCGCGAAGAATCCCACGACACCCAAGACGACCACCGAGATGACTGCCGCTTTGGCGTGCGCCGCCAGGAGGTAGGTCACGTAGCGCTGGGGGTACTTGTGCACGTACTTGTCGGCAAGCAGTACTCCAGGAAGCCAGGCGACAAATACGGGAACTGCCAGGATTCCCGCATGCCCGCCGCCCTGTGTAGACGAGACCAACGCGGCCGCCACTAGCATCACGCAGAGACCCATCATGGTCCGAAGGGGCACATTGGCAAAGACAGGCAGGCGTCTCGAGAACGACCGCGTCATCAGCGCCTTGCTCTCTGTGTCGTATGTCGGTCTAGCCGTCGCGTCCGCGTCGACACTCATAGGGTCGCTAGCTGCAGGCAAGGTGATGGGCATGCTCCGACACGCGGGAGACGGCGGCATAGCGGATCAAGTGGGCGAGTTCCACCGCAGGCTTGGCGTCATCGAGGCCAAACCCACGATTCTCGAGGGACTCCCGGTAGATCTCAGCGTGCAGGTCGGTGAATCCTTCCGAGAATTCTACTTCCTGGCCATCAACGTGGATCGAGCGGAACGTTGTCTTTCCGGCGGCTCGGATTTCGTCGGACAAGTCTGCGGGGTCGATCGATAGGTACCAGCGAACGACGGCTCTCTCGAGTTCGAGCCAGCCACAGACCCGCTCGGGCGATGAGTGGTGCACCTCCACTGCCTGCACAGAGCCGAACAGCCACACCAGCAGGTCGAAGAAATGGACGCCGATGTTGGTAGCCAGACCGCCAGACCTGTCTTCCTGCCCTTTCCAGGACACCTGATACCACAAGCCGCGCGCGGTAATGTAGGTCAGGTCGACTTCGTGGCGGGGCCCAACGGTTTCGGCCATCAATCGATCGCGAAGCGCGATCAGTTGGGGGTGGACCCGCAACTGGAGTACCGTCTTCACCTGGCACCCGCTCTCATGCTCAAGTTCCCTTAGGGCCTCGAGGTTCCAGGGTTCGAGAACGAGCGGCTTCTCGCAGATTGCATTGGCGTGAATACGAAGAGCAAACCGGACGTGCGCATCATGCAGGTAGTTGGGGGAGCACACGCTTACCCAATGTAGGCGATGTTCGTCGCCCTTTCGGCGGAGTTTCTCCGCAAACCGGTCGAAGCGCTCAAATTCTGTAAAGAAGCTGACGTCAAATGCATACCGGTCCAGCACGCCAACTGAATCGTTGGGATCCAGGGCGGCAACCAACTTGTTCCCAGTGTCGCTGATGGCCTTGAGGTGGCGTGGTGCGATATACCCTCCTGCGCCAATTATTGCGAAGTTCTTGCTCATCGATAAGACCTTGGATGACATGTACGCCTTCTCGCAGTTACGTCATTTCGACGCGACCGCCACCGATCAACACACGGTGACTATTGCTCTCTCCAACTCTCTCCTTCGCCGCTCCGTGCCGCCCAAAGTGTTCACTGTGTCATTGGAAGAGCGCTTTCTTGTGTTCCCGCGATATCCAGCCGGTCTCTACGCGTTATGGCGACGCCGGTCCGCGGTTGGCTGGCGCGACGGCGAGAAACCCGCCGTTCCAAGAGACACAAGTTGATCATGGTAACGGGCAGAAAGATCACAAAGAGAGCGTCAAACTTCAGTAGATAGGGGTTTGTTGCGTTGCCAACCAGGAACGCGGACATGCCCAGCAATAGCGGCACTGCATACTGAGCGTAGAATGACCCTGACTTGAAGATGCCGATCAGTGATCTTGCGATAGAAGCGATCCCGGCTGCGTAGAGTGCGCAGCCCACTATTCCCCAGGAATAGAGAAACTGCATGTATTGCACTTCATAATTCCAGGGGGCCTCATCGCTTCGGATGTGGTGTGCATAAGAGGCGCCATTTCCAAATCCGAAGATAGGCCTCGCCTTCCACCCCTCGAACAATTGCTGAATCGTCTCCATTCGCACGTTCGGAATGACGCCGCCGGCTGTGACCTCCTCTGACCTGAACGCATTCGTCAAATGGCCGAATGTCGCGTCAATGCTAATACCAGCTAGTCGCACTACGAGTGTCAGGATAAGTATCGCGGCGCCTGCAAACACTAGCGTGGCTCGCCAGGCGTGGGGTTTTGCAATGTGGCGACGCCTGAAAAGGCGAATGCTCATTGCGGTGACTACGGGGGACAAGACTGCGACAATCAGCAATACTCGCCGCCCTGAAAGCACCATAATGACTGTCATGGCGATGGCCAGCAGTAAGAGAAGGAGTGGTCGCTTCTTCGGATTGGAAATCAGGAATCCGACGACATATGGTTGCAGGAACATTAGACCTTGGAGACTACTGGAACTCACCGCGATCTGCCCGTAGTATTTCAGTGTATCAGCGGGTATGGATAGGTAGCCTGTGTCCGTTTCGAGAGCATAATACAACCAGTCGGGCCAGAGTCCGTAGGCGTTTAGTGCGCTCAGAATGAGATAGAGACACAGGAATGATGACGCGTAGATCAATGTATTGTGAATATACTTCCACGAGGATCGGCTGGTGATGCCACTGTTGAACACCATGTATATGAATACGTATAGGACCACCTCCTTCGTTATGGGTAGGGCTCCCGCATTCCGTTGAATGAGACCATAGATGCCGTACAGGGAACCTAGGGATATATAGCCGATGTACTGAAGAAGTATCTTGGGATGCAGGCGCGGTGGATTTCCGAAGAAGGCCGCCAGTATCATCTCGCCGAAGATTATTACAATGAGTGCGGCTTTCAGTACTTGGTAGCCGGACGGGACGACGATCATCAGCGCGAAGAGCGCTCCTACCGGCATGAGCGCTAGCTTCGTGCCGAAATATCCAAGTTGCGGGGCGAGGCTATCGAATCGGCTGCCCGCGCGGAGCACGCTTGGTTGGAAATTGGGAGTGCGGCAGTTCGTAGTTATTGTCAATTGTCGTCGGTAAACTGAGCGGAGACACGTAGACTAAAGCCCCGCGATGTCGCTTTGGAGAAAGCGGCTGAGCACGGCATTGCCAAAGGTGCCTGTTCCGCCGGTGATGAGGAGTATTTTGCCGCTGAACATGTTCACCTGGTGCGGTTGCTTGAGCCCGGCGATCCCCGGCTTGTCAGTCATGCCGACGCGGTCGCATCACGACTCATGTCCTTCTGCTGGCTGGATGGGTCCGCCACGTGCAATCTTGACGCCTTGAGAGAGGGCGCTCGGCCGGGCGTAGGTCGGCAGGGCCAGCGCGACCGAGAGGTGCAGGCGTTCGATGTCTCCGCTTTCCGCTGCCGCAATGACATCGTCCAGCATCGGCCTGATGTCCAGCGCGGCCTGCAGATCGTGTTCCCGCACCCGGTAGACGTCGGGGTTTGAAGTCACTTCCACCGTCGCGTCTGACTCCCAGAGTGTTTCTTCCATCTTCTCGCCAGGCCGGATGCCCGTAATCTCGATCGGAATCGCGCCCGGGTCGACCCCAGACAACCGAATCAGGTCATTGACCAGATCCAGGATCCGCATCTGTTCGCCCATGTTCAAGACGAACAGATCGCCGGCGATGCCCATTCCGCCGGCCTGCAGCACCAACTGCACGGCTTCGGGGATCGTCATGAAGAACCGCTTCATGTCGGGATGCGTAATAGTGACGGGACCGCCGCGTTCGATCTGGGCTTGCAGCGTCGGGACGACGGACCCCCGGCTGCCGAGAACGTTGCCGAAACGAACGACCACGTATGGGTGAGACGTTCGGCCGCCAGCACTGATGACGAGTGACTCGGCGAGCCGCTTGGATGCGCCCATGATGCTGCTCGGTGCAACGGCCTTGTCCGTGGACACGAGCACGAAACGGCGGACGCCCCATCGTTCCGATACCTGCAGGACGTTCTCTGTTCCGCGAACGTTGTTCGTGAACGCTTCCTCGGGGTTCAACTCCATCATCGGCACATGTTTGTGAGCGGCGGCATGAAAGACCACGTCCGGCCTGAACCGCCGAAACACCGCATCGAGCCGCGGGGCGTTGCGCACGTCGGCAATCACGGGGTGAATCGGCACGTCAGGGTACTGCCTCGTCAGCCGGGCATGCGCCTCAAAAATGCTGTTCTCCCCGTGTCCGAGCAGAACGAGTAGCCTGGGTTTCGAGAACGCGACCTGCCTGCTGAGTTCACCGCCAATGGACCCACCGGCGCCCGTGATGAGCACGGATCGACCCTCGAGGTACGACACGTGCTCGGCCCGACCGACAATCTGCGGCCGTCGCAGCAAGTCCGCGATTTCGACGCTGCGAAGCCGGTTGATTGAGACGTGCCCGTCAAGCAACTCGAAGACCCCGGGCACGATTCGCGCCGAAACTCCAGCCCGGCGGCACGCGTCGGCCGCGTCCCTGACGATGGCCCCGGACACGGTGGGCATCGCAATGATTGCGTCGGTGATGGCGTCGCGCTTGACGACGTCCTCGAGCGCTGAGAGCGGGCCGCGCACCGGGATCCCCAGAATCTGCTTGTTCCATTTGCCGGGCGAATCGTCGAGAAAGACAACCGGGACGAGGCCCAGTTGCGGGTTCTTGTGCAGTTCGCGAACGACAAGGTTTCCCGCCTCACCGGCCCCCACGATCAGCACGCGCTTTGCCTGCGTGGCCGCAGGTTTCTGGTGTGTCTCGCGCGCATCACCGATAATCCGAACAGACATGCGAAGACCGCCCGCCAGAGCCAGCGTAAGCAGCCAGTCGATCATCACCACGGCACGGGCAAACTGGCGCACGTGGCCGGTGGCGAGGCCAACACCAACGAACACCGCCATCGCGACCGCCGCTGCCGACACGGCCAGGACGATGGCAACCAAATCGAGGGCTGTCCCGTACCGCCAGTACCGTGAGTACATCCCAAACGGGAAATAGACGAGCGGCTTCAGGATCAGCGCCGCCACGAGATAGAGAAAGAATTCGGGATGGTGTTGCAGGAATAGCAAATCGAAACGCAGCCCGAACGCCCCGAATGCGGCAATCGCAATCAGCGGAAGGTCGGCGAGGAGAATGTACTGATTACGCACCATACAATTGTCCGTTCATTGAACGCGCGCGGCGCGGTTGCCTGTTCTGTCGGGAGTCGCGATCCTCTGGCGCCTTGGACAACAACTTGAGGACGTCTTGCGTTTGGCGCGGTCTGACGATCGCCAGCGCATCATTGGCATGAGGCGGAGGCGGACGGTCACGGGATATGCGGTGTACACAGCTTCGCCCTGTGACTTACAGGAGAAACGGTCCTGCAGCAATGACGGTTCGACAAAACAGACCCGGGTGCCCAGGTTTCGAATCACATCCGCGTCGCCGTGCTTCAGAACTGGCCCGCCAAGACGTATCGGTTAAAGCAGCCGGAAGGGCGAAAACTGAAGAACGCGACACGGCGCCTGTCCTTATTGGTCGCGTGCGAACATTCTACACTGGCTCAGGGCTGTCTCGACGAAAATGCAGGTGAAAGCACGTGTCGCGTTGTCGCTACAGACGCCCTGTGTGGAATCACTCCCGGAGTGATTAGGTGGAGCCGCGGAATGCTGGCACGATATTCGCGATGGCACAATCACTCCGGGAGTGATTACCCCGGATCCAGTCATGCTAAACTGGCCCGGTTTTCCGTAATCACACTGGACAGGGTGCGCAGATGAACGAACAGGAACGAAATCAGGCGGACGCGGGCGGCGACTATCACGACGACGAGATTTCGCTGCGGCCGTATGTGGACACGCTCTGGCGGTACCGGCGCATCATCAAGGGCGCCGCCATTGCCGTGTCGGTGGTCTTCATCGTCGGCGTGCTCGCCTTGCTGCTGATCTACCCCTCCGAGCGAGTCGCCTCTCTCCCGTTTCGGCTCCTGTTCGACGGCGCGGCGCTCAACCAATACCCGAACAAGACACCCTTCAGCCCTACGGAAATCGTGGGAGCGCCGATCGTCACCGAGGTCTTCAAGGCCAACGATCTGCAGCAGTACGGCAAGTACGAAGGCTTCAAAGACGCGCTCTTCATCCAGCAATCCAATCCCAAGCTGGACCTGCTCGCCTACGAGTACCAGGCGAAGTTGGCCGACACGAAGCTGAGCCCGGTCGATCGCGCACGAATTGAGGAGGAGTTCAACAAGAAGCGAGAAGCTCTGACCGATCCATCCTTTTCGCTCAGCCTGCGCCGGAGCGAACGTTTCAAGGCGCTGCCCGGTGACCTCGCGCAGAAAGTGCTGAACGACACGCTTGCCACGTGGGCGATGCAGGCCGAGCGCATGGGCGCCATGAAGTACCAGGTGCCGATCCTGTCGAGCATCGTGCTGTCCAAGCAGAGCCTCGACACCGAGGACTACCTGATCGCCGCCGACCTGCTGCGCGTCAAGGCCGCCCGCATCATCACCACGATTGCCGAATTCGAGAAAATCCCCGGAGCGCTCACGATCCGCACGTCGAAGGACCATGTCTCGCTGCCCGAGGTTCGCGTAAACATCGAGGACGCGGTGCGCTTCGATCTGGAGCCGCTCCTCGGCATCATCAGGTCGGAAGGCGTGACCAAGAACGCGCGGCTGTTGGCGCTCTATGCAACGACTCAGATCTTCCAGCTCCGCCTGGAGAAGCAGGCGGCGGAAGGACGCGCGCGCGCAGTACAGAATTCCCTGGCGGATTACACGGCGCAACGCGTGTCCCGAGGCGGCTCGGACACGAAGCTTGGCGGGGCTGGCGGCGCGCGGCAGCCGGGTTTCGACACGCCCGCGATGATTCCCCAGTTCGGCGAGTCGTTCCTCGACCGATTAGTGGAAATGTCGGCGCAGACCCAGACGAGCGATGTGCAATACCGCCAGAAGCTGACCGATCTGGTCATCCAGGAAAACACCAGCGTAACCACCCTGGATAAGGAGTTGGCGTATTACGAGGACCTCTCCAAATCCGTGCAGGGCATCGGGGGTCGGCCGGCCGGATCGCCCGAACTCGTCAACCTGATCAAGTCGCGGAGCCAGATGGCTTTCTCTGTCATCTCCAAGGGCGCCGATCAACTCGTTGACCTGTATCGGGAATTGTCGGCGCAGAATCTGAACCCGGTGGCGCGGCTCTACGCGGTGACCGGCCCGTTCGCCCAGCACACGCAGTTGTCGCTCTCGTTTCGTTCGGTAGCGTTCGCGTTCGTGCTGGTGATGCTGCTGACGCTTGTCGTCGTGCCCGTGGGGTGCTTGCTCCACGACGCGATGAAGCAGCGCGCTAGAGCGTAGAACGGAGACTGGGCTGGATCCCAGCTTTCCGCCTTCGCCCCCGCCTTCGGCCCCGGGGCTACGGCGGGACAAGTCGCCGGGATGACGAATGCTACCGCTGGTGCGACCACCGGTCCCCGGGGTCTGAAGACCCCGGGCTCCAGCGAAGAGACCTTGTCCTACCTCCGAGAGGCGCGGGCGCGGGGCCTTTCGGCCGCGACAGCCAGCGGCATCCGCGTCCAGGTCGCGACCATCTGCTCACGCTGCTCGGGTGAGGTGGCCACCGGCGTCGGCCCGGTCGCCAGTTGCGCCTTGAGCATCCTGGGCTTCTGCTGGAACGCACATACGGCCTCGCGCAGGATCTTGCCCGCCGACTTCGGATCGGCC
>Ga0315290_10001640_pt1 | contig 15411 bp, 10 predicted proteins | sample YL17G12_0_MG_FD_203627 | JGI IMG/M metagenome (GOLD analysis project Ga0315290, IMG submission 203627) | Sediment microbial communities from Yellowstone Lake, YNP, Wyoming, USA - YL17G12_0 | ecosystem: Environmental > Aquatic > Freshwater > Lake > Sediment | place: USA: Wyoming | collected... | reverse complement strand
TCAGCACCGGTGTCGAGAAGCGCCCTTCTGCCATGCGGCGCAGATGCGGTACCAGACCCACCGCCAGCACGGACGTCACCACCACGTCAGCCAGCGCCAGACCGGTGACGCCGCGCCTCAGCCAGACGACCAGCACCAGTCGTACGGCGGTCGTGGCGAACGCGCGGAAGAAGTTCAGCGTGCCCACCAGGGTCGATCGCTCATCGGCCCTGAACTGCGCCAGCGGCAGGACGACGACGTTCGAGAGCACGGTGTTGAGGGTCACGAGGCGGACCGCCAGCACGTACGCGTGCGACCCGATGAGGGCCTGCGTCAGCCAGGGGGCGACCGGCCACAGGATGAGGAGCGCGGCACTATTTAGCAACACTGTGAAGAGGAGCTCGGTACAGCCAAGCGTCTGTCGCTCGACGCTGGTCCGGCAGTCAAAGTAGTAACGCAGGTACGCGGCGTCCATGCCGCACCGCAGAACGGGCTTCAGAAACGCTTCGAATACGAGGAGGAGAGCAAAGGCGCCGTACTCGTCGGGCGAGAGCACGCGCGTGTAGACGGGAAGCAGGACAAAATTGATGACGAGGACGGAGACGTCGGCCGTCCCATAGGCGAACAGTTGCCGGGACACCCGACGCACATTGTCGAACATCAGATGATTATACCGGTCGCCCGGCTGCCCTTCGATTCGGGCGCCGCCTCCGGGCCGTCGCTTCAGGGTAGGCCTGCGTGGGGGCGGGACCCGGCATTATGGAACGACGCCTGCATACCAGAGCTTGAACCCGACCAACTGATGGCGGGGCAGTTCGGCGTAGAGGTCTCCGGCCATGGACAGGGCGTCGAGATGATCGACCTCGAGATCGAGCTGCACGCGGCCAGGTGTGAATGCCGCGGCCGAAACATCGAATTCGTAGGTTCCGACCTTCTCCGGATTCCACGCCAGCACGAACTGGCCTAGCATCACGCCCCCGGTCGTGACCCGTACCCGCTGCTCGGGCGCGCCTTCGAAGTGGAACGGATCCATCCGCAGGATGATGTGATATGACCGACACGCCGGCAACGGCAGGTGCAGCGACACCTTTGGCTGCGTCGCAAACCTCGCGACGACGTTGCCGGTCGTGACCAGGTCGGACCACCCGTCACTGAACATGAGTGTGTCACGTCGCCCAGCCAACACGTACGCTGGTTCGTCCCTGTGCAGCCTGTCACGAGCAACCAAATAGGGCATGCCGTCGGCGACCCCAAACGCTGCAGCGATCGTCACCGCCAGCACGGCGGCCTGTCGCGCGATCCTGCGGGGCTCCAACCGCGCGAGCGTCGGACGCACGCCGGTGGTGAACACGCTCCGGACGCCCTCGGCTGCGGACTGGACAATCCCGAATGCCGCGACCAGGAAGAAGGGGTACGCGTGAAGGGTGAATCGCCACTCGCCGCCGCCCGACACGGGCCACGTCATCATGTACGGAACGAGCGACGACCCGAGCACAACCAGGCCGAGATGCCTGCGCGGCTGGACGAGCCAACCCAGCAACCCCAGCATGGCCAACCCGGCCAGGAGGGGCCCGATTCGCGAATCCCACACGTCGAATCCGCGCCACTTGTTTTCGAACGGATATGTCGTCAAGCCCTGTATCGCGGTGTCGAAGGCCTCCAGCGGGCGGTCGCGGAACTTCGAGCTGACGTATCCGAACGCACTGGGCATCTGCGCGCGGGCGTCCTCGGGCACTGCCCCGACTCCGTGCTCGCGTGCGGTGTAGAACAGCACGTGGTAGTTGATGGCGTAAAGCGGATCGCCGAACGTCCTCGCGCAGTTGACGAGGTACGGCGCCACGAGGCAGAGCATGACGAGAACCGCGATGCCGACGACTCTCACGCGCGTCCGGAGTCCGGTTCGGCCGCCACCGCCGGCGACGTAGAGCAGCGCCGGAACCAGGAACACGAACGACGAGAGCCGCGTCAGGCATGCGCCCGCGGCCGCAACGCCCGCCAGGACGGCGGTTCTGCGGCCAGGCTTGTCGTGCAGCCGCACGAGCGCACACGCGCTCAGGATGCAGAAGAATCCCGACGCTTCGTCACGCCACCCGTGGAACGACCACCCCACGGCGTCGTGTTCGATGGCGAGGGCCGCCGCGGCCGCGAGTCCCACGATTGGCGAGGTGTACGCGGCTCCCAGCAGGTACGTGGCGAACACCAGCAGAACCGAGAAGATCACGGAGGCGAGGCTCACGGCGACGTCCTGGTTCTCGCTCAGGACGAGCATCACACGCGTAGCCGCGAGAAACACCGGCTCACGCACGTGCGCCTGGTAGAAGGAGCGCATCTCTCTACTGAACTTGAGGTAGTTGACCGGGTCGCCGCCATCGCGCTGGATATCGGCGTGGGGCCACGCGCGTGACACGGGCACCGTCACGGCCGCAACGGCCGTGACGGTGCCCTGTGTACGAACCAGCCACGCGGGATGATCGAACGGTCCGTAGGACACGAACAGGCCGTCGAGCCTCAGGATCGCGGCGTAGGCCAGAATCAGGCCGAGGAGCACGGCACGAGCGGTCCGCATCCTTCCGGGAGTCAGGCTCTCTGCGAGCCGCCCGGCGACGGACGGACCGGGTGACGATGGTGTGCGTGAAGCAGGCTCATTCATGCAGACGTCGTCGGCACGCGGCTGATGGGTCATCGTCTGAATCTCAACTCACGTGAGTGCCGGGGTCAGGCGTCGTCGCGGCAGGGTGTTCGATTCCTCTTGCCGAGTGGATATGATCGAGGAACCACCGGTACGTCTCTTCGATGCCCCGGTCCAGCCCAATCTGGTGGTGCCAGCCGAGCGTATGCAGTCGGGACACGTCGAGCAGCTTGCGTGGTGTTCCATCTGGCTTCGATCGGTCGAACGCCAGCACCGCGTCAGGATGCACGACGGCGGCGACCATCCCCGCCAACTCGCGGATCGAATGGTCGATTCCGGTTCCGATATTGATGTGCAGTGGATCCTCGTAGTGCTCCATCAGGAAGACACAGGCATCAGCCAGGTCGTCGACGTGCAGGAACTCGCGCCTGGGAGATCCGGTTCCCCAGATCACAACCTCGCGGCTCCCGCTGAGTCTGGCGTCGTGGAATTTCCGGATGAGTGCCGGAAGCACGTGCGAACTGGCCAGGTCGAAGTTGTCGTGCGGCCCGTACAGGTTGGTTGGCATACCCGAGATGAAATTGCGACCGTACTGGCGGTGGTACGACTGGCACAGTTTGATGCCGGCGATCTTGGCGAGCGCGTACGACTCATTCGTCGGTTCGAGAGGACCCGTGAGGAGGGATTCTTCCCTGATGGGCTGCGGACACTCGCGAGGGTAGATGCATGAACTGCCGAGATACAGCAACTTGGTCGAGCCGAACAGGTGTGCCGCATGCACAACCGTCGCGTGGATCATCATGTTGTCGTAGATGAACTCCGCCGGCCTGGTTGCGTTCGCCAGAATCCCGCCCACCGTTCCTGCCGCCAGGAAGACGAACGCCGGACGGTTTGCGCGGAACCAGTAGTTCACGGCTGCCTGATCCCGTAGATCGAGCTGCTCCCGCTCGGCCAGCAGGAGGTTCGAGAATCCCGCCGATTCCAGGCGTCGGACGATAGCGGAACCAACAAGGCCGGAGTGGCCGGCCACAAATATGCGGGACTGTCCTGTCAGGAGTGACATACGCATCCTCTCACGCTGAGGCGGCAATCATCGGGCAGGCAGGCCACTCAGGCTCAGGCCCTCGAGAACTCGGCCAAAACCATACCCATTATAGTCCCATCGAATTGCGGCGATCCTCTGCTGCGCGTCCTCTGCTGCGCGTCCTCCAGAAACTCGACCCAATAGACGTGTAGAGACACCCGACGAGTCGATGACTGTCAGCCCGTGACGCCGGAGGCCGGCCGACGGGAACCCGCGGTCGTGAGCCAGCCGCCGAGGGCTGCGGTCTCCATCCGGTCACCGGGAGCGATTCTGCTACCATGATCAGGCGCATCCGCGCGCGGCCGGACCAGCGCCGTTGAGGGTCCGATCGGCGGCTGTCGTGAGTCGAGACGAGGTCCTCGTGCACATCTGCATGGTCACGCCGCATCTGCCGCCCGAGCAGGCGGGAAACGCCATCCTGCCCGCGGTGCTGGCGCGCGAGTTGGGGCAGTCCGGCCATCGTACGACGTTCCTGACTCACCCTGCCGTTGGATCCCCACGGTCGCTGTCGGGGTACCCCGTCGTCTTCGCGCGCCGGCGGGGACGCGGCACGGTGGCCCGTTCGCCGCTTGGCGCCGTCGCCACGGCCGTCGGCCTGGCGATCGCCTCCGCACGGGCGTTTCGCGGCGTCGATCTCGTCCACCTGCACAGCAACGGTTTCATTGTCGACGTGGCCGGCTGGATGGCCGCGCGGATGAGGCGCCCGTCGGTCGTCACGCTGCACGGCACCGACATCTGGCATTTCGATCCGGCGCGGCACGCGCGCTTCGCGGCGGTCGTGCGCGGGGCGGCCGAGCGCGTGTTCTGCAGCCGGGCCCTGCGCGACCGGGCCGTTGAGTTGGGGCTCGCACACGCGGGCGCGCCCATCGTGTATCCACCCGTCGGCGACGTGTTCCGGCCGCCGGCGGATGATGCCCGAGACACGCTCCGCGCGACGCTCGGCGTGGGTGGGCCGATGCTGTTGACGGTCAAGCGGCTGCACCCGGTGGCAGGCTACGAAGACCTGCTCCGGGCCCTTGCCGTCGTCGTTTCGCGGATGCCCGATGCGCAGCTGTTCATCGCGGGCGAAGGCGCATTGCGTGCGGATCTCGAACGCCAGGTAGACGCGCTGGGACTGGCGCCGCGTGTCCGTTTCCTGGGCCGGGTGGATAATCACGACCTGCCGCGGTACTACGCGGCAGCGGACCTCTTCGTGCTGCCGTCAAGGCTCGAGTCGTGGGGAACGGTGATGCTCGAGGCGCTCGCATGCGGGACTCCCGTCGTTGCCACCGAGACGGCCGGAGCCCGGGAGGCCCACGGCTATTTCGGGAACGATATAGGGTTGACGCCGATCGAGGCGCCGGACGCGCTGGCGTTGGCGATCGAGCAGGCCCTGCGGGGGCGCCGTCGAGCTGGCGCCGAGAGCCTTCAGCGGATCGAGTCGATGTTCAGGCCCGCTGGTTGCGCGAGGGCCTACCTGGCGATCTACGAACACGCGCTGGCCCGGCGCGAGAAGGTGCATGCGTGATGGCGAACCAGAGTCGTGGGCGCCTGGCGCTTCTCGTGTTCCTGCTGGCGCTGGTCCTGTACCTCGCGACAACGGGCGGCAGCATGGCGACCGACACCATGTCGTACGAAGTCGCGAAGAACATGGCGGAGCACGGCTCCGTCGCGATGTCGTTCAACGTCCACGACATGGATGCGCACCGCGGCACTGACGGACGGTACTACTCGCCCTATGGCATCGGACATCCCATCTACGGGATTCCGTTCTATCTGGCCGGACGCGTCGCGGAGCACGTCACGGGTCTCGGCGTCGGAAAGCCGGAGGCGCTCCCCAAGGCGTTCTTCGTGTTGGGGAACGCGGTGGCCGGAGCCCTGACCGTCTGGCTGGCGTTCCTCTTCGCGCTGCGCCTCGGCGGCACGGGCCGAGGCGCAGCAGCCACCGCCCTGACGCTCGGCTTCGCCACGCTGCTCTGGCCGTACTCGAAGATGGGCTTCAATGCGCCGCTGGCGGCTTTGACACTGCTGTGGGGCACGTACGCCGTCTGGGTGGGCGTCAGGGAGAAGCGCCCGAGCATGGTCTGGGTGGGCGGCGTCGGATTCGCGTGCGCGCTGCTGGTCCGACACGAGCTTGCCCTGGCGACGCTGCCGGCTGGAGTCTGGTTCATCATCGAATCCCGCGGACGCGTGCGCGACATCTTCACGCAGACCATGGCCGTCGCGATTCCGGTGGCTGCCGCGATCGCACTGACGCTCTACTACAACGACGCGCGGTTCGGGAACCTGCTGGACACGGGCTACCTGCGGGACGGTACCGCGACGTTCGGACCGGTGTGGGTCGGACTGGTCGGCTTCCTGGCTTCGCCCGGGCGCGCGCTGTTCCTGTTCGCCCCCGTGACCGTGTTGAGTGCGCCCGCTCTGGTGGGACTGTGGAAGCGAGACCGCGCCACGGCCACGCTGCTGGGCGGCACCGTTGTCGTCCTGACGCTCTTCTACGCCTCGAACCTGTACTGGGATGCCGATCGCTGCTATGGACCGCGCTACCTCGTGGCGGTTCTGCCATACCTGTGCCTTCCGCTCGCGGCGTGGTTCGACCTGCCGCGATCGTCCGCCACACACCGCTGGCTGCTGGCTGTCGTCGCGCTGAGCGTCATCGCCCAGGCGCCAGGCGTGCTCGTGGATTTCTCGAAGGTCGGGTACGGGCCGGAACACGCCGATCTGGACTACGGGCGGCGGATCTGGACATGGGAGGGATCGGGGTTCGTCCTGAACGCGCGCGCCGCGATTGCCCAGGCCCCGATGAATCTGCGTCATGTCGCGGGGCTCGACCCCCTCCCGGTGGTGCGGTCAGCCGACGCCCGCGAGAAGGCGTTCTCGGAGCAATTTGCATTCAGCTTGGACTTCTGGTGGCTCTACCTGTTCTACGCCCGGGTGATCCCTGCGTCAGTCGCCGTCGGGTCGGCGGCAGCCCTGCTTGCGCTGGCTGTCGGGCTGGCGATGGCCCTGAGGCGCGTTCTGTAGCCCCTGTCAGCACTCGGGACGTGATGTCCGGCTTCCGCGCTCACCCAGAGAGCCACCGCAGCAGGAGCTGAGCCGGCAGCCGGAGCCGGTCGAGGAAGATCTGCGTCGCGGTTTCGGGATACGGCACCAGCTCCCGCATCCCGCGCATAAACAGCTGGTACTGGAAGAGGAACAGCAGGTTGTACACGATCGCCGCGACACTGAGCCAGGCCGCCGCCCCAGGCCGCTTCTCAGCAAGAGGCAGGCTCATCATGGCAGACAGGCCAAGCGCCAGGAACACGCCAAACCCGATGAACCGGCGAGCGCCAAAGGCTTCTCCAGCCCACCAGTCCTGAACGGAGGCGTTGATGTAGAGGGCGATGATCATCACCAGGATCATCAGCCACCCGGCCAGCCGATCCCGCCTGGCCACGAGCGACAACCCGATCGCTGCGGGCAACAGGGCTGGCGTCCACGAAAACAACCCGCGCTTGAGCGAGAAGAGCACGCTGAGAATCGCAGGACTGGTCCACTTCATGAATCCTGCGCCCTGCGGAACCACGAGCGGCGTGCCGTAGATGGCGTTCCAGGCAAGCAGTTGGGGGGTGAAGACGACGCCCGCCGAAACACCCAGCACACCAAGGCGGAGTGCCGCCGCCGCCACGCCCGTCTGTCGCCTGACAACCGCCGCCAGTGCATCCCCGACGGGCAGGAGCAGGACCAGCCCGTCCTGCCATCGGACCAGGGCCACCAGTCCACCGAGCGCACCGAGGATCACCGCGTGCCTGAGACTGGCGCGGTCACGCGTCTTCAGCCACGTGTAGACGAACACGGCGACCGCAAACATGGACGTGGCGTGGGAATAGGCGGGAGAGACGAGCGAATAGTACACGGCCGGACCGGCCAGCCACACGACGAGCGTGGCCCAGAATGCCGCCCGCCGCGGATAGCGCAGTGCGCACGCCCAGAACGTGAACCAGGCCCCCAACGTCGCGTAGACGATTCCCGCCACACCCACGCTGACCTGCAGCAGCGCCTCCGTCCTGGGCCCTGGCCCGACAGCCCCGAGGACGGCTCGCGCGGCGATGTAGCACGGAGACCACAGGATGGCCGGGCCCACCGACATCATGTTCGGCAACCGTCCAGTTGCCGTGCGGTTGCGCAGCCAGACGTTCGTCTCGGGACGGGCGTCGGCGTACAGTTGCTGGTAGTCGTTCGAGAAGTCCACGTCGCCGTCCACAACGACCGATTGCAGGTATGCGAAGTACTGAATCGCGTCGCCGTTGATGATGCGGCCGCTCTTCGACGGAACCGCCAGCATCCCCGCGACGTACCCGGCCGCGAAGAGCAGGCCGACAAGCGTGAAGGTCAGCAGGGGCCTGGCTTCTGCCGCACGGATCGGCGCGGACACGACGTGGCGCACCGGCTTCCGCTCCGGTGGCTCACCTCGCCTGCCGTCTGGGTGCATCGACCTGTCCATGGCTTGCACGGGCATTTTGCCGTACTCCGACCGGGACGGGAAGCTGATACGATGAAACATGGTGTGTCAGCCGAGAGCATGACGAATGGTCTTCCGTGTCCGACGGATGCGGCCTCGCCGCCCGGCAGACGGAACGGTCCCCGGCGGTCGCTGTGGCTGCTGGTTCTGGTGTTCACCTTGTCGCTGCCGGCGGTCACGCCGAGGCTGTACGCGGCGGATGAGATCGAGTACTTCGCGTACCTCCGCTCGTGGTGGTTCGACCGCGATTTGTCTTTCGACAACGAGTACCGGTACTTCTACGACCACGGCATTGCCCGGGCTTTTGGATTCCGGGAGACATTCCTCGATCGCACGACGTCGACCGGGCTTCGCGTCAACTTCGGCACGGTCGGCTGCGCGATCCTCTGGACCCCGTTCTACGCGGCCGCCGACCTGGCGGTGACTGGAGCCGGGCGCTTCGGGTCGGAGGTCGCCGCCGACGGGTTCTCCCGGCCGTATCTCGCGGCGGTGACGTACGGGTCGGCTGTGTACGGCTTTCTGGCCGTGCTCATCTCGGTGTGGGTCGCCCGACGCGTGGTGGGTCACGGGACCCTTGCGGCCGCGCTGGTCTGGGTGTCGACCCCCCTGTTGTTTTACATGTACCTGGCACCGGGCATGGCCCACGCGTGCTCGGCCTTCATGGCGGCCGCGTTCGTGGCCGCGTGGCTCCTGGTGCGCGAGCGGTGGTCGGTCAGCGGCGTGGTCGCCCTGGCGGCGATTGGCGCGCTGATGGCGATGGTGCGTGAACAAGACGCCCTGCTGGGCATCGGGCCGGCCTTGGACTTCGCGGTGACGCTGGGACGCGCCGTCGCCCGGCGCGATCGACACGCCGCGCGGCGTCTGCTCCTCGGGGCGGCGGCCGGCCTCGCGATCTTCGCGGTGGTCTATCTGCCGCAGGCGCTCGCCTACACCGTCCTGTACGGTCATCTGGGCCCGGCACCGGAGGTCAGCAGCAAGATGGACTGGGCCGCTCCGCACGCCATCGAGGTGCTCCTGTCGGCGGAACACGGCCTCGTGGCGTGGACACCCATGACGGCGCTGGCGCTTTGCGGCCTCGTGTGGCTCGCGTGGCGTCCCGAGGCGGGGGGGCGGCTCGACCGGGCCTCGGCCCGCTGGATCGGCCTGCTGGCCCTGCTGATGGTGGCCGGTCAGATCTACGTCAACGGATCAATCGAGACGTGGACCCAGGCCGGCGCGTTCGGCCAGCGCCGATTCGTCGGACTGACGGTCCTGTTCGTCCTCGGTCTCGCGCACCTGTTCGCCGCCGCGCGCGGCCGTTTCCCACAGGCCATCGTCGCCGTGTTGGCAGGCGCGTGCCTGTGGTGGAATCTGGGTCTGATGGCGCAGTTTGGCGCGGGCATGATGGACCGGCAGCGGCTGGAGTTGCGCCGCAACGCCTACAACACGTTCGTGGCGGTGCCCGCCCGCCTGCCCGAACTGGCGTACCGGTATCTGTTCGATCGTTCGTCCTTCTATCAGCAGCCCGGACGATGACGATGCAGCCGCGAAATCCGGCGACGGCAGAGTCGTTCGATATCCTGTACCTGGCGGACATCCGGTTTCCCATGGAGCGCGCGAACGGCATCCAGACGTTCGAGACATGCCACGCGCTCGCCTCGAGAGGACTCCGAATCACCCTCGTCGTGCGAGACGACACCGCCCGGCCCCGGCGAGACCCGTTCGTCTTCTACGGACTTCCGCCTGTGTCGACCCTGCGAATCGAGCGGCTGCCGGTGGCGGGTCCCCACGTGTGCCGACGGGCGTGGTACCTGGCTGCAGCCGTGTGGGCGGCGATGCGGGCGGCCAGGCGCGGATGTGTCTTCACACGCGACCTTGGCGTCGCGGATGCCGTGTTGTCGATGCCGCGGCGGCTGCGTCCGCCGCTGGTCTACGAGTCGCATGGCTTCGCACCCGTGTTCGCGAAGACGATGCCCGAGCTCGTGTCCGGAACGCCGGCCGGGGGGCAGACGAAGATCCGCCGCCTGTTCAGGCGCGAACGGCGCGTGTGGCTCGGGGCGGACGGCTACATCACCACCACCGGCGTCCTCGCCTCGGAAATGCGTGACAGGTTCGGCGATCGGCCATGTCTGACGACCGTGTCGAACGGCGTCCGGCTGTCCGACGACGGGGTGATGCCGCCGCCTCCGCCCGCGGGACCCACGCTGGTGGCCTACGCCGGGCACCTGTATCCGTGGAAGGGCGTCGACGTTCTAATTCGCGCCCTTCGCCTGGTGCCTGGCGTCCGTGCCCTCATCGTCGGGGGATTCCCTGGCGAGCCCGACCTCGAGCGCGTGCGAATGCTGGCGCGGGAGCTCGAGGTCGACGAACGGGTGCGGTTCACCGGTCAGGTCGAGCCGTCTCGTGTGCCGGCGCTGCTGAGCGAGGCCACCATGCTCGTGCTGCCGACAGTCGCGACGGAGTCTGCGGCGTACACCTCGCCGTTGAAGCTGTTCGAGTACTTCGCCGCAGGCAGGCCCGTCATCGCCTCGGACCTGGCGCCGGTGCGCGAGCTCGTCCGTGACGGCGAGAACGGCCTCCTGTTCTCCGCGGGAGACGCGGACGCGCTGGCCGGCGCAATTCGCCGGCTCGGCGACGACAGGCCGCTGGCGGCCGCGCTGGCGCAGACGGCATTCGCGGAGGTGGAGCGCTACAGTTGGCGCAGGCGGGCGGAACGTCTCGAGGCCTTCCTGCGTGACGTGGCGCCTGTCCCGGCTCACATCCGGGTGATCGCATGATCTCCGAAACGCTGCTGTCGCTGGTACGGTGTCCCGACTGCGCCGCCCCTGTGGCGGCGGACGCCGGTGTCCTGCGCTGCGGGCGGTGCGGCCGCACGGCCGACATCACCGGCACCTACCTGGACCTGCGGCCGAAGGAAGCGGTCGGCGCGTCCACGAAGTACCTGGACGAGGAACTGCACGCCGACGGCCGCCAGTCGTCGGTTTCCCCGCCCTTGCTTTCGGCCGGCATCCGCAACGACATGATGCGGCGCTTCCTGCGCCTCGGGCCTGGAGATCGGCTGGTGGATCTCGGGTGCGGCAGCGGGCGCATGATGCTGTGGAACCGCGAGTCCGGCGCGTACATGGCCGGCGTGGACGTCAGCCCGTTCTTCGCGGCCGAGTCGCTCCCGGCGGTGGATCTCGTGCTCGGAGATCTCCGCCGCCTGCCGCTGGCGGATGCCGCGTTCACCAAGGCGTATTCGCTCGACGTCGCCGAGCACCTGACGCGCGAGGGCCTCGACGCGATGCTGGGAGAGGCGGCGCGCGTACTGGTGACCGGCGGGCACCTGTTTCTCTACAGCCACGTGCGCAAGAACTCGCGACTGGCGCTCGGCCTGCGCGGGATCAACCGGTTCGCCGCATTTCTCGACCGGGTTGGCCTCATCGACCTCGCGCAGGAGCGCCTTCGCAAGAGCGATCACCTGAACCCGCTCGCCGACCTTCGCGAACTCGAGGATGCGGTGACGAAGGCCGGATTCCGGATCGCGCAGATTCGGTTCTACACGCCGCTGGTCGGGGCTTTCATCGAGAACATCCTGCTGAGGCTGGCCGAAGGCGTGTTGATGCGGCGCGCGAGGCGGGCACTCGCGCGGCAGGGCGCGGCCGGGGACGGCAGCGTGGCGCTCGTGAGGGCGCAGGGAAAGCGCCTGGCGGCAGGAGGATTCACGGGCGCGGTGCTTCGGTTCCTGACGTGGCTGATGAAGATCGATGTCGTGCTCTTCGGCCGCGTGAAGTCCGGTCCCTTCTTCGTGCTGCTCGAGAAGACATCGCGATGAGGGTCCTGTACTGCGCCATCGACCAGGCCGTCCCGGGATCCCACGGCGGATCGGTCCACGTGCAGGCCGTCGCAGAGGGCCTGGCCAGGCTGGGGCACGAGGTGCACGTCGCCACCCGCATGAACGGCCCTGCGCCGGCAGGACCGGTCTGGCACTCGCTCGGGGCACCGCTCTCGATGGCGCATCTGCGGCTGCTGCGCGCCCGGACGGTGACCCGCCTGGCGCAGGCCGTCCGCCCCGACATCATCATGGAGCGCTACCACAACTTCGGCGGCGAGGGAGTCCTCGCCGCCAGACGCCTGGGTCTGCCGCTCGTGCTCGAGGTCAACGCACCGGTGGTCGACTACGCCGGGTCTGCGAAGCACTGGCTCGACAGGGCGCTCCTGCTGCAGCCGCTGCGCCGCTGGCGCGAATGGCAGTGCCGCCGTGCCGATCTGCTCGTGACGCCGCTCGCGCGGATCCTGCCCGCAGACACCCCCGCGAGCCGCATCCTCGAGGTTGAGTGGGGCGCCGACACGGAGACATTCAGGCCAGACGCGGCAGGGCCGACGCCGTTTACCCGGACACCCGGACAGGTCGTTGTCGTGTTCGCTGGCGCATTCCGCCCATGGCACGGGGCCGTCCACGTCGTGCGGGCGATGCGCCAGCTCGGTGAGCGGGGCCGGACGAACGTGCGGGCCGTGATGATCGGCGCCGGCCCCGAACTCGACCGTGTGCGCGCCGAAGCCGCGGGTCTCGAGTCGGTCGTGTTCACGGGCGCCGTGGCGCACGACCGCATGCCGGCGTGCCTGGCGGCCGCCGACATCGGCGTCGCGCCGTTTGACGTGACGGCGCACAAGCCGCTGCAGATCGGGTTCTACTGGTCACCGCTCAAGGTGTTCGAGTACATGGCGGCCGGCCTGCCAGTCGTCATCCCCGACATCGATCGTCTCCGGCACATCGTTCGCCAGGATCGCGAAGGCGTCACGTACGATCCGTCGACCGCCGACGGTCTCGCCAATGCGATCGAGACGTTGCTCGACTCGGAGCGGCGAACCGCGCTCGGCCGTGCCGCGCGCGAGCGTGTCGAGACCGAGTTCAGCTGGGCGGCGCACTGCCGGAAGCTCGACCACGCGATGCGGCAGACCGTCCAGGGCCGGCACGCGTGATGCGCATCCTGATGGCGACAGACGCGTTTCCTCCCGTCTGCGGCGGCAGCGGGTGGAGCACCTACGAGCTGGCGCGAGGCCTGCGGGAGCGAGGTCACGACGTCACCGTTGTGCAAGTCACGGCCGGGAAACCCACCGGAGCGGACCGCGTGTACGACGGCTTTCGCGTCCATGTCATTCACCAGACCGCGCCACCCTTACCATTCGTTCGGAACTACTTCAAGAACGAACGGCTCTGGCATCGCGCGGCGCCAACGCTGCGCGCGATGGCCGCCTGCACCCGGGCGGACGTGATCCACGCCCAGCATGTGCTGACGGCTCCCGCCGCGATCCGCGCCTCTGAAGGCGCCGGACTGCCCGTCGTGTGCACAGTCCGCGACTATTGGCCGCTGTGCTACTGGGGCACGCTCATCGACGACCCGACCTCATCGGTTCTGTGCCCGCAGTGCTCGCCGGGCAGGATGACCCGATGCGTCCGGCCGCGGGCTGGAGTGGCGTGGCCCCTCGCCCTGCCCTTCATTCCGTACATGCGCCGCAACCTCGCGCGCAAGCAGCTGGCCCTCGTGAACGCCTCCGCCATCGTCGCGGTCAGTTCGACGATTGCCCGCGACCTGCGTCAGCGGGGGACCGGACTGGAGGCGGCCCGCATCGAGATCATCCCCAACCCGGTGGATGTGGCCGGCCTGCGCCGCGCCGCCCAGGCCGCCGCGCCCCCTCTCGAGGGTCCGTACGCCGTCTTCGTGGGAAAGCTGGAGCAGAACAAGGGTGTGGACGTCCTGCTGCCGGCTGTCGAACGTGCCGGCCTGGCCTGGCCGCTGGTCGTCGTCGGCGATGGGGCCAGGCGAGCCGCCCTCGAGGCGGCCGCCCGGCGCACGAACCGCGACGTGCGGTTCACGGGATGGCTGGAACGGCCCAGCGTCATCGCGTGGCTGGCGCATGCGGCGCTGCTGGTGTACCCGTCAGGTGGGCCTGAGTCCCTGAGTCGCGTCCTGCTCGAGGCCGCGGCGATCGGCGTGCCGATCGCCGCGATGAATACCGGCGGGACCGGCGATATCCTCAGACACGAAGTCACCGGGCTGCTGTCGGTGACGCCGGCCGAACTGGGGGATCATGTGGCTCGGCTCATCGCCGACCGCGCCTTGGCCGACGCCCTCGCTCGTCGAGGCCGCGAGCATGTCGCCGCGCACTTCGACACGTCGATCGTCGTCGGCCGCTTCGAAGCGCTCTATCACGACGTGGCCGCGCGAGGGGCGTCCCGTGCGTGAACACGCGAGACGTCAGGACGGGCTCCGCATCGCGGTCCTGACACGCGCCGTCGCGCCGCTGCACGGCGTCGGCGGCCTCGAACGGTCGACCCACGATCTGGTCAGCCACCTGCTGGAGCGGGACGTCAGGATTACGCTGCTGACCAGGCCCCCGACCGCCGCGGCGGTCGGGGCGTCGTGGGTCCATCCACACCTGTCGTTCCGATTCGTACCCTATCGGACGTTCCCGCTAGCCGGACGCCGGGGAACCACCGTGCTCGACCGGTCCACGGCCTACCCCCTGTTCGGGTACCGTCTGGGCCTGGCGGCCGCGGCGCTCTCGGCGGCGGGCCAGATCGACCTGGTCTATGGTCTCGGCGCGAGCACGCTCGGGTACGCCGTGGCGCGCAAGCGGGCGCCCCGATCGACGGTGCCGCTTGTGATGAACCCCCAGGGGCTCGAGGAGTTCGGTGGTGTCGACGGCGGCTATGGAGGCCGGCCGGCCAAGCGGTTCGGGTACGCGCCCCTGCGGCGAGCCGTGCGCTATTGCGCGGACGCCGCGGACCGCGTGATCGCCACGGACCGATCCCTCGAGCCGGTGATCGCGCAGTGCCTGCATCTCGGGCCAGATCGCGTCCGGCTGGTCCCCAACGCCGTGGACCTCCCGGCGTGTGATGGGCTTGCCTCGCCCGACGACGGCGTGCGGATGCGCGCCGCGGCCGGCATCGGCCCTGAGGAACTGGTGCTGCTCAGCGTGGCGCGGCTGGAGCGGAACAAGGGCCTGCACATCCTGGCGGACGCGCTGGCGCAATTGCGGAACCTCGCGTGGCGATGGGTGATCGTCGGCGATGGGCCGTTCCGCCGTGCGATCGAGGGCCGCGTCGCGGCCGACGGCCTGCGCGATCGGACGACGCTGGTCGGCCGAACCGACGACCGGACGCTTCACGCGTGGTACGAAGCCGCGTCCGTGTTCGTGCATCCCACGCAGTACGAGGGCAGTTCGATCGTCACCCTCGAGGCCATGGCGCATCGCCGAGCCGTCGTCGCGACGACG
>Ga0315290_10001639_pt1 | contig 15411 bp, 8 predicted proteins | sample YL17G12_0_MG_FD_203627 | JGI IMG/M metagenome (GOLD analysis project Ga0315290, IMG submission 203627) | Sediment microbial communities from Yellowstone Lake, YNP, Wyoming, USA - YL17G12_0 | ecosystem: Environmental > Aquatic > Freshwater > Lake > Sediment | place: USA: Wyoming | collected... | reverse complement strand
GCTGGGCTGCCGCCCGGCAGCGGCGGCGACGGCGGCCGAGGCGCGGGCGGTGGCGGCCAAGGTGGCGGGTGGGCGGCTGGCGCTCACGCTGGACCTAGCTGGCTTGTCCCTGATGTGCGAGGCGCCCGGGCCGCCCCGCCCCCCGCCTCCCCCGCCATCCAGCGCGGCGGTCGCGGGCGCGGCAGGGGGCAGCGCAGCGGGCGCCCGTCGCCGCGCGGCCCGCACAACCAGCACAACCACCGCCGCCCTAGCACCCACGCTCCCAGGCCCTGCCCTAGTCCTGCGCGCCGGCCACATCATCCTGACGACTGCCCCACCGCCAGACGGCGGGGCAGGCGGGGCAGCCGCCGTCGCCGCCCTCTTCCGTGTGCTCGCCTTGGCAAGCTCCAGCGGCGGCGACCCGGCCCGCCGTGCCGCGACCGCTGACCGCCTGGCCGCCGACGTCCTGACCCGTGCCCTGACCGCGGAGGCCACCATCAAAGTGGGTGGTCTGTCCGCGGCGGCGGGCGTGGTGGGATCGCTGCAGGCAGGGGCGGCGGCGGTGGCCGGCACCACCGCCAACGTGCCGGGCACGCCCGCCACCACCCCAGCCGGCACCAGCCCGCTGCCAGCCTCCGCCTCTCCGCCTGGCAAGGCCGCCGCCGGCGGCTCACGGCCACCACTTAATCGGACCCGTGCTTGGCTGACCCTCATGCCACCCACCCAGGCCACGGCCCGCCTAGCCCTGGCTGTGGGCGGGCCCGGGCGGGACGCGGCGGGGGTCGGGGTGACGATCAGCTCTCCCGCCCCGCTCCATTTGGCGCTCGCGACGGAGGCCGTGGCTGCCGCGGCGGCCGCGCTGGCCGCGTCCCTGCCGCCTGACGGCAAAAAAGGCGGGACGGAGGTGGCGCTGCTGCCCACCAGCGCGCCGCCCCCTCTGCCCGCCTGCCCGTCGGCGCTGGTCGCGGCCCAGTTCACGGCCGCCGCGCCCGGCCTCGACCTGCGGGTCGACTTGCCAAGCTTGTCGATCTCCATGGACGCCGAGGCCGGCGGGCGTGGGGTGGTTGAGGTCGGTACCATGCTGCACGTGCGTGCCCGGTCCGGCCCGGCCCTGGGCCAGCTGTGCGTGCAGGCGTCCGCGTCGGGCGTCGCCCTCCGGGACGAGTCGGCTTATTCCACCCTCCCCCCGCCCGTCCTTGCCTGCCCGTGCGGGCCTGGCACCGCGCCCCAAGGCCCGCCCCGCATCGCCGCCGGCCTGGGCTTGGCATCCCTGGCGGTCACCTTTGCGACGTCGACAGGGACACCCCAGGACGCTGGGTGGGAGGTCATCTCGGTGGACGCGGTCGGCCTGCGCGTGGTTGACTGGGAGGTAGCGCCGGCGGCCGCGGCGGCCGACCAACCTGCCGCGTTTGGCCTGGGCGGCGGGCCTCCAGCCCCTCCCGCCGCCGGCGTCCTGGCGTGCTCGACCATTGATCCCGCCCTCCCGGCCGCGCCTGGCCGGCTTCGGGTGACCCACACATTTCAGCGGGGCGTGCGGCGGGCGACTGCCGTCACGGCGGCGGGCCTGGTGGTCGGGGCCGGGTTGGCAGTGCGGATCGGAGCGGCCGTTGCGGCGTGCGACGCGGCCAAGGCGGCAGCAGCCGCAGTCGCTCCGACGCCTGCCACCCCACCTTCTCCGCCCCTCCCATCCACCGTCGCCCTGGACCTGAGCGGCCTAGCCATCGCCCTCCCCGCCGCCGCCATCGGGACTGACCCGGCGGCGGGCCTGGTTTGGCTGGCTGGCAGCGGGGGCAAGCGCGGGCGGCGGGGGCGGGCCGCCGCCGCCTCAACCTCCTCAACCACCCAGCAGCCCGCCGACGCCCTGCGCCTGGCGGTCGAGCGGGCGGTCGTCTGCCTGCCCTTGGACAGACCGCCACCCGTCCCAGGTTCGGCCTCACACCCGGCCCTCGCGCCGGGGCGGTCCACAGATGCAACCGGGGCGGCACCAGTCGGCAGCACAACGACGCACGCCTCACCCCCACCCGTCCCGCCGCCCGCAGACGGCCAGAACGACGGTCCGCTCACCGTCGCTCGTGTGGCCCGCCTTGCTTTGCGCATCGCCCCATCCCCCGTGGACGGCACCACCAAATCCAGCGCGGTATCGGCCAGCGGGTGGTGGGGCGGCCTAGGGCCAGGCGCGGGTGGCCTGCCGCCCGACTTGGTAGCCGCGCTCGCGCTCGGCTTGCTCCCGCCCTCCCTGTCTGCTGCCGCTGCCAGCACCGGCCGCGAGCGGGCGGCCGTCCTGGCCCTGTCCGGTCTGCGCGTGGATGCACGGGCGACGGGTGCCTTGGACGCGACATGCGGTGGGGTGACGGTCGACGTTGGCCCAGGCGCCTTCGCCACCCTGGGCCGGGTGGCGGCCTGGGGCGCGGGCGTGGTGGGGGCGGCCCTGCCTGCAGGCGACCAGGTTGCGGCCGTCGACGATGCCGCTCCTCCTCCGCCCCTCAGCCCGGCCCGTCCCCCACCTCCTTCCCCCTCCTTCATCACCCTCCCCATCGCCCGCCTCCTAATCGCCTCCATCCGGGTCCGGGTACGGGGCGCGCCCGACGCGGGCGGCGGGGCGGTGGTGGTGCGGGTGGGTGCGCCCCGCCTCGACCTGCGTGGCCGCGCGGGCGGGTCGGTCTCCCTGGCCTGGGCGGCAGCGGCGGTCGAGCCGGCGGTCGAGGAGGCGGCGCCTACGAGCCGGCGTGGCACCATAGGCCCACCCCCGTCCCGTGGAACCACGCCCGCGTTGGGCCTGGCGGGCACGGGCGGGTCGGCGTCCTCGCTCGCGTCCTCTGCTGCTGCGCCGCTGGCACGCGGTGGCGCCTGGTCGGTCACGCCCGGCCTGGGAGGTCTGGCAGCGGCCTTGGGAGGCAATTTGCTGCGCGGTGGCGGCGGTGGCTCCTCGTCCGCACCGGACCTGCCCCGCCTGGCCGTGCCCCGCCGGGCCGCGGCGGGGTGGGGCGGCCGTGGCAGCCGGGTGGCCACGCCCGCCTCCTCTTCATCCGCCAGCGACGGCAACGGCGAGGGTGATGGCGACGACGCCGCGTCCACCTACCTGTCTGCCCACTCCAGCGTGGATGGCGGAGGCGACTTCCAGCAGCTACATGACATCACCTCCCCGTCCTGGTCCGCCATGCCGCCGTCCGCGGCGGGGGCGTCCCCCTCGGCCGCCGAGGAGGGTGGAGATGATGGCCTGTCCTCGCCCGCCGCAGGCTCATCCGTCTCTGGCGGTGGTGGTGGTGGCGGCGGGCTCGGCCGGGCCCGGTCGCCTTTCTTCACGTCCCCACCCCCAGACGGGCCGACAGGAGGAGGAAGCCCGCCAGCCGACACGCCCGCAGGCCCCGCGGTGGAGGTCGCCTTTTTTGAGGCCCCGCCCCGGCGGCGGCGGGCGCGCGCCGCGCGTGCCCGGGTCGGAGCCGCCCTTGTCGTAGGCGGCGGTGCCGCCTCTCCTCCCCTCCTAGCCATGGGCGCCTCCAACTTGCGCCTGGTCCTGGCGGCCTCGGCCTGGCGGGATGGGGCCCGTATCGGCGCGGAATGCGTGGCCGCCGCGGCGGGCCTGCCCCGTGCGGCTGCGGGGGTGGGGGCCGCCCTGGCGGCCGGGCTGGCGGCGACGGCGGGCAAGGCGGGCCCAGCCAGCGCGCCGGCCCGCCCGCCGGTCGGCCCGCGCGCGCCTTTGCGCGCCGTCTGTGGGCCTCTGTCCCTGGCCATGCAGGCCGCGGGGGCGCCTGGGGCCGCGCGCGCAGCAGCAGCGCCCCCACCCCACCCTTCCTCCCGGTCGCCCTCGCCTCCACCCCGCGCCACGGGTGAGGTAGATGGAGGCGACGTGCCCGCCCTGGCGCTTGCCATGCCCGCCGCGTCCGCTTCACGCGCGGCAGACGGTGCCTGGACCATCTCCATTCCGCGCCTGGGCGCAGGCGTAGCGGTCGGCCCCCCAGCCAGCCCCGGGCGGCGGGCACGGAGGAGCGCGACCTTGGCCGCCGACGCAAAGGCGGCCGCGGTCGCGGCCCCACGCCGCCGGGGCGCAGCGCATGGAGCCTTGGCGGCGGCACGTGATATCGTGACACGATTCACCCCCGCCGGTGGTGGTGCGCCTGGTGGTGATGATGAGGTGGGCGGCCAAGCGTTAGATGACGGAGGCTCGTCCGACGGCGAGGAAGCAGCCGCAGGCGCGCACCAGCCGCCCACCACCCTCTCCACCACCACCGCGCGCGTGGCTGTCTCTATCGCCGCAGTCGCTCTGTGGTTGTCGCCGGACCGCCTGGCCGTGGCGGCGGCCCTCGTCGTGGCCCTGGCTTCCAGTGCTCGCCAGGTGGCGGATGTGGCGGGTGAGGTGATCCTGGCGGCCGCCGCAGCTGCTGCCGCCGCGGCCGCAGAAGCCGCGACGGCTGGGCCCGCCTGCCTGCTCGTGGAAGAGGAGGTGGATGGCGGGGCGGCCGCCGCGGCGGCCGCGGCCGCAGCTGCTGCGGCCGTCCTCAACGGGGCGGCCGCGCCCCTGCCCCCGCCCGACCAGCACAGGAAACCGCCAGCACAGTCCCGGCCCCTGCCCCCGCCACGGCGGTCCGTCGTGCTGCGGGTGTCGGTCGCGACCGCCGGCGCCCTGCTGGAGACGGCGCCCGGCGCCCGGTCGGGTGCGCCCGTCCTGGAAGCCGCCGTCCAGGGCGGGCACGCCCGCGTGGTGTGGACCGCCCTCCCTCCAGCAGGTCCAGCAGGTCCACCACCAGGCCCAGGCGCCGCCGCCTCCACGGTGCGGGCCCGCGTCAGGGCTTCCTTGGCCGCCCGGGCCTTCAACCCGGGCGCAGGCGGGTGGGAGCCCGTCCTCGACCCGGCCTGGCCCGTGGACCTGGCGCTGTCCGGCCGGGCACCGGCGGGGGGTGGCAAGGGCTCCGCCACCCTGGGCGCTCCTGCCGCCCAGCCCGACGCAGACACCACCCCCTCCCTGCGCGTCCGCCTCCGGTCCCGGGCGGTGATGGAGCTGACAGCCCCGCCGGCCTTGCCGGCCGCGGGCGCGACGGCGGCCGCGGCGGCCTCCATCGCCCTGGTCGCCGCCCGGGGCGCGGCCGCGTCCAACCCCTGGTGGGTGGCGGCAGGGTCCTTGGATGTAGCGCTGGAGGCTGCAGGCGCGGCCGCCCGGGCCGCCGCGCCCGTCGTGGCCGTCACCAACGCGACGGGCGCTCCGGTCGAGGTGTGGCTGACGACTGCTGGTGAGAGTGGTGGTGGCGGCCCGAGCAGGGCGACCACGCCCGGCGGCCTGTCCCCACCCCGCCCGCGCCGGGCGCTGGGTGGGAGCGTTGCTGGCGTTGCTCGCACCCTTATCCCGCCGGGAGACTCTGCGGACCTCCCCCTGTCCACCTGGGCGGATGATGAGCGCCATGGACGGTTTGCGGGGCCACCCGATTCTTTCTTCAAGGCCGGCGCGACAGGCGCGGCTGGCGCGCGCGCGGCCCGGCCGACCGCCCCACCCTTGCGCGCCCTAGCCACCTTCCGCCCACCGCCGCCCCGGGCCCTGGCCGTCCTGGTCCAGTGTGGCATGGCAGGCGGCGCTCCCTTGCCCCTCATCGACTTGGGCGTCGATGCGGGCGGTGTCGTCGGCCAGGGCAATGGCGGAGGAGGACGGGAGCAGGCTGCTGGCGACGCGTTTTTCTCAGAGGAAGAGGTCGGCGACGCCGACGCGGTCGCGGGCGGCGTCCGGGCCCGCATCGGCTGGCGTGTGGGGGCGGGTGGGGTCGGGGGTGGGCGGGCCGTTCTACTACACTCCTGCCTGCGGGTCGTCAACGCCACGCCGCCCGGGTCGACGGGCGTCGACGGGCCGCGGGGGCCCGCGGGCGTGGCCCCACCCCCGACCGCGGTGCTCGAGGTGGGGCTGCTGTCGCCGCTGGGCCTGGAGCCGACGCCGCTCGCGGTCCTGGGCCCGGGGCAAGCCGCCTGGCTGCCAGCGATTCGGTCGGAGCCCGGCATGCTGGCCCTGCGGCCGGCGGGGTTGGCGGCGACGAGCGCGGCCGGCGGCGGCGCTGCCGCTCACAGGTACGAATGGAGTGTCGGCGTCCGCCTGGGGCCCCTGGTGGACGCGGCGGAGGCTGCTGCCGCGTCCGCCGCGTCCGCCGCGCCCCCCTCCTCCTCCGACCCGCCACCCTCACGCCCGGCTCGGTTGGTGAGGGTGCGCCCGGCCCGCGCCGCCCCGCCGCGCACGCCGGAGCTGCGGCTGAGCGTGGGCCTCTCACCCTCGGCCGGCGGCGACGCCGGGTGGGATGTCCTAGTCCGGGCGCCCCTGGCCGTGGAGAACGCGCTGCCCGTGCCCATGACCCTGTCCCTGGGGCCGGGCGGGGCGCGGCTGTCCCTGGGCCCGGGCGGGCGGGCCGACCTGCCGGCCGCCCAGGACGCGACGTCCCCGGACGATGCCGTCCTCCAACCGCTCGGCTTTCTGAAGTCCGCGCCCGCCCTGCTCCCGCTGCCCCCTCCTCCCGCTGCTGCCGGGGCTGGGCGCCCCGCCGGCCCGCCACTCCTACCGCCCGCGGTGGTGGTGCGATGTGCCCGGTCTGTCATGCCGCGTGGCCTGGACGCGGGCGGCGGTGGCGGGCGGCCCGCCACGACCGGGGCCAGGAGCAGCAGGCACAGTGCGGGTGGTGGGAGTGGTGGCGGCGGCGGCGGCCCCGGCATCACCCTCCGCCTGGAGCGCGAGGCCTGCCCGGACACGGGCGCCATCACCCTGCGCGTCCGGGCCGGCGCGTACGCCATCAACACGGCGGGCGTCCCCCTGGCCTTTGACTTTGAGGTGGACGGTGGTGGGGCAGCGGCCGCCACGCCAGGCGGCGGCACCTCACTCCTGGCCGGCGGCGGCCTCGACGCTGCCGCAGTCGCCACCCCACGCCCGGACTGGGTGCCGGACACCTGGGTCCCGCCCGCGCCGTCGGACGGGGCGGACGCCGAGCCGGCCCTGGACGGCCTTGGCCAGGCGCTGGCCGGGCCAGACCTCGGGTACGCGTTCCACGGCGTCCTGGCGCTCGGGACGGCCGCCGAGGGTGGGGGCTGGAATGGAGGCGGTGGCGGTGGGAATGGCGCCGCCGGCCCGGCTGGCGCCATTCCCACCCCTCAGCCTGTGGACGACCCGTCACGCCGGTACCCGACCTTGCTGGACACGCCCACATCCGTGGCGGACGCGGTCGCGGCGGCGGCGGCGGCGGCGGCCGCCCCGGCCGGGTCCGCCCGCTCCTCGGGAGCGGCTGCCACCCCGCGCCTGCGGGTCCGCTTGCGCGCCTCGCCCGCCCGGGCCCCTCCTGGGCGGACGTACTGGTCGGAGGCGGTGCCCCTGGATGCGGCTGTCGGCGGGGCGGCGGCCGTCGTCGTCCCCTGCGCCCTGGCGCGCGGCATGGGGTTTGGCCCCGGCGGCGCGCTCGCGCACCACGCGGCCAGCTCCACCCCGGCCGCCCGGGCGGCCGCCTCCACGCCCGCCAGCTCGGACCAGGCGCGGGCCGGGTATTTGGTGGCCCTGGCGGCGCGCCCGACGCCCGGCGGCCTGGAACTGCGGGTCGGTCCCCGCTTCGTCTTGCGGTCCGCCCTCCCCCCCGGCGGCCCCTCCCTCCAGTTTGCCCAGGCCGGCGTTGGCCCGCACCCAGCCGACAGTGGCCGCCCTCTGGCGCCCGGTACCGCCCGGATCGTGCACTGGCGGGACACCGGGCGCCCGCTGACCCTCACCGTACGCCCGCACGAGCCGGGGTGGCTGTGGTCGGGCGCCTTCGACCCGGCCACCCCGGGTGACCAGCTGGTGCGCCTGCGCCACCGCGACCGGGTCGCGGCCGCCCTGGCCGACCAGCACGGCGGCGGCGGCGGCGGCGGGTACGCGGTGGGGGCGCGCTTGCTGCGCGTGGACGTGGTGGCGGTGGGCGGGGGCTGCCTGGTGGCCACCCTGTCCGACCATGGCCAGTCGGGGCGGTTCGCGCCCTACCGCCTGGACAACTGCACGGGCGAGGAGCTGGTGGTTTCCCAGGCGGGCGTGCTGGGCGCGGTCGGTGGTGGGGGTGGCGCCTCCGCCTCCTCCTCCTCCACCTCGGCCGCCGCCGACGCGGCCGCCCGGCGGGACGTCTTGCGCCCCTGGTCGTCCACGCCTTACGCCTGGGATGAGCCGACGGGCGCGCGGCGGCTGGTGGTCTCCCTGGCGGACGGCCGGCGGCTGGGCGTGTTTTCCCTGGACCGGGTGGGCGGCGGGTTCACGGCCTCCCTCGGCGACGCGGCAGCCGCGGCGGCCGCGGGCGCCGTCGCTGCGGCCCGATCTGGCGGCGGCGGCGGTGGCACCGCGCCCTCCCCCGAGCCCCGCCTGCGTCGCACGCGCCGCCTGCGGGCGAGCGTGTCCGCGGAAGGCCCCACCCGGGTGCTGACGGTCGTCGACTTGGATGTCCACCCGCCCATGCCGCGGGTGGGTGGGGGGTTGCCTTCTGCATCTTCTGCTTTGGTCGGCATCGTGACGGGGGGTGCGGGGCTGACCGGGTCGACCTCCTCGCCCGTCGACTGGCGGCCCTGGTCGGCTCGGGGTCCCGGGGCGTGGTGGCAGGTCGGCGGCGCGGTGGCGGCGGCGGCGGCAGCAGGCACGCCGCCGGCGGCGCCCGCTCAACGCCCTCCCCAGCCTTTCTCGCCATCCTCCCGCGCCCCGCCACCCCTGCTCGACCTGGCCCTCCACTTTGCGGGCGTCGGCGTCTCCCTGGTTGGACTAGGGACCACAGTTGGTGGCGCCCTCTCGGTCGTCGAGCTCGCCTACGGTCGCCTGGGCGGCCTGCGGGCGCGGCTTGCCCACGACGGCACGCGCGCGTGGGCCGAGGTCGCCCTAGGGCGGGCCCAACTGGATGATGCCCGCCCCTGGACCGCCCACCCGGTCGTCCTGGTGACGCCGGTAGAGCTGGGCGGGCTGCTCGGGGTACACTACTCGGCGGTCGGCGAGCAGGGCGGGGCGACTGGCGGGCCTGGCGGGCCGGCTGGCGGTCGTGCCCCCTCGACCACCGCCACCACCCTCTCAGCGGTCGCACCCCCCTCCCCCGCCCTCCGCGCCCGCTTCGCCGCCTGGACGCGCCGCCCGGACGGCGTCCTCTGCATTGAAACCGCGGAAGTCGACTTTTCGCCGGTCGCCTTGAACTTGGAGCAGGCGTACGCGACGGCGGTGGCGGGCGCTGTCGCGGCCGGGCTTGCCAGCGGGCGTGCGGGTTTTGCTTGCCTGAGAGGCGGGGGTGGGGGTTGGGGGAGCAACCCGCCCTCCTCCCCCGCCCGCCAGGAAGCCAGTGTCGCGCCCAGCGGGCGTGGCGAGTCTGTGGCGCCACAACAGCAGCAGTGTGGGCGGGCGTCCCTCGCCCGGGGCGCCAGCGTCGCGCCGCCGCGAGAGGGAGGGGGAGGCGAGCCTGGCACGGGCCCCGCCCTGCCGCCGCCCCCGCCGGCCATCGCCACACCTCCCCCCGCCGGCGCTCCATTTAAAGTGTATGCGGACGCCATCCGGGTCGGCCCCGTCCGGGCCATCCTGTCCCTGCACCCGGCAGCGCCCCAGGCGAAAGCGTTGGCGGTCGTGGCCGGGGAAGTCCGCCGGCGCCGGGCAGCAGCGCGCGGGGTTGGGGGCGGTCGTGGTGGGGGCACCGCCTCCTCCCCCTCCTCCCCCTCCTCGTCCGCCCCCTCCCCGGGCGTCCAGGCCGTCCTGGCCCTGGTCGGCGAGGTCGAGGGCGCGCACGTCACCATCGCCGGCCTCACCCTGCGCCACCCCTTGCTGGGGCCCGCCCAGCTGCGGCAGGCGGTTGCCGCGCACTACACCCGGGCGGCGCTGCCCGTAGTCGTCAAGCTGGTCGGGTCCGCCTCCGTCCTGGGCGACCCAGCCCAGCTGCTGGCCCACCTGGGCATGGGCTTGTGGGCCCTGGCCGCCGCCCCCGCGGCGGGCATTGCTGCCGCCGCCGCGGAAGCGTCGCCCGGCGAGTTCCACCCGCTCACGGCGGCGTCGCGCGCGGTGCGCGCGGCGGCCGCGGGCGTGCGCGCTTCGGCGGCCCACGCCGTCTTCGGCCTGTCCAATGCGGCCGCCAAAGGGACGGCGACCGCGAGGGCTGCCCTGGACGTGTTTGGGCTTGAGAGTGCCCTGGCTGGGCTGCGCGGCCCGGGCGGCGGCGGCGGCGGCGGCGGCGGTGCCAACGCCATCGGCACCAGGGGCGGGCTGTTGGGCGCGGCCCGCAGTGCGGCGGCTGCCCTGGCCGCCCCTGCCGCCGCGGCCCTGGACGTATCCGCCGCGGCCGCCGCCGCCCTCCGCGCCGCCGCCGTGGGCGAACCCCCACGCTTCGCCCGTGTCCGCCCGCCCCGGCGCGTGGACGGGCGCGGCCGGCCCCTGCCGTCCTACGATTGGAGGGAGGCGGCAGGGCTGGCCCTGCTGAGGGAGCTGCCGCTCGCTGGTGGCGGCGGGCCGAGTGCTCGGCCCGGCGCGGAGACTTACTTGGAATGCCGCCGGGCGGTGGTGGTGCTAGGTGGGGTCGAAGCCAGCCCCACACCGCCTGCCGTGCGGGCGTCTGAGCCGGGTGCGCGGGCGGCGCGCGGCCGCGGCCCTCAACAACAACACCTGCAACCCCTCCTCCTCCCGGGCCGCCTGGTCCTGGTCACGGAGGCCCGCATCCTGGTCGCTCCCATCCGCCCACCGCCGCCGCCCCACGGCATGCGCGCCCTGGCGGCTGCGGCGGCGGGGGCGGCGGCGGCGGCGGCGGCGGCCCACCACCACCAGTTTGACGTGGCGGCGGCGGCCGCGCGCAGGCAGCATGCCGCGCCCGCCGCGGTCGGCGGCGGCCGCGCGCGCACCGCGGACTGGGCGGCCGCGACGGCGGACGTGGTGGGCGTGCGGGTTGTGAGCGTGGGTGGGGAGATGCGCCGGGTCGAGGTGCTTGCCCTCTCGCCGTCGCCCATGGGGCTGTCGGCCGCAGCAGCGGCTGGAGGCGGGCGAGGCGGGCGGGGCCGGCCGGCGAGCGCGGCCGTGGTCGGGCGAGGGAGGATGGGTGGAGGCGGCGGCGCTCTGTCCTTCAAGCCCTTCCGGTCGGTCGTGCTGGACTGCGAGAGTGAGGCCGATGCGCGGGCCCTGGCGGCAGCGGTGTTGGCGGCGCAGGGTGGTAGTCGGGGTGAGGTGGTGGCGAGGCGGCAGAGTAGTTTGGGCGGCGGGGCGGGGTTTTGATGTTGAAAAGTTTGTATGCGGTGTGGCTGGGCGTGGCGTGCATATCACACACGCGCGGCGTGCGGCGTGCATACCACACACACATCATCAGAAAAAAAAAAAAAAAAAAAAAAAAAACCTTTCTCACCGGCACGCACACAACCATGACCACCCACCGGCACCGCACCCCCGCCCCCACCACACCCGGCGGTGGCACGACCGAGCGGGTGGGCGAGGCCACGACGGCGCGGCCTCCGTTTGACAGCGAAAGTTGCTTTTCTTCCAAAACTAATGCCCGGGTCGCCGCCATTGCGCCGCACGTAGCCCTGGGCATTAGCATGACCCTTTCCTGACTTCACTCGATTTTGACGCGGCGGCTGGATAGGCGGCGGCAACCGGCGAGCTCATCCCGCCCATCGCCTTCAACCTTGGAGTCGGCTTGACCCTCGGAACGGCCACCACCTCAGCTGACCTGCGGTCGGCATTTGCAGCTTTGCAGAGGGCCGCCATCGCGGCGGCGGCCGGGCGCAATGATGGTGGGCAGCATGAGCAGGATGCTGCGCACTGGGCGACCCATCTCGGTCCGGCGGCGCTGCCGCCGCCGCCGGTGCAGGCGGGCTGGCAGCCGCACGAGCCAGCCCAGTGAGCCCCACCGTCGGCCCCCAGCGGCTGCACACCCGGCCGGCACGCGCGTTCCATACGGGGCGCCCGGCCAGCCATCCGACGGCATTCATGTTTGCCATCCGACGATTTTCATGTTTGTCAAGTGTGTCCCCGCGGTGCTGTCGGGACGGATGCTGCGGCTGTGGGTGCAACATTTGATGGGAAAATGGAGAGAGGTCAGATGTTCCTTTTTTCAGAAAATCATGTTTCTGCGGGGACGCGGCCCTCACGTGGCCCTCACGCGGCCCTAACACACACACACACACACACACACACACACTAACACACGCGCGCGGGCTTGCAGAAGCCACCTTCAGCGTGTGAGCGAGAAAAAGGGTGCCACGAAAAAGGGAAACGCATTCTCTCAACCCATCCATGCTCCCTTTCGGCCCGCCGACCCTCCTCGCCCTTACCACGGCCTTCATCGCCGACGCCGCGTCCGCCGGCCTGGTCGGCTCCCTGGGCGACCTGCCCTCCGAGCTCATCCCCCCGCTCGTCGCCCGCGTCTCCGATGCGGCCGCCCTCGCCACCATCGCGGACGCGACGGGGAGTGTGGGGCGGAGCTTGGTGGCCGAACTGGACCCGGCGTGGGAGCGGCTGTACAAAAGCGAGTTTGGGGCCGTAGAGTCGCCCGCCCCCGGTCGGTGGCGGCGACGGTATGAGGCGGAGGCCGCCCGTCGGGCAGCCCGCACCGCGGACGCGGGTGCACGCGTGCGGTCCCGCTTTGAGGCGGCCGCTGCCGATGCCAGGAGCCGCGGAGTGGTGCTCTTGGACACTCCACCGCCTGGCCGTCGAGGAAGGGGCCGGGGCGGGCGTGGCGGGCGTGCCCGCCTCGATCCGCACATCCCGGCCCCCGCCCGCATCCTGGCCAAGCTGGGGCGGGTGCCGGAAGCGAGGGCGGTGGTGGCGCGCGCGTCGGCGGTGCCCACCAAAAAGCCGGTCGTTTTCATGAGGCACCGGACGGCGCCGAAACCGCCACCCCCGCCACGGAAGTCCCTGCCGGCACCCACCCCAACCGAGCATGCATTTGGGTAGAGAGAGATGAGAGAGCAGAGTGCATTCTTTTTAGGTCGGCAGCGCAGTATTTCATTCACACCACACAAACACACCACACGCCCTCAAAGACCACCCGTCCCATCCCCTCCCCCTACCATCAACGCCATCATCGTCTCCCGGTCCACGAACGCCGCGTGCGTCAGGCTGACCAGCAATTGGCGGCGGCCATCTCCGCCGCCGGTCGCACCGCCCGCGATGTCGAGGGCCAGCAACGGGCGGGCGGCGGCTGCGGCGGCCGCGGCGTCCCGGCCCAGCCCGGCGAGGGGGGGGATGACGTCGCGGACCGCGACCGCAGTATCGGCCCGGTTGCCCCACCCGTCCAGCGTGCTGACGATGAGCGTGCCTGGCGGCGGCGCGGAGGAGGAGCTCTTCCCCTGACCCTTCACCAACAGGGACAGTTCGCCGACGTACCGCCGGCTGAGCCAGGTCAGGGCGGCCGCGCCGCCGCCGCAAGCGCCCACCGCCGCGGCAGCCAGGACGACCTCCGCGCCCGGGACGGCGGCCCCCGCTACGGCCGACGCGGCGGGTCCCGCCGCAATGGCGGCCGCCGCCAAGTGAAACAGCTTGAACCGGACCAGGGCGCGTATGGGAACCATGAAGCGGGCCCGGTAAATGACGGTGCGCGGGAGCAGGCGGAGCGGGGTGGGGGTCGAGGGCGAGGTTGGCGGCGGAGGAGCGACGCCGGCGCCGCTCGCGCCGTCGCCGCTGCTCATCTTCTCCTCTACCAAAACAGGAGGAAGTAGAGGGCGACGGCCAGCAGGCCAGCGACCGCGACCGCGTCTACCCAGTAGGCGCCTGTCTGGAGGGAAGGGTCCAGGTCGCCGCGGCGGGGCATTTGAAAGGGTTCTCTCCCTCGCTACTTCTGCTCTCCGATTCGCTCATGTATTATGCCTCCGACCTCCTCTTTTTTCTCTGTCCATTCATCGTCCCCGTCCCAGTCCCGCCGTCTTCGCGCACGCTAGCCGTAACCTTTTTTAGTTTTACAAGTGTTGCCTTCTTCACGTCATGTTCATACATCATCCCCTCCCTCCACTCTCACCAACATTTCCCCGCCTACAGGCGACCGGCTGCTGACGCCGCGCCGACCGCGCCGACCTCCTTGGTGCCCGCCACGCCCGCCCGGCCCGCCCCGGCCTCCGCCGCCCGTAGCGCGGACAGCCCGCCCCGCCCCGCCCGCACCGACGGGTCCGCCAGGACCTTGTACTGGTAGCAGGACGCGACGTACGCGAAGAACGCCAGGTTGGCCGCCGAGATGGCCATTAGGAGCGTGTAGAACAGGTCCAGCCGGCCCTGGTAGCCCTCGTCCGTGTCGGGCAGCCAACCCCGGCCGCTGGCGCTGTAGGCCCTGCCGCCCGCCTCGACCGCCGCCACAATCGCCGAGGACAGGAAGGAGCCGAGGGCCCCCGTCAGCAACTGCAGGGCGGACGCCAGGGAGCGCATGGAGTCGGGGGACTCGGAGTAACACATCTCCATGAGGCCAATGAAGACGCACACCTCGCTCACGCCGACGAGGGCATAGGGGAGCGCGAGGGCAAAGACGCTGACGGGCGGGCCGCCCCGGGCCGCGACGGCTAGGCGCCAGGCTTCCAGGCTGGCAGCGATGGCCATGGTGAGGACGGACACGACCAGGCCCGCGCCGATGCGTTGGAGGTAGGTCGGGGCGCGGCCGCGGGCGCGGACGACGAGCGGGACGACGACCTGAAGGAAGGAGGGAAAGTGACCAGAAGGGGGGGTGAGCCGGGGTGTTCAGAGGTTGAGAGCGCGCGCGCGCAGCAAGGCCGCACCCGCCCTCGCCCCCAGGAACACGCTCTCTCTGCCTTACCAGGTCGTACAGCGGCACGCAGACCAGGACCGCAATCGTGTTGAACGCGCTCAGCGTGGCGGACGAGATCGTGAACCCGCCAGTGTGGACGCCGCCCGCATCAAACTGCCCGCCCACAATGCGGTCCATGAAGCGGCCCTGGAGGACGAACGTGGAGCTCATCTGGGCGTAGACCGCTTGGAAGATCACGGTCGTCAGGCAGAGCGGTAGGAAGGACAGCATGCGCTTGGTCTCCTCGGTCTGGGTGACGGAGCACAAGTGGCGTTCCCGGGGTGGTGGGGAGGTGGAAGGGCCGCCGCCGCCGGGCAAGCGGATGGGGCGCAAGGGCGGCGGCGCACCACCACTACGCGTCATTCCTGTCGCCTCGCTCAGCTTGAGGCCGCCGGCCGGGGCCGCCGTCGGCAGGGGCGCGACCACGTCCTCAGGGCCCAGCCCACCACCACAGCAGCTCAGGGGTGCGCCGCCCGGCGGGCGCGGGCGAGCCACGCCCGCCTCCGCCGCCGCCCGGTAGTAGAGCGCCAGCGGCGTGGCCGCCTTGTCCAGCCAGGGCGCGTACGTCGTGTGGGCCAGGCGGCGGGAGGGCGGCGGAATATAGGCGTCGGCGTCGGCGCCTGCGTCGGCGGCGGCCTCAAAAGCGGCGGCCGCGGCGCGGGCCCGCCGGCGCACGCCCGACGCGGCAGCGGTGGCGGCCGCGGCCGCGGCGGCCGCCGACGTGATGGCGGCC
>Ga0315290_10001638_pt1 | contig 15414 bp, 11 predicted proteins | sample YL17G12_0_MG_FD_203627 | JGI IMG/M metagenome (GOLD analysis project Ga0315290, IMG submission 203627) | Sediment microbial communities from Yellowstone Lake, YNP, Wyoming, USA - YL17G12_0 | ecosystem: Environmental > Aquatic > Freshwater > Lake > Sediment | place: USA: Wyoming | collected... | reverse complement strand
GTGTTATGGTTTCGGAGGAATAGCTCATATCTCTATAGGCATTGGCAAGATTTATCCCGTTGATAATCCTGCCTCCCGTGAAAATCGGTTGAGTGAAAGTCCCGGTGATCGTATAAGACAACCGCGGAAAAATCTCGAACTTTTCCCCGTTGAAATCGAGCGAAACTGAGCGGTCATAATAGGTACCGATGAAGTTAACATCCAGCTTGGGAAAAAGTTCACCCCAGGCTTTCGTAACCCCCGACTCGGCGGCGTACTTCTGATATTCGGCTATCCTGACGTTCACGTTGTTCTCGAGAGCTATCTTCCAGACATCATTCAAACCGTACACAGGCCTGACTTCCACAGCTTTTATCGCCGAAAGACTTATCAGCGTAAATGCTACTGAAAATAATATCCATTTCCTTTGCATATCATCCCCATTTATTTCAATTTTTTGGAGTCTGCGGTTGATTTGCGATTCCGTACAAATAGAACGACATCACATCGTCAACAACATTACTCGCTTCTTTTAGCTTCCCGTTCAGAACCTTGTTCCAAAAGAATTCGGTCATAAGCGCTTTTATAGCAAGCCGGGCCATAAAGGGATCCACTTTTCTGAAATATCCCTGCTCTATGCCTTTTTCGACTATATCCTGAAACAGTCCGGCAAATTCCTGCAAGTGATCCCTGCATTCAAACCGCATACCTTTTGTTATTTCAAGATCCCCGGTCCAATACTCGAAATAAAATATCTGAAGCATCCTTGTGTTCTTTGCGAAAAAGTCCATAAAGCCGTTCAATACCCCTCTGATTCTTTCCACCGGATTCTTCGATGGATCGTCAGATAACATGGAGATATTATGGAGCTCTTCCAGTTTCTTCTTTACAAGCGAGATGAAAATTTCTTCTTTGTTTTTGAAAAGCTTGTAAATGGTTCCGAGAGCGTAGTCTGATTTTTCAGCAAGATCATTCATCGTAGTCGCAGCAAAACCCTTGTCCATAAACACAATCCAGGCCGATTCCATAACCAGGTTCCGTTTGAATTCCGCCTCTTTTTCCTTGTTTGCCATCGTTTTAATACCTTTTGTTATATACGCGATATATATAACAAATGTTTCACATTTTAGAATGAATATTCTAAATTGCAATCTGAATTTTAACCTTTCGACCGCTGTTGCTATTTCGTGTGCCCAAAGAACTGGTTACAATATTCAAATACTTCAAAAATGGCGTATTGTTTCGGCTTTTCGGTAAAAAGCAATAACTAATCGGTGGATAACATAGAAAAAATACATATCGTCAGAAATAGTCTGGGCAGTTTTGATGTATATATCTTTGATAAAAAGGGCAAAGATGGCATTCGTTTTGCTAAATAATACAAAGGATAATACTATGAAAGTCGTTCATTTATAGTCGTTCGTGATTTAGACTTGAGACTTACAAGATTATTTTTTGATTAGCGCTCTATGTAATGTATAATTCCTATATAAGCTTTGATGGAAGGAATGTCGAAGATGATGCAAATTGGCACAAGAAAAAACGCGATTTCCCTTATGCTGATATTATTTTTAATCCTTGTATCAGCAAGCTGCGGCAGTAGGGGTTCTCTCGATCAGGACCCCGAGCTCAATTTAAAGTTCGGTCTTGAGGCTGCCAAAGGAGGCCTCTGGAAGGAAGCCTTGCTGAGATGGGAGTATGGGCTGAAGCTGAGCCCTAATAATCCGAAGATACATAACAATCTTGCAGTAGCCTACGAAAACGAAGGTGATTATGTAAAAGCCGAAGAACATTACAAGAAAGCTCTGGAACTTGATCCGACAAACGAAGGGATAAAGATAAATTATAATAGCTTCAAGGGATTCCTTAAAAAACTGGATATGAAACCAAACGATAAAGCAGGAGAGATTCAAAATGCCGATAAGAAATAAGAGAATCACAGGCTATAAATTAGTTTATTCGGCAATCGTTTGTGCATTTTTGCTGATTTCATGCGGAAGACCTTTGCCCACAAGTGGAGAAGACAGCGGAGTTTTAATCACACATAGATTAAAATCAAAAATAGATGTGGAAAAATACAAGAGGGTTCTATTAGCAGGCTTTATTTCATCATCGGAAAACAGCTTCGATATTAAAGATATCGCTTATGAAAACTACAAACGCGAACTTTCAAAGAATGCGTCGTTTCTGATAATTTTCGAAAAGCCGCTTGAACTCGAAAAAAATTTTGTTAGAAGCAAAGCCAGGAACCTGGATTTCGCTTCGGCCAATATCTTCGAAGACTCGGCTTTATGGACTAATATCGCTGAAATTTACAAGGTTGACCTTGTGATTGCCGGAGACATTTCCTTTACAAATGAAATCAGAACTTCAGTCGAAAAAAAGGTAATCTACCAGGACGGGAAAGAAAACACGATAAGCAAGATTGTGGAACTGAAGTTTTTCGCATTGTCGGTTACGTTTTATTTTATTGATGGTTCAAACGGTAAGTCATTAGAGGTAAAGAAGATATTGAAGGAAAAGGGTTACGGAAAATCAGAAGAGGAAAGCAAAAATATCTTTCTAAGCCTTATCCGAGAAACAATACCGGATATCAGTTCAGTCATCATTTCTGAACGCGAACCCATAAGGAGAATTCTCCTGGAATAGGAGCATTGAAATGAAATCGAAGAAAATAATACTAATATCAGTACTGCTGATGTTGATTGTTTCATCCATTGGCATCGGCCAAACTGCGTCCTTCGGAAAAAATAAGATAAATTACGACGACTTCAATTGGGAAGTCTATAAAACGCTGCACTTCGACGTCTATTTTTATCCCGAGGAGCAGCACCTTCTCAATTCCCTTGTCCAGTGGCTCGAGGCATCCTATATTCAAATTGCGAAAAAATATGACTGGGTTCTCAGTAAAAGAATCCCGGTTTTTTTCTACAAGTCCAAAAGTGAATTCGAACAAACAAGCATATATCCGGCATTTTTACCGGTCGGTGTGGAGGCTTTCGCAGAACCGTTGCGCAACCGTTTTGTTGTTCCATTGGATCAACCACCGACGGCAATGGCTCAGCTGATCACGCATGAACTTACCCATATTTTCCAATATGACATACTATATAATTTTAGCTATCCCAAAGCAGCACTGGGCAATCCTCCTTTATGGTTTATCGAAGGGATGGCAGAGCATACAGCTCGCGGCCTGACAGCTCAGGATGAAATGCGCATACGCGATTATGTCATCTATGACCAGATACCACCGCTGTTGCGCCTGGGCAGCAATCAATTCGCGTCTTACCAATTAGGACAAACGATTGTTGATTATATGGTCGAAACATATAATCAAGCCGGTTTCAACGCTTTCCTCCAATATCTTAGAAGAAACGGTGCCAATCCGGGAAGTTTCTTCCGAGGGCTCACTGAAACCTTCAAGGTCAGCCCGGAGCAATTTAACAGCGAGTGGAGAAAATGGCTGCGAAAAAAATACATTCCTCTGCTCGTTGAAAAGAAGGAACCGGATGACTACGGAAAACCGATAACCTATGATCCGCAATATTATATGTTCAGCCCCAAGCTGTCTCCTTCAGGGGAATTGATCGCAGCGATCACTATACTCGACAACGACATTGATATCGGTCTCTTCTCCTCAAAAGATGGACGTTTATGGAAAGACCTGACTCCAGGATTTACCAACGATTATCAGTATATAATCGCCGGAGATGTCACACAGAGATTCCACGGCGGGGCCGATTTATGCTGGTCGCCGAACGGAAACACCATCGCCTTCTTCGCCCGCACCGGCAGAAACAGATCTATTTTCCTGATAGATGCTTACACTGGCGTAGTCAAACAAAAATTCTATATCGAGTTGGATCAAGCTCTGACTCCCGCATATACACCGGACGGCAAAGCGATTCTTTTTGCGGCAAGCAAGGACGGCACAAGCAAGGATATTTACAAACTTGATCTGCTCAGCGGAAATGTCTCCGTTGTACTAAAAGATGAATTCTTCAATTCATCTCCTATCCCTGCTGCTGATGGAAAATATATCTATTATCTTTCAGATATCAATGGATTCACCAAATTGTTCCGCACCGACCTGCAAACTCCGAAGAAAAGAGAGCAAATCACCTACGGCAAATGGAACGATTATTACCCGGTCCTTTCTGCAGACGGCAACAGAATTCTCTATGTATCGGAGGAAACAGGAACTACCAATATCTATGAACTTGACCTCGAAAAGAATATCAAAACGCAATACACTGATGTAATAAGCGGTCTGTTTTCTCCTCAATATCTCGGCAAAGAAGGGTTTATCATGTTTTCGGCATATCAGAAGGGAAGATATAGCTGGTATACGATGAAACCGGATAATCCGCTTATTGTTTCGGAAAACATCAAGGCCGATGAACAGAAGGAACAGGTAAAATTCAGAAAGGAAGCTGACGACTGGCAGAACTGGAACATCGGCTCCAAATTCCTGCCCGATATCGAAGTTTCCGAAGAGAAAATCAAAAAGAACGTAGAGCAAGATTTTTTCGTTGATGACGCTTTTATCAACGGCGGAATTGCGTCAGACGGAACCCTGCTGACTTACTCATACCTTCAGTTCTCAGATATGACATCCGCTATCAAGTTCAGGGTAACTTTTGCGACGATAGGAAGCTACAGAAATATCGGTTTGTTATATGTTGACCAGGGGTCGAGATTGAACTGGGGTTTCAGCCTTTACGATACTAAGTATTATTTCGTATCAAACCTCAATTTCTCCAAAGACAACAATGTGGTACTTAGCAAGCTGACGCTCGAAAACATGGGAGTCACCTTCTTCGGAAGGTATCCATTCAGCCTTTACACAAGACTCGATTTCTCATTGGGATATCTGAACAGGGATTTCCAGCTTCCAGCTTATTTTTCTGATCAAATCAATAACAACGAGGATCTCCGTAAATACCGCGAACGGTTTATCAGCGGAAATTTCGTTCCTGTTTCGCTCTCTCTGGTGCACGACACGGTAAAATACGATTACAACGGGCCTATCAACGGAGCAAAATTCAATGTGTCCATCTCTCATTCTCTCGGTTTCTCTGAAGATTTTCTAAGCTTCACAGACTTGAACCTCGATTACCGCGATTATGAAGAGATCCTCAGAGGCATTATCTTTGCATTCCGCCTTGTCGGGAACCACAGCTTCGGCGAATCTCCCAATGTTTTCATCTTCGGCGGTATGGACACTATGAGAGGCTATGACTATCTCGAGTTATCCGGCAATACTACGTTCTTTGGGAATTTCGAGCTTCGATTCCCCTTGATAAACCGTCTGGACCTGCCTATCGGAATAATATTGCAAGATATTCGAGGGACTCTTTTCCTCGATGTCGGTGGATCATTCTTCAAAGATGACGACTTTAAATTTTTCTCCGATGACGAATTCAGGCTCCAGGACGGTATTGCCGCATACGGCTTCGGCATCAACTGGAACTTGATCGGCCTGGAATTCAACTGGAACTGGGCTCGAAAAACGGACTTCGCAAATTATGACGATTGGGTATCTCAGTTCTGGATAGGCTATAAATTCTAATAAGCGAACTACGGGGAGAAGGGGAATAATATTTTTTTGTTAGAATAATGCCGTTCTTCCTTCGGGATGAGGCTGTTAGAGATTCCGTTTTTAAAAAATGAAATTCAGGGCTTTTTTATCTGATCTTTTGCGGCCGATTTTTCTTTTCTACGGAGTTTTCTCAGAGATAAAAATGTGAAAACAATGCCGATCGCCATGCCGATCAAGATACTCACAGCGATCAGGATAAATATGGGGACATTCTCGATTCTGACAAACAATAATTTCACATCGCAAGTGCCCATATTTTGAAGTATTATGGCCAGCAGCATAACGGAAAAAAGAATTATGATACCCCATCTGAAATATATACCGATTTTGCTCATTCCAACCTCCATACGTGAATTATAAATTAAAACGGATAAAATTGAAAATCACAACAGATTTTTATTGAAAATGGAGTTGTATTTAATATAATGAGGAGAAGAGGATAATTTTAACCGAGGTAATCCGATGGTGGAAAATATCGAATGGTTCAAGCACTCTTCATTCAGGCTCACCGGCGAGAAAATAATCTACATCGACCCGAGAAACATATCCGATCCGAAACCAGCGGATGCCGTGCTGATCTCTCACCCTCACTCAGACCATTTTTCCCCGGATGACATCAAAAAGATTTCAAATGAAAAAACGGTCATTATTTCGATTCCCGAAGTGATCTCCCAGATCGAGGGAAACAAGAAAATGATTCTTCCGAACGAAAAGGCCTTTCTGGACAAGGTCGTTATTGAAGCTTTCCCAGCTTACAATGTAAACAAATCCTTCCATTCCAAGAAAAAGGACTGGGTTGGTTTTATAATCGAAATGAACGGCAAACGTTATTATTATGCCGGAGATACCGATGCCATTCCCGAAATGAGATTCATGAAAAATATTGATGTCGCTATGCTACCCGTCGGCGGAACATACACTATGAACGCGGATGAAGCCGCATCCATCGCGAATATATTCAAACCGAAAGTGGTAATACCATATCATTGGGGTGAAATCGTTGGAACCAGGGAAGATGCCGAAAAATTCAAATCACTCTTCCTGGGAGAAACGGTAATCCTCGAGCCGCGCTGATCGTCAGGCTTATCGAAATCTCAATTCGACAGGCGTCTTAAAAACCTTCCCGACCTGATGAACCTGTTCCCGTTTTTCTTCAGCCATTCTTTTGATTTAATGTAACCGGGGAACATCTTCTCGGTTTTTCTGAACTCCGATGCATGCTTGACGAAACGGCCGTGTATCATCCTCGGCGGGTAAATGGAGTGCAAAGCCTCATGATATACCAGGTACTCCAAAACATACGTTGGAACATCCGGGTGATCGAAAGCGAGGTTGATATTTATTATACCGTAGGCGAGGGCATAGTTTGCGTAACAGCTTTTCAAGATGCGCTGAGTCCAGCCGATACCATTTATATTCAATGATAGATCGAAATACTGTTTATTGATATTATTAAACAACGGCTCCAGATCCACATATTTTCCGATCGGAATCAATTTCATCTGGTGAATTCCCGGACTGATCATCGGAACGGATAATGTATTCAGATGCTGTCTGAAGATAACCTTATCGGTAACCAAGGCCCTCTCGCCTGCAAGCCGGTGAATCATTTCTCTTCCCCCCGCTTTCAAGACTTCGAACGGGGCATTTTTCAGTCTGTCATTAAAACGTAATGTTACCTTCGAATCCTTTCGGAAAATTTTAACAAAGGTCGAACGGTAGGGATAATACTCAACGGAAAAGCTACATTTCTTCCACGAAGTTAAAAGTCTTTCCAGATATTCGCTGAAATATGTTTCAAGGTCATTCATCATTTCAATCCCGGACAAAGAATACTATTCCAAATCGTGAAATATTCAAAATCTTAAATAATAGTGATCCGTTTTTCTGTATAGCTAAGCTTCTTTCCGTTCATTCTTGATGAATTCTTTGATGGTGTCAAACGGTCTTTTTCCCATGTTTCTATAACCTTGATGAGATCTCTCGCAATTATAAAACTTCAGCCATTTATTCAAATCAGTTTGCAGCGTTTCAACGGATTCGTAGTATTTGGACCTGAAAGCCGGTCTGAAGAATTCATCAAGAACCGTCCTGTTGAACCTCTCGGCGAATCCATTGCTCTGAGGCCGCTTAACGCGCGTCGTTCGATGCTCGATATCATTGAGAGCCAGGTATATTTCGTAAGAGTGGGTATCCTTGCCGCAGTACTCCCTTCCGTTATCGGTAAGAACGGTTTTCACTTCGATGCTCCAAGCCCTGTATTGCGGCAGAACATCGTTATGAAGGATCGCGGCCGAATGTTCAGGGATTTTACCGGTATGCAGGTAACCGAACGAATAGGAACCGTAGGTGTCAACCACCACCTGGAGGTAAACCTTGCCGACCCCCTTCAATGTGCCGACGAGAAAGGTATCCTGACCGAGAAGCTCACCCGGCATGGAACTCTCTATGCGCCGCTCTTTGAAGCAAGGGTTATATTTTTCAATAGCTTGCACCTGGGCACCGGTCAACTCGATCTTTTCTTTGTGCACTTTCTCCTCGAGCTTCAACAACCGTTCGTAGCGTTTGCCCATCCCTTTCTTGATAAGGATACTCTGTACGGTAGGCGCCGAGACGGAGATGCCTTCCAGTTTGAGTTGATTGCTCATGCGTCAGGCTGTGTCGCAATTATAAAAAAGTCATTCTACGGGATACTTCGAAGGGCAGCGACGGGGAATCTTCCTTTTAGTATCAACATGTTATGAACATTAAAAAATCTCATACAGCAGCAAATTTGAATTATGACACAACCTGATGCGTGTGCGCCCCCACATCGGGTTCTGAAGAGATAATTCGATAAGGCCGGGTTACGTGCTCGTCCGGAGTTGTCATGGGGTGGGAATGATGAATAGGCGGCAAATCCGAAGGATTCTATAGTATTGAATTATGACACAACCTTAAAAATATCGTTTCCAGCGTAGCATCAAGACGATTATAACTGCTCATCCTTTTGTAATTTCTGCTGTTTGCTCCTGTTCGGAAGAGATTTAATTCTAAATAGGAACAGCCGAACCAATACACCCACCTGAACATGTTATGCGAAAAGAGGCAGTATTACCACCTTGGGTTATTGTAACATTGAATGAAGCAACTCCTGGTTGGTTGCATCCAGTTATAGTATACGTAACTCCTTTATACGAAACTAGATTGCATCCAACAACTGTCGCTTTATTTTCATCTTCTGGTGATGCAGGATTACCGCATGTGGTCAAGAAAATTGTTGTAAAAATCATCGCCAACATAGCCATTGCTATTAATATGAGTTTTTTTGGTTTTAAATTCATCTTAGCCTCCCATTAAGATTTTTTAATTAATCGACCTGACTGAGATTCATTAGTCTCCATAACCTTGCCGTGCCCCTTTTTTTGGTTAACATTAATGCGTCAATTTTGTCTCATCGAGTCGTCAGGGATAACTCATAGGAAAAACAATTTTCCCCATATTGAGATTTTGTAGAAATTTCTGGGGAATGTCAATAGAAATTTGTGATATTTTTCAGGAGATTAAGTAAGAATAGAATTTTTACGAAGGGCAGATATATTTTTTGGGATAGAGATAAAAAAAGCTCCAAAACGGGTGATTTTCTAAAAAAAGGAATGCTCCTCCGCTCCGGCTACGCCTTCGCTTCGTTCCAACAACCGATTCTAACACTTTCAAATAAGCTCTGGAAGAAGCTTAGCTGTTCAAATAATAGTGATCAGTTTTTTCCCTATTGAAAGATATCAAGTATCCGGAGTTATCCTCTTTTTTCTTTTTTTAATCCATTTGTCTCACTTGTCAGAAATACTTTCTTCCATATTAAAGCAATATTTGACTCTTCATTCCTTTTCATTAGAATTAGGAGCGTTAAAATAAATCCGAATCCAATAAATGAGAAAATTCGATTATCTATACCTGTTATTGATTCTGGTAATCGCTTTTAACTTTTTTTACCCGACTGAACTTCATCAAACCACCACGCCTCTTCTGGTCTATGCGGTATTTCTAATATACCTCTCCTACAAAATTGAGCTTGTTTATCTTCATAAAAAACTTGAATTGCCGAAGCAGTTGCTTTTCAGTTTTACCGTTCTGGGGATTTTTTTGATAATAACTTCCTTGAACGGCGTCTATTTGTCGCAAAGCTTGGATCACGTTTTTATCATTTTTTCATTTATACTGATTTTCGCTTTCATCCGCTCGATTACCCTCAATGAGTGGAAAATCTGGAATGGTTTATATCTCTTGCTGTTAGCCTCCAGCATCATATGCCTTTATTCTATTCTTCAATATACGACGGACTTCTTTTCTCTGTCAGATAGATTGAAGGATGCATCGCTTCTCAGCCCGCAGGATCGAGAGATTATGATGATGCGGCTCGCCCAGAAACGCGTTAATGCTTTTTTTGCATTTCCGACAACACTCTCTTCTTTTCTTACTATTATCATACCAATAAACATTGGGGCGATTCTTAAAAATAAATCTGCGGTGATTCGTATTTTCTTTTCATTAATATTGTCTTTGCATCTCGTCATCCTCTTTCTCACGAAATCATATGGCGGAATAGTGACCCTTCTGGCTGTTGCCGCTTTTCTTTCAGCATACTTTCTTTTTCGACGTTCGCGGATGAAATTCAAACAGCTGTCCCTTCTTATATTGGCCGCTTTCATTTTAGTTTCGCTTATCGTTACAATCGGGTATCTCAGAGGGGGGCTTTTTCATTTTAAAGATCCTGCCAACCCAATCGTCTTACGGCTTGCAAATTGGAATATAGCTTTGAAGATTATCGGAGACTTTCCGTTCCTCGGCGTCGGGCTTGGGAACTATGGAACTGTCTTCCCCAAATATTATACTCCCAACATCCAACCTTCTCAGTTTGCACATAATACATATCTTCAGGTTTTCTCTGAGGTCGGCGTGGTCGGCGGAGTGTTTCTGCTATTGTTCCTTTTCTGGTGGTTTCTGCGAATATTATCAAGAGGCACAAAGAAAGAACTTGTCCTGCCAACGAACTACATCCTCTACTTCACTCTCCTCTCTTCCTTCACGGCATTCCTGATAAACAACATCTTTGAAATAAATGCCTATTATCCGAGTATTGGTTTCATAGGTGTTTATATCGGCGCGTTGCTGGACAAGTCCTCGTTTCAATGCAGAAAGACGGATCAGGGCGCTGTCTATCTGCATTCAACTGCAAGCCGGGATGGAAAAATTACATTCAGGGAAAAAAGCGCCATTAGCCTCTTGATTGCAACATGGCTCTGCGTAACCTTCCTGTTGAGTTTGAGATTCGTCGGACTTCTTCTTTACAATACCGCTGGGGAAAAATATCTTCAATACGATCTGGATGCCGCCACCGGGAATATCTCAGTTGCGAAACTTTTCGATCCCATTGATTCACGTTACCATTATCTTTCTTCGCTGATCTTATTCGAAAAATTTAAAACATTCAGGGACAAGGAGTTCATCAACGATGCATTGGAATCCGCACGGACTGCAGTCAGTTTGAATCCGAAGATGCCATATCTTCGGGCAAATTTGTCGAGCATGCTTTTTTATACCGGCAGATTATGGCAAAGCCTCTATCAACTAAAATACGCAGATTCTCTGATGCCTTTGGTAAAAAAATACAGCAAAGAAGTGGATCTGTTTATCAGCAAACTGTTTCATATTAACCGGGATACGTCCCCGCCTAAAGAATAGAGATGAACATACAATGAAAAAAATGGCTTTGGCAGAAAATATACTGCTTGCCACACTATTCATTATCCTTCCATTTTTTCTGGGGCTTTCATCCAACACCGGCATCATGCTCTGGCAGCTGATCACTTTTTTGCTTGCAAATTTAAGGTTGATAAAGCAGATATTCGTTGAAAAGAAGATTCTAAAACCCGGCATCATTGAAATTTTGCTTATCTTAGCCCCAGTTTTGTCCATTTTCCATTTTCTCTTTTCAGTCAATCGCTATAATAGTTTTCTTGTATTTCTCAATATCCTGTTCATTGGTATCTTCGCTCTTTTTTATCTACGTTATCTCTCAAAAGACGAATTCAGAAAAATCGGGTTTTTCTTTGTTGCTGGTTTCCTTGTGCAGACTGTTCTCGGATGCATTCAATTCCTTCTGAAGCCGGGAGCGCCCATAAAGGGTGGATTTTTGGATCCCAATTACTTCGCTGTTTACCTCATCACCGGAGGATTGCTGATTTGCGGAGCGTGCCTTTTCAATAATCTTCCGAAGATGTATAAGACAGCCGGGTATCTTCTGACCACAATCACTTTTTTGCTTATTATCGCGACGCAATCGAGAAGCGCGACCGGGCTTTTTCTGCTTGCAGCAACCTTGATGCTGTTCCTGAAAAAACCCCGATACTCTCTGTTCGGAATTCTCATTATCGTATTACTGACCCTGTTACCCAACCCTTACAAGAGCAAAATAAAAGAGGTCCATAAAACAGACCCTTATGCATACACGAGGTTGAGCATCTATCGAATGGACATCGAAATCTTTGCCGATCACTTTCTTTTCGGAGTGGGCCTTGGATGCTTCGCAGATTATTCCCCCTCGTATAATTTCCCGGTCGAAGGCGTGGTCGGGCGGTACAGGGTCTCGCCCGAACAAGCTCACAACAGTTATTTGCATTGGGTCGTCGAAACCGGCACAGTGGGATTAATGTTGATTCTAATGCTATTGTCAATCGTCATTAGTAATATCTATTATAATTTCATTCGTACCGCTCAAGCCAAAAGCGATGCTTTAGGTTATAATCCCGGAGCAGATATCTCGATTCTGGCAATCACTGCGATGGGTCTGCTTCACAATGTTTTTTATAATAACTCGATCCTGATCCTGTTCTTCTTTCTGGCTTTCTACTCCGAGCTATTCGCAAGGGAAAGAGCCAAAAAGAAAACTCAATTCTTCCAGATTCAGCCAGTCTCGCAATACGGCAGGAGAAATTTGCATTCCCTCGTGTGGTTTATAGTCTTTATTTCAATCTGGTACTTTTTCATTCATGCTTCCTGGTTATCAACCATCTATTTCAATAGAGGAATCGAGGACTTGAAAAAATCGGATATGAAGAGTTCCTTGGAGAATTTTCAGAAATCCTTGAAGATCGTTCCCTTCTACTCCAGAGCTTGGCTCTATAAGGCGGATATAAACAGGCTTCTGTTCAGCAAAACATCAGACCTGGAATACGCGTTTTCAGCTTTTCAAGCCTATGACCAGGGTCTCGAATATGCAGAACGGAATGGCGATCTGCAAATGAATAGGATTTTTATATTGATCAGCATCCACGATTTCATTAAAAGCCACAATCCTAAGATGGTCCCCGCCGATCTTGAACAGGAGATCGAATCCGGTTTTTTGCATCTGTTTTGGACTCATCCGAAAAAGGTTTTTTATTATCACGATTACGCTGTTTATCACTGGAATAATGGCAATACTGACGCAGCGCGAAATGCGCTTGAGCATGCCTTGAATATAGAGCCGAATTATGTCCCGGCACATATATTGTTAAGCATCATTTATGAAAAAATTGGAGACATAGAGTCCGCCGAAAAACATAAGACTCTTGCCTTGAAAATCTCCGCACAAAATGATTATCGTCAATATGAAAACGACTTTTATCTCTATAATTTGTTGAAATGGGAATAGCTATGCATATGAAAAACGCCAAACCCCTGATAATGATCCTCTTCCTCTTGTCCGGTTTTGTATCCCTTATCTTTCAAGTCGTCTGGCTGAAAACGCTCGTATTGGTATTCGGCAATACAGTCTGGGCCGTCAGCACGCTGCTTACAGCATTTATGGCAGGCCTTGCTCTCGGAAGCTGGCTGTTCGGAAAAATCGCTGATAAAGTGGGTTCACCGCTTAAACTATACGGCATAATTGAAGGGCTCATCGGCTTCACAGCTCTGATTACATTACCGCTGTTCCATAACCTTTCATACATTTATCGCCCATTGTATTCTCTGACCGGCGGGGACAACGTGGTAATGGGATTTGCCAAATTCTTTATCGCTTTCTTCGTCCTGATAATTCCGACAAGCCTTATGGGCGGAACGTTGCCGCTGCTCGCCAAAAGATTCGCAAATAATTTGAAGACAGCCGGTTCGACCATAGGTTACCTATACACAATCAATACCCTCGGCGCCGTTCTTGGAACATTTATCAGTGGATTCTTTTTAATACCGGCTATAGGGCTGAAGCTGACACTCCTTTGCGCTTCGGGAGCTAACTTCGTAATCCTCATAGTAATTCTGATGATTACAATGAAAGACAAAATACGGCTGTCCCTGAAAAATCTCTTTAAATCTAAAACAAGTCTTACTAAGAATAAATATATACTGTGGATCTTTTTCCTCTGCGGCTTCGCCGCCCTCGGATATGAAATTTTATGGAATCGTATATTAGTGCTGAGCATCGGCAGCAGCGTTTATGCCTACACGGTAATGCTGGCGGTCTATCTCCTGGGCATCGCTATTGGCGCGGCAATGATGAGCTATTTCATCCCTAAACTGAAAAAACCGGAAGTAACACTGACAATAATTCAGTTCCTTATTGCAGCGAGCGTCATCTTCCAGATAAAGAGATTCGGAACACTGTCAACAACCATCACCAATCTTGGAAATGTGATCGGCATAACGAATCACGCTTCATATATCGCATCCTTATTCCTTGCGACAACCCAGATAATCCTCATTCCCACGCTGCTTTTTGGAGCAACTTTTCCGCTTGTTGTAAAGATTTTCGTAAATGATATAAAAAAGATCGGCTCTGAAACCGGTATTTTGTATTCATTCAACACTCTCGGAACAATATTCGGTTCGTTCACCGCAGGGTTTCTGCTTCTTCCTATGATTGGTGTTCAAAAAAGCCTCATTTTTCTTGCCTTGCTGAACCTTCTGATCGGGTCTTATATATTCATCCGATCCGGTGTTAAAAAAAAGTTAGCGATCGGCATAATCATTTCAATAATCAGCCTTTTCATCGTGGGATACAATTCTCTCTGCAATAAAGATGAAGTCATTTTGAAAGCAGGCATCTTTCAGAACAGCCAGAGGGGAAAGGTCGAGATTCTAAGTTTTTCGGAGGATATCTATGCAACGGTCACCGTCGAGGAAAGGACAGAAGTAAGCGGAACCTGGAGGTCGCTCAGCATGAACGGCATTAACGTAGCCGGCACGGCATGCGAGCTTTTCACGATACAAAAGATGCAGGGGCATCTGCCGTTGCTGCTCCATAAAAATCCCAAATCCGTCCTTCATATCGGATTCGGAAGCGGTGGGACTGCATGGGCGGTTTCAAGGTATCCGGTCGAAAAGATAGTTATCGCGGAGATCAGCCGCAGCATAATCGAAAAATCCGCAAAGTATTTCGAGTCGGTCAATCACAATGTCCTTTCAGACCCGCGGCTCGATATCAGGTTCACCGACGGACGGAACCTCATTCTCGGAACACGGGAAAAATTCGATATCATCCTCTCCGATTCCGTTCACCCCCGTTTCAGCGGCAACGGAAGCCTTTATACTTATGACTACTACAAATTGCTTAGAGAGCGGCTTAATCCCGGCGGGCTTATATCTCAATGGCTGCCTTTCTACAGCGTAACCCCCGAAAACTTTAAGATGATAGTCCGGGCTTTCCACGAGGTCTTCCCGCATACTTCCGTGTGGTACATCAACTCGACTATCAATCCATATATAATCATCATCGGAAAGACCGATTCGAACAGGATTGACTTCGAAAATATGGCCGCCAGGATGCGGATCAAAGAGGTGAAGGAGGACCTTGTGGAGATAGACATAGATAATCC